>Ga0209341_10001616_pt1 | contig 22171 bp, 29 predicted proteins | sample RifCSP13_2_FD_184020 | JGI IMG/M metagenome (GOLD analysis project Ga0209341, IMG submission 184020) | Soil microbial communities from Rifle, Colorado - Rifle CSP2_sed 13_2 (SPAdes) (version 2) | ecosystem: Environmental > Terrestrial > Deep subsurface > Rock core/Sediment | place: Rifle... | reverse complement strand
CAATTATCATCACCTTTGACCAGACCTTCTACCTCACCCGAAAGCTGATTCCAGGCTAAAAGGCAATAGGTGGTTTTATTAGAGCGCACATTGTACCAGATTTTGCATTAGTATGGGGACAGCATTCCTTGTATTTTACAAGTACAAAAGCATGACGAAAGAAGAGGCAGAGAAGGCCGCAAAGCAGTGGCATGAACTCAAAAGTGGTCTGCCAGAAGACGTAGAACTGATTGGAGAATACGACCACGCATGGGGAACAGAATATAACGGATTTCTAATTTTCGAGGCAGAAAAGTCAGACTCTTTTCTCGACTGGTGGTCGACGTTCAAGAACAGCATCCGGTGGTATGTCGATAAAACTTACACCATAACAGCTCGCAGGCGGTAGGAAGCGGACCCGCCTCCGAATACATGATCCACCCGAGAATACCGGGCGACCATCCTTCCTGACGCGTTCACTTCAAGAAGCAATGCGATCGAATTGAATTGAATTAACGGCAGCTGCCGAACGGCAATCTTCGCAAATCACCTGATAGTAATTACGAACAGTATCGTATCGACACATCCCTCGGTAGTGCCCCTGTGAGAACACAGGTGACGGATCCGAAAACCTGCCGATAGCTCATGATAGACGTCGGGCAGTGTCTTGCACTGTGTTCCGGCTCCTTAAAGTGCTCCCTCTCTATAGACAAAGGGTGCAAGAAGCCGAAGTCTGGGCATTAGAAGCAGTGAAATTGCTCTCCAGCAAGAACCTAGATTACCTTTTAGACTTGTTTGAAGACGATGCAATAGTATACGAACCATTCAGTAGAGAGGGCGTCCTGAATGGGCTTGGAGAAATAACCCCCTTTCTCAAAGTAGTCTGTGATAATCCGCGCTTTCTGTTTAGTAGAGAATCAACCAAGATTACTTACATGAAATATGCCCCCTCTAAAGTGCCCGGGGTTCGCGTGGCGACGGAGGGTCCAACGAACTGTTTGCTGGACTTTGAATTTGGAGAATCCAGCGTTCGCATCAGGGGTAAGACCGTACGTAAAATCAAGAAACTGCGTATCGATACGAGGGTCGATACGAATCAGGATGATTCCTGACAAGCGCCGAGTGCAGCAATCGACGATATGCTCTTGCTCGACGGGTGAAGAATTTGGGGGAATGGAATAATGCGGAGGACCTCGGAGATACCATTCGTCAAACTCTAGTATTGCTAACCCAGCGCTAAACATTGCTCCTCTAGAGTCTTCCTCTAGATGATTTTTCTGTAATTTAAGGTGCTCGTATTTCGCTTCCTGGATGACCTGACTTTGCCATTAACTTCCACTAGGCTTAGCAAATTCATCATTGAGAGTAGTCATCTCGAGCTACACGCATACGTATAATCCGAGTGCTAACCTAAAACGCATGAAAATGAACGTCAACGTAAAGAAGAATGAAATCGTACGAATGTCTGCGATAGCTGTTGCAGCAGGTCTTTTGGCCATGGTATTCACAATACCGGCGTCCCTGCAGCAGTCTTATGCGACAGGAAACGGCGCTCCTAGCGGAGCTCACTACAACCTGAACATCATAGGTGTTAAGAATCCCAAGACAGCCAACATGGACGGCAGCAACGGCCACGTCATCTTTGTCGCGCTTGGCAGCAATGACGAAGTCGCAGCCAAGACAAAGATATATCTGAAAGAGGCTCCTGAAGGTGAAAGCTACCAGGTCCTTGACGCCAACGGAACAGACAGCAACGGCGCAACGTTCCAGCTTCCGAACCCAGACCCGGACGGTGACGGCGTAACCGAGTACTCTGTCTATGCACGCGCACTTGGCAAGCCAGGTGGCAAGTCGACAACAACCACCTGTTTCGAAGACATCAATGGAACATGGTGTTCTGTCATATCGATGGAGCTTGAACGCACCGCAGGCCCTAGCAAATTCGAAAACGTGAGCAAGTACCTGCTCTACATCTATCAAGACATTGACGGCGACGGCGACATTGACCGCGTTCCCCTGTTTTCTGACGGCAGTCTAGGTGAATGGTGGGAATACGACAACAACGGACTGAAGCTCGCACAGCTGAGGTTCTACCCTGAATCGACTACTGTACCAGATCCATCAACGGTGTAAAGCAGGAAGGAACGATGAATGAATGAGTGAATGATTGTTCACTTCGGTGAACAACCTTCTCTTTCTTTTTCTTTTCCCCAAAACGTCGTGAATGATTCGATCGCTCAATGTAGCATCGTTGAACGCTCTATCGCCGCCTCGGCACCAAAGATATATAGTTTGTCGCCATATCTCCACCAATGAGCTACGAAAGTTCCGCCAAAGACGTGCAGGATACGTTCGGATTCGTTCCGGGATTCATGAAAGGCGTACCGCAAGATGTATTGGTGCAAATGTGGCCTCTGATGAAAAAGTACATTCTGGGGCAATCGGTAATACCTCCAAAGTACCGCGAAATGATTAGCTTGGCAGCTGCCGCCACAATGAAGTGCCCATACTGTGAAATGTTTCATAGAGAGGTCGCAAAGATGTACGGAGCTACAGAAGAGGAATTAGCAGAAGTTGGTATCTTGGCCGGCCAAACCGCTTTTTGGAGCGCCTCCTTGCACACACAACACTACGACATGACTACATTCCTAAAAGAGTTCCAATCCATCGGGGAACACATGGCGAAAAAGCAGCAAGCGGCGACCCACTAACCCCTTCCTTTCTTTTTTATTGTTGTTTTTTCTATACGGAACCTACGGTTGAGTAAAGAAAGAATGAAAGCGTCATGTCACACTGCCTAGTTCTCTTATTCTTCGCGAAGGATTTCCATTGCCTTGCCGAGCCTGAGCGTATTCATTACGGGATCATACTCCACGATTCCAAACTTGATAAAGAAATCCAGTAGCTGTCTTGTAACCTGTTTGGAATCAATCGAAATATTTTCCAGTTCAGACCTGTTTAGTTCGACATTTCGCTCAATTATCTTTAACAAGAGCTCGGATAACGACTCCCTCATATTTTCCGATGCTACGTACATTAGCATGGAGGAGCAAGTTTGCAAATTATATGTACATTATGGAGGTGCAATACTGTAACAATCTTCGGCTACAGGACATCCTTTTATGCCTCTCACTGAGAATAATCGGTGCCTTACAAAAGGCGTTACTTTCTATAACGATATCTTGTTGTTGTATTCAATCACTTGATCACGAATGAATTTGAATAAAATTTTTTGATTTCCCGAGTGCGAGTTACCGAAGACAAACCGGCCGCGAGTGAAAGATATGTTAGCTTGCAGCTTTTAACTCGATAAGTTGAGAGTGCGCAATTTCCAAAATTTTTCCGAGTCTTTCATAATCCTTTAGAAACTGGATGCCAAGCGGGGTGATTTCAACAAAGGAACCGGAATGGGCATTGGGAGAGCCCTCATTTTTGGAAAGAGAGACAAGCTTTAAGGTTGTCAGGACACGGATGTACTTGTTCATAGTGCGCGAATCCAAGTTGGTCTTATTGCCCAACCGCGTCTTTTTTTGCGGGGACTCGGCCAAAGATGTGAGGATCGAAACCATGATATCCAAAACATCTCGCTTGGGCCTGACCATGGAGCTGTAGTGGCTGTAATTCTTCTATTTATGCATTGGTGGGGTGCTTTATTTAGCTTAACAACTTGCCTTCATAATCTTCAAAATTGTCAGAAAATCTGCTTCTCTCTATAGCAACAACACTCCTTCAGGACCTTACATTCAATAGAAACCTGTTAGGTGTAAGTAGATAAGCTTGACTAGAAAATTGTTCTAGAACAATTAATGCTTGGATCATCCTCGTCATGCTTTTAAGTTAACTCTCTTAGCAGTGTGGCATGGAGAGATCGCTTGTTAGCAAGAGTATCCCTGAAATAGATGGCAACAGCTTCATCGTGAAGCGGAGAAATGAACTTCGGATAATGACAGATCTCCTTTCGAATACTTTTCAGCCTACACGGCTAACTCACATTCTATACAGAACGAACTTGAGTTACGGTCAGACCAAGAAGTATCTGTCGGCTTTGCATGATATGGGTCTGGTTGAAGAAATATCTGTACCTTATAGGTCGTATCTTATCACGGAAAAAGGCAGGGCGTTTGTAGGAATTGTTGCCGGTGAATTGAAAGAAGAAAAAGAAGTGCCATTGAAATAGTAATTACATTGCTGTATTAATAGCATACGCAATCTTAGATCCTGCAGTAAAAGTTTCAAATTCACCCGCTTCACCACATTAGAATGGCAATCAAGTGGTGGGCCCTCAAATGATACGCAATTATCTATGCTCGTATCCGGCTATAGTTCAATTGTCGACCGTACATGAGTTAGATCTTGCAAGCTCATTCGTCTTTTGCTTGACGCATCTGCGTCCAAATTCTTGATGTCAGTTTTCCTCGTTTGGAAATAATGTTCTCTAGCCATTGCTTTATGATATCTTACTTGCTGACGCGATTGGTTAGGCGATACCCGGCAATGGCAAGCACGTCGTGCTACCAAAATAAGAATCAATACTAATGAATGAATTGCCGCCGCAAAAAGCAAATGGCATTGTAAGAGGAAAGTTGGATAAGGAATCGGCTCCGTTGCTATTTCCTTGCGAGATTACGATTGCAATTCCATAGAATGCTATTGTTGCTACGAACGTCCCCACAAGATTAAGCATAACTAGTGCAAACATAAATTTCGCACCGCTAGTTGATCCCACTTTTATCGTACCGTAGTACGAATTTGGAAATTAAAACGCTTGAGGACGACAGGATATAGAACAGGAAATACGTACCAGCCGCTCTATCGTCTTCATTTGACGCAGCCTCACTTGTGCCGAAATCGTCATTCAAGAAGCTGCAAGCCTGTAAATTCATTACGAAACGCCCGCACCATAGCTCGCAGCACTTACCTGATCATCCTCAACGCTTTTATCAATAACGCAATCATTCACCTGTGCCATGATAAAAATACCAAGAACGTTCGTAATGGCAGCAGCAATCGCAGCAGCAGCAATGCTCGTACTGGCAACATCAGGAACATTCGGAGTACAGGAAGCATACGCAGCGAAGAATTCGAAGAATGTGCAAATCACGTTAGCTTCAGCGCAGACAAACACGTGTTCGGCAACATCCGGCGGCGGAATTGGAAATGTAGCAGGTGGTGACGTTAATGACCTTAGCTTCTCGACCACCACATGCACTAATACCAGCACCATCACCATCACACAATAGGTGCACAAGAACGTAGATGCTGAACCTGAGCGAGCCCGACTGTCTCTTACCTAAATTTGCTGCAGAGCAACCATAGGGGAGACATCCCTCTTTTCTCTCTTTTTTGATTGGTAGTAGAATAGCACCCTTACTCTGGATTCGGTCAGGATCCGACATCTTTGCACTAATTTCAGCGTTATAATGCAACAGTTATCTAGCCATCAACTTGCATGACAGTCGCCATGGCTCCCGTACTCCATGTAATGCGCAAGTACTAGATTTTCCACAACGGTTTTTAGATTCAGATGTTTGTCGACTAAATACAATGATAAAGAGCGTGCGGAGACGAATAGATCAGCAACTCCTAATTCCTGCAATTGTGATTTTGGTGTCATGCATATTGGTGGCATCCTCGTTTGAGCAGTCCGCGCTGGCCGCAAGAAATACCAGCATCAAGGAGGGCACTTACCAGCTGAATACTTGTGAAAGCTACAGCTCGGGCGGTTATAGCATCACAGATTGCATGAATAACTTGGTGATCAAAATTTCTCAACTTTCAACGAAATACTTCAAATTAAAGATTGACGCAAGCCAGGTTAATGTTTGTGAAAGTACGAGTTCAGATGGAGGCACCAGCACGACTACCTGTTCAAACAATCTTACCATTGAATTGTATGATGTTACTGCAACAAAAGTCAAGATAATGATAAAGGGAGACCAGGTTAATGTCTGCGACGGAGCTAGCAGCAGTTCAACTTCTACTACCACATGCACCAACGGTATCACAATAACTGCCTCCCAGCTTACAACTTCCAAGTTCAAACTTAAGACAGAATTCGGACAAACTAATGTATGTGATAGCAGCTCAGTTGGCGGGACGAGTACTGCGACGACTAGCTGTCGCAACGAATTCGTCGTGTCCCTTGGCACTGTTTCCAACTCTGCACCTCTTGCTAACGCAGGTCCTGACCAGGTAGTCGTCGAAGGGGCTGCCGTTGCGATAGACGGAAGCTCAAGTTCCGACGCAGACAAAGGTCCGCTGCCAATGACATACTACTGGACTGTTACAGACAGCTCTGGATACGATATCACACTTTCAAGCTCTACTTCAACGTCACCTTCATTCACTGCACCTGTTCTCGACGGCATTTCGTCAGCAACCCTCACTTTCCAAGTTCAGGTAAACGACGGTCAGGCCGTCGGTGCAGACACGATTAATGTTACGGTCTTGGACATAGATGAACAACCTCCAGTCATAACATCATCAGACATCAATGTAAGTACAGACCCTGGCCAGTCAACTGCTGTCGTCAACAGCTATTCCATAACCACATCAGACAACTCTGGCGAACCAGTTGCTGTAGATTGCTCGCCGGCAGAAGGCTACGCATTCCCAATGGGTACCTCGTCTGTATCATGCACTGCCACTGACCAATCTGGGAATACTGCCTTTACAGCCTTTACAGTCACCGTAAACGATGTCGAAGCACCCGGCATCACCGCATCAGATATCAACGTCAACGCTGATCTGGGACAGTCTTTTGCTAGCATAAACAGCTACTCCTCTCTTGTGTACGCCTCGGATAACTCTGGGTCTGTAACCGTTAGCTGTTCGCCGGCGGAGGGCTCTCAATTTCCAATCGGTACAACCACTGTAGACTGTACGGCTACTGACTCGGCAGGTAATAGCGCGCAGGCTAGCTTTAACGTAAACGTGGAGGACCACGAACTGCCATCTTTATCACAGGGCGATATTGTCCAGAATACAGACCAGGGGCAGGCGTATGCCACAGTCAGCTTCACCCCGTCAGCTTCTGACAACTCTGGCTATGTTACGGTTAACTGCACACCGGGTTCAGGCTCGACATTCTCCATAGGTGTAACCATCGTAAGCTGTACTGCCACCGATCCATCAGGAAATACCGCATCCATTAGCTTTACAGTCACCGTAAACGATGTCGAAGCACCCAGCATCACCGCATCTGACATCAATGTCAGTACCGACCTTGGCCAACCAACAGCCGTAGTCAGCAGCTATTCAATAACCACATCAGACAACTCTGGAGAAGCAGTTGCTGTAGACTGCTCGCCGGCGGAAGGCTACGCATTCCCTATAGGTACCTCGTCTGTATCCTGTACTGCCACCGATCCATCCGGGAATACCGCCTTCGCTATGTTTACCATCAATGTCACTGACAACAGCAGTACCCCTGAAGAGCCTTGACCTCTAGCTACCTAATGGATAATGAGCATGATCAACCGCGACGACACCATGATTCAGTAATTTAGGAACCAAACAAGATGGCTCCAGCAGCTATATGAGGATGGTCAACACTCAGAAAGGATCGAGTTGGGACCACCTCTCTAGGTGATGTAGTAAGCCTAAGATCTGACCGTGGCCTAACTAGAAGGGGGCTCTTCTCAATTCTTGTTGAAAAATCAGCATTTGATGAAATATTTGTAGGTAGTGAAGGAATTGTCGAGTGATCCGCCTGCAAACATAAGGTCAAATTCCAGAGGTTCTGATTGCGTCGTGTCCACCTCCATTTGTGGTCAATAAATCCCACTTTTATGAATATAATGCCCATTTAATCCTGGAATAACGGATATGGATCTGATATGATAGGAAAAATATCTTCTATTCGTGTCTACCAGAATTCCTCTCTATGAGGTGTGGATCAACGACGATGCAAACGAGTTTGCAGTAAGGCTATCCGGCCAGCCCGAGCCTGTGCTAAGAACTAGCGATAAGACGCAATACACGAATGTCATATACGCTGCTCCCTACACATGTAACAAGCTGGGCAGCCTCGAAAAAATGGTCGATGAATTCATCAAGGATAATGAAAAGAGACAGTAGTTAAGTGGTCTCTCCACCCCACCAAAACCAAAAAACGGTGCATCATGCCACTTAATGGTGCCCTACGCCGTTAGCTGTGCGCCTGTTAAGGAAATATTCAACGAGCACTTTTTGAGGCAGGATCGAGATCAGCAGAATCGAGTGAGCTATTGATAGCCGCAAACATGTGCTCAAATCCGTGGTCCTCATTAGACACAGCAACTGCTCGCGGTTATTGTTCACCGGCTCCCATTTTTCTGAATATTGCCTCCAATCTGCCTTCGGATCATGGAAATGAGTCAGATATAACGGAGTCTGTTTCTTCTATTCGTGTCTACCAGAATTCCGCTCTTGGAGATATGGACGAACGACGATGCAAACGAGTTTGCAGTAAGGCTATCCGGCCAGCCCGATCCTGTGCTAAGGACAAGCCCATACGCAGAATACACGAGGATCATTTTTGCTGCACCCTATGAGGCAGATAATCTGGCAAGTCTGGCAAGTCTGGTCGAGGTGCTCATAATGGACGGCAAGAGACGCTAACCCACCTCGCCACTGCCCAATTGCGGCAGCATGCTCCTATCCACAGGTTAGCTGTAACTCCAGCTTCACACAGACAATAGGCACTGAATGATTTTTAGCAAGAAAGATTTTTAGCGACACCTAGCGCTATACTTATCTCCATCCAGACCCACCCCTTCTCATGGCTCTTGGAAACAAGATCTTTGAAGAGACAGGTAAGGTAACGAGTGCAACCGTGAGGTCGGTCCATCCTGTAGAAGGCGTAAAAATGGAAGTGAGCTTTGCCTCTGACATAAAGGGCATCGGCAACTTTCCCAGCGGCAAGAATATGGGCTCTGGAACGATGACACAGTATCCACACGGTGTTGTAGATGCCTCCTACCAGGGGGTCGTCATGACGGCCGAGGGTGAACAGTACTTCTGGTGGGCCCACGAGAAGAGCAGGGTACGGGAAGGAGGAAAGGTGAAGGGACTGGTAACCGTAACAGGATTCACGAATTCCCCCAAGCTTTCATGGATGAATAACCTCATCATGGTGATAGATTCGGAATACGACCCCGCATCGCAGCAATTTAGAGGCACGGCCTATCAATGGGATTAGGAAATTGACAGGCTGGGACCATCTCCCCTTTTCTTGCCGTGACGACTGGTTACCTAGACTTCGCTCGAAGTGCAGAAGATAATAATAAACAAACAACAAGTCCTTTCAAAATAAGGGCTGGCGGAGCCAGCAACCTCGATTCATTTGATTTTTGAGACTTGCCCATCGTAGAGTATCAGTGCCACATCCTCGCCTATGTGCTTCTCTATCTCTTCGGCTTTGAGGCCATTCAGGTACTTTACCTTGGACGAACCGCCCTGGGTGGTTTCGAGCTTTAGCTCCTTCATCCCCGTATCAATCTCAACGAGCCTTCCGTCTATCCTGGTTATGTTCATGGCGTTTTTCAGGTATGCAAGATAAAATCTATGTAGCGAACGGCTTTAGACTTTCTGGTAAAGCTGCTTTATGTTAAAAAGGAACCTTGCAGAATATTATTATCACCATGTCGAATCATAACATTGCGTGCTCAAAATGCATTTTCTTATGTTACGATTTCGACTTACTAAAGCACTTGAAGACCTTTTTCCATGGTCTAGCGTAGAACTACGGGATTCTTTTTCATTGATACATCTAAGGGTCTTACAAGGCTCTCATGAATCTGATTTCTGGCATCATGAATCAGCCTTCTGAATTCAGTAAAGCAAGAACCGAAATACTACTCGCGGCACGAATAGCTACCCTGTTAAACAGTAGGTTCTGCCTAGTATTGCGATCAGATTATACAACACGCTTTTGGTAGATAGAATTGATGGAAATTGAAGTTTCCGGCGACCAGATAAAGCTAACCAAAAAGCTGAACGATCTGGACAAACTCGTCATAGATTTCGTAAAGATTCTAGATAGAAATAAGGTGAACTACGTGCTGGTTTCGGGCTACGTTTCCATACTCTTTGGAAGAAGTAGGTCGTCGGAAGACATAGATATTATAGTTGAGAAGATTTCAGAAAAACAATTTTCAACTTTGTGGAAGGATATCTTGAAGAGTTTTGAGTGTATAATCACTGACAATCTTGAAGATGCCTATGAAAACTATCTCATGCAACGTTCTTCTGTGAGGTTCTCCAGAAAAGGAGAATTCATCCCCAATATGGAATTGATGTTTCCAAAGGCAGAAGACCTTGATAATTGGGTCTTGAATAATGGGAAGCAAGTTATTCTGAATGGAAAGGTCATTAAAATTTCTCCAATCGAGCTTCAGATACCATACAAGCTATTTCTTGATAGTGAGAAGGATATAGAAGATGCCAGACATCTCTACAAGCTATTTAACGGTAAGATGGATCAGAAGTTGTTCAAACAATTCTTGGTAAAGCTTGATAAGAAAGGTAGGTTCAATAAGTATCTAACATGAAGCTGCCTGAAATAAACCTCAAAGAGCTTGAAAGGATCAAAGAAGAAAACTTCAGGGAGAGGCTGGAATTTCAGGACAGATATGTGATTTGGATGGAGAAGACAAACAATGTCAAGTGGAGTTCAGCTCAAAGAGCCATAGTAAACAGAAAATCAGCTTAGAACTGTGTCGAATCATAACATTACATGCTCAAATTCCATTTTCTTATGTTATGCTTTTTATAACATTAAGAGCACGAATTGGCTCCAAAGCAACTATTATCATCATCATCAATCCCAAATGAGATTACAGCCTTGAATGCAAATTGGATTGTGACTAGGATTGGTAATTGACACAAGATTGCCAGTCAAATTCCCTTCACCCCCCATCTGTCAACTTCACATCCACTTCGGCCACTCCACTCACTCTACCCACTTCACACCCCCCTGGCAACTTGACCCACCCCCAAGCAGCATGGTAAATAACACATGACGTCTATACCATAGGCATGAGCGATTTCGCATTCCTCAGGTTCCTCACAAACGACCTCTTAACGGAAGAAGAGCGCAATGACAAAGAGACTATCATCATGCTTACAGAAGAGGTGCTGCACGCGCAGGGGATGGAATGTGACGCCACGATTGCCAAGATATCCGAAAGCCAGCTAAAAGAGATACTGGAAAAGGTAAGGCAGCTCCGGAAAAAGAGGAAAGCGCAGCAGGTCGATTCAACAGAGATATTGCAGCAGCACTACGGATGAGGTGCAGCAAGATTGGATTTCAAGACCCGATGGCTCTGGATGATCCTGATAGCAATGGTGATCTTTAGCATTGCGCTGATCGTGCTGCGGGCAAATATACGCACGCTTGGCTTTCTCTTTGCAATCGGCGTGGCAGCCGCCACCCTCTGGCTGTATTTGGACACCCGGTATTTCTCGGGACCCAAGCAGGTCTTTTCCAAGGCGCAACCTTGTTCGTGCGCCGTATGCAAACATCAGGATACGGAAGCGTGCCTGCAAAAAAAGTGCGAGTGCTGCCTGGTCACAAAGGACGAAAAGGTGGTGGGGCACTCTAACAACCCCCTGCAATAGGCTCCTGCATCCGCTTTATGTCAGAACCTTGCCCAATAGCTCGCCAGCCTTTTTCAAAAGTTCCACGTGATCGTATGGCTTGACGATGGGCAATATCAGCACGCCCTGCCCGGACATCGGAAAAATAAAGGTGTCAAGAAGCTTGTGGTTGGTCAGGACATACCCAGTCTCCCCAAAGAGCCTGTCGCTTTCCCTTGTCATGCTGACAAGCATCTCGGCTCTGATGAACAGCTTTTCAAGGTCCGTAGGGTCAGGCACCGGGATTCCGGGCTTGACGAACCTCTCCTTTACCTCGCCCCGGGAAACAATGACTGCCGCCTGGATGTTGTGGTGCAGACCGACAAAAGCCCTGCAGAGTCCTTCCACCATACTTCCAGTATAACTTGACAGAAGAATAAAGCCTTGTCAGCGCAATCTAGTCGGACTCGAGCTCGCGGTAAATCCTGGTCATCATGAGCTTGGATGCGTCTTCGCCGAATATGTCGGCGAGTATGGCGTTGACTTGTTCCGTCGAACAAGCCGCGTTAGATGATAGCCTTATCCCGCGCCTTTCTAGGTCTTCAAAGACGCCCTGGAGAGCCGCGGGGCCGATTATCTCGAGGCCCCCTTCCATCGCCTTTTTTAGCCTATATCCAGGAATCAAGCCCATCATGTGCTTCTTTCTAGGCAAATCCCCTGTCCATACACAGGATATGGGTAGATTTAACCATATCTTCGATTATCTTCAGGTTCACTCGATACGGCTAGCAAGAAACTACTTTTTGAAATCGACCGGCACCTTGTCAAACGCCTTGCGCAGGCCGCCAATGAAGCCCTTTTTCTTTTTCTGCCTCTCTTCGACTTGCTTGTAGCAGCTGGCGCACAGCGCGCGGAGGTTGACAGGCCTGTTATCTTTCTTGCTCCCGTTGACGTTCTCAAAGTGCGGTTCAACAGAAGGGCCGAACTTGACGGTGCATTTCTGGCAGCGGTTGTGCGCCCTTTCAAGCACTGTCTGCCTTATCGCCATCGTCAGGTTTTCGTACTTTTTCTTGTCAAAGTTCGCACCGCCTGGCGGTGGGCCAAAGAACGACATGGTCTACCTACTTTTCCGGAAGCTCAAACTTAATCCTTGCGCTAGAGAAGCCTTGCGCTCCTTGCCACCGCATACACATGCTCCTTCAAGTCGCGCTCATACAGCGAGCCCATCTTTTCACGCAAAACTGCCTTTGCCTGCTGTCTGTCTTCCTCGGTCGGCGATGTCAAAGCTGCTGCAAATATCTCGGGAAAGTTCTCTTTTACCCACCCATCTAGGACAAGATAACGGCTTTCATTTATCCAGATTACGCGCTCTTGTGCCTGGTCCACCTCGCCGTTGAACGGTGCGGTCTCGACCCTGTCGATGAGCATGAAAATGCAGTTGTTCGGGTCCGGGCTTGAAAGTACCTGCCTTGAACGATCGCCCGCGCTGCCTGCCCCGACACGCTTGATGAGCCCAGAAGGCCTTACCTGGGTGCCTGCGACGTGCATCTTGCTACCGTTTACTGCCTGTATCCTGCCGATCACTATCTTGTTGTATTCACCGTCTTTTTGCACGATAAAAACAAACTCACCGGGCTTGATCCCGCCTTTGCCAAACATCCCTGCAAAAGCTGCAGCTCGCAAATTATATATTATTTCCGTTTGTAAAGGCATTATGAACACGCTGTTGCAGACCTGTTACATTATTTGCAGGCAATCCGCATAAATGATCAAGAAATCATAGGAAAATCACACTAGTTGCAATTTAGTCTTAAATACAGCTTCGACATATGTAGAAATTGATGTAGCATGCCTGAACCCGCAATACTTCACTGGGAAAGAGTCATGCACAAGAATGTCCGGTCGGCCGACCGGGTCGACGTCGGAACCATCATTTCAGAAGACGGTGACATGTTCACCATCCTCAAGGGGGCAAGCAGAGAATACCGGCTGCCAAAGTCGGCAGTGGAAGGATTTAACGGCGCAGAAGTGTCGCTGAACGTTAGCTACAACGAACTGCAATCATACAAGATACAGTGACCATCCACCCGTCCGTCCGCTCACCCCCCCGCCATTTTTTTTGATGCAAAGTTGGTCCGACAGGTCATAAGTTTTATAGAAAACCCTCCGCACGGGACAAAGTAATGATTACTTGCACTAACAATCGGTGCAGAATTACATTTATTAACACAGGCACCCAAGGTTAGGCGGGTAAGTAGGCAGGTAGATAGATAGGTTGCACAAGTTCGATGAGCTTGACATGAGGATCCTGTCCGAGCTCACACACGACGCAAGCATTTCGGTTCCACGCCTTTCCAAGAAACTCAACATCAACGCCTCTGTTCTTTACAGCAGGATAAAGCGCCTGTCAAAGCGCAGCCTAGTCAAGAAATTCACAGTCGTTGTGAACGAGAGCATGCTTGGGATAAACGTAAAGGCAACGGTTGGCATCAACCGTGACCCCAAGCTGAAAGAGCCAATACAAGGCGAGCTGTTAAGGATCCCGGAGGTGCGCTCAGTGTCAGAAGTCACTGGCAGGTTCGACATGATTGTTACAGTTCATGCCCATTCGCTTGAGGAGCTCCACAACGTAGTTATCGAGAACATCGGCAAGATAGAAGGCATCCAGAATACCGAGACCTTTGTGGAGATGCAGAGAACGGACAAGGAGCCCAACTACACGGCATAGAATAATTGGAACGGGAGCCGGGCCAGGTCCACAAGTTGCTTTGATTTTGAGCGATCTGCCACTGTTCTGCCAGTCAGGGTGTAGTGCACGAAAAAACTCACCTATCTTTAGGCCGGCAGTAGTCGTTATCATGTTCCTGCCGTCGAGTTCCTTGAGGCGCTGCGTGCTTCTTATCCTTGGAGTCGTACTCCTCCAGGTTGGTAGACCTTGGCGGCCTCGCTCAGCGCGTCAAGAATGTCCAGGGCACTCGACTGTGCGAGGATCTGGAATACATGCACCGGGGCGACGCTGACGCCAAGGGAGAATCTTCCTGCCTTTATCCTGGGAAAGCTCCGAGTGCGCCGCAGCCTCAGCTAGCCGTAAGCCCATGTTTTATATACCGCACAGGAGGCAACAGATTCAACTTGTCCAAAGTGGAGCGCAAGATAGGCGAGATAATCCAGACCCTCAGGCTGGCCAAAAAGACCAGCAAGGAGGACTATACCCAGCACCTGCGCCTGGTCGGGCTCGGCCTTGCGGCAGTTGGAGGCGTCGCCTTTGTCGTCAAGCTCATCTCTGAGTTCATCACGCTCGGACTGACCGGCCAGACTGGCTGATGGTTCAAATACCCTTTCTGTTCAAGTCAAGGCATGGAACAAAACAAGGCAGTTGCCCACGTAAATTCAAAGACGTGGGAGTCTGAAGTACTAAAATCCGATCTACCTGTGTTCGTCGACTTTTGGGCCGAGTGGTGCGGGCCTTGCAGGATGGTCGGGCCTGCAGTCGAGCAGATAGGCAAGCTGATGCAAGGCAAGTTAAAGGTGGCCAAGGTCAACGTTGACGAGAACCAACAGATAGCGATGAAATACGGCATTCAGTCTATACCGTCGCTCTTGCTGTTCAAGGGTGGCAACGAGATAGGCCGGACTATAGGGGCGATGCCAAAAGAGTCGTACCTGAAGTTCATCGAAAGCACGCTTGCAAAAGCGTAAGCAAGCAAGCAAACCCTTCTCTTTTTTCACGAAAGCATTAATACGGCACGGAGAGCGATACAGGAACCAGATTGGGAAAGAAGGAACTAGCCGCGCTCTTTTCGTCCGACCCAGACAGGTATTACAAGGTCTCGCTATTTGACCGCCTCGGCTTCAAGCGCCAAAAGTGCAGCAAGTGCGGCAAGCACTTCTGGTCGCTTTCCCAGAGGCAGTCGTGTCCCGATCATGAAGATTACGGATTCATCGGCAACCCTCCCACCTCAAAGAGGCTCGACTACGTCGGCGCGTGGAAAGAAACCGAAAGGCATTTCTCTGAAAACGGCCACGAGATAGTCAGGCGCTACCCAGTAGTGAGCAGGTGGCGCGACGACCTGTACTTCACAATCGCATCGATTGTCGACTTTCAGCGCGTCGTCGGAAACCAGATAGTCTTCGAGCTGCCTGCAAACCCGCTACTAGTTCCACAGATGTGCCTGCGCTTTAACGACATCGAAAACGTCGGCCTGTCAGGAAGGCACTATACGGGTTTTTGCATGATAGGGCAGACGTGCAACGCCGACGCGCCGGGTGGCTACTGGAAAGACAAATGCATCGACCTTGACTACGGCATGCTGATAAATGGCCTTGGAATAAAGCCGGAGGAAATCACGTTCGTTGAAGACGTATGGATGGGAGCCGGCGCGTTCGGGTACTCACTTGAATATTTCGTGCGCGGCCTCGAGCTCGGCAACGCCGTCTTTACGGAATTTGAGGGCAACGAGGACAGCTATAGGATAATGCCAAACAAGATAATAGACATGGGCGCCGGCCTTGAGCGCTTTTCGTGGATAACAATGGGAACGCCCACGAGCTACGACTGCTGCTTCGGGCCAGTTGTGAACAAAATGCTAGAGGCGACCGGCACCGACGCGGCCCCGGAAATCCTGAGCAAATACTTTGGCGCGGTGTCGTCCAAGCTGGAGAACTTTGAAGGCGACGTAAAGTCGCTCAAGGGCATGGTCGCAAGGCAGATGGGCATGTCCTACGACGAGTTGGCCGGCGCGGTCGCGCCATATGAAGCCGTATATACAATAGCAGACCACGCCCGGACGCTGCTCTTTGCAATATCGGACGGCGCGCTCCCGTCAAACGTGGGCGGCGGCTACAACCTGCGCGTGATTCTTCGCAGGGCGCTCTCGATAATGGAGAGGTTTGGCTGGAGCTTGAAACTGGAAGACATTGCGGACATGCACGTCGACTACCTGCGGCAGATGTACCCTGAGCTTGAGGAGCACCGACAGGACGTGCGCACCATATTGCAGCTAGAATCAGCGCGATACGTCGGATCCCGGGAGCGCATGAACGCGACGGCAGAGTCGCTCAAAGCAAAATCAGGCGGGCTCAAAGTTGATGACCTACTAAGGCTGTACGAGTCAGATGGCATAACTCCGGACTTTCTGGTGGAGCAGGGAGTCATTCCCGGCGTGCCTTCGACGTTTTACACGAAACTTGCAGAACTACACGCAAGCGTCTCCGGCGGTGCGCAGGCGGCAAAGCCTATTCCAGGCCTTGATGGCCTCCCTGCAACGCGGCTTTTGTACTACGAGGACGACTCTATACGCGAGTTCGAAGCCAAGGTGCTAAGGGCAGCCGGCAAGTACGTCGTACTGGACCAGACAGCGTTCTACCCCCGGGGCGGCGGGCAGGAGCCGGACACGGGCGATATTTCAGGCGCCAAGGTAGTCGAGGTTACAAAGCAGGGGGACCTCGTCGTGCACAGGATAGAAGGCAGCCTGGCAGACAGGCAGGTGGTCAAGGGCACCGTTAACGGCAGGCGGCGCGACCTCGTGACAAAGCACCACACGGCGACGCATGTGCTCAACTCTGCTTCGAGGAACAACCTGGGCTCGTGGGTGTGGCAGAACTCGGCGTTCAAGGAAGAAAGCTACGGCAGGCTCGACATTACACATCATTCTGCACTGACCAAAGAAGAGGCGCAGCGGATAGAGCAGACTGCAAACGAAGTCATCCGCAGGAACCTGCCGGTCAACATTAACTTTTTCGACCGGGGGGAAGCTGAGCAAAAGTACAGCTTTCGCATTTATCAGGGAGGCGTCGTCCCTACAAACAACGTGCGCATCGTCAACATAGATGGATGGGACATCGAGGCGTGCGGCGGAACCCACGTCAAGAGGACCGGCGACATCGGCATGGTAAAAATAGTGAGGTCGGAGCGCGTGCAGGATGGAGTGGTGAGGATGGAATTTGTCGCCGGCGAGGCCGCGGTCAACTACATGCAGAACCAAGACGCTCAGCTCGGCGCTATTGCGCAGGCTCTTGGCTCAAGCAAGGAGAAGGTCGTCGAATCGTTTGCCAAGGCGATGGAAGACTCGGAGGATGCCAAGAGAAAGGCCAAAACCATGCTGCGAGTCGTCGGGCCGGCGATGGCGAAAATGGCCGTCGAGCAGGCCAAGCGCCTGAAACATGCGAAGCTTTACAGCACCTTTGACGAGGAACTCGACGAGGATTACCACATCGCGATAGGCGAAAAGGCGATTGAAATAGAACCGGAGCTGGTCTACGTCGCGCTGCTGGCCAAGGGCTCGGGCGTGAGGGTCATAGTGTTTGCCGGCGAAAAAGCCCGCAAGAAGGTCAAGGCCGGGGCTGTCGCAAAGCAGGTGTCAGACAAGCTGGGAGGCTCTGGCGGCGGCAACGACCGGTTCGGGCAGGGGGGCGGCAAGTCAAAAGAGAAGGTAAAGGACGCGTTGGTTGTGGCCGAAGAGACGGCAAGGGCAGGTTAGCATCATGAGCGTGGACTGGCGGGAAATAGAGGAGAAGTGGGTCAAGAGGTGGGAGCAGCAGAAGACATTTGAGGCCGACCCGGACCCCTCAAGAAAAAAATACTTTGTCACAGTCGCCTATCCTTACCCAAACTCGCCGCAGCACATCGGCCACGGCCGGACGTATACGCTGGCAGACGCGCACGCCCGGTATATGCGCATGAAAGGTTACAACGTGCTCTTCACTATGGGCTTCCACTACACTGGAACGCCCATCTTGGGCATGTCGCGCAGGGTAGCAGCTGGCGACCAGGACCTAATTGACACCTTTCACAACGTCTACAAGCTGACGGACGACGTCATCTCGACGTTCGTGGAGCCCATCAAGATAGCAAGCTACTTCCACAGCGAGATCAAGCAGGGAATGAAGGAGATGGGGTACTCGATGGACTGGCGCCGCGAATTCACGACTATAGACAGGATGTACTCCAAGTTCATCGTCTGGCAGTTCAACACGCTGAAGAAAAAAGGGCTGATAGTGCAGGGATCGCACCCGGTGGGCTGGTGCCCCCGTGACCAGAACCCCGTGAGCCAACACGACACGATGGGCGACGTCGAGCCTGATTTCACGGAATACGTGCTGGTAAAGTTCCGCCGCGGCAACGTCGTGATACCGTCGGCGACGCTCAGGCCAGAAACTATATTTGGCGTCACCAACATGTGGGTCAACCCGGATGCTGAGTACGTCGAGGTGTCAGTTGACGGCGAAAAATGGCTAGTGAGCAAAGAGGCCGCGCGCAAGCTAGAGTTCCTCAACCGCGACGTCAAAATAGAAAAAACAATCAAGGGCAGCGAGATGGTGGGCTGGGAGATAACAAACCCCCTTAACAATGCGCCGATTGTTGTCTATCCTGCCTCGTTCGTGGAGGCCGACAGCGGCACCGGCGTGGTGATGTCCGTGCCGGCGCACGCGCCACACGACTATCAGGCGCTTGCAGATCTGAAAAACAACAAGGCGTTGCAGCAAAAGTTTGGAATAGCAGTCTCTGTAGAGCCTATAGTGATAATCGAGTCAGAAGGATATTCTTCCGTGCCGGCTGCTCAGGCAATAGAAAAAGCGGTGCCGGGGCCAAAAGAGGACAAATTAGAAAAGGCCACAAGCGATCTTTACTCGCACGAGTTCTACAAGGGCAAAATGCTCGCAAAGGCAGGAAAATACGCAGGCAGGCCGGTGGCAGAGATCAAGAACGAGGTAAAAGAGGAAATGTCGAGAGCGGGAATGACCTCTGTGATGTACGAGCTCAACAATCCCGTGAGGTGCAGGTGCGGGGCCGAGTGCGTAGTGAAACTGCTGAGCAACCAATGGTTTTTGAACTATGGCGACAAGGGGTGGAAGGCGCTTGCCCACGAGTGCATCCAAAAGATGGACGTCGTGCCGCAGGACATCAGGCAGGAATTCGACTACGTCATAGACTGGTTGCGGGAGAGGGCATGTGCGCGTAAATCAGGACTTGGCACAAAACTGCCATGGGACCAAGAGTGGATAATCGAGAGCCTGTCGGATTCAGTAATCTACATGGCATACTACACCATTGCCAAGTTTGTCAACGCCGGCGCGATACCTGACATAGATAGCATTGGCGACTCTTTCTTTGACTATGTGCTCTTGGGGCAGGGTGACGCAGAAAAAGTGGCACGGGAATGCAAAATTCAAAAACAGACAGTCGAGCAGGTACGCAATGAATTTTCGTACTTTTATCCCGTAGACTCGCGCCACTCTGGCCGCGACTTGGTGCCGAACCACCTCTCGTTTTTTATATTCAACCACGTCGCCATCTTTGGGCGGGAGATGTGGCCCCGGCAGGTAGTTGTAAACGGCTCGGTGTTGATGGAGGGCAAGAAGATGAGCAAGTCTCTTGGCAACATCATACCGCTTCGTGCGGCCATAAGCGAGCACGGCGCGGACACGATAAGGCTTGCGATACTGGTGTCGGCTGAAATCCTGCAGGATGCCGACTTTTCCTTTGACACCGTACGTGGCATAAGGTCCAAGCTCTTTGGCATGTTTGACATGGCCGAGCGCGTGAAGGATGTCCCGACAGTTGCGCCTGAGGAGGTTGAAGATAAGTGGCTTGCAAGCAGGCTTGCGCGCGCGTCAAGCGTGACTGCAGAATCGATGGACAGGCTGCGCGTGAGAGAATCAATCCACCACATCCTTTACTTGCTTGAGCAGGACCTGCAGTGGTACGAAAAGCGCGTCTCTGCAAAAGGCAGACAAGATTCGCCTGTTGTGCTGTCCGCGCTCGCCGGCTACCTGAAAACGCAAGTGAGGATGCTTGCGCCCTTTGCACCGTTCACGGCGGAGGAATTATGGGAGCGCCTTGGCAATAAACATACCATAGCACAGGCAGGGTGGCCAGAAAGCAGCAGTGTTGACATGGGGGCAGAAGAATCGGAATTCTTGTTGCAGAGCCTGCTTGCAGACATCCAGAGCATAGTCAAGGTCACGAAAATGGAGTCCAAGAAAATAGTCATTTACACGCGGGCTGTATGGAAAGAGCCGGCGTACAGGATGATACTGTCGAACGTCTTGCAGGGAAAAACGAACTTTGGCGAGAACATGAAGCAACTCATCGCAAACCCTGAGACGGCCAAGGTCAAGACCGACCCGAACCTTGTGAAAAAGATGCAGGACGACATTCTCTCTGCGCCTGTCGAGGCAAGAGAGCGAAGGCTGAAACTGGGACAGTTCGACGAAGCAGCGGCAATCAGCGACGGCGCGAGCCTGATAGCAAAAGAGTTTGCCGGCGCAGAAGTAATCGTGAACGCGGAGGACGACCCTGCCAGGTACGACCCGAAGGGCAAGGCCAAATTCGCAAGGCCGTTCAAGCCCGCGGTCTACCTGGAGTAGTCAGCGCGCCTGCCTTTTTGCGATCATCGACGCGGCCATGTACAGCACGAATCCTCCTGCTACCATTGCAAGGCCGTAAAGGGATATAGCGCCTCTGTCCATGTACGTCCCGATGCCGACTATTACACCGCCGACTACCAGCAGTCCGACACCTGCCCGGGCGGCGCCGGGCATCCTCATCTTGGGCTTTGACAACGCCATAGTTGCAAAAACCCGTTAGATATTTCATTTGGTCGTACTGCCAATCTTTTTATTGCTTCTACGCTCCCTTTCAGCCAGATGAAGATAGCCGTCGCCGGCATAGGCGTTGCAGGCGCTTACCTCATGAACCAGCTTTCAGCCATGCGCGACGTGCAGGTGACAGGCTTTGAGCGGATGCCGGAAGAGCAGCATGACGCCGTCTGCGCCTGGGCGACCTGCGAAAACGTCATGACCAGCCTTGCGAAGAACTGTGGACTCAACTTTGAAGATTATATATTGCACGATGGCCGGCACATGAGAGTCGACCTCGGCAAGGAATGCGTCGACTTGAAGCTGAAGGGCATGGTCAGCTACGACAAGCTGAGACTTATCCAGGACATGATAAGGGGTACGGACATCAAGTTCGGCAGGGCGCCCCGGAAAGATGAACTCGAGCCGGACTTTGACCTGATAATCGACGCGACCGGGTTTCACAGGAATTATCTGCCACGTTTGCAGAACGAGATGTGGATACCCTGCGTCCAGTACAAGGTCCGCTACGAGCAGGGCAAGGAACCGTTTGACGACTTTTACCTGAAGGCGTTTCCGGCGATGACCGGCTATTTCTGGTACTTCCCGCTTGACAACGGCTACGCCCACGTCGGAGCCGGCGACTTTGCCAAAGGCCACAACCAGTTCGTCGACGACTTTCTGCGCAAACACGACTGCGAGGTGTTAAAAAAGGTGGGAAGGCCTGTGCGATTGAGCCCGCCGGCACACTGCGAGCCTTTCACCGACGGGCGCAAGTGCGTCGGAGTCGGCGAGTCGATAGGCACGGTGTTTGCGCTCCTGGGCGAGGGCATAATCCCGGCGACCTGGTGCGCCGACCTGTTTGTCAAGAACATGCACGACCTGCAAGCCTACCGCGACGCGGTGCTTGAAAAATTCAAGGTGTACTCGCTTGTATTCAAGTTTGTGCAGCTGAAAATACAGGGCAAGTTCAGCATGCTCCGCCACGCGGCTGACATGATAAGGATATACAACCACATGAAGGGCGAGGAGGAGCGCTTTGGCATGGGAGTCA
>Ga0209341_10001615_pt1 | contig 22172 bp, 18 predicted proteins | sample RifCSP13_2_FD_184020 | JGI IMG/M metagenome (GOLD analysis project Ga0209341, IMG submission 184020) | Soil microbial communities from Rifle, Colorado - Rifle CSP2_sed 13_2 (SPAdes) (version 2) | ecosystem: Environmental > Terrestrial > Deep subsurface > Rock core/Sediment | place: Rifle... | reverse complement strand
CAGAAGGAGCCGATGAAGACCGGCATGTGGACGAGGGTCGTGTCCGAGACGTTCGCGGGCACGCCCTGCGATTCGAGGAAGTGAACCCCGTCCGCGAGGCTCTTCAGGAGGTCGCGGATGGCGCCTCGGACCTTCGTCGCCACGGCGACGAGCGCCTGCTCCTCCTGGTGGAGCCGGGTCACCTCCGCGTCCCGTTCGCGCTCGAGCGCGCGGATGCGCTCCCATTGCGTCTGGATCTGCTTGTCATAGGAGGCGCGCACCTGGGCCGTCTCCGACTGGTACCGCTGGATCTCCGCGCGCGTCCGGTCGAGCTCGTTCCGGGTCGCGTCCCTCCTCTCCCGCGCGAGGGCGGCCACCGAGGGATCGTCCCGGCGCCGGGACTCGGCCTCCCACGACCCCATGTCCGCCTCGTACTTCTGCGCGGTCGACTGGAGGTCGATGAGTTTCGGCTGCATCGCGGACCATCGCGCCTCCCGCTCCCGCTCCAAACGACCGACCTCCGCCCCGACATCCGGCTTGATTGCGTCGATCTTGCCCGCGTACGAGCGCCCGGTCTCCTCGCGAAGCGCCCCCAGCTCGGTCTGCGCACGGCCCAAGGCGGCGTCGACGGAGAGCCCAGCGGCCCCGATCTCCTCGACATCGCTCATCATGTCGGCCACGATCCTGTGAAGGCGCTTCACGGCCTCCACGACGTGCGCCACCGAGAGGCGCGCCTGGAGCATCGGACTTCCGCGGATCTCCCGCGGGCGCGCGAGGGCGATGTGCGCGAGCACGTCCCGCATGAACTCCTCGTGGATGAAGAGCCCCATGATCGGGTGATTCTCCGTTCCCCCGAGCGCGTCGAAGGTTGCGGCCCGATCCGTGAGAAGCGACTGGATAGAACGGTACCCCGTGGCCCCGTCGAGCGCCCGCGAGAAGGCGCGCGCGTCGGGGATGCGGCTCTGCGGGAAGACGTACGACCAGACGGACATGCCGTCGAACACGAGATGACGGTTCTCACGCCACGGCGTGATGATGATCGGCCAGTAGAGGAGCGCGGCGAATTCCAGGGCCTCCTCCCGCCTCCGGAGCACGCCAGCCTTCTCCCGCTGCTTCTCGATGTCCGCGAGCACCGTCGCGAGGGTCATCGCAAGGGGAAACTCCTGGCCTAAGCCTCCCTCCCGCTCAATCACCGCAAAGGGCAACACGAGCTGCGCGCCCGGCTCCGGCATTGTGCTCCCACCTCCGAGCGGAGGGCCATCGCGACGGAAGGGTAAATCGTTTCGGTCTCTTGCCGCGCGCTCCTCGGGGAATGGCGGCAGGGCCTCGACATCGAGGGACGGTCCGGCGCATCACGCGTACGACGTCCGAGACTGCTCGCGGAGGAACTGTTGCAGGTAGTACGGCCCGCCCGCTCCCTTGAACGTGACGCTGCTCATCTTCCACCCGCCAAACGGCTGGCACCCGACGACGGCACCCGTCGTGCTCCCTTGGCGGCGGTTTGCGTAAGCGACCCCGGCCTCGATCCGGTCGAAGAACGCCTGCACCTCGCGCTCGTCGCGCGAGAAGATGCCCGAGGTGAGGCCGTACTCCGAGGCGTTCGCGATCTCGAGGGCTTCGTCAAGGCGGCTGAACGGGATCGCGGAGAGGATCGGGACGAACAGCTCCTCGCGGTTGATCCGGTGGTCGGTCGGGAGGCGGTCGACGATCGTCGGCTCCACGTAGAACCCGTGCTTGAGGATCCCCTCCGTGCGCCCGCTCCCGCCCGTCAGAATCTTGCCCGCGCGGCCGGCGATCTTCGCGTTGCGCCGGAACGTGTCGAACGCGGCCTCGTTGATCACGGGGCCGAGGAACACCTCGCGTTCCCAAGGAGGGCCGAGGACGATGCCGTCCGTGCGCTCGACGAGTGCCTCGAGGAACTCCCGATGGACCTTCTTCTCCACGAGAACGCGCGAGGTCGCGCTGCACTTCTGTCCTCCGTAGCCGAACGCGCCGCGCATCACGCCTTCCGCGGCCGCCTCCAGGTCCGCCTTGGCGGTGACGATCGCCGGGTTCTTCCCGCCCATCTCTGTCACGACGGGCCTCGGCCGTGTGGCGGTGAAGGCGCGGAACGCCGCCAATCCGACGTCGCGGGAGCCCGTGAACGCGAGGCCATCTACGTCGTCCGACCCCGTGAGCGTCGCGCCGACGGTCGCGCCTCCTCCCGTGACGTAGTTCAGGACGCCCGCGGGCAGGTCCGATTCCCTCAGGGTCTCGTACAGCCGCAGCGCGGTGAACGGCGTGTCGCTCGCCGGCTTCAGCACGGCCGTGTTCCCCGTGATGAGGGCGCCCGCGGTCATGCCCGTCGCGATTGCGAGGGGGAAGTTGAATGGGGAGATCACGGCCCAGACGCCGTACGGCCGGAGCACGCTCCGCGCGCGCTCGTTCTTCACGACGCGCCCCATCTCGCGGTCGAACCCCCCATGGTCGACGACCTGCTGGCTGTAGTAGCGGAGGAAGTCGATCGCCTCGTCGACGTCCGCGACCGCCTCGAAGCGGTTCTTGCCGTTCTCGAACGACATCAGAGCCGCGAGCTCGTACTTGTCCAGGGACATCCGGTCCGCGGCGCGGAGCATGACCTTCACGCGCTCGATCGGGTCCGTGCGCGACCAGTCCGGATACGCGGACTTGGCAGCGGCGATCGCACGCTTCGCGTCGTTCACGGTCCCCGATTGGAACCGGCCGAGGAGGATCCGGAGGTCCGCGGGACTCCGATCCTCGAACGTCGCGCGCCCCGTGATCGCTTCGTCGCCGATGTGGATCGCGTGGGTGTCTCCGAAGTCCTCGCGCACCTTGTACACGGCGGACTCGAAGCGGCTGTGGAACTCCTCCTGCGTCCCGGTTTCGACCGCGGTAAGCCACGTGCGCTCGTTCGAGAACTCCATACGCCTCGGTCCGCGCGACGGATGCGGAGCGCGCGGGATAAGCGTTTCGACACGATACGCGGTCCGCGAGAACTTGCTCGTCTCTCGGATCCATGACAAGGAGTCACTATCACGAGCAGGCACGAAGCGCGACCATGACTCCCAGGATGAAGCCCGTCGCGATCCCCAGGGAGCCCACGGACATCGCGAGGGACGTCCGGGCCCGGATGTCGGCGATCGCATATAGGGAGAAGAGCGACAGGAGCACGGACGTGAGGCCTATGGCTCCGGAGGCGGACACGATGCCGACGATCACCGTCCAGCTCAGCGCGTCCGCGGCGGGGCGACAGAAGGGCACGGCGACGTACGTCACCGGAAGCGCGATCGCGGCGAAGGCGAGGGACAGGGCACTCACGGGCAACGCCAGGCGGTCCCCGTCCTTCACGACCCCGACTCGGGTTCCGCGGGAATCCCTTTTGTGGTACGCCTTCTGTATTGTTATTTGTGCGTGTCGCACGCTCACTGGATGTACGCGTCCGTGGAGCCCTTGTAGTCCGCGTACATTCCGGCCGCGCCGAGCTGTGCGATCAGTTCCCGGGCGATTTCCCGTGTGTACGCCCCTGTGACTTCCTCGGAGCCGAGGAACGCGAGCACCTCCTGCACGACCTGAGCGCGTTCCTCCTTCGAGAGTTGCGATCCGATCGTCCCGAACGCTTCCTCGACGCGATTCATCGCGCGCGCGAACTCCTTGCAAAGGTCCACGTACTTCTGCGCTTCCTCCCGCACGGTGTCACCCCAGGGCTGCATCCGACGCGAAGTATTTAGGTCGGCGCCCCGTCGGTCCGCCGATGGAGCCGGTCGCCATCGCCAAAGTCGGGGACGTGCGGCCGGGCCAGGCGAAGGTCGTCGTCGTCCTCGGCCGGCCCGTCGCCCTGTACAACGTGAACGGCACGTTCTTCGCGACGGACAACACGTGCCTCCATCGCGCGGGGCCGCTCGGCGAGGGGTTCCTCGATGGGGCGGTGATCACGTGCCCCATGCACGGATGGCAGTACGACGTGCGCACGGGGCAATCCTTCATGAACCCGGCGGCGAAACTTCGCACGTACCGCGTGATCGTGGAGGGCGACGCCGTGAAGGTGGCCCCCTAGCGAGGACTCGACGCCCCGCTCGGGCCTTAACCCAACGCGTCCCCGCGACATCCCGCAATCCTTTAGTCTCTCGATCCGTGTGACGCGCGCATGGCGGACCTCGTGGTCCTCGTGTTCACCGCGCTGGCGGTGCTCTCGTTCCTCGTCGGCCTGGGCTCGCTGCTCGGCGGCGTTCGCTTCCGGATCCTGGTCCGCAAGTCCCGCCGCCAATCCTGGCCCGAGTACACGCCCCCGGTGGCGGTGATCGTCGCTGCCAAGGGCATCGACCCCGGTCTCGAGGCGAATCTTGCCGCGTTGCTCGACCAAGATTATCCAAACTACCGCGTGATGTTCGGACTCGACGACTTCGAGGACGAGGCGCACGACGTCATCCGCGAGGCCGCGAAGAAGTCGCGCGTGCGCTGCTTTGTGGTGACCGCGGAACCGGTTCAAAACGCGACGGGGAAGGCGGCGGCGCTCATCGGTGCGGCGAAGGAGCTCATTCCGGGAGACGAGGTCCTCGCGTTCATGGACTCTGACGCCCGACCCCCCCGCGACTGGCTGCGTTCGCTCGTCGCCCCCTTGCAGGATCCGTCCGTCGGTGCGACGACGACGTACCGATGGTATGCCCACGACCGCACCCTGGCCTCGGCGACGCGCGCTGCTTGGAACGCGGCGGGGACGAACATCCTCTTCAGCGAACGGCTCAGCTTCGCCTGGGGCGGCTCCTACGCGATTCGACGGGAGACGTTCGAGAGAGGGTACATCGCCGCCAAGTGGGGGAGCGCACTCAGCGACGACATGGTCGTGACGCAGGCGGTGAAGGGCCTCGGACTCAAGGTCGCGTACGTCCCTTCGTCAACGGTCGTCACGGACGAACCGTGCGACTGGCGGACCGTGGTCGAGTGGACGACGCGACAGACCGTGATGATGCGCGCGTACGATCCACGGGTGACGCGATACGCCGGACTCTCGTACGCGACGATCGCGGGCTCGATCGACCTCGGCGTCGCGCTCTTGATCGTCGCTGCGATTGCCGACCCCGCCTACTGGGTGGCGGCGCTCCTTCTCCTGTCACATGTGCCGATCACCGCCGCCAAATCCGCGCTGAGACTCGCGACCTTCCGCCGAATCACCGGGAAACCCTTGGGTGCGATTGGCGTGTACGTGCTCGGGAGCCTCGTCGTCCCCTGGCTGACCCTGTACAACCTGAACGTGGCACGCAAGCTTCGGGTGATCTCGTGGCGCGGGACTCTGTATGAGCTGCGTGGGCCTGCGCCCATCCGCGTCGTTCGGCGCTAGTGCCGCGGCGTTCCCACGGAGTCCCCTCGAAATGCTTATGTGGGGACTGCCCCCCATACGCACATGGGGACTTCGAGGAGGAGATGTCGGCTCGCCTGATTGCGCGCGCGACGCGAGTCGTAGCGACTACGCTTGCCATCTTCATCGTCTTGGTTCTCCCTGCGCTTCTCGCAGTGCCGTCCCAGGGCCAACCGGTGGAACCGGGAACGTGGTTCGAATACGACTTCAACACGTACACGGACCAGGGGGCAGGCGATTACGAAGGATACTGGGACGAGATGAAGTCCCACTCGAGGTACACGATCACGGGCGTGATCGGCGACGAGGTCACCATGCGCGCGCTCGGGTCTTGGGACTTCCGCGCCTCGGACGGGACGGAATACGGGGATGCCCTGGACCTCACGTTTCGGTTCAACCTCGCGAGTCGGCGCTACATTGGCCCCTACGACGTGGATGGCGTGTACGCCGATCCCTCCATCTGGTTCTGGGTACCGGTGCCGCTCACCCTCGGCGGCGAGGTCCGAATCCTCGACGACGTCCTTGAAGTCCGTGCCCTCGACGACCCAATCTGGTTCGGCTTGGTCCCGAGGTCCGCGGCGCTCCTGGAGAGCACCGGTTCCTATGCTCGCGACGACGCGTATGGCCAGTTCAATGCACAGTACCGCGACCGCTACTGGTTCGATCGCGAGACGGGCTTCGTGGTCGCGGAACTCTACGAGGAGCGCGATGTGGCCTTTGCGCCCTATGCGGAATTCCGCTGGCGCGCCGAAGTGTTCGTGCGCTCGAGCAGTTACGCGATTCCACTGCACCTACCCCTGTTCGTCTCGCTGGACGTCGGCATACCCGCACTCCTGATCGCGAGCGCCATCCTGTACTACCGCCGTCGCCGCGGCCCGTGGCGCGTCTCCGTGGACACAGGCCAGGGCAGGAGACGGATTAAGATTCGGCGGATCCGCAATGCGAAAGTCCTCGAGGGCCTCGAACTCGGCGGGTCCCGGTTCTTCGCCCCCTTCCTTCCGATTTTCGCTCGCCGAGCCCTCGCATCGAAGGATCCCACCGTCCTTGCGACGGACGGAGAACGGATTGCCGGGCTGTTTACCCATGACACGGAGTCGAACGTGGGAAGCCTGTTCGCGGAGGACGTCGAGGTCGTTCGTTCCCTTGCGAAGAGACTGCCCGTCAAGGATTTCTTCGCGGAGGGCGAACGGGTAGCGGTGCCGGCGCGGGCCGTGGACACGTTCCTCGTCCTCGAATTGCGAAGTCCTCAACCAATCCCGTACGATACGGAGCTCGTCCGCCCGATGGACGACACGGACCTCGAGGAGATCACCGCGATTGCGGAAGGCGTCTACGAGAGCGCCGCGAAGCAATGGATCCGCTCGTGCATCCGCGACGGGGACCTTGGATTCGTGGCTGTGCACGGGAAGATCGTCGGCTTCGGACTCGCGACGGTCGCAGACGGCACCGCCCGCCTCCATAGCCTGACGGTGCTCGCCCCGTTCCGCGCAAGAGGCTTCGGGTCGGAGATCATGGCGGCCCGCCTGTCCTCCTTGGCGGCCCTCGGCGTGGACCGCGTCCTCGTGGAAATCTCGACGCATAACGCGGCCTCACTGCGTGTCGCGTACAAGTTCGGGTTTAGGGAAGTCGGACGAACGACGTACTTCTCGCGATCCCCCGGGAGGGCGGCATTCCCGTGGCAGAGGCGGTTCTGATGCGCGTTCCGGCCACGTGGGTTCCCAACGACTCCGTCCCTCTCGTGCGCATGACGCCCGCTGAGGTCTTGGGGAACCCGCAGCTGCGGGACGCATGGACGCCGTCCCTCGCCGGCGCCTATGTACCGGCCCTCATGGCGCGATTGCTCGGTGCGCCTGCAGGAGTCGAGTTTCGGGGCGTACGGGACGACAACCGGTCCGCGCTGCTCGTGGACCACCGCCACGAGATCCGCGGCCGGGAGTATATCGCAGCTGTCAAGGGGTGCGGGGCGGAGTTCGACGCGTACGAGAACGCGCCCCTCACGACAGGAAGGCTGCGCGGAATCTGTCACGACGCATCCCTGCTTCCGCGGCTGGCGGCGGAGGACGGCTCTGCCTCCGGGTTCATCACGGGGGAGCGGTGGTTTGGCAACACGCCGTACGGCGCCCAGGCTCCCGACAACGCCGCGATCGGGCTGCTCACGAGCCTCCGTGCGGACCGGAACGAGATCGCAGGATTCTACCTGTGCCCAATCGTGGCAATCCTTCGCTTGCCGGACGATGTCGCACGGATGGCGGCGAAGTTCTCGTGGTACCGACGGTACGACGGCGCCTACTGGCAGGAGGTGCGACTGATGCCTTCCAACGTCCGTCTCTACTTCCACAGTCCGGTGACGTTCGGCGTGGACACAGCGGAGGCGTTCCGTCTGTTCGGCATCGACTCCTTCGAGGCAGCGGAGGCGTTTCTGGGGAACCTTGCCCGTTCCGCGGTGGCGGCGCTCACGCTGTACGCGCGTACGCTCCGCTACGATTCCCGGACGGGGGCCTATCTGGGACTCGCCTACGAAGACGTGTGGCTCGACAAGGACGCGGTCATCGCGCGCGACGGCACGCTCCACTTCGCGGACCTCGAGGGAATCGAGGACGTGCCTTCGCGGACGGTCGAGGATGTGCGGGAGTCGATCCGCCGCCAATTCTACCGTAACGTCTACGAGGCGAACTATGCGCTCGAGGCCGTTGCCGCGGAGACCGGACGACGTTGGGGCGTTCCGATGGACCCTGCGGAGCGGAGATCGTGGATCCTCGACGTCCTCGCGGACGCCTGCCTCGCGGATCCATTCGTACGGGTGGAGCGCGGCGGAGGCCGCGCCGCACTCATTGTCGAGCCCGCGGCGGATTCCGACGCGTGCGGCCTGTCCTTGGAGTTCGCGAGTGAGAGGTGATTCGCATGGAAGCAGGAAGGGCGTTGGAAATCCTGAGCCGACTCATGCAGCGCCAAGAGCCCGGCGCGAATCCGGACGAGGTCGGCGAACTGGGCGGCGCGGGGCTCCTTCGCACGGTGGGAGCCGCGAGCAAGGAACAACTGGAGCTCGCCGCGTCCCGACTCCCAGGGGTCACCGAGCGCGTGAGGGATCTTGGTCGCCGCCTGGCCACTGGGAACGAGGAGACGAGATACGCCCTACGGGACAAGCTCCGTGAGGAGACGGCGGACCTCCAGCATCTGACGAGAGCTCGTGCGACCCTAGAGGCCCTTGTGTGGAACCCTCCTACGCAGACGTTTCTGAGCCTCACGCTTTCGGGTCGAAGGGTCCTCACGGACTTGGCGACTTGGCGGGACCGCTTCGGCGAGGGCGGGTTCGGGGTTTTCTCGAACCGAATGGCCCGTCTTCGTTCAGGGCTCGATGCGACCGTTGCGAGGGCGAAGGAGATCCTCCTGAGCATCTCGGACTCGGAGGCGAATGTGACGCGGCCGGAATACCGTGCTCCTGCCCTGATTCTCGCGCGCCAGGCCTCGAACTACGCCCGCCTCGCGCACGCCTATGACGTTTCCCTGCGACACCTTCGGGTGAACGGAGTCGCCCTCGAAGACCGTCTGCTCATCGCCGCCATGCTCTCCGGCGACATGGAGCCTGTGGAAGAACTCAACCGGTTTGACCAAGCTCGTCAGGCGCTCCGAGAGCGGGGTCTCGCGCGCGATGCGGAGGCGCTCGTGGCCGCGACGCTCGTGGACTTCGCGCCGGACCGATGGGACGAGATCCTCGTCCGCATCGATGCCTTCCGCCGCATGGACGACAGCTTGGACTCCGTCGAGGCGTCAGTCCTCGCTCGCAGTCCGCGCACACCCGACGAGACCTTCGCACGGTATCGCGCCGCGCTCGACCACGCGGTGCCCACGCGATCGAAGAACGGGGATCGGATTGACGCGGCTGCCGCGATCCTGGCATCGGCGTCTCCTGCGATTGAGCCGCTCCTGGAGCGCTACGACCAGCATCTTGCACAGCTCTTGGGGATGTTCGACGCACCGTCGATTGCTGCCGCGATGCTCACGGTCAGTCCGCTCGACCCCGCGCAGGCGCTCGACACGTTGAAGGAGAGTGTCGGCTCGGTCACACGAGAAGGCTACTTCGACGCGACCATCGAGATCCCGGGGCTTGCGCTCCTCCTCGTACTCGGCACCGGACCGGAAGTCACGCGGTTCGTCGTGGACAACGCGGTCTCGTTCCCCGGGCTTGCATCGCAGACGGGCACTCTTGGCGCGCAGCCTCTCCTCCGGGACAACTCGTGGTACCTCTGGCACAACCGCTGGCTCTACCGGCCCACGATGCAATATGTGCGGGCTCACCCGCTCCACGTGCACACGGTCCCGCACTTTGGCTGAGTCAGCCTCTCGCGCGGACGAACTCCTCGTGCTTCGCGAGTTCCCCGAGGAGGTAGTTGCGCCGCCGGCTGCGCGCGAGCGTGAAGCGCATCGAGGCGAAGGGCGGAATCCCTGCCACAATCAGCACGACGGCGAGCGCGAGGGGCGCGGGCGTCACGTCCGCGGCGTTGAGCACGACGAGCGCGAGTGCGACGAGCGTTGGCGGCAGGAAGAAGGCGAAGACGATCGCGCCCATCCCGACGAGGGGCTCCCGCGCCTCTTCGTGCATCGCCTTCACCTCGTCGTCCGTGTACGACCGCACCTCGGTCACGAGGGGTCGGCCCATCTTCCCAAGCGCCTCCCTCACGGCTTCCATCGCGAACGTGAAACCGGGGGACTCCCCGCGGAACCGACGGATCGACCCGGGCGTGAATTTCGCGATCCAACGACGCCCGTCCCCCCTCTCGAGGCCCAATCCTGTGTGGACGAGGGTGCCCGCGGAGGAGGCGAACGGCGACATCGCGGCTCCGGAGATCTCGTACGCAGCGGGATACACGTTCCGCACCTCCGCCCAGGGGAAGTAGGCAGGGCGACCGAGGATCCGCCGCCAAAGGGGAAGGGACACCTCGATCCCGTGCTCGCGGATGCGCGTCGGGCTTGGCCGCTGGAGGAGAGCCCAGAGGACGACGGTGGAGATCGGGAGGAAGCACGCGCCGCCCAGGGGGAACAGTTCTCGGGGGAGCGCGAGGGGCCCCATGAGCGTCACGATGCCCAGGAGGAGGAGACTGGCGACGGTCATCGGGCTCATCGAGAGGGGTGTGTATTCGAACAGCACGGCCCCGCGGGGTTCCACGCGCGCACGAGCGCTTCGCGCTACTTAAATCGGCGGGGATGAATTGAAATAACGGGAGCCGCATGCCCGGCCATGGTTCCCCCACCCTCGCCCCAACAAATGCCGCAGCCGTATTATGGGTACCCGCCCCAGCAGCCGGCACCGCAGGCCCGCGACATGGCCGCCCTCTTCACGAAGAGGATTGTGTTCTTCGTCGTCGGCATCGGCGCGGTCCTCATCTGGATCGACGTCCTCGCGCTCCGCGCGTTCGGCGTGACCGATCCTGGCACCGCAAATCTGCTCCAGGCGGTCGGAATGACGGGCGCGCTCCTGGGCTTCGGAGGCAGCCTCCTCGGCGGGCTGGGCAGCATGCGAACGAGCGGCTATCAAAACCTCGGCCTCTTGGTCCTCTCGGGGGTCTTCGTCTTCATCATGGTAGGTCTTTGAGCCAAAGGCTTCCCAGAACCCTTTTGGGGCTGCGAGCCTTCTGAGATGCCGTGCTCTGCTTGGGCATTGAGGGGACTGCGCACACGGTCGGCGTCGGGATCGTCGACGAGACGTGCCGCATCCTCGCGAACGTGTACGCGACCGTCCGACCGGAGATCGGCGGGATCCATCCGCGGGAGGCCGCGAACCATCACGCGGAGCGCGTCGTGCCCCTCATCGAGGAGGCTGCCGCCAAGGCGGGCGTGAGCCTGCGGGACGTCGACGTCATCGCGTTCTCCCAGGGCCCCGGGCTCGGACCCTGCCTGCGGACCGTCGCGACGGCGGCGCGTGCGCTCGCCCTGTCGCTCGACCGTCCCCTCGTCGGCGTGAACCACTGCGTCGCGCACATCGAGATCGGCCGCGGTCGATGCAAGTGCGACGACCCTGTTCTCCTTTATGCCTCCGGCGGGAACACGCAAGTCATCGCGTACGCCGCAGGGCGGTACCGCGTGTTCGGGGAGACGCTCGACATCGGCATCGGCAATATGCTCGACAAGTTCGGGCGCGAGGTCGGCATGCCGTTCCCCGCCGGACCGCTCATCGAGAAGCACGCGAGGGACGGGAAGGAACTCCTCCCGCTCCCATACAGTGTCAAAGGAATGGACGTCGCCTTCAGTGGCATGCTCACGGCCGCCCTCGCCCTCCACCGCCAGGGAGCAAGGCTCGAGGACCTTTGCTACTCCATCCAGGAGACCGCGTTCGCGATGCTCACCGAGGTCACGGAGCGGGCGATGGCCCACGTGGACAAGGGCGAGGTCCTGCTCGGCGGCGGAGTCGTGAGGAACCAGAGACTCCGTTCCATGGTCGAGCGTATGGCGGGAGATCGCGAGGCGCGGATGTACGTGCCGGAGGGAGAGCTGTGCATCGACAACGGCGCGATGATCGCATGGACGGGCCTCCTCCAGCACAAGTCTGGGCGTCGGATGGCGGTAGAGGAGACGCTCATCGATCAGCGATATCGAACGGATGAGGTCGAGGTCACCTGGCGGTGATCTCACGCGAGGGATTCGACGGCTTCGACTGCGGCGCGATGCCTCGCCTCATACCCCATCCCCGCGAGCACCGTCTCGATCGCGGCCCACGTTGCCCGGAGGTCCTCCATCGAGCAGATGCCCATGTGCCCGATGCGGAAGATCTTCCCCTTAAGCTGGGCCTGGCCGCCGGCGATCACGACGCCGTGCCTTTCGAGGAGCGCCTTTCGGAATTTCCCGTCGTCGACGTCCGGCGGGTAGTTGATCGCGGTAACGGTGTTCGATGCCACCGATTCTTCCGGATACAGCGTGAGGCCGATCGCTTTGGCGGCGGCGCGGCACGCCTGCCCGAGCCGGGTCGTCCTTCGAATACGCGTCTCAAGACCCTCTTCCCTGAGCAGGCGCAGGGCCTCGCGCACCGCCAAGAAGAGGGGAATGGCGGGCGTGTAGGGAGTGTCCTCATCGTCCTTCAGGAGGTTGATATGCGCCTTCAGATTCAGGTAGTACGCGCGCTCCTCGTGGAGCTGGTCGTAGGCGCGCGGCGACACGTACACGCCCGCAAGCCCCGCGGGTGCGGCGATGCACTTCTGGCTCCCGATGACGACGGCGTCGAGGCCCCACTCTACGGGCCGGATTTCGATGCCGCCCACGCTTGTGATTCCGTCCACGAGGCACAGCACGTCGTGCTTCCTGCACAGGGCCGCGATTTCCCTCAACGGATTCGTCACCGCCGTGCTCGTCTCATTGTGGCAAATCGTGAGGGCGCGATACCCGCCCGTCTCCAGAGCGCTCGCGACGCGGGAGGCGTCCATCGGCTTCCCCCATGGGAATTCGATCGACGTCGGGTCGGCGACGAGGCGCGCGAGCTCGTACGAACGCTCGCTGAACTTCCCGTTCACGAGGCATAGGACCTTGTCCCCCTTGCGGAGAAGGGACGTCATCACCGCCTCGAGTCCCGCGGTCCCCGACCCTGAAATCGCGGCGACGTGCCCGTCAGGAGACTGGAAGAGGTAGCGAAGCCCTTCGAGAATGCCGCGGTTCACCTTGCGATATTCCGCGCCGCGGTGGTTGATCACGGAGCCGGACATCGCCGCCAGGACGCGGGGGTCGATCTTCACGGGCCCCGGCAACATGAAGACGGGTTCCAAGGGGATCGGAAAGCCAACGCGGTCGTTCCCTTAAGGGTTCCCGACGTGGAGTCGGATGCCGGTCGCGTCGCGCGAGGGGCGACGCTGGATTTAAGTAGAGGATAGCCATTCGTCCGACAACCGTACGCCAAAAAGCTGACAAAGGCGTACAGGATGGGACGGAGGCCGAAATGCCGAGCGAGGATGAAAAAGTCACGATCCGCGTGCCGAAGCGGTTCCTCCAGGCGATCGACTTCCTCGTCGAGATGGACGACTTCCCGTCCCGGAGCGAGGCCGTCCGCGCGGCCCTGCGGGACTTCGTCTACGGCCGCGTGGAGATCGTGACGGACAAGATCAAGAAGATGCAGGCCGCGGAGGCCGCGATGGCGGAGGCCGAACGCACGCGCCACGAGTTCCTGCGGAAGTGACCAGATGACGCTCACGACGGGGATGGGAGCACCGGACGGGAGGACGGTGCGAGCCCCCCGCACCTCACGATGAACCTCCCCCCAACTACGGGTGGCCTGACCATACGGGTCACCCGCTCTTTTTCTATCGCGGGCGAACAACGTTTAACTAGCGTGGCCCGATGGCGCGGGGGATGAGCGCGCCCCCCGGCGCGTGGCAGCGCGCGGCCTTCGTGGCGGTGCCTCTCGGTCTTGTCGTCCTGATCTTCCTCACCCCGGGGATTCTCGCCCCGGACCGGCCCCAGCCGACGGACATCCCCCTCCTCACCATCGAGGTGATTGACCGGCCTTGGAACGGAACGGTGAACGAGACGGGACTTCTGCACGTGCGCAGCGCGCTGGGCACCGCGGTGTACGACGCGATCGACATCCGCGCGACGGACGCGAACGAGACGCACGCCGCGAGCGCGACCGACGCGCCCTCCCTCTGGCTCAAGGTGCCCGTGGTCGACGGATGGACCGTGAACGTTTCGACGATGGCCGTGAAGGACACGGCCACGTTCCGATACAACGCGACCGTGGAGTTCGTCTGGGGCGAAGCGGGTTGGATCCTCCGGGTGCAGCCGGAAGGGACGACGGAGCCCCGGACCTTCGCGGTCGCGTTTGTCACGAGCCTGCGGCGGGAGGTCCCTCCGTGAAGCGACGGTGGCTGGCCCTCTGGGTCGTGTTCGTCCTCGCCCTCGTGGCCATCGAGATCACCGTCGTCGCCCTGGGGATCGACCCGCTCACGAACTTCTACTTCGTGATTGTGGCGATCGCGGTCATCGGCATCCTCGCGATCATCGGCGCCGTGTTCATCGGAATCTTCGTGACGACGCGCATTCTGAGCTCTCAGGAGTTCACCCCGTTCGAGAAGGAGATGCTCGCGATGCGGGAGGACGTCAAGGCGTTGACCGCCAAGGTCGAAGAGCTCGTGGCCGGACTCGCGGAGAACCCAGGGAAGAAGGGGTAGGGATTCCCGGGCGACCCTACGCGAGCCGCTCGGGGCACACGTCGCGCCGCGAGCAATGGAGGCACTTCGCGGGCCGCCTGTGGTTCCGGTGAGCCTCGCCCTTCGCAAGCGCCCTCCGCATCTCCTCGAGCTTCCCCAGCAGGAGCTTCTTCAGATCCTCGTTGTACTCGATCTCGTGGCTCGCCTCAGGGTAACGGATGACCCCGTGGGGCGGCGCCTTTCCGTACCTCTCCTCCACGAGCAGGCAGTACGCGGCGACTTGGACGATATGGGAGAACAGGGGTCCGCGGGGCGTGCGGCCCGTCTTCACCTCCACGGGAATGATGTTCTCCCCCTCTGTCAGGATGTAGTCCGGCCGTCCCCGCAGCCCGTACCGCTCGCTCACGAGCAGCTCCGCCTTGGCCTCCGGGTGGTCCACGTAGGACACCTCCGCGTTCGTCGCCCCGTACTTCGCGCGGGCGGCGCGGGCGATCTCCGAATGGGAAATCTCCCGCCGAAGGAAGAACGTCGCGCCGATGAGCCAGAGGAGTGCGACGACCTCTCCCACGCGACCGAGGACCTCATCCTGGAGCGTGAACGTCGTCACGGACAGGATCGCCACCATGACGGCAACGATCGAGAAGGCGAGGACGACCCGCTCCCAGAGAAAACGCTCCTGGTCCGTCGCAAGACGATCCGCACGGTACAGGATGTACACGGCCGCCAGGAGCCAGATGAGGGAGACCGAGCTGAGGATCAGCGTCGTCCGGAATTCGAGCGCGGACACGAACGAGATTCCCAGGATCGCGATGATCGTCGCGGCGACCGCGAAATACATGATCGTCGTCTCCGACTCGTGCGCGGACTTTTCGTGGTGCTCGATGCTCATAATCTCGTCGCCCATCGCCTCGTGCTTCGTGATGCCCTCCTCGATCGCCGAACCCGTCTCCTCGACGTCCTGGCGGCTGAGCCACCAGGTGAGGGGGCAGTAGCCGAACTTCTCGACGTCTGCTGCGGAAAACATGGGCAAGGCGGCGGGTTCGGGGGGTGCTTTGGCGGCGGGTTTCGCGATCGGTATGGAGCCCGTCTTGGCCGGGGGTTTGGCGGTGGGCTTCGGGGTCGCGGCCACGCCGTTCCATCTAGGGCGGCTTACTTAGCCCTTTCCGCCTCCGTCGCACCACGAGGAACGTACCGAGGATCGCGGCGGCGCCGAAGAGGAGGACGATCATCAGGCCAGGGAGAGGAGCGGGCGCCGAACGTTCGCGGACGACCACTACGCTCGTGTCCTCCCCGGAATTGTTCGAGGCATCGCGGACCCGCAGGCGGACCGTGAACGTTCCCGAGTGGCCATAGATGCGGGAGACGTCCGAGCCCCATGCGTCGAACGCGCCGTCCGTGTCGAGATCCCAGGAGTAGTTCGTCACCGCGACGTCGTCGGACGAACCAACGCCGCTGAAGGCGACCGGATTTCCCGCGAGACCCGTTCGGTCCGGACCCGCGTCCGCGATGGGCGGCGTGAGGTCTTCCTTCCAGTCCCACGCGAACACGTCCTCGAAGTATTCGGCCATGTCCTCGTTCTGGACGAGGAGCCCCGCCTCACGATTCGCGGTGGGGGAGTTGCGGTTCCAGTTCACGCTCGACACGAGCACGGTCCGGCGGTCGACGACGAATCCCTTCGTGTGGAGCTGCGTGAAGCCGTGGACCTCAAGGTCGACGAGCCTCGCCGCCAGATCGAGGTCTTCGTTCGCGGCGATCGTGTTCAGGTAGAGGACGGTGTCGTCGTTGTCGATCGGATCGTCGTCGTCCACGTTGAACCAAGAGGCGTCGAGTAGGAGGCGGACCTCGACCCCGCGGCGCGCGGCGGCGATGAGTTCGTCGAGGTAGAGGTTCGGGAACGGCCCCCAGGCGGTGTGCGCATAAAACATCTCGACATGAATCGAACGCGTGGCGCCCCGGAACGCCGCTAGGATCGCGCCCTCATCGAGGGTCGTATCGGGCCCCACGACCGGCACGACGCGGAACGAGCCCTCGAACGTCCGCGCAAGGAACCGCGGGTGCCTCGGCTGCGGGTTGAACGGCGGCGCGGGCACGATCGAGCACGTCATCTCTTCGAACGTGAACACGTCCCGCCTCCCCGCGTCGAAGTCCTCCTCGAAGACGCGCGTGAAGTACGCCGCCAACGGCGCGTGGTCCACCGCCAGAAGCCATCCGCGAGACCCCGTTCGGTTCGACGGCGGGAAGGCGGAGGCACCCCAGTTCTCCGTCGAGACGACGACCGTCCGATTGTCGAGGATCGCGTACTTCGCATGCTGGAACGCGTACCGCTCCTGGATGTCGAGGGTCGAATTGTCGACCATGAAGTGGAAATCGATGGTGGACGCGGAGTCCCCCAGGATGTTCCACTCGTCCCGCGTGATCCCTCCGACGGGCGCACCCTCGAGGAGGACGCGGACCCTGACGCCCCGGTCCCTCGCCGCGAGAATCGCGTTCCCGATCTCCGCGTTGGAAAGCGTGTAGAGGCTCGCGTCGATCGACGACTCCGCAGTCGCGAGCAGAGTTGTGAGGAGGTCGGTCCCGGCGTCCGGGGTGACCGCAGCGCGGACGGTTCCGACGAAATCGAACGTCGCGGCCACGTGCTCGGATTGACCGAGGGACCGAACGCGCACGAGGTCCCAATCCGCGGACGCGTTCGTGTCAATCCAGGCCGTGGCCTTCGCGCGACGCGCGACGAAGCCCATGTTCACCGCCAATGCAGGAGGTCCGGACCAGCCCTCAGCGGCGTACGGCGACCTGCCGTAGGCGAGGACGTCCAGGATCGCGCCGGAGGCGTCGCGGAGGATCACCTCGTCCCCCGCGTTGTTCAGTTGGAACGAACCGGACACGACCATCGCCGTGACGTTCCCGCCGGCGTAGTGGAATCTCGCGACCCGGAAGGTGTCCTCGAAATAGGCGGTGGAGTTCTGCGCAATGACGACGACTTCGCCCGGAGAGGCCGACGCGCCCAGGGGGAACGTGAGGACGCCTTCCCGGTCCGTAAGCGACCACCCCGCGAGGTCGAGGGACGCCGATCCATCGTTCACGACCGAGACGTACTCGTCCGCCCGGAGCGCGTGGTAGTACGCCTCGACCACGAGCGCAGGCGCACCGCCCGCGAGCGTCCGTGCGTCGCCCCCAAAAAGGTCGAGAGGGTGCGCGTCGGGGGCGTCGCCTCGGCCTCCGTCGACTGGGAGACCCGGGAGGAGCAGGGCGAGCACAACGGCGACCGCCGCCATCCGCTTCCCTCTCACGGCCCTTACCCGTCCGCCCCCTACATTACGGCTGCCCGTACAGTTACGCCGCGCGCACAAGACCCTTCGCGAGGTCCCGCAGCACCTTCTCCGGGCTCTTCGCTTTGACGACGCCGGAGGCGAGGAGGACGCCGACGGCCCCGAGCTCAAGGGCCCTCGCCACGTCCCTCCCGGTCTTCACGCCGGCGCCGCACAGCACCTGGACCTTCGGGTTCGTCGCGTGGATCCGATCGACCGCCTTCGTGATGATCCCCGGTTTGGCGGTGGTGACGCTGACGGTGCCGCCGATCAGCTCGGGGGGCTCGATCGCCAGGAAGTCGGGGCCGAGTTTGGCGGCGGTCTCCGCCTCCGCGACGTCGTCCGCGCACACGACGACCTCGAGGCCCATCACGCGGCACTTGTTGATCAGGTCCCGCATCTCCTCCCACGCCACCTTTCGCTCGCTGTGGTTCACGATCGTCCCCACGGCGCCCGCCGCCAATGCGGCCTCCGGCGGGATCCAGCCCGTGGCCTTCCCCGTCTCCTGCGGATCAAGGTGCTGCGCGAACACGGGGATTCGGACGGACTTTGCGACGAGCGCGAGGTCGAACGCCGACGGGGCCACCGCCAGACTGCGGCCCGCATCCTCGGCGACGTCCGCGCAGATCCTCGCAAGCGCAACGGCCTTCGCTCCGAGCGCCTCGGGATACGCCTTGAAGTTCACGAGGAGGAACGGGGTGCGCACGGAAGCCGATGTCCGGTTCGGGTAATGAACGTTCTTCATGAGGCGGGAGACGGATCGTTCCAGGTTCGGGAAACGCGCATGCGCTTATCAATCGAGAGAAAGAAAACGAAGGCCGCGTCCGCACATTGGCGGCGCGGCGGAAAGGGGTTCGTGTCGGCTCAGGGCCCACCGGGGTCTAGGACCGCCGGGGGGACCGCTTCCGGAAGCAGTCTTGGCAGTAGACCGGCCGCGTCCCGTCGGGCTTGAACGGCACCTGCGCCTTGTTGCCGCAGTTCGCGCAGACGACGTCGAACATCTCCCTCGGCCCGCGGTCGAACCGTCCTCCGCCGCCTCCGCCTCGATCTCGATCCATGTCTCCAACTCATGCCGATTCCCTGGGAACCGGATGGAATAAACAGGAAGTCCACCTATAAAAAGGACGTGCCCCCCCGGGTCTCGCCCGAGGGGGACTGTCGTCGCTGCCAAACGTGCCTACGGCACGTCCTCCTACATGCCCTTGTGCTTCTCCATGAGTTCGGGCTTCGTGTCGGCCTTGGGCGTTCAAATCAGACCCGATAATCGCCCGCAAACCCTTTAGCGCGCTCTCCGGAAGGGGGACGCCCTCATGTCGAGTCGCCCCCCCACGCTTGCTGGGGGCATCCTCGTCGTCCTCACCGTCCTCTCCGCGCTGGTCGCCCCCAACGGCGGGCCGACCGAAGGGGCGCTCTTCGCCGCGGAGGAAGTTGCGACGACGGCACCACCTCAGACTCTCGTCCTACAGCCCGACGGGGCGAACGGGACGGACACGTTCCTGCTGGACGTTCCCCTCTGGTGGAACTTCGGGACGAACGACTCCCTCCTTGTGGGCCGGAACGCCTCCACATCGAGCATCGCCCGGTCCCTCCTTCGGTTCGACCTGACCGCCCTCCCACCCGGCGCGACGATCGTAAATGCGAGCCTGGAGCTGTACTCGGACGCGGGCAGTTCGGGGACGATTGAGGCGCACCGCGTTGCCGGCACATGGACGGAGGGGACGGGCGACCGCGCGTGGCGGCGGGTCCGCGTCACGGTGCGGGAGACGGCCGGCCTCTCCCGGACGCTTGAACCCGTGGCGGCCCTCCTGCCGTTCGCGCCGTACGATGTCGGCGATCCGAGCCGCGACCTCCGCGTCTGGGGCGGATCCCAGGAGACGCCGTCGCAGGTGTATGGCATCGCAGTGGCCGGAGGCCACGTCGTCCAGGCGACCGCACACTTCGGCGCCACGGTCGGGCAGAACGAGACGAAGGAGTTCTTCGTGACGTACAGCACGAACGAGACCGCAGTGCCGGGGTACCGGACGCGGGGGTTCGGCGCATCGCCCCGGTGGATGTCTCCTCCCGTGGGCCTCGGGGCATCGTCCCCCACGGTCGTCGACCTCGACGGCGACGGGTCCCTCGAGATTCTGTACGGGACCCAGGACGGATTCGTTCACGCCCTCGACGCCGGCGGAGTTCCTCGGTGGTCCGTGCGACCGACGGGCGACGCCGTTCCGTTCCCGCCACAAGTCCGAGACCTCGACGGTGACGGGAGACTTGAGGTGGTGGCGGTGACGAGCGCAGGAACGCTCGTCCGGATGAACAACTCGGGAGGCGTTGAGTTGACGCTCACCATCGGCGGCACCGCGTACTCCCCGCCGACCCTGCTCGACGTCGATGCCGACGGTGTCCTCGATGCTCTTGTCGCGACGACCTCCGCCGTCGAGGCGTTCAGCCTGACGTCCGGGGCGTTCATCCGGTCGTACGCGGCGGGCGGCACCCGCACGTCCGCGCCGAGCGTCGTGGACCTCGACGGGGACGGCAACGTGGAAGTCGTGTTCGGCGCCGAGGACGCGAATGTTCACGCGTTCGACCCCGCGGGACCCGAGCGGTACATCGGAGCCCCTTCCGGCTCGGGGCAGATACGAAACAGCGTGGCGATCGGCGACCTGGACGCGGACGGCCTCCCTGAGATCGTCACGGGCGACATCAGCGCCGGCGGGCTCGAATTCGCATGGAACCCCCGCACGAACACGACCCTCTGGTCCGTGTCACTTCCCTCGACCCGGCGCGGCCACCAGACCTTGGCGGACGTGGACGAGGACGGGGACCTGGACGTCGTCGTCGGCGTTGGCTCCGGGGAACTCTTCGCGCTTGACGGACGCAACGGAACGTCAATCTGGTCGCGACTCGTAGGCAGCACCCAGGCGTTCGCCCCGGCGGTGGCGGACTTGGACCGTGACGGACGCCCGGAACTCGTCGTCACGACCGACCTGGGGTCCGTGGTGCAGGTGCTCAACGCGACGGGCGATCCGATCCAGTCGTGGACGATCACGCCGAACGACCCGGGCGGGTTCTCCTCCCAGCCGCGGTTCGTCACGCCCGCGATCGCGGATGTGGACGGGGACGGCAGCCTCGACGTGATCGTGCCCACGGGCACCGGCATGGCCGCGTTCGGGACGGGGGGGCTCTCGCGGGATTGGCGGACGCTCGGGTACAACTGGAACCACACACACCAAGTCGGCGGCGGCACCTCCCCCGACGGGGCAATGCCGCTGGACGTCGCGGTGGGCAGCGCGCAGGTCTTCCCTGCCATGGGCGCATCCTGGATGCTTTCCGACGGCCTCCGTCCATGGTTCTCTCCGGGAGGGGACCTCGGCGTGACGGAGGCTTCGGTTCCGGCGGGGGCGGGCTGGACCCTGTGGAACGTGACCGCGGCCGTCACGGATTGGTATCTCGGGACCTATCCGAACACGGGCATCCTCCTGTACGATCCATCGGAGGCGACGGGCGGCCTTCAGTCCTTCCACAGCTCGGACAGTGCGAATCCGAACCTGCGACCGATCCTTCGAATCGCGTACACACCCTCCTCCGTCGACCCGACGCCTCTGATCGGGGGCACGATCCAGAACTTCGCGCGGCCGGAGGACAGCGCCCCCTGGTCTACGAGCTTGTCCGGCCTCGCGTTCGACGGCGACACCCCGCTGGGCGGTCTCCAGTGGAACGTGAGCGGGTACGACCCCTCGGTGGTCCAGATCGGCGGGATGAATACTCCGGGGAACCACAACTTCACGTTCTACCCGCAGCCCGACGCATGGGCCTCCATGCGCGTCACGTACTGGCTGTCCGACCCGGAGGGGAACGCGGCGCAGCAGGACGCGTGGATCAACATCACCCCGGTGAACGACGCCCCGCGCTTCGATCCGCCCGTCTCCCTGGTCGTGAAGCACGACTTGGCCTACGTCTTCGACTTCGCCCCCTACATCACGGATGTGGACGACCCGCCCTCGTCCCTGACGCTCGCGAGTGACGACACGATCCACACGTCCGTGAACGGTTCCCTCGTCACCTTCCTGTTCCCCATCTCGTACGTGGACCAGTGGGCGTTCGTCGGCCTCGTCGTTTCCGACGGGAGGGCCTCCGCGGGCAAGGTCGTGGCCGTCAAGGTGACCCAGGACGACCCTCCGGTCGTCACCCGCGCGCTGCCGGATGTGACGATGCAAGAGGGCGAGACGATTGTCGGCGTCTTCGACCTCGACGCGTACTTCACGGACCCGAACAACGATGCTCTGTTCTTCTCGTACGGGTACACGCACCTCGCGATCACGATCCAGGCGAACCACTCCGTGGACATCGCGGCGGAGTCGAACTGGTTCGGCGCGGAGCGCGTGACGTTCCGCGGGACGGACCCGGATGGAGCGCTGGCGGAAG
>Ga0209341_10001614_pt1 | contig 22173 bp, 25 predicted proteins | sample RifCSP13_2_FD_184020 | JGI IMG/M metagenome (GOLD analysis project Ga0209341, IMG submission 184020) | Soil microbial communities from Rifle, Colorado - Rifle CSP2_sed 13_2 (SPAdes) (version 2) | ecosystem: Environmental > Terrestrial > Deep subsurface > Rock core/Sediment | place: Rifle... | reverse complement strand
AGGATGGACGCAGAGACGCGAAAAGGATGTTGAATTATGGCCGGACGCAAACCTAAACCAACTGCAATCAAGATCTTGGCTGGAAACCCAGGCAAGCGACCGCTCAACGACCGGGAGCCCAAGCCGGGACCGGCGGACCCGCGCGTGCCTCGTGGGAAGCTCCCTCCGGAGGGGAAAAAGCTGTGGAGAGTCCTGGCGGAACACCTGGTTCGGTTGGGTGTGTTGACAAAGCTCGATTTGCCGGCGCTCGAGTTCCTGTGTCTGCATTATGCTGTGGGCAGGGAGGCTGTCGAAATGCTGGTGCGGGATGGCATCGTGGCAGATGGCGTCAATGGCACGATCAAGAAACACCCGGCTGTCAGTGTGCTGTCGGAGAACAGCCGGCTGTTCAAGGCTTACGCGATTGAATTTGGCTTGACGCCCAGCTCCAGGGTGAGGATCCAGTCAGAGCCGATAGAAAAAGAGAAGACGCTGGCGGAGATGTTGTTCGAAGGCATAGAAGGTGAGTGAGTTTTGGTTCGACGAGCGGGCCGCACAGGTGGTAGTGAATTTCTTCGAGAAGCTTCTGGTCCACGTGAAAGGGGAGTGGGCCGGTCAGAAATTCATCCTGCAGGAATGGCAGCGGGAGCAGATCATCAAGCCGCTGTTCGGCTGGAAGACCGCCGATGGGCGGCGGCAGTACCGCACGGCTTATATCGAGGTACCTCGGAAGAACGGCAAGAGCAGCCTGGCGGCTGGGATCGCTCTTTATCTATTATTCGCCGACGGCGAATCCGGTGCCGAGGTGTACTGCGCGGCGGCGGACCGGGAGCAAGCGCACATCGTTTTCGACCTAGCCAAGCAGATGACGGAATCGTCGCCGCAACTGGTCAGGCTGGCGGAGATCTTCAAGCGCTCGATTGTGCTCCAGTCCACGATGAGCACCTACCGGGTGCTATCTGCGGACGCGTTCACCAAGCACGGGCTGAACGCTCACGGGGTGGTGGTCGACGAGCTGCACGCCCAACCTTCCAGGGACCTGGTGGACGTGCTGATCACCTCGACGGGAGCGCGCCGGCAGCCGCTGGTGGTGTTCATCACCACGGCGGGCTTCGACCGGGAATCGATCTGCTGGGAATATCACGAGTACGCTCGCCAGGTGCGGGAAGGAATCATCGAGGATCCAACCTTCTTTTCTTTCGTGGCAGCGGCAGACCCGGAGGACGACTGGCTGACCCCGGAAGTGTGGAAGAAAGCGAACCCAGGTTACGGGGTTACGGTGAAGGAGGATTACCTGAAAAACGAGGCCAGGCGGGCGGAGAACGTGCCTGCTTACCAGAACACCTTCCGGAGGCTGCATTTGAACCAATGGACGCAGCAGGAGACGCGTTGGATGCCGATGGAGAAATGGGATGCCTGCGGAGAGCCGTTCGACGTGAGTTTGCTGGAAGGATCCGCCTGCTATGGCGGGTTGGACTTAGCGAGCTCAAGCGATATCGCCAGCCTGGTGCTGGATTTCCCGGCGGAATCGGGCGAGGAGGAGCGGCACGCCTGGTTGGCTTATTTCTGGATCCCGCTCGAGAACATGCTCGAGCGGGCACGCAAGGACCGGGTGCCCTACGACGCCTGGGCGCGGGACGGCCTCATCCGCACAACAGAAGGCAACGTGATCGATTACGGCTATATCTTGCGGGATATCGAAGAGCTGGGCGAGAAGTTCAACATCAAGGAGATCGCTTTCGACCGCTGGGGCGCCTTCCAGGTCAGCCAGCAGCTCGAAGCCCTGGGCTTCGTGATGGTGGGTTTCGGCCAGGGATTCGCCAGCATGAGCGCGCCAACCAAGGACCTGTTGAGGCTGGTAATGGATAGGAAGCTAGCCCACGGCGGCAACCCGGTGCTGCGCTGGATGGCGGACAACGTGATGGTGAGCATGGACCCGGCCGGCAACCTGAAGCCGAACAAGCAGAAGAGCCGGGAGAAGATCGACGGGATCGTGGCCGGGATCATGGCTCTGGACCGGGCGGTGCGGCACGAGAGCGGCGGCAGCGTCTATGACGAGCGCGGAATCTTGACGATATGAAACGTTTCTTCCGATCCATCGACCGCAATGACGTGCTGTTCTTCCTGGGCCTTGGGCTGATCGCCTGGGGGTTGAGCGGCATCTCTCTGCATATGGCGGCCGGCGCAGTGGGCGTCATCCTGATGATCGTCGGGCTGGCCGGCGCAGTGATCAAGACGAGGCGACCATGAGCGTGAGCGGTTTGATCGCCGGGCTATTCATGCGCAGGACGGAAAAGCGGGATTATGAGGCCGTGTTGAAGGAAGCCGGCTGGGGCGCCGGCTCGCCGAGCGGGATGAGCGTGACGGCCAGCTCGGCGTTGGGCTACTCGGCGGTATTCGCCTGCGTGCGCATCCTGGCGGAATCGGTGGCGCAATTGCCTCTGATCATCTACGAGCGAGCCGGGCGGGCGCGCCGGCGCGCCGAGGGTCATTATCTGCACCCGATTCTGCACGATTCGCCCAACGAGTGGATGACCGCGGTCGAATTCCGGGAGACAATGCAAGGTCACCTGGCACTGCGCGGCAATGCCTATGCCCAGATCGAGTACGACGAGCGCGGGCAGGTAGTCTCGCTGTTCCCGCTGCACCCGGACAGCATCTGGCAGGACGTGCTGGAGAATGGGAAGCGGCGTTATTTGTATCAACTACCAGGCAGCGGCGGCATGCGCTGGCTGGCAGGCGAGCAGGTCTGGCACCTGCGCGGCCTGGGATCGGACGGCCTGCGGGGCTACTCTCCGATCGGGCTGCATAAACGGTCCATCGGGCTGGGCCTGGCTGCTGACGAGTTCGGGGCGCGCTTCTTCGGCAACGGCGCCAGACCAGGCGGCGTGCTGGAGCACCCAGGCAAGCTGACCGACCCAGCTCATGACCGGCTGCGAGAGTCTTGGGAAGAATCACACCAAGGGCTGACGAAGAGCCACAAGGTGGCCATCCTCGAGGAAGGCTTGAAATACCACCAGATCGGGATTGCGCCAGACGAGGCGCAGTTCCTGGAGACCAGGAAATTCAACGTGACCGATATCGCTCGTATATTCCGCGTTCCACCGCACATGGTCGGCGACCTGGAACGGGCGACATTCTCCAATATCGAGCACCAGGGGATCGAGTTCGTATCCTACAGCCTGGGAATCTGGCTGGAACGCTGGGAGCAGAGCATCCAGAAGAACCTGATGCTGGCTGCGGAGCGCAAACGCTTCTACGCCGAGCACCTGGTGGACGGGCTGCTGCGCGGCGACGCGCAGGCGCGCAACCAGTCGTATGCAATTGGCAAGCAGTGGGGATGGCTGAGCACGAACGATATCCGCGAGAAAGAGAATCTGAACCCGATCGAGGGCGGCGATATCTATTGGATGCCGCTGAACATGATCCCGGCGGGCCGGCCCGAGCCGGCGGTGCGCGAAGTGCCCGTCCCGCCCGGCAATCTTGCCGCTTGGCTCGACCAGCAGCGGCAAGTTGCCGGCAGCAATATTGCCGAGCGCAGATCCTTACCGGCTCAGATAGAAAGCAGGGATGCTGCGGCTGCTCAGCACAGGCACCGGATGCAAGGAGTCTACCGGCAGCTCTACCTGGAGGCGGCCCAGGGAGTGCTCAGGGCGGAAGCCAAGGCGATCCTGAAGGGCGCTGAGCAGTTCCTGGCCAGGGACAGCATCGATTTTCGCCTATGGCTGGACGATTTCTACCGTGAGCTGGCGGAGGCGATCATCCGGCGCTTCGGCGGGTTAGCTCTGGACTATGGCCAGCAGGTGAGCGAGGATGCTTACGGCGAATTGGGAACGGAGCCCGAGTTCCCGGCGGAACTGGAGCAATTCATCGACAAGTACAACAAAGGATACGCCGGAAGGCATATAGAGATCAGCAAGAGCCTTCTGCTGGATGCGCTGCAGCAGGCCAATCGCGAGGGGGTGGACCCGCTGGAAGCGGTCCGGGACGAGGTGGAAGACTGGGAGGAGACGCGCTCGGCGGTCATCGCAGACGAGGAATCGGTGCGTTTCAACAACGCGACCGCGAAGAAAGTCTATGTCTTGCTAGGCGTGGAGCGCCTGATGAGCGTGGCATTCGGGGAGAACTGCCCCTATTGCGAGGCGCTGAACGGAACGATCGTGGGAATCACTGCGAATTTTATCAACGCCGGGGAATCGTTCCAGCCGGAGGGTGTGGACGAGCCGCTGACGAGCACGACGAATTTAGGACACGCACCCTATCACGGAGGTTGTTTACTTGGAGATGCGCGTGTATTGGCCGATGGAATTATGGCCTCGAGTAAACGGTGGTTTGATGGAAATATTGTCGTCTTCCGCACTGCCGCTGGTTATCAGCTCTCCTGTACCGAGAATCACCCGATACTCACGCCCTTGGGATGGATCGGAGCGGGCCGTTTGAATAAAGGCAGCCGCGTAATCAGCACTTGCGGGCGAGAGTGGATAACGCCAATTAAGGGCGATTACAAGAATATGCCACCCCGAATCGAGCAAATAGCGGAATCGTTTGGGGACGCGAGCGAGATGATCACCAGACCAGTGCCAGCCTCCACCATAAATTTCCATAGCGACTGGTTCGGCAGCCAGATCGCAATTATACGGACCAATCGCAAATTGTGGAATGGTAGGAATATTCCGAATGACAAGCATTTCGGAGAAAGCAATTTCGTAGGGAGATTGTTTGCAGATTGTCTGCCTTGTCCGCGCGGCCATACATTGCTCTTCGAGAGTTTTTATCCTGCCAGTGGCAGCCTTATGAGCAGCCGTAGCCTGCCTTTGCCGCTCGATAGGAGTCATCTTGCTGGCACGCAACAAACCAGCTTCGCTATGGCTGCGGATCTTGACATTAGCTTCCATCAAGCGCTTGTGGATGGCAGGGCGCCCGACACAGAGTTCGTTCGCCAGTTCATACTCGGATTTTCCGGCGAGATATTTTTGGATGAGATAATCAGTATCGAGCGGAAGACGTTTCATGGCTATGTTTATAACCTGCAGACAGAGAAAGGATTTTATGTGGCTAATGGGATTATAACACACAACTGCGACTGCATGGTAATTGCAGCTTGAGGAGATAAGAAATGCCAGCAATTGGAGTACACCACACCGCAACGGACGACGGGGCCTGGGACGGGCCGGCGAACGAAGCCCGGCTCAAGCTGGACCAGGGCCGCGCCTTCTACAGCCGGGCCTATGCCTGGCGGGACCCAGACGGCGACGAGAGCAAGAAGAGCACTTATAAGTTCATCCATCACGTGGTGGACGAGGAAGGCAACCCGGGCACGGCCAACGTGCGCGCCTGCCAGACGGGGATCGGCGTGCTGAACGGCGGGCGGGGCGGAACCACTATCCCGGAAAGCGACCGGCAGGGTGTGTACAACCACCTGGCGGCGCACCTGCGGGACGCGGATGTAGAGCCGCCGGAGCTGAAAGCGCTCACCCCGGACTGGCTACGCGGGTCGGACGGGCTAGAGGTGCGCGGCTTTCCGGTCGGCGAGCTGCGGGCAGTAGGCGGGGACGGCGAGCCGCAGGCCATCGAAGGCTACGCCGCGGTCTACAACCAGCGCTCCGAGCTGCTGTGGGGCTTTTTCCACGAGGTGATAGAGACCGGCTTCTTCGAAGGGACGCTGCACGGGGACATCCGCTCGCTGTGGAATCACAACACGGATTACCCGCTGGGCAGGACGATCAACGAAACGCTTGAGCTGAAGGACGAAGAGCGTGGCCTGCACATCCGGGTGAGTCCGCCGGAGACCTCCTGGGGCAAGGATGCCCTGGTGAGCATCGGGCGGGGGGATGTCTCGCAGATGAGCTTCGCCTTCGAAGTCAAAGAGAAGGGCGACCATTGGGTCGACAACGAGGACGGCACCTGGACGCGCTATCTGAAGCGCGGCGGGTGCTCACGACTATATGAGGTCTCGCCGGTCACTTTCCCGGCGTATCCACAGACGAGCGCAGTCGTGCGCTCGACGATCGAACGGCTGAGCCGGTCCGGAACGGACAACGGTCCAGGAGGCCAACGGGCTGAAACGGATGCGGCTGGGGCGCCCGACGCGGCGTGGCGGACGCGCCACAACCTGCGGCGGAAATTTTTGGAGCTGTTGAAAATCAAGTAAAGGAGCATGAAATGAACGTTCGAGAGTTGCGCTCCCAGCGGGCGAGCATCCTGGACCAGGCTGTTCTGCTGGTGGAAACGGCAGAAGGCGAGAATCGGGATCTCAAAGCGGAGGAGCAAACCACATACGATGACCTGGTCTCACAGGCGGAATCGCTGGAGAAGCGCATCAAGCGCCTGGAGACCATGCCCGCGCCGGTCCCGGCGCCGGGCAACGGGCGCGGCGGAGCGCCGAACATCAACCGGCTGCCGCTGGGCGATAGCGAAGTGCGGGCCCTGGGTCAGTATTTCAAGACCGGCGATACGGGTGGCGTGCGTGACCTGATGAGCCAGGACGATGGAGACCGCGGCCCCTCGGTGCGCATCCACGTGCCGACGGCGCTCGAGATGCGCGCCAATGACACGATCATGAACATCACCACCGGCGCGGACGGCGGCTCGGCTGTGCCGACAGGGTTTGCCGGCAAGATCGCAGCCCGGCGCAACGAAGTGCGGCTGTCCGAGCGGTTGGGCGTGCAGATGGTCCCCGGCCAGGGAACCACGGTCAATTTTCCGTACGAGAATGCCGACCCATCGGCGTTCGCGGCCACGTCCGAGCAGGATGATGCATATGCTCAGACCTATGAGCGCGATGCTCCTGCATTGGGTTTGAAGGCGTTCACCCTGGCAAAAAAGACCAAGAAGCTGGCCTTGACCGAGGAGCTGCTGGACGACGAGGATGCCGCCTTGCTGGCTTTCATCGGCGACCACATCGGGCGGTCGATGGGCATCACCCATAACAGCCTGCTGCTGACCGAGGTGGCCGCTAACGGCACGGCCTTGAAGACCTTCGCGGCTGCGGCTGTGATCGCAGCCGGCGAGCCGGATGACATGGTCTTTCATGCCACGCTGGGCTACTATCTGGACGACGGCAGCCCGGCGGCCTGGGTGATGCGGCCGCCAACGCTGGGAGCAATCCGAAAGCTCAGCGGCAATGCCCGCATCTACGACGACCAGACCGGAGCACCGCGTAAATCGCTGCTGGAGTATCCTGTTCTATACAGCAATGCGGCGGCAGCCATCGCGGCCAGCGCCAAATCGCTGTACTTCGGCAACTGGTTCTACGTGGGCATGCGCGAGGACCCGGCGCTGCGCTTCATCCGAGACCCGTACACCACGGATGGGATTGTCTACCTGAAGTACACGTTCCGGGCGGTTTACGGGGTGCTCATTGCCGGAGCCATCGGCTACGGTGTGCACCCATCGGCATAATCAAGTATCAAGTGCCATGTGTCAGGTGTCACGTGGCACTTGAAGGTAACTTTATGATCTCGGCAGATTTGCCGTCGGACGTGCTGGTGTTCACTCCCTTGCTGCGCTTCGAAGCGGAGACCCGTGAGGCGATCTTTGCCATGCGGTGGGATGGCCCGATCTCGTACCTGTTCCAGCGGGATAACCCGCACGGGGACCCGTATGAAGCGGACCCCTGGAACGGGCGCGGGGTGGGCATCCGCAACCATCTGCACCAGTACCAGCGCGGGCGGGAGGTCTTCCTCCAGGGACGCTACAACGCGATGCTGGTGGTCGAGAGCGACATCGTGCCGCCGGTGAATACATTGATCGACCTGGCCGCGATGGAGGTGGACCTGGCATACGGCTGCTACCTGCTCAAGCCGCACCGAATCGTGAACGTGTTCGAGTTGTACACGCAGCCGGCAAGCAATATCGGCGAAAGTCTGTCGATCTGGCCAGGCAAATGGCAGGAGGCGTTGAAGCAGGGCATCGTACCCTGCTCCGGGGCCGGCTTCGGCTGCGTGCTGATCAAGCGCTGGGTGCTGGAGCGGGTCGAATTCCGGGTGGAATGGCCCCAGAACGGGGCGCACTGCGATTCTTTCTTCACTCAGGATGTTTATAAGCTGGGCGCCAAAATGGCGGCCAACACGGCCGTCCTGTGCAAGCACATCGGCGAGGATGGGATGGTATATGATTTCGACTGACAGTAAGAAGCTCCGTTACCGTGATGAAGCCGCTCCCGTGCAGGCGGTGCAGCTCCAGGAGGAGTTCACCCGGTTGCTAGGGCTGTTCGAGCAGGCCAGGCCGCAGCGCGTCCTGGAGATCGGCGTGCTCGAGGGCGGGACGCTATACCAGTGGCTGAGCCGGATGGACCCGGGCGGGCTGGTCGTGGCGGTAGACCTTCCCGGGGCGCGCTGGGGGCATTCCTGGACCTGGAATCCGGAGCGCTGGAAAGGCTGGGGGGAGGCGCTGGGAATGCGGGTCGAGCCGGTTCTGGGCGATGTGAACGATGATCATATCGTCGAACAGGTTCGAGGCCACGCGCCGTTCGATTATATCTTCGTAGACGGCGATCATCGCTATGAGCCAGTGAAGGAGACCTGGGAGCGCTACAACCCGATGCTGCGCAGTGGGGGCCTATTCGTGCTGCACGACATCCTGCCCCACGCAATCAACCCGCGGGTCGAAGTATACCGGCTGTGGGCTGAGCTGCAAGGCAACCCGCGCGTGCGCCAGCGAGTCGAGCTGATCAGTTACGATGGCCAGGCGGAGATGGGAATCGGGGTGCTATGGCTTTCCTAACTTTCTATACACCGACGTACAAACGCCCCACCTTGCTGCACGCGTGCGAAGCCAGCGTTTGGGCGCAGAGCTGCAAGGACTGGCAGCACCTGGTCATCCCGGACGAGGTGGGGATCGGGATCGCCGGCATGTACGCGGAGATTCCGCAGCACCTTAAGCGAATCGACGGCGAGTACGTCTACGTGCTGCAAGACGACGATCGCCTGGCCGGTCCGGACGTATTGAGCAGACTCAGGACGTTTGCACGCAAACATCGTAACCCGCTCGGCAATTTGCCGCCGGTGATCATGGTCCGGAACCGCAAGCTGGGAATGGTCTTACCGCTGCTCTGGGAGCAAAAACCCATGCTCGGAGCGGTCGATCTGGGCAGTTATGTGACGCGGGCGGATGTGTTCCGGAAGCACGCCGGCCGCTTCGGAAAGCGCTATGAGGGCGATTTCGACTTCATCGCTTACCTGTGGCGACATTACCCGTTCGCCTGGTGCGACGTGCTGTTCGCGGAGGCCCAAACGGTAGGGCTGGGGCGCAGCGAGGCGGACCTGCGCTTACAAGGAGAGCTGAGATGATAGTGATCGCGTTGATAGGATTTGCCGGCATGGCCCCGAACGGGCAGCCATTCTCGGTCAGCGAGGGCGAGGTCCTGGAGCTGCCGCGCGGCGCCGACTGGCTGAAGGCCGGGCTGGTCAGGCCTGTGCTGCCGAAGTCGCCGGAGAAGCAGACGGTCGAAGCGCCGGAAAAAGCCGTATTGCCGCGCCCGAAAGGGAAAAATAGATGAAGATCAAGCTGAAAAAACCGGCGGTGATCCGCGGCGGCGTGTGGTCGGCAGGCGCTGAAGTGGAAGTGAACGAAGAGACCGGCAGATTGCTGATCAAGCTCGGGCAAGCGGAGGAGATTATCGCTCACGAAGCCGGCGGCAATCTTGCCGAGGGCTTCGTGCCGGAGAAGGACGAGGATGAAGCTGAAATTGATCACCCCGCCGGCTGAGGAGCCGGTCAACCTGGCCGAGGCCAAGGCCCAGCTCCGGATCGACTCGACGAGCGAGGATGCGGTACTGCTGGGCTACCTGAAGACGGCCCGCGAGGACGCCGAGACGATCCTGCGCCGGGCGATCCTGACCCAGACCTGGGACATTTTCTTGAAAGCGTTCCCGGGCGCGGCCTCCATCAGGCTGCCGCTGCCGCCGCTGCAATCCGTGACCGGCGTGTACTACACTCCAGACGGCGGCACGGAGCAGACGTACGCCAGCACGAACTACATCGTGGATATCTACGACGAGCCGGGAAAGATCGTGCTCAAATCCACGGCGAGCTGGCCAGGCGACGATTTGCAGCCGGTGAACGGGGTGCGGGTACGCTTCGTGGCCGGCTGGGCCGGCGCATCTCTGGTGCCTGAGCGCATCCGGACCTGGATTCTGCTCACCTGCGGGCTTTATTACGAGAACCGCGAATTGGCCAGCGAGTTCCGCACTCGCCCGGTCATGCTGCCCCACGTGGACAGCATGCTGGAAGATTTGAGGATGAGAATATTTTAAAAGGAGTCATACATGGAACACAAAAGAAAAAATGAATTATCCGTAGCCGCCGGGCTGGTGGCGAACATGGGCGTCAACGTCGGCATGCGACGCGCCGTCCATTACGTTGTCGAGGCTGTGCGGGACGGCAAGGTGCTTTGGGTCGAGGAGTTCGACAACCTGGTCGTCAATGTGGGGCTTGACGACAGCCTCGACAAGCAGTTCAAAGCCTCGGGCTACACAGCAGCCTGGTACGTTGGGCTGACGGACGGCACGCCGACCTTCGCGGCTGGCGATATCATGTCCTCGCACGTCGGCTGGGTCGAGGTGACCGATTACGATGAGGCCACCCGGGAGGTGCTCACCCTGGGCGCTGTCTCCGGACAGTCCGTGGACAACTCAGCATCGAAGGCCAGTTTCACGATCAACCTCACTGTCACGGTCGGCGGGGCGTTCATCACCACGGTCTCGACCAAGGGCGGCACTACCGGCATTTTGTACGGCGGTGGAGCGTTTAGTGTCGACCGCAGCCTGATCGACAACGATATCTTGAATGTTACCGTAACACTGACCGCAGCCGCCAGCTAACGGGAGGTCGCCTTGGCGACTAAAATCTACCTGCCGTCGAGCGGCGCGCCGGCAGTCACGCCGTCATCCTGGATTTTTCCAGAGCAGATCAACCCGCTGGAGTTTGCGGGCGTTGTTGCGCGCATCAACTCGGCGCTGACGACGAAGACCGAGCCGACCGGCACGACCAGCCCGATCCAGCGCGGGATGCTGCGCTACGTCATTGGCCCGCTGGCCGCGCAGAGCATCTCGGGAACTGTAAGGATGGTGATGCGCTGTAGAGAGGCCAATGCCGGGGCGAACGCCACCCTGGCGATGGCGGTCAAGATCATCCAACCGAACGGTGCGGATCGGGCAACGCTTTTGGCTGTGACTTCAGCCGATAGCGCATCGTCGCCGTATGAGTTTACTACGACATTAGATAGCCGTCGCTGTTGGAAAGCCGACGAGACCGAGCCGCTCGATCTGACGACCCAGAGCGCCACTGAGGGCGACTACCTGGTGATCGAGATCGGTTTCCGTTCGGCGACGAGCGTCAGTCGCAATATCGACCTGCGCTACGGCGACGACAATGCCAGCGACCTTACCTATGGCGATGCAGAGACGAACGACTTCAACCCGTGGGTGGAGTTCTCGGCGACAATCACCTTCTCCTCGCAGACAATCGAGGAGAGCATCTCGGCAGCCCGGTCGCAGGGAATCGCCGCGGCAAGCCAGGGCGAGCTGGAGAGTGCAGCATTATTAGGCAGGCAGGCCGGGATCGCAACCGGTGAGAACATCGAGATCGACCACGGGGCGACCCTGGCTGCCACGCGCGGCGCGGCAATCGACCAGCACATCGTGGTCGAGGAAACTTTGTATGATGTGGCATAGGTACGGTCAATATGGCTAGGCAGATGTCCATTGGCTTCGAGCTGAACGAGGTCTCGCCTGGCGTCGAGTGGACGAACACGTCGGGTGCGCCCAATGCCCCAGCTATCCAATCGACGGTCGTGCGCTCCGGTACTTATGCAGGGCGGATTACCTCGCTCTCCAGCGGAACCCCCAAATGGTTTTCACACCAGTTCGCCAACTCCCCATCCACCGCGCAATGGTGGCACCGCATGTATTTTTGCTTCGCCGCCTGGCCTTCGGCAGAGAACAGGTTTATCGTTATCAATGATGCCTCGGGGCTGGCAACGCCGATTGTCTATTTCACCATCGATAACGGGGGCGTCCTACGCTTATACGACGAGGATGGGCAGATCACGGGTACGTCAACGCTCAGCCTGGATACTTGGTATCGCATCGAGGACCACGTCGACCTGGTCGCCGCGGGGTCGGACATCGTCCGTGGCTATGTGGATGGGACGGAGTTTGCCGGTTCTGCGGCGCGCAGCCTATCTGCGGGCGTGATGCAAATCACCTACGGCCTCAATCTCGGGAGCGAGGCCAACACTGCCGGCGATCTGTATCTGGATGATTATGCTTGTAATAATCCCAACACAGCATTTCAGAATAGCCTCCCTGGCCCGGGTAAGATCATCCACCTGAAACCCAACGCCGACGGCGACAACACCGCATGGACAGGCGGATGGGCGGAAGTGGACGAGGTGTCGCCAAACGAAACCGACTTCATTGCCAGCGGTACGCTGGATGCCATCGAGGACATGAACCTGGAGGCAACCCCCGCGGATCTCGATTCAGGGGCAACGGTCAATGTAGTGCAGGTGGGTTTCCGTAATAATTTGTCATCCGCTACGGGCACCGACCCGCGGGCAGTGCTGCGCATCAAAGCCAGCTCGGGCGGGACGGTCGAGGAATCGAGCGATATCGTTCTTAATACCACTGCCTGGAGGACGCATAACGATGGTGTGGTGCTCCAGTATCTGCTCACACTTTACGACTTACCTGGAGCGAGTACCACGGCCTGGACCAAGGCCACGCTGGATACGGCACAGATCGGGGCACGCTGCTCGTTGGGCGATGCGGATAATTTCCAGATCACGACCGAATGGCTGCTGGTGGATTATGTGCCATCGGCGGCAATCGAGGAGAGCATCAGCCTGGCACGTTCCGCAGCTGTTGCGGGAAGCAGCCAGGGTGAACTGGGCAATGCGCTGTCCCTGGGACGCAGTGCGGCAGTAATCGATTCCGGGCAAATCGAAACAGATATCAATCTGTCCTTGGCCCGTAACGCAGCGGTTACGACTGTGGGAGCGAAAACGGTCGAGGAGAGCGTCAGCCTGGGTAAAAGCGACGCTATCACCACTGCTGACCAACTGGATGCGCAGGCAGCCATTGTCCTGGACAAATCACAGGTTGTAACTCCGAGTGACCAGGTTGACGTCGAAGGCGCTATTGCACAGGCGCGCAGCGCGGCTATCACCAGCATCGAGCAGCTCGAGGTAGACACTGCGCTGGCGCTGGGCCGAAGCGCCTCAGTAAGCATTGCAGAAGAGGTCGAGGGCGGAGCGGTCGAGGAATCGATAACCCTGGGCAGGTCTGCCGCCGCTGTGGCGAGTGCGCAGCTCGAGGTGAGCACGGCTGTGTCTCTGGCGAGAGCACAGGCTCAAACCCAGGTAGAGAATCTTATCGCCGAGAACGTGCTGAGCCTGGGGCGAAGCGGGGCAGTCGTCAGCGCAGAGCAGATCGAAGCGGAGGATCTGACCACGCTGGCCCGCAGCGCGGCGATCACGGCGGAAGGCGAGATCGCCGGAGCGCCTATCGAGGAGAGCATCACCCTCGGGCGCATCATGCGCTGCGCCATCCCCATATCCGCCCCGGTCGAGGAGAGCATCAGCCTGGCGCGCAGCAGCGCCATCGCAGAAAGCAGCCAGGTCGAACTGCTGGCAGACCTGACATTGGCGAGGGCTGGCGCAATTGCAGAGAGCGACCAGGTCGAGGCGGTTGGTGATATATCCCTGGCGCGGGCGATGGCGGAGAGCCTGGCGGATACGCTCCAGGCAGAAGCCGCGACCGTCCTGGCGCGCCTGATGGGAAGCAATCTGGCGACTCAAGCTGAGGTAGGGAACGTCCTGAGCCTGCCGCGCCTGGCGGGGATCACGGCCGAATACGAGATACCCGGAATCGAGGAGAGCATCAGCCTGGGACGCAACGCAGGGATGGATGCCAATGCCTATCTCGAGGTGACTTACACTCTGGTTATGGTGATCCTGCTGGCGATGGGGCAGACGGAAGAAGTTATCCCCGCTCCGCCTATCGTAGCCGGCCGGGTAACGCTGAGCGAAGCCTTGGTCGGAGCCCTGGCCTTGAGCGAGAGCCTGGTGCAGACGGCCAGCCTGAGCGAGGCGAAGATCGGCGATTTAACAATAACGGATGGTGACAATGGCTAATGTGTACAACAAAGGCGATGCAGTTCGGCTGAGCGCAACGTTTACAGTGGGTGGCGCGGCTACCGACCCGACGACGGTGACCCTCAAGGTGCGCGATCCGAGCGGCAATGTAGCCACCTATACCTATGCTCTGGCGGAGATCACCAAGGACGCCACCGGGCAATATCACAAGGATGTCTCGATCGACGAGACCGGGCGCTGGGAATACCGCTGGGTCGGGACCGGCGCGGTGGCGACAGCCCAGGAGGCCCACCTGCTGGCGCAGGCCTCCCCGCTAGGATAGCAGGCGGCAAGTTGCCGACAGGAGCCAAGAGCATGAGAGCCGGAATAATGCGCCACAGGATCACGATCCAGAGCAAGAGTGTCGTCCGCGATAGCTTCGGCGGCGAGACAGTCACCTGGACCACGTTTGCCACGGTCTGGGCCCAGATGCGTCCGCTCAGCGGGCGGGAGTATTTGGACGCCCGCCAGGCGCAGGCCGACCTGACCACGGAGATTGTGATTCGCTACCTGGCAGGCGTGCTGCCGGAGATGCGCGTCGTCGACGGCGATCATGTCTACGATATCTGGAGCATCAGCAACGTCGAAAGTCTAAATCGGCAGATGGTGCTGCTCTGCCGGGAGGAGGTCAGCCAGTGATCATCGAGGAGGCGCTGTCTGCGTATCTCCTGGCGCATGCAAGTGTGGCGGCGCTGGCCGGGACACGTGGCTATCCTAACGTGGTGCCTCAGGAGGTCGCCCTGCCCAATTGGGCCTACCAGCGCATCTCCGGGCCGGAGCTTATGGATCATGGCGGAAATGCCAAATTAGAATCGGGGCGATTCCAGTTCACCTGCCACGGCGACGAGTACCGGGATGCCAAGAACCTGGCGCGAGCGATCCGGGCGGCGCTGCGCGGTTACCGCGGCCTGATGGGCGGCGCCGGCGGGGTCAATGTGGAGGGTATCTACGTTATCGGCGAGTACGACGGCTACAACGAGCAGTCCAGGGTGCAGACGGTGCGCCTGGATGCAGAGGTGTGGTACCGGCCGTGACGGATACAATCAGCTACAAGCTGGACGGCGCCGATGAGCTGGTCGAGATCCTGACCAAGTTGGGCAATTTGGCCTCGCAGGCACTGTTCGATGGCGCTATGGCCGGTGGCAAAGTGATCGCCGATGAGGCCAATCGCCTGGCGCCCGGCCCGGGTATTACCGTCGAGCCGGAGGAGGTTGGTCCGGGCTACGTGACGGTGGCCATCGGCCCGGAGAAGAAGAAGTGGTATTACCTGTTTGTCGAGACGGGCACGACCGAGCACGAGATCCCCAGGCGCCCGGCGAGCGAGCCGCCAATTGCTTTCGCCGGAACCGAGGGCGAGGTGTTCGAGCGGGCCATGCACCCCGGCATCGCCGCCAGGCCGTTCCTGCGCCCGGCGGTGGACGGGAAGCAGCAGGCGGCTTTCGACGCGGTCGGGAAGACGATTGCTGAATTTATAGATGCGGCAGCCAAATAGCTGCCGGAGGAGCGATAAATGACTGTACAAGGCGCTTTCGGCGTCAAACTCAAAATCACAATCGGCACGGTGCTGACGGCGATCACCAACCTGCTCAGCGTGCCCAACTTTCCCGAGCAGCGCAAGATGCTGGCGGACATGACCGCCCACCCCACCTCGGGCAGTACGGGGTACATGACCAAGATCGACACAGGGGTGCGCGAGCTGACCCCGTTCGAGGTCACCCTGGGCTGGGACGATGCCGATACGACTCACGCGGCGATCTTGACCGCCTTCGCTGCAACCGCAGCGGTCAACATGAGCATCGAGGACCCCGGCGGGGCGGAAGTGATCGCCTTTGCTGGTCATATCGAGATGATCGGGCGTCTGGCCACCTCGCCGGATGGCTACAAGGCGACGGTGCGCATCACCCCGACCGGCGCGCCGACCATCACGTAACCTGGGAGCTGACATGGCGAAAATAATATACCTGAGCCGGGAGGCAATCCTGGCGGCGGATGATCTGCCCGTGGAAGAGGTCGAGGTCCCCGAGTGGGGCGGCACGGTGCGCCTGCGCGCTCCGGACGCCTTCAGCTGGCAGGAGATCAACGCTCAGCTGAAGGATGCCGGGCTGGCGGAGGTGTACGTGATCGCCCTGGCGAGCATGCTGGTGGACGAGCATGGCCAGCCGCTGTTCAGCGCCGACCAGGTCCAGGCGCTGGCGCGCAAGAACTTCCAGGTAGTCCGCCGGCTGGGGACGATTGCCTTCCGCCTGGCCGGCGGCAGCCGCCAGGAAGTCGAGGCCATCGAAGAAAATTTCGAGGCACCCCAGGACGGCGCTTCGCCTTCCGCCTAGCGCTGGCCCTGGGGATTCCGGACGTGGACGCCATGCTGGCCCGTATGCCGGCGCGCCTGTTCCACGAATGGATGGCCTTCGCCCGCCTCGAACCACTGGCCGAGGGTCCATATCTGCAGGAGATGCTCATGCGGCTGGACTGGATGCAGCAGCAGCTGGCGGTCAACAACCTGATCCTGGCCAACGTCAACCGGGACAGGGAGAGGCGGCCTTACCCATATGAGCTCAGTGATTTCCTGCCGCATGCGGAGAGCAGCCCGGCTGAGCCGCAGGATATCTACAAGATGCTGCGCACCTGGGCATTGCTCAATCGCGGCAGGATTGCCGAGGGGAAGCAGATGAAATTATGACCGTTATTAAGCAATTACGCGCTCTACTGACCGCGGAGGCTGGCGACTACGTCAAGAACATGGACGCGGCCGCTAAAGCCGCGGAGAAATTCAAGGGATCCAGCAAAGAGGCGGAAAAGCAAACTAAAAGCTTCGGCGAGCGTTTCAAAGAAGCTTCGAAGCAATATTCCGACATCGTTAAAAACATCACCGGCGCAGCCGTCGGATTTGGCTTGACGATCAAGAAAGCCTTCGACTTCGGCGAAGCCGGAGCGAAGGTGATCCAGACTGGCGAATCGTTCGATTTCCTGATCAAAAAGATCGGCGCCACTCCGGACCTCCTGGATCGGTTGAAGACAGCCAGCCGGGGCACGATCAGCAATCTGGACCTGATGGCGGCCTCTTCTACATTACTGGCCGGCGCCCAGGGGAATGTGGCTACCGAGATGGCCAATGCCCTGCCGCGTCTGCTGGAGATCGCCAAGGCGGCCGAGAAGGCCAACCCGGCGCTGGGCAACACCTCCTTCCTGTTCCAGTCGCTGGCCACAGGTATCAAGCGCAGCCAGCCGCTGATCATCGACAACACTGGCCTAACGCTCAAGCTGGGCGAGGCTAACGAGAAATACGCCGCCAAATTGGGCAAGACGGTCGAGCAGATGACCGCGGGAGAGAAGCAGATCGCCCTGCTCAACGCTACGCTGGAGGCGGGCAACGTGCTGATCCAGCAGGTGGGCGGGACGACCGAATCGGTCGTGGATCCGTTCACCAGGTTGGATGCCACAGTCGAGAATATCAGCAACCGGCTCAAAACGAAATTCGCGCCTTCTTTGGCGACTGCCGCAACAGCGCTCGAGCTGATCATGACCTGGGATGAGCGCGTCGACGCAGCCATGCAGGAACATTTGGATACAGTGATCAAGACGGCGGGCAGTTATCAGGAATACGAAGCTGAGCTCAGACGCTCTGCGGGCGTTACCGGCCAGGTTGTCATGACCCAGGAGCAGTACAACCGGGCGATGGAGCAGGGCGGTTTTGCAGCCGGCTATGCCAGGAATGCCGTGATCCTTTTAACGGAGGAGGAACTCAGGGCAGATCGAATCAGGGAGCAGACGCGTGGTGGAATCGTAAAGACCCGCGGCGCTTTGTCGGAAATGGGCGATGCAGCAGGAGCTGCGGCGGAAGAATTGGGCAATGCAAATATCGAGCTCGTCAAGCTGGACAAGGCAAGGCTGGGTCAGGAGGCCGTCGAGCAGCTCAACGCGGCCTTCGACGCCGGACTGATCGACATCGACGAGTACCGTTTCCTGATGGTCGAGGTCGGCGGCAAGTTCCTGGAACTGCCGGCGGACCAGCTCACCGCCAGCCTGGCGCTGGCAGACCTCAAACAGGACTTCCAGGAGGGCGAGCTGACCGCCCGGGAATACTACAACCGAATCGTCGATATCGGCGTTGAGCTGGGGCTGCTTCCGGACCGGGTGGACGTCGATATCTATTTGAACACGCACGGCAGCATCCCGAGCGTGCCAGGGCTGCCCAGGGTGCCTGGCGCGCCTATTCCGCGCCAGTCAGGCGGGCCGGTGGAGCCAGGGCGCGTCTACCAGCTACACGGGCCGGAGTTATTCGTCTCGAACTTTCCCGGGCAGATCATCCCTAACAGCCAGCTTGGAGCTGCCGGCGGAGGCGGAATGGTTAATAATTTTTATAATTACAACTACAACAGCCAGGCGGCGGCGATGAACTGGGCGCAGATCATGACCCTGCGCGGCCAGCGCCTGGATAGGAGCATGAGCTGATGGCCGAGGTGCTATCGCTGATCGATCGTGGGGCCACCATTACAGCGCAGCTCAATGCGCCCGCCGCGGGGAATGGCAATTGGTCCACGCGCCTGGGCGGCTGGCAAACTGCGCCTGGACCAGGAGGGCTGGTGACCGAGACTCTGCAGCTCTTTGCCAGCGGCACGGACGCACAGATGACCAGCTCGATCAACAAGATCGACCTATTGATCCAGATGATGAGAGACTATTTCGCCAATCCGCTGGCCCGCTACGATCAGTCCGTCTGGCTGCATCAAAACGCGGCGGCGGAGAGCCCCAAACGCTCGCTGGTCTACAATATACTCTTTCAGCCGGCGCAGGAATTGACTTTCACGCCGCATCTGGGCCGCGCTTCAGTGCCCTACACGTTAGTGTTGGAGCGCCATCCTCTATGGGAGAACAACGCTGCCTCCACCTATTCCGGGAGCGCCATCTCCTGTTTCGGCGGCACGTGGCAGCCCAGCGTAGACACGGGCAGCGAGGACGGGCGGATCGAGAAGTTCGAGGTGCGAGGGCGCAGCGGCTTCACCACCCCGCTGCGCAGGATCTGGCTGGGGATCAAGCCCACCTACAGCGGACTGACCGGCTTCGATCCGACCTGGGAGCTGGAGCATGGATCGGTGTACAACGGAGCGACCAAGACAGCCGTGACGGGGGCCAGCGGCGCCGGCAATAACTGCGTGCGAGTTACCAGCGTGGCCAGCACTCTGACTAAATACGCCGGCATCACCGTGGCCAATCACGTGGCAGCCGTGGGCGGCGAATCATACGCGTATGCAGGCAAATTCCTGATATTGTGCCGCTGCAAGCTGGACGCTGGCACTGTGGCGCTGCGCATGTACCAGGGCATCACCGCCAGCGCCAGCCTGGGCGCCTATGTGCCCTCCGAGCCGGTATATATCAGCAACACGAATTGGAGATTGATCGAGCTGGGCGTAGTGCAGTTTCCCTTCTTCGGCCGCAAGGACGTCGATGGCTGGCTCTATCTAGACTATGAGGAGATACACATCTACGCCGAGCAAGTCAGCGGCACGACCGCTGCGCTGGACCTTGACGCGCTGGTGCTCATCCCAGCCGAACGCATGGCTATTGCCAAAAACACCAATACGTTTTATGGCAGCGTCTCCGATTTGCGCCCGACATCGTTTTTGACTCACGAGACCGAGGAGACCCAGTGCCTGAATTATTACGGCACGATTCCCATTCTGCGCCCGGAGGCGACCATACAGAACTTTTTTTATCCAATCGACGGCGGCATATTCGTGCTGTCGGCCGAGCGGGATGCCTCTCACGAGCTCGGCGATCAAGTTGATGCGGCCTTGTGGGTCTATCCACGCTGGAGGAGCATTCGAGCCACATGACCACGCCCGAATATACGCTCGAGCTTTTCACCAGCGTGCTGGACGGGCAGAATTTCCTTGTCAACGTCACCGAGCAGGCGCTGAATTACCGGCGCTCGATCCGCCTGTTCGGCGGCTACTGGCGCGCGACTTTTACCCTTGAGCTTGAGCTGGCCGACCTGATGCGCTGGTTCTACAATTATCTCGGCTGTCATTTCCAGGAGAGATCCGGCGGCGAGATCTCCTGGCAGGGACTGGTCTACGAGATGACACTGGACGATGGACGCGTCTCGCGCCGGCGCACACTGGACGAGATGTATAACCACGTGCGCGCCACCTATATCGACAGCAATCAGGCGCAACAGACCACTTCGGCGGCCAGCCAGGCCCAATCTATTGCCCGCTATGGCAGGCGAGAAAATATCCTGAGCATGGACCGCTTCGATCAGGCGCCTGCCGAAGCGCGCCGGGACGCTTTCTTGAACATCAACGCCTGGCCCTGGGCCCGGCCGGAGAGCGGTATGCTGCAGGAAGCCAGGATGCCTTCCCTATTGGTCGCTGCCTGCGGCTACGTCTTCACGGCCAACTGGCGCTATACGACCACGGCGGACAATTCAAACAGCACAATCTCGACCTGGCTGAAGGACATCATAGACACGGACTGCCAGGACTATCTGCGCTCGGGGCAGATCGCGAGCAACAGCACTGCGCTGAAACAGACGCTGGACGTGCCTACCCGCTCGTGGGACTTGGTCCAGGAGCTGGTCGAGCTGGGCGACTCGAGCGGTAATCCTTACCGCTGCTACGTCGAGAACGAGCGTTACGTGCGCTACCAGCAAATCGTCAAGCAACCTGATTACTACATTCAAAAGGGCCAGCTCACCAAGACGATCAGCGATGCATCCGGCGTCAATCCCTGGCTGGTCAAACCGGGAGTGTTCAGGGACCTCGATTACCCAATACGCCGCCAGGAGCAGGGCTCCTGGTTCGACGATGCCCGGGATTTCTTGACCGAAGAGATCAGTGTCGGCGCGCTGAGCGGCTTATCTTGGCGAGCGCTGGAGTTTGACGAGGCCGAGCTGCTGGCTGCCCAGCAGGAATATCAGACCTGGCTGGAGATGTTCGCCGGTCCGGAAGCTGCCGCAGAGATCGGCGGCGGGAGGATCCGCTGGGGGAAGATCCTGCGGTCCGAGGGGATCAGTTGGAAGGCCTTCCGGGCCATGTCACAGGGTTTGCGGTTAGCGCTGCGCAGGAAATATCCAGAGTGGGGGCACTGGAATTGAGATGGGTCTATTAGGCAGAAAGCCAATCGAGAGAGATGCTCGGGCGCTGCGCCCATTGATCCTGAGCAACCGGCTAACATTCGTTCCATTAACCACGCCGCTCACTTCGACGAGCTGGGACGGGGATGCGTATAGCACGACAGCCAAGACGCTGATCGATCTTAGCGCGTTGTTTGGCGCGCCGACGGGGATCAAGGCGATTGCGGTCAGAATTACTGCCAGGGATAGCGGGAGTGCCTCAGGCAGTGGATTATTCTTTATGTTGGCTCCAAATAATGTGGCAAACCAATCGGCGTTAACTGTTAGACTGGATGGAGTTCCAAATGACGGTTTTAGAGACGCTTCTGGAATCTGTCCATGCGATGCGAATGGTGATATATATTACCAAATACAAGCCAGCGGAGCGGGAACGCTGGATGCTTTTATAGTAATCTGGGGTTATTGGTTGTAAGCCGCAAGCCCGGGCCTTTCCGGAGGGGCCGGGCTTGGACGGAACGAGAGAGCTACCAATAAAACAAGTCGGCAGAAATACTGCCGCACGCGGACGCCGAGGTGGGCATTGCACCCGCTTTGCCGGGACCAGACCCCGGCTTTCGGCCTTTCACAGATGACATCCGGCTCTCGCTCATGGGGAGATTATAACATTTTACCCATATTTCGTATAGATTAAATATTCCAGTTCGCCACCGGCGAGGCCAGGCGGTGATTGGCGTCCAGGTCAGCCTGGGCGATGGCCAGGTAAGAGCGGACCATATCCAGGGTGCTGTGCCCGAGCATGAGCTGCAGGCTCCACGGGTCGCCGCCATTGCGCAGATAGTTGATGGCAAAGGTGTGGCGAAAGCGGTGCACGTTGACATCTGGCACCTCGGCGCGCCGGCCGATGCGCTCCAGGGTCTGGCGCAGGACGTGGCGGTCCAGGGCTTTCAGCTCGGTGGTGATGAAGAGCGGCTCGGAGGCCAGGGCGT
>Ga0209341_10001613_pt1 | contig 22179 bp, 23 predicted proteins | sample RifCSP13_2_FD_184020 | JGI IMG/M metagenome (GOLD analysis project Ga0209341, IMG submission 184020) | Soil microbial communities from Rifle, Colorado - Rifle CSP2_sed 13_2 (SPAdes) (version 2) | ecosystem: Environmental > Terrestrial > Deep subsurface > Rock core/Sediment | place: Rifle... | reverse complement strand
CATACGCGTTTTGCTTTTCAGATTGGTTGCTTCACGCGACATAAATGAGTCTCAAAAACACTAAAGTCGGACCGGGACAAAGCGGGCTGCTACCATGACCTGATCGAAGATACTAATTGACAAAAAACTTGACAAGGTCCCGGCGTCGACCCTATCTTTTCAACGGAAGTTAGGCTTAATTGCTCAACTTCTTCTGCCCCTCAAACCTCATCTCGATTCTCCTTTTCCTCGCTCCGCGCAGCGCAGGCTACAAACCGAAAAAAGGCAAGTTGGGCCTAAGTTCACGGCACCCCACTACTGTCTAATTACACTCGCATGATTTGGGACAACACTAAACTGCTGCTTCAACTCTACTACCGGCCGCTATCAACCATGAGCCGCATCATTGATGATCGACATGGTCGCTATTCAATAGGTGCGCCGGCTTCTTGCCAGGCTCGCCACCCGCCTGCCATTGAGTAAACGTTTGTGTAGCCCATCCTTTGCAGTGCATCGGCGGCAAGAGCTGAACGATAGCCGCCCCCGCAATAGAGTACTAGCTCAGTCGATTTATCCGGCACTGCTGACTCGATGTCTCGCTCAATGATGCCTTTGCCGAGGTGTATGGCTCCGGCAGCGTGAGACGTTTGCCATTCGTTGTCTTCGCGCACATCTATCAACTTCGCTGAAAGATTTCCCCGCAAGCGAGCGATTGTTTGCTCGACCGTGACTTCGCGGATACGCGTTTTGGCGTCGTTGACTAACTGCAGAAAACCTTCGGAATGCTTCATATGTTTGAACTCAAAGTTACAGGTACATCCTGCGCCATTCTGTAAGCGCATCTTGGGACGCTGTATTAGCGTGCGCAGGGGCTAATTGGCCGAAAGACCAGCAAGAGATTATAATGCCGTTCTTTGGAAAGCACCCAAATTTGCGTACACAAGTGACGGGCAGTAAGTGGTTATCTCATCACTCATTACGCATCACTCTGTGTGCTCTTTTTATGAGAGGAACCTTACCAGTTGGCAAACGAACAATATGACGTGACCGTGATCGGCAGTGGCCCAGGCGGTTATGTGGCTGCCATCCGGGCCGGCCAGCTCGGCCTCAAGACCGCGATTGTGGAGAAAGACAAACGACTCGGCGGCACCTGCACGTTGCGTGGATGCATTCCTACCAAGCAGTTGCTGATGTCGGCCCACATATACGAGCAGATGCAACACGCCGCCGATTTCGGAGTGCAGGCTTCGGCAATACAACTCGCGTTTGCCGACGTGCAAAAGCGCAAAGACAAAGTCGTGATGAAAAACTCCAAAGGTATTGAATACTTGATGAAAAAGAACAAGATCACGGTCTTTGCCGGCACTGGACGACTTGCGTGGCCGGGTAAGGTTGAAATCTCTGGAGCTGATGGCCAGAAGCAGACCATTCTTACAAAAAACGTGATCCTTGCTACAGGGTCGGTGGTTCGACCGATTCCGAGTTTCGATACGGATGGAAATCGCGTGGTAAACAGCGACCATATCCTGGAACTTAAAGACGTTCCGAAGTCGTTGATCGTCATGGGCGCCGGTGCCGTGGGCGTAGAATTCGCATCGGTCTATTCACGGTTCGGCGCCGCGACCACGATTGTCGAACTCTTGCCGCGACTGGTGCCTCTTGAGGATGAAGAGGTGTCGAAGGAACTGGAGAAATCCTTTCGCAAGCGGGGTATTAAGTCGCAAGTTGATACCAAGCTTGAGAAGCTGGAGAAGACTGAACAGAACGTGCGCGTCACAGGCAAGACGTCAAAAGGAGAGGCGGTAGAGCTCGAGGCGGAGATGCTTTTGGTTGCCGTCGGGCGCATGCCCTATACGGAGGGATTGGGACTGGAAAAGACAAAGGTAAAAGTTGAGAAGGGTTTCATTCAAGTCAACGAGTTTCAGCAGACGGCTGAAACGGGCATTTACGCCATCGGTGATGTCGTTCCCACGCCCCTTCTGGCCCATCTGGCGTCGAAGGAGGGTATTGTAGCCGTAGAACATATTGCCGGGCATAAAGATGTGCGGCCCATAAATCTACGGCTAGTCCCCAGTTGCACTTATTGTGATCCTGAAATTGGCTCCGTTGGCTTGACCGAGGCCAAAGCGCGTGAGCAAGGGTACGACGTCAAGGTGGGCCGGTTTCCGTTCAGCGCGTCAGGTAAGGCACGTATTCTTGGTGAGGAAGAAGGATTTGTGAAGATCGTTAGCGAGAAAAAGTATGATGAAATATTGGGTGTGCACATCATTGGCCCACATGCGACAGAGCTGATCGCAGAGGCCTGTGTGGCAATGCAGTTGGAATCGACTGCGGAAGAACTTGGTCGCACGATGCACGCTCACCCGACCGTTTCCGAAGCGGTTATGGAAGCAGCTGAAGGGGTCGAGGGATTAGCTATTCATATCTAAACTAGCTTTCTTTGCTTATGGATCAATCAAAACCCAAACCCAGGCCGCAAAGGCACCGTCGCCGGCCACGCTTTCAGATGCGCATCAGTACGACGTATGCGCCGCGCAAACCTGCGGACGACAAACCGCTCTCCTGTACCTCGGAAACCACATTAGAGCCTGAGCAGATGCTCGAGCTTTATCGTTATCTGCAATTAACAAGATTAGTTGAAGAGCGGCTGGTAAATCTTTACCGGCAGACGAAGGTTGTTGGTGGCGTCTTTCGTTCCCTGGGTCAAGAGGCGACGGCCGTCGGCAGCGCCTACGCCTTGCAGCCCGAGGACTTTATTACTCCTCTGATACGCGACCTGGGCGCTGTGCTGGTCAAAGGAATAAGACCACGGGAGATTTTTGCACAATACATGGCAAAGGCTTGGGGGCCTTCGGGTGGACGCGATCTGAATATCCACTTCGGGGATCTCAACAAAGGCTTTATTGGTCCCATCTCGCATCTGGGAGATATGATTCCAGTGATGACCGGCATATTGTTGGCTGCACGCATGCAGAAGAAGCAGATTGTGGCCGTTGCTTATATCGGGGACGGAGGTATGAGCACAGGCGCGTTTCATGAGGGGCTCAACTTTGCCGCAGTTCAGCGCCTGCCTTTGATCGTCATGGCGGAGTACAACCACTACGCCTATTCAACACCCACTAATCAGCAGACTGCGGTTCGAGACCTTGCCGAGAAGGCGGCCGGCTACGGTATCCCGGCCCATATCGTCGATGGAAACGACGTTGTTGCCTGTTATGAGGTGACGAAACGGGCCGCGGAGTTTGCGCGGCGCGGCGGTGGCGCCGTTCTAATCGAGGCTAAAACCTACAGGCGAAAGGGCCACGCCGAACATGATGATCAGCGCTACGTTCCTGCCGGAGAGATTGAGTGGTGGGAGAAACATAACGATCCAATAACGCGTTACGAGCTTTATCTGGAAGAACGAGGCATAGCGACACGAGAGAGACTTGAGGGCATCACTGCGGATGTGATGGGCGAGATTGAAGAGGACTCCGTCTGGGCCGAATCTTCACCAATGCCGGAGCCGGAGCAGGCAGCATATCGCGTCTTTGATAACAGCGAAGTACCGCCGGCTCTAAGACCCGGTGTTCTGAGAAATTAGGTGCCACAATATCGAACGAAGGGGCATGATCATGGAAAGCGATTTACACCCAGGTACGGACAACATTCTGGATAACCGCGGAACAAATGAATTGCAGGCAAAATAGAGAGTATGGCAACAGCTATCAAAAAAGAGCATAGATCAGCCCGGCCCGAGCGCGGTGGTTTGGTTACATTCGTCGAAGCGATTCGCCAGGGCATCTGGGAGGAGATGGAGCGTGATCCTACAGTCTTTGTTATCGGCGAAGACGTTGGGGTTTATGGTGGCGCCTTTAAAGTCACCGATGGGTTGCTCCAGGAATTCGGCAAGGGCCGGGTGATCGACACGCCCATTTCGGAGGGCGCAATCGTCGGTGCAGCGTGTGGCGCGGCGCTCATGGGCATGCGCCCAATTGCGGAGTTTCAGTTCATCGATTTCATTAGCGCGGGATTTGATTTGCTGACAAATTACGCAGCCAAGTGTCGCTATCGCTGGGGCGCAGGGATAGCTGCGGTATTCCGGGGCCCGTGCGGTTCGGGCTTGCGCACCGGCCCATTTCATTCACTTAACCCGGAATCGTTCTTTGTGAACACGGCAGGGCTGAAGATGGTTGAGCCGGCAACGGCTTACGATGCGAAAGGATTGATAAAGGCGGCGATTCGCGATCCAGATCCCGTACTTTTTTTTGAACATAAGAAACTCTATCGCCTGCCCAGATTACGGGAAGAGATTCCCGCTGATGATTACATCGTGAATATTGGGCAGGCGCGTGTTGCTCGCGAGGGACGCGATCTGACGATCATCACTTTTGGAGCGATGGTGCTGACTGCTCTGGATGCTGCCGAAGAACTCGAAAAAGAAGGTCTGGACATCGAAATAATCGACTTGCGTACGTTGGCGCCGCTCGACAAAGTCGCAATTCTGGACAGCGTAAAAAAGACAAGCAAAGCGCTCGTGCTGCACGAAGCGTCACGCACTGGCGGCATTGGGGGTGAGATTGCGGCCATAATCGGCGAAGAAGCTTTTGAGTGGCTAGACGCGCCCGTCGTGCGAGTGGCATCAATTGATTCACCTGTGCCTTATTCGCCGCCGCTGGAAGACTACTATTTGCCGCAAGTGAAGGATGTGCTTGAAGCAGCACGCAAACTGGCAGCTTATTAGTTGGGATGGACGATGGACGATAGACGATGGACCGGAGCGGCGCTATGGTCTATTGTCCATGGTCCATCGTCGATCTTTGTCTATCGTCAAACTGTTCTGAGGGAGATGTATGAGCACAGAAGTCGTGATGCCGCAGATGGGTGAATCCATTGCGGAGGGAACTATTACCAAATGGCTGAAGAAGATTGGCGAGCGTGTTGAGCGCGACGAGCCCTTGTTTGAGATTTCCACCGACAAAGTCGACGCTGAGATTCCTTCTCCGGCCGCAGGAACGCTGCAGGAAATTCGCTTCAAAGAGGGTGATACTGTCGAGGTGAACACCGTGGTTGCTGTTCTTGATGGCGGCGCGGCTCAAGAGGTTACAACCGCCCCTGCCACAGCCCCTGCGGTCGAACAACCGCGACCAACTGAACCGCTGGCGCCGTCCCAGGTAGCCACGCCAAAAGAGGTTCCAGCAAAGCTTCCGCCGCCTTTGCCCTCCGGAACCCCTAGGCCGCAGAAACTTGCTGCTGGACCGGCCACAGTCTCAGAGACTTCACGGCCCCGCAGAGCCGCCGGAAACGGTGGTGCTCGAACGGAAGCCGAAGAACTGCGCCGGACAAAATCGAGCCCGCTAGTTCGCAGAATCGCCCAGGAGCATGGTGTCGACATCACTCAATTGGAAGGCACAGGAATGAGCGGGCGTGTCACTAAAAACGACATCTTGAGTTTTATCGAGTCGGGTGGGCCGGCCCCTGCAATGACGGGTACGGCCGCTCCAGCGCCGCCAACAGTTGCCCCAGCTCCGGAAGCCTTGCCGTTACCGAAACCAGCCGGTGCAGATCGAGTCGAGCAGATGAGCGTGATACGCAAGAAGATTGCCGAGCACATGGTGCTTTCCCGCCGCACGTCAGCTCACGTAACAACCGTGTATGAGATTGATCTGACCCGTATTGCGAAGCTTCGAGAAAAGCACAAGGAAGACTTTCTCGAGCGCACAGGCACGAAACTGACCTACATGCCTTTCATTTTTCAGGCTGTAAACAAGGGTCTGCGCGAGTTTCCAATATTTAACGCGCAGGTTAGTGGTGAACAGATCATCTACAAGCGTGACATCAACCTCGGCATGGCTGTGGCACTCGATTGGGGGCTGATCGTGCCGGTAATAAAACGAGCAGACGATCTATCGCTTTCGGGCTTAGCTCGTGCGGCGAACGATCTTGCGGATCGCGCGCGGTCCAAACAGTTGAAGCCTGAAGAAGTTGCCGGCGGCACTTTTACTATTACCAACCCTGGCGTATTTGGGGGTCTGTTTGGTACGCCGATTATCAATCAGCCGCAACTGGCAATTCTGGGCGTCGGCAAGATCGAAAAACGTGCTAAAGTAATGACTACGGACGAGGGGGAAGATTACATCGCAATTCGTTGGATGTCGTACTTTGCCCTCAGTTTCGATCATCGAGTTATCGATGGTGCTGACGCTGAACGGTTCCTTGCTTATGTGAAAGAGGAATTGGAGGCAGGTGAGTTTTCGCTTTAAGCACGTAGCAATAGAACGATTAGTTAAACAGCGGTGAGGAGTCTGGCAAAGGTCGGATTCGCGCCGCTTTTTCTTGTAATGAAGGCTTCGCTTGTTGCGATCGGGTGGCATTTACATGAAGAATCGTAGTAAGCCTGTTAAGGGTATTGACTTGCATCGATGTTCAGTCTAAAGAGTTGTGCGCCAACTTTGGACAGGGGGTGACGGACGGTGAGCGATCCGCTCGTCAAGTTTAGTCGATTGCGGGCTCGCATCTGGCGGGCCATTACTTAAACAGACAAGGAGAGTTAATCTATGGTAATCCCGAAGTTTAGAATGTTTTCCTCCCTCGTACTGGTTATTGGTCTGACCGTGTGCTCAGCATCTTTAGCGCTGGCACAGGACACGACCATGACCGCCGGCTCGCGCAACGTAGTCAGTGGCCAGAAGATGAAGATCAAGGGTGTGGTCACTCGTCGCGATGCCGATACGTTCACGATTCGTGACATCAACGGCGTCGACACTGTGGTGCGGCTGGCTGACACAACCAGCGTTAAGACGAAGGGCGGATTTCTACGCAGTGGCACAAACTACGCTCAAACCAACATTCTTCGTGGTCTAAACCTGGAGGTAGAGGGACGTGGCGGCTCTTCAGGCGAACTACTCGCAGAAAAGATAAGATTCAATGAGTCGGATCTGCGGGTTGCTCGAGCTGTCGAATCGCGGGCTGCGCCGCTCGAGGAACGGGCATCGAATACGGAGACAAAGCTGACCCAGGTGGAAGCAAATGCTCAGCGCCTTTCCGGTCAGCTTGATGAACTGGCTGCAGTAGCCAATACAGCGAGAGGGGGCGCCAAGGCCGCTCAGGAGACAGCCGATTCGGCTGTGGCTGGCGTTAATGCCACCAATGAGCGTATCTCGGCACTTGATGATTACGAGCCTCAGACAGTTGCGGCCGTAAATTTCAAGACCGGCAGCTCGATACTATCGACTGACGCCAAGACCCAACTCGATGACATTGCTACCAAGGCACTCAACGCGAAGGGCTACGTCCTGGAAGTTTCAGGTTATGCTGATGCGACCGGAAGCATCCAGCGAAATCGTATGCTTAGCCAGCGCCGCGCTGATGCAGTGATTCGTTATCTCGTAGAAAATCACAACATCCCACTCCGGCGTATCGTTACGCCTTATGGCTTTGGCGAGTCGCACGCAATTGCTGACAACACAACCCGCGAGGGTCGTGCTCAGAATCGCCGAGTGGAAATTAAGCTGCTGGTTAACAAGGGCTTGACTCAACCCTCGACACCGCTTACGCCAAGTTCGAGTTCTGGCTCGGGCAGGTAAGGCGAACGTAAAGAGGTTGGATGCAACCACTGTTAATTGTTTTGCACCAAAGTGCCATGAATCATGCCGCCGGCAAGAATTATCAGGAGACATGCTAAAAGCAGCCCGCTTGCGGCATGATAAGATGGCTTGATGAGTGGTATCAGTATTTGGGGAAAACAGATTGGGCCAGTGCTCCTCGTTGGAGCACTGGCATTCTTTTTGTCTCCGCTGCCAACTGCGGGGCAGGATCTAAGTAATTTACCGCCTCCGCCTCCACCCCCCACACCAAAGCCCACCCCTACACCCGCGCCACCCAAGGACGAAGACTTTGAGGTCATTCGCGTCAGCTCAAATCTGGTAATGGTCCCGGTCTCAGTGGTTGATGGCCAGGGCCAGCCGGTACACGGGCTCCAGGTGAATGATTTTCGGCTGGAAGAGCAGGGCCGGCAGCAGCAAATTACCGAGATTGGCAATCCGGAGCAGGTGCCGCTCGACATAGCGATCTTGTTTGATGTTTCCAGCAGCGTTAGCCAAAAGGGTTTTTTTTCGTTTCAGCAGAAGGCTGCGGCCAGTTTCCTGAAACAGGTGCTGAAACCGATTGACCGCGCCGCGGTTTTTACTATTACGGATCAGCCAAGACTAGTCCAACCACTGGCCTCCGCTGAGATCGCGGCCGCGAAAATTCTGACTATACCCGCTGCTACATCGCCCGTGCCCACAGCTTTTTATGACTCAGTAGAAGCAGCGGCAAACTATCTGATTGCCAACTCGGCTGAGCGGCATCGGCGGGTTATCGTGGTTATCTCGGATGGCGATGATAATTTTAGTAACCTGGTCAAAGATCTTACCGTTGCCGAGGCCCGCGCAAGCCAACGTGGCGACGTGACACCTGCTGCAGCGCGACAGATGTTACAGCAGCGTCGTGGTCGCGCTGTCGCCGAAGTACAACGGGCTGTTCAGCACGCTGATGCGGCCTTCTATTCGGTAAACCCGGGGGGAGCCTCAGTCCGGCTCAATGAAATCAGCACGCGCGCGCAGAATGCCATGCAGTCAATTGCTGAAAGCACTGGCGGTACAGCTTTTGTGCCAGACTCCGAGAACGATTTGGAGCGGGTCTTTAACGAAGTGGCAGCTGAATTACGGGGACAATACCTGCTGCAGTACTATTCGAATTCACAATCGCCGGCGGGGCAATTCCGCACCATCAAGGTAGCTGTGCCCACACATAGCGAAGTCAGAGTTCGCGCTCGCCAGGGCTACTATCCGAAGAGTGAGAAGAAGTGATGAGTGATGAGTGATAAGGTGGGACTCAGCACTCAGTACTCAGTACTCAAAACTCAGAACATCACTCATCACTTCATCGCCTTACAACATCTCCAACAATACATCCGTCAAGCGGTTTGCGACCTCGATTAGTGTTCGTCCGGCCGGCTCAAACTGATTGGAGGCCGCCTGCTGTTCGGCGCGTGCGGCGCCCGCCGCAACTCCTGCAAGCCGGATATAGTAACGATTCAGTTCCGGGCTGGTACGGAAGTCAAGTTCCAGTTTATCGAGGCCTTCTCTCACTCCTTGAATGCTGGTCCTTACACTCAGTTTGTTTCGGCGCGTCTGTTCGAGAATCGTGGGTGAAGCTTCGTTGCGCCGCGCGGCCTCGTCTGCAACCTCAATACCCCTGGCCACACCACCGAGCAGGTAAAGAAAGCGCGAAAGATTCTTGATCTGATCTGCAACCCTGGTTGCGCCTTGCCGTTTAACCACCGAAACGGTGGTGATGGCGCTGGTTGGGGGCCTCCTTGTATTCCGCCGCCGCGTTTGGGCTGAAATTACAGCGGGTGAAAGCACAATGATAGCGATGAAAAGAGTGGCGGTTCTTTGCACGGTTAACGGTCTCCTGTTGAGTTTTTCGCAACCCAAACTATGCCTGTCCTGCCCCAGCGTCAAGGCACGGAGCCAGTAGAAGGAGGCAGGGCAGGAGCAGGAACAGGAGGCAGGAGGAGGGGGTCGATTCGCAATTTGATTCTACTCCGCAATTCGCGATTGCTAGTGCGCGATCTTCCTGGCGCCTGCCTCCTGCTCCTGCGTCCTGCTCCTGCGTCCTGCCGTCTGCTCCTCCCTCCTGCAAACTGACCTCAGCCACAGGGACTGCTAGAATGAACGGAAAAGAGAATGACGGAAAAGAGACTGTTAATTAAACGTCTGGGGCGGGTCGATTACGACGTTGCGCTGGATATGCAAAAGCAGACCGAACGTGCCGTCCAAAGTGGAGCCCAGCCCGACACGCTTTTTCTGCTCGAACACCCACATACTTTGACTATAGGCAGACGAGGGAATATTTCAAGTATCTTGTTGCCAGATAAGTTGCTTGAAGAGCGCGGCATTAAAGTGTTCGAAACAGATCGCGGCGGGAAAGTAACTTATCATGGCCTGGGACAAATCGTCGGCTATCCAATTATTAACTTGAGTCCGGATCGGGAAGACGTACATCGTTTCGTGCGCGAGCTGGAGGAAATACTCATTCGCGCCCTCTCGGATTTCGGCATCGACAGTTTTCGCGTCAAGGGTCTTACGGGTGTGCACACAAGGCGGGGAAAAGTGGCGGCTATTGGCGTGCACATCGCGCGCTGGGTAACCACCCACGGGTTCGCCCTGAATGTCAATACGGATCTGAGTTTCTTTGACTTGATTGTGGCCTGCGAAGGTGAGCCCGTTACTTCAATGAAGGAGTTGCTCGAACAAGAAGTTGAGGTCTCGGCCGTCGAGGATCGAATCATTGTGCGCTTTGCCGACGTGTTTGGAGCGACGCCCGAAGAAGCCACGTCGGAATTACGGGTGACTAACGCTTAACTGATGCTTACGATAGAACTCATTCGAGAAGCGCGCGAGCGCATCAGTTCGCGCATCCATCACACTCCAGTTGTAACTTCAAGAGCTTTCGATCAAATAGCTGGCAAGCAGGTTTTCTTCAAGTGTGAAAACCTGCAACGGGCCGGCGCCTTCAAAATCCGAGGTGCTACAAACAAGATTCGGTCATTGACAGCCGAGGAGAAGCTGCGTGGAGTTGTCGCGTATTCTTCGGGGAATCACGCGCAAGCAGTGGCGTTGGCCGCACGGGAGGCCGGTGTGCGCGCAGTTGTTGCCATGCCTGAGGATGCACCGAGGTCCAAAGTTGCGGCAACACGCGATTATGGCGCAGAGATCGTATTCTACGATCGGCAGAGCCAGGATCGAGAGACTGTAGGTTACCAGATTGCCGAGCGCGAACACTTGGTGATGGTGCCACCTTACGACGATTATCTGGTAATGGCGGGACAAGGAACTTGCGGCCTGGAACTCATGGAACAGGTTCGCGATCTTGACTGCATACTGACTCCATGCAGCGGAGGTGGGCTTTTTGCCGGTGTAAGCGAAGCAGCCAAAGCCATCAATCCGGGCATTAGTTGTTTTGCTGTCGAACCCGACACCGCCGACGACACGCGCCAATCATTTGTTCGCGGCGAGCGAGTCTCTATTCCCCCGCCTCCGACTATTGCCGACGGTCTGCGTGTCCAGTCGCCGGGCGCGCTAACATTTCCTATCATCAGAAAAAATGCCGAGGATATTCTTACCGTCTCGGATGGCGAGATAGTGAAGGCGTTGACCTTCATCCTGTTCCGCATGAAATTGCTGGTGGAGCCCTCAGGCGCGGCTGCGGCCGCAGCGGTGTTGTCCCGCAAGCTGCCCGCGAAGGTGCAGCGGGTAGGAGTGGTTCTCTCGGGTGGCAATGTTGACCAGGACGTACTGGCCGAACTCGTGCGGGTAAATGAAATCACAAAACGGACGCCTCTTTTATGAGTCAGCAATCCGAAGCTGTGCAGCTGGTTGAGTATGCGGCGGTGCGCCTACTACTCTCATTTTTAGGTCTCTTGCCGCGGCGGCTGGCCATCGGTCTTGGCTGCTCACTGGGGCGGATAACGTACCACGCCAGCCGCAAACTCAGGTCTACCGGTGAACGTAACCTTCTTCTGGCGTTTCCTGACATCTCACCGGATGAGCGGAATAGGATCTTGCGCGGCTGTTTTACTAACCTGGGCCGGCAGTTGGGCTTGTTCAGCCACTTCTCGAAGATGACCCCGGAAATTTTGGCCGAGATTGCTGAGACTGACGGGTTGGGTGCGTTTTGGGAGATGTTAAGAGCCGCGCAGGTCAAAGGATCAGGGGTGATTCTGGTCACGGCCCATTTGGGCGCCTGGGAACTGAGTAGCTTTGGGCTCTCTGCACTCGGTCATCCACTGAGTTTCCCTGTGCGGCGTATTGATAATTCGAGGATCGAGAGTTTCGTGGATAGCATCCGGACGCGCTTCGGCAATCGCTCAATCGACAAGCGGGGCGGCTTGCGGTCAATGTTGAAGGTTCTTAGGGCGGGCGGCACTCTCGGTTTGCTAATGGATATCAACATGCTGCCTCGGGAAGGCATCTTTGTAGATTTCTTCGGCGTGCCTGCGTCGACAACCTTTACCGTGGCTCAGCTCGCATTGCGTACCAACGCGACTGTTATTCCGGTCTTCGTTCCCTGGGACAATGAGCGTAAGCGTTATGTCCTCAGCCTTAGCGCACCAGTGTCAATCGAACACACCGGCAATGAAGACGAGGACATCCGGCGGCTCACCGCTTTGTTGACGCAGGTGATCGAGAATCAGGTAAGGCGCTTTCCAGATCAGTGGTTATGGATTCACAAACGCTGGCGCACCCGGCCGCCGGGTGAACCAGACCTTTATGAAAACCCTCCCCAAATTAGTGCGCGTCGCGGCTCGTACCCATTTCAGCCTTTCAAGCATGAGGAAGCGCCACAGAACCGCGAGCCGTAGAGCTGCCAGTTCTCGCCAAGTTGGTGCGGGATTGCGCCCTGCGATGTTAGAATCGAATTGAAAAACATTTTGAGGTATTGACTGTTGTCACGTGAGCTTAACGTAATTAGCAACTCCGGGAGACCCCGACTCCCCAAGCCCGAGTGGCTCAAGATTCGTCTTGGCGATCCGGCCAATCAAAACCAGGTTTTGAACTTAATTCAAGGGTTGAACCTGCATACGGTCTGCCAGGAAGCGCGCTGCCCGAACATCTTTGAATGTTGGTCGGACCGCACGGCAACGTTCATGCTGGGGGGTGATATTTGCACCCGCCACTGTGGCTTTTGCGCGGTCGGCAAAGGTCAGCCGGGTGGACTGGATGAGACAGAGCCGCGACATGTCGCGGAAGCCGTCAGGCATCTCAATCTTGCTCACACGGTAATTACTTCCGTGAACCGGGACGACTTGCCTGACGGTGGTGCAGCTCACTGGGCAAAGACGATTCGTGGGGTTCGAGCCTTAAATCCCGAATGTAGAATCGAGGTGCTGATTCCGGATTTCAACGGAGACGAAGCCGCCCTGAACACTGTGCTCGAAGCTCAACCCGACGTGCTTAATCATAATACTGAGACGATTGCCCGGCTTTACCGGCGAGTGCGGCCGGATGCAGACTACCAGCAATCATTAACTCTCCTCCGTCGCGCCGCGATCCGACGTGACACGGAAGGTAGAGGCATGCTCACGAAGAGTGGCATCATGGTCGGTTTGGGAGAAACGTTTGCCGAAGTGGTTGAGCTAATGAACGATCTGCGGGGAGTCTCCTGCGACATCATGACCATTGGACAATACCTGCAACCGCACGCGCGCCGGCTGCCCGTGGAACGTTTTGTCAGACCAGAAGAGTTTGACGAATGGCGCCAGATTGGCAGCAATCTTGGGTTCCTTCATGTCGAATCCAGTCCTCTCACTCGCTCTTCTTACCATGCCAGGCAACAGGCGAACGGATCGCCCGCACCCGCAGCGTGACAGTTTTCCACCATCGAAATGAACCCGATTCATCATGGGTCCAATAGTCAATGTTGCCGGGAGTAGCGATTAGCCATGAAAGCAATCATCTTCAATCAGCACGGTGGACCCGACGTGCTCGAATACTCGGAAGTCGCCGACCCGGTAATCAAAGAAGATGAGGTTTTGGTCGAAGTAAAGGCATGCGCGCTTAATCATCTTGACGTGTGGGTGCGAAACGGGTTACCTCGTGTGGAAATCCGGTTTCCGCACATACTTGGCAATGATATCGCAGGAGTCGTGAGAGAGGTTGGGAAGCTGGTGAGTTGGGTGCAAGCGGGGGAAGAGGTAATGCTGCACCCAGGACTCTCGTGTGGTCATTGTAACGAGTGCCTTGCCGGTCGGGATAATCTCTGCCCTGAATATGACATTCTCGGCTACCGCCGAAATGGCGGATATGCCGGCCTGGTTGCGGCCCCGGGAGTGAACGTCATTCCCAAGCCAAAGAAACTCACCTGGCAAGAGGCAGCGGCATTGCCCCTGGTTACGGTTACGGCATGGCATATGCTGATAACTCGCGCCAATGTGCAGCCTGGTGAGAACGTGCTGGTCCATGCGGCTGGAAGTGGTGTTGGTTCAATGGGCATTCAGATCGCCAAGTCGCGTGGAGCAAGAGTAATTGCTACTGCCAGCACAGATGAAAAGCTTGCCAAAGCCCGCGAACTGGGCGCAGACGAGGTTGTGAACTATTCGACCAAGACTTGGCCCAGTGAAGTCAGGAGTCTGACATCTCGGCGCGGAGTGGATGTAGTGTTCGAGCACACGGGTTCAGCCACCTGGTCGGGATCAGTTGCTTCGCTTCGTAACAACGGCCGTTTGGTGACCTGCGGTGCTACCAGTGGGTTTGATGCCCAAACAGACCTTCGGCAGATTTTTTACCGCCATCTCACAATACTTGGCTCTTTTATGGGATCGAAGGCTGAACTCCTTGAGGCGATGAAGTTTGTTGAAAAGGGCGTTATCCGGGCAGTCGTTGGCCGTACGATTCCCCTGTCGGAGGCTCGAAGAGCGCACGAACTAATGGGAGATCGGGCGCAGTTTGGAAAGCTGGTGCTCTTGCCTAAAAAATAAATATAAATGTGCATTTGGCCTTGGACATTAACCATTTGCTATTGGTCTTATGGCTCCAGCACTCAATGAACGAAACTAAGGCGATGACAAAATGGCTAATGTCCAATGCCAAATGTCAAATGGTCTTTGCTTTGCCTATCGACTCTTCATTTTCCTGTATAGTTTTCCACGACAAAGCGCTTCTTCAGCAGCTCCAGGTTGCCCTGCTCAAGGTCAAAATTGGTGCCGCCGATTACCCGCTTGCCTTCGTCGGTTGAAACCCAATCGACAACCTGCGGCGCATTGGTCCTGAGAAAGCGCGCGTCGTCCTTGTCTATGGGCTTGCCGTCTCGTCGCGCGAAAACCCAAATAAAAGCGTACTGCCCGTTGCGGACAAATTGCAGGTCCCGTTGAAACGTCGAAAAGGGTGAGGTTGTTGGAGCAGGTGAAACGCTTGAGCTCGGAGTGACAGCATTTTGATTCGCCGTATTGTTGCCGTCATCGCATCCTTGCCCTAACAAAACAGCGATCAAGATCCAAAGCGGGACTGCTGATACACGACCTGTAGTCATCTCGCGTTATCTTAATCGAAAAAGGAGCGGTTTCGGAAGGTGTTGCATGATCATTGACTCAGCCCACCGTTGGTCGCAGGAGTGTCAGTTTCATCTGGCGGCGGCTCGCTCTTTTCATCACGTATGTGAAGGATGGTGCAGTCTTCATCTTCGTATACGATCTCGAACCAGCCGCTTTCCATCGCGGCATTGTAAAACCGGTCATGCCCGTTGTCGGTAAAAATGAACCGCGCACCAAACCTGTCTCGAATCAGCGGACCGGGATCGTCCTGATCGCCCAGCGTGATGCGGTCATAAAGCCGGGACAGCGAAGCGTTCTGGTCATAAAGATAGTTTGGATCGAGGCCGGAGATGTAACTGTGACTGGGATCGTAATAGAAGAGGCGGGGAAAATCGTCCCAGTCAGTATTGAAAATCCTTTGTCCGGCCGGTACGTTCCCTTGCATCCACTCCGCACCTGGCCGGTAGTAATCGTGCGGCTCACTCATCGCGATGTCTTTAATTGTGATCTGCAGATTGAAGAATAACGCGACACCTAGCAGTGTAGCGACAACTGCTGCGCCGATAGTCTTCCAGAGTTCCTTTCTTTCGGCCTCCTTTATCCAATCCATAGGCTCGTGCCGGTCCAGATAAGGTTGGAGCTCATCGAGCACCTCAGCCGGAAGTGACCCGGCTGGGGTTGGGTCACGTTTGAGCCAAGGTTGCAGCGCAAACGCAGAAAACATTACTGCAAAGGGTGGCCAGTATTCGGCAATTCTCTTCCAGCGGGCCGTCATGATCATTAATGCCGTTGCGAAGAGCAGAAAGAAGAGGGCATGCACGTTGCGCTTTCGCTCCGCAGGATTGAAAGCTATGTAGCCAACAATCATAGCGACGCACGCAACCAGCGAGTTACCGAGAAACTCCCAGGAATCGTATGGGTACCACTCCTGTCCAACCTTTGTCGCATATTCCGCTGCCCTGACTTTCATCTTCAAGTGTTCGTAAAAGAGGTGCAGGTTTTGCGGAAAATACGGGTTGAGGATGAGTCCTGCTGCAATACCTGGCAAGACCCACGCCAGGGGCCGCCATTCAAACCTCTGCTCGGCCCAGCCAGTGATGGCCACCCAGATACAGCAGGCCAGCAAGAGGGCCGGAAACATGTCGTACGTTAGAGTAAAAACTGTGGCTAGCGGTAACAGCAACCAGAATCTCTTTTGGAAAAGGAGATGAATGCCAATAATGAGGTAGATGATGGCAAAAGGCGGAGCTTTGGCCATGTTGAGGCGGTAAAGGAAGGGAGTGGAACAGGCGAGCAGTGCCACCAGCCAAACAAGGAGAAAACGAATGTGATATCTGGCCAACAGCCAGTAACAGGAAAATACCGCAAGGCTTGCGAAGATGGTTGCCGAAATCTTGGCGCCCAGACGGAGATCAGCTAACCAGGTGAAGGGTATTTGAAAGAAATGAAAGAGCAGATGATGATCCACATAATTTGTCGGGTTGAGTGTGGTGAGCGGCAGCCAGGTAAAGGCGGGGGGAAACCTGTGATTACGAAGACCTTCCCAAAGCAGGCGGCTCCACTTGATGTGGTAATAACCATCGAAGTCGCCGCAACAGATCGCTCCCGTTGAAAATTGGAGCTTCCAGAAGACGAGAGAAATTACAACCGCACCGGCTAGGATCTGAACTGTATTAATTGCGACTTCTGACCGGAGAATACGGCCAGGATGAAAGAGTGATCTCATCTACCGACCAACTGTTTTTTGCTCAGGCCTCACAGTTGCTCGATCAGATCTAGAAGAAGCCGTGGCTCTATGGGTTTAGTCATGTGGGCAGTAAAGCCTGAGCGTAATGATCTCTCTCGATCGTCAAACATGGAATAGCCAGTCACTGCCACCATAGGGACCGCCTCGTAGCCTGGTAATGCTCTTATGGCGGCCGCCAGTTCGTAGCCATTCATTTCCGGCATGCCAATATCTGAAATGATGATGTCGAAATGTTTCTCACGTGCGGCTTGGAGAGCTGCTTCGGCTGAGCCGGCCGCATTCACCTCGTAGCCCGCGTGCGTCAAAAGAACGGAAAGCATCTCGGTCACGTCAGCGACATCGTCCACTACCAAAGCAAGCCGAGACGATTTTTGGCTGGGACGCTGAGAGGAAGGGGATTCCGAGAATTGGCGCCCGCCAAATTCGATTACGTGACCCCCACTGTGAAGAAGAAGATAAGCCGGCGTAATCCCCGCCGAAGACTTGTTTACCTCCATCGTTGATCCTTTCCGCCGCGGATCTTTACGCAGACCAGATTCAATTTAGCCGAAATGGTCGGGAGTGTCTACGATTCACCCTTTTGCTTAGCTTTTTTGGGGGTTTGTCTTTGACTTAATAAACTCTCGGCAGTACGCGTGAGTTCCAGCAGGTCCACGGGTTTTGCAAGATGTAGACTAAATCCAGCCGCGAGCGCTGACTTTGCGTCTGCTTCTGAGGCATACCCAGTGAGGGCTATCGCGGGCAGAGTGTTCGAGTCAAACCTTTGGCGCAACTCCCTGACCAAAGAGAGGCCGTCCATTACCGGCATTGCAACATCAGAGATAAGTAGATCGAAGCCAGTACGCTTTGACAGCTCCAACGCTTCTAGCGCCGACATGCACGGCAGTACTTCAAACCCACCCCCTCGAAATGTTTGTGCGAGCATCTCTAATGTGTCGGGTTGATCTTCAACAATCATTACGCGCCAAGCAGGTGTGCCGGCAGCAGTTTCAAGTCGAGCCGGGGCATAAGATAGGCTCTTGAAGGCTGGTTGGAGTGGCAGCCTCACTGTGAATTTGCTTCCTTTCCGGGCGCCGGCGCTTGCAGCCTCCACGGTTCCTCCGTGGGCCTCCACGAAGCTCTTGACTAAGGCGAGGCCCACGCCTAAGCCCCCGTGTAATCTTGTGCGTGAACCGTCAGCCTGGCGGAAACGCTCAAAAACATGTGGCAGGAACTCTGGCTCTATCCCTTCTCCCTCGTCACTGATGACGATGACCCCGTTAGCCTCCTGAGTTTCGCAGAAGACCCTTATCCGCGAGCCGGGTGCTGAAAACTTTATGGCGTTATGCAACAGGTTTGAAAATACTTGCAAAAGCCGCTCGCGATCACCCTTGACGACCCAACAAGCTGTCTCTGGCAATAATGGCGTGTCCAATTGGATATTCGACTCAAGCGCGTAAGGTCTCAGCGTTTCAATAGCCTCTGTTAACAGGTCGCGAAGCTGAACGGGATTCTGTTCGATGCGCATCTTCCCACTCACCACGGCCGACATGTCCAGCAGATCGCTGATTAAGCGTTTGAGCCTGTAGCTATTCTTCGTGACAGACGCAAGGCCCTTGGCAAAATCATTCTCAGAAACAATTCCACTCTGAATCATGTGCAGCCAGCCCATGATCGGGGTAAGTGGTGTCCGCAGCTCATGCGAGAGAATCGCGAGAAACTCATCTTTAACACGGTTAACTCTTTCTGCTTCGGCTCTGGCCTTGCGCTCCAGTTCAAAGAGCCGCGCGTTCTCAATGGGCAGAGCGATTCGATCGGCAAAGAGTTCTAGAAGGCGCACATCATCAGCAGTGAAGCGGGAGAGTTTGAGAGTACCTACATGGAGCACACCGCTTATCTGACCCTGCGCCCAAAGCGGCACCCCGAGTAGTGACTGTATGCCCTTCTCGCGGAGCAAAGGGTTGTGCAGGTCCGCATCCTGCGTGTTTTCGATGATGATCGGTTTGCCGGTGGCGACGATCTCCCCGGCAAATCCTTTGCCCACGGGGATGCGGAAACCACGCTCGACCTCCTCTTCGAGCCCTCTGGCAGCCCAGGCGACTAGTTCGCCGCGTTCTTTTTCCAGCAATAGAATAGTGACCGTATCCACGTTCAATACCTCCCGGATACGACCGAGCAATTCAGACAGCAGTTCGTCTATCGAAAGGTGAACAAGTGCGGCATCCGTCACCTTCTGCACGGTAGCCAAATGCCGCGTCATTGCCTCCGCCTCTCGACGGGCCTCCTGTTCTCGTGCGAGCAAAGCCAAACGCTCTTCTTCAGCTCGTTTCCGTTGAATATACTGACCAAATTGACTGCCAATCGCACTTATAGTTTCCCAGAGGGCCTCACTAGGCTGCTGAATCTGGCGGCTGAATAGATCGATCACGCCCAGAATGTCCTGGCCAACCAAAATTGGGAATCCGAAGACGTTAAGGAGCTTTTGTTCTTTGGCGACCTCAGTTCTCAACGAAACCTTGTTAAGCTCTATCTCATTTAGCCAAAGAGGAGCCTTCGTGGCCCAGATGCGACCAGGAACTCCAGAACCTTTGGGAAACGTAAGATTACGGCTAGTCTCCAGAAACTCGGTGACATTTGCCGATGGAAGGTGCCAGGAAGCTTCGAAGTGCAACTCATTTCGATCTTTATCGACCAACCATAACTCTGCCACCTCGCAACGAAGATTGACGCAGATTGCCTCAAGCATTAGCGGAGATGCCTCGGCGAGCGATCGGGCGCCCGCCATTATTCTTGTGACGTCGTATTGCAGTGCCAGTCGTTCTTCGTCCCTTTTCCTTTTGGTGATGTCACGCGCCACGCCTGTAAAGTAGCGGTTCCCATGTTTGGAGAATTCTCCGAAGGACAGCTCCAGCAAGATCTCAGTTCCATTCTTGTGACGGCCAGGTAACTCGACCGCAGCCCAGTTGATATGCCGCCCACCGGTTTCCAGGTAGTTCTTCAGGCCCGCACGATGCAATCTTCGCAGGTACTCAGGCATCAGCATCGTCAGCTCTTCGCCAAGCATTTCACTTTTTGTGTAGCCAAAAATCTTCTCTGCGGCCTGGTTAACGAAAAGAATTTTGCTGTCCTGATTGATTGTGATGATCGCGTCGGAAGCAGCCTGCGCAATTATTCGCGCACTCTGCTCGAAGTCAGCGAATTCGTTGGACGGATCCTCTGGCTGGCTCGTCATCTCACTTTCAGTTACGTCCATGGGTCGCTCCGAGACGAGGGCATCATAAATCAGCGGAGGGAATTGGATCACCCTGTGACAAAAACTAATCTTTTCTTGGCTACATCGTCAATCTCCTGCGTGCTTTGCCTTGATGCCAAGTCCTTAAGAAGGTAGGGGAGCCTGTTTCCGCAATGAGACGGACCTGAACATTTTCTTGTGGCAAACCCGTGGACATGCTGGGCCGATTTTTGATAGGGTGTCGCGCAAGCTAAGCGAATTCTAGAAGGAGACAGCAACATGGTAGCGAGAAAGGGTCGCAAGAAGTCGAGTGGTGCCGGGAAAGGCGCAAAAAAAAGGCCTGCCAAGAAATCGTCGAGCAAACGCTCTTCCCGAAAGGCCGCTAAGAAGGCGGCTCGCAAGACCGCCAAGAAGGGGCCGCGCAGGCCTGCGAAGAGAGGGACGAAACGGGCAGCAGCGAAAAGAGCTCCTGCCAAAAAAGGCGGAAAGGCCCGTTCGAGAGCAGGCAAGAGCAGGAAAGCAACAGCTCCAGCTCCAAAGCCATGGGCCGCAACCGAGGTTTCGCCGGCATCGAGTCCTGAACTATTGGAGCCGCTCGGAGAATCAAGCGGTGGTGGTGAAAGTCCGGGAGGTTTGGAAGGAGTCGAATAGTCGCGAGTGGCGATCTGCTTTCCCTGGTTGTAATTTGGAAAAGGCCTCCACTCGCCCAAATCAGCCACAATCGGAATGTATCCAGCCGGTAAGCTCTTCATTCCCGTCGCCCACGGCCGGCTGGAAGCAATCTTAAAAGAGCCCCAGCAGAGTAAAGCACGCGGAGTGGCGCTGGTGCTCCATCCGCATCCGCTAGGCGGTGGCACAATGCACAATAAGGTTGTGTTTCGTGCCGCCGCTGCGCTAAACGAGGCAGGGCTTGTCAGCCTGCGAATCAATTTTCGCGGGGTGGGCCAGAGCACCGGAGAGCATGAGCAGGGTCAGGGCGAACTCAATGATGTTCGCGCCGGACTCGACTACCTGGAAGCCCACTATCCGGGAACGCCGACCACCGTTTGTGGCTTCTCCTTTGGTGCGCGCGTGGGATCGGAAGTCGGAATCCAGGATGCTCGCGTAGCCAATCTGATTAGCATCGGTACACCCGTTGACAAGTATGATTTCGATTTTCTCAAGACTTGCAGAAAGTCAATCTTGTTTGTTCACGGAGAGCACGATGAATACGGAAGTCTGGAACATTTGAAAAAGCTTGTTGCCATTGTCGAAAAGAATACCGAAGCCCAACTCACGGTTATCAGAGGCGCCGATCACTTTTTCGAGGGACATTTAGCAGAGTTGAAGAGGACAATTGCCGAGTGGATTGGTAAACAGTTGGCGAAAGCCTGAGCAATACTGTTCACCACGGGACACGAAGAAATAATGACTCTGAACGAAAGTGATTAACGTTGGTATCATCACCTGCCCTCCTGTCTTAATGCTCGATTGTTTGCAGGCGCTGGTTTAGACACCAGACTGCGGAATTAGTTCCTGGAGTGAATGATTTACACTTATGGCGTTTACCATTTTCCCTCATCCATTTACGATAGTCCGATGAACTCTTATCGAGACCCTGCAATACGCATCACACTCCTGCCGCGCGACACTAACTCACAAGGAACCGTCTTCGGTGGGATCATCTTGAGTTACATCGATATGGCGGGAGCCATCGAAGCCCATCGCCACACTGGGATGGAGCGTTTTGTCACTGTGGCGATGCGCGAAGTCATCTTCCACAAGCCGGTTTTCGTTGGAGACCTTGTGAGTCTTTACGCTGAAACCTTGCGCGTTGGAACAACCTCAATTACGGTGCGGGTCATTGTCGAAGTGGAGAGGATGGGTGCTTCCACGGAGCGAGTGAGGGTAACTGAGGCAGAAGTGGTCTACGTGGCTGTTGATGAGAATTGGCAGAAGAAGAAGATAGCGATAAAGAGCGAGGCGTAAGGTGGGATTTCGGATTGCGGATTTCGGATTGCGAATTGTGGATTAAAAAATGCTCCTCAACTAGCAATCCGTCATTCGATTCGCAATCCACAATCCGCAATTCTACCTCGCCTAATTCAGCAATCCCTGCATGCGGCGGAGGGCGGTAGCCGCTTCAGCAAAGTTTGGTTGTTGTTCCAGAGCCAGTCCGTAGTGCCTTGCAGCGTGCAAATATTT
>Ga0209341_10001611_pt1 | contig 22183 bp, 24 predicted proteins | sample RifCSP13_2_FD_184020 | JGI IMG/M metagenome (GOLD analysis project Ga0209341, IMG submission 184020) | Soil microbial communities from Rifle, Colorado - Rifle CSP2_sed 13_2 (SPAdes) (version 2) | ecosystem: Environmental > Terrestrial > Deep subsurface > Rock core/Sediment | place: Rifle... | reverse complement strand
GGCACGCGGAGCCCCCCGAGTGTCGCCCAGAACCGGAGGTTCTCGCGGGCGGTGAGGTCCTCGTAGACGTGCGCGCCGTGGGCCACGAGGCCGATCAGCCGGCGCACGGCCTCGGGGCGGCGCGCGCAGTCGTGGCCGCCGATCAGGGCGGTGCCGCGCGTGGGGCGCGCGAGGGTCGCCAGGAGCTTGAGCAGCGTGGTCTTGCCGGCGCCGTTCGCGCCCAGGAGGGCGACGGCCTCGCCGGCGCCGACCTCGAGCGTGACGCCGTCCAGCACCCGGCGGGTGCCGAACGCTTTGCGCAGGCCGCTGACGCGGACGAGCGGGTCTGGAGTCATCACGACGACTGCACGATTGTCCCCCGGCCCCGGAGGGCGGTCAAGGAAACCGCCCGCCGCTAAGCCGGACGCCTCAGCCGCGTAGCCCGTGGAGCCGGGCGATCCGCTCCTCGAGCGGCGGGTGCGTCGAGAACAGGCGCGCGAGCGTCCGGCCGCTGAGCGGGTTCACGATGAACAGGTGCGCGGTGGCGGGGTTGGCCTGCGCCATCGGGAGCGCCTCGTTCGCGCGCTCGAGCTTCTGGAGCGCGCCGATCAGGCCCTGCGGGTGGCCCGCGACGCGCGCGCCGGTCGCGTCGGCCTGGAACTCCCGCCCGCGCGAGACGGCCAGCTGCACCAGCAGGGCGGCGATCGGCGCGAGCACGGCCAGCAGGATCAGCGCGACCGGGTTCCCGCCCCCGTCGTCGTCGCGGCTCCTGCCGCCGAAGATCGCCGCCCACTGGGCCATGTGCGCGAGGTAGGTGATCGCGCCGGCGAGCGTCGCGGCCACCGTCGAGATCAGCACGTCGCGATTCTTGACGTGCGCGAGCTCGTGGGCGAGCACGCCCTCGAGCTCGGCGTCCTCGAGGACGCGCAGGATGCCCGCGGTCACCGCGACCACGGCGTGCTGCGGGTCGCGGCCGGTGGCGAAGGCGTTGGGCGTGTCGCTCGGGATCAGGTAGAGGCGCGGCATCGGGAGGCCGGCGCGCGTCGCCAGCCGGCGCACGATCGCGTGGAGACCGGGCGCCTGCGCCTCGTCGACCGGCTGGGCGCCGTACATCGCCAGCACGATCCGGTCGGAGAACCAGTAGCTCACGAAGTTCATGACGGCCGCGAGCACGAAGGCGACGAGCATGCCGCGCTCGCCGCCGAGGGCGCCGCCGAGGAGCACGAGCATGGCGGTGAGGACCGCCAGCAGCATTCCCGTCTTGAACACGTTGGACATGGTGTTCCACAACCTCCGGGCGGAAGACTCGCCCCGGAGGGTAGCAGAGGCCCCCGGGCCGGTCAAATGCCTTGACTTGGCCCTTTGGCGTCTATATACTGAGCCGGTTTAGTGAAAATCTCTTTTATTGACAGAGACTTAGCGGGCATGCTCATCCGAGTTTCGGACATCCAGGACGACGGGCTCACGGTGGACGACCCGACCGCGCTCGGGGCGCCCTACAGCGATCCCGCGTGGCGCCTCGAGGGGGTCCGCCTGCACCTCGAGTGCGACCAGGCCGACGTCCTCGTCACCGGCGAGATCCGGGCGACGGTGCCGCAGATCTGCGGCCGCTGCCTCGAGCCGTTCCCGGCCGCGGTGCGCGCGGCGGTGGACGTGCGTGTGGTGCCGCGGCCGACGACCGGGGACAGCGTCGAGCTCGCCGCGGACGACCTCGACGTGGACTTCTACGAGAAGGACGAGCTCAACCTGGCGACGCTGGTCGAGACCGAGACCGCGCTGGCGCTGCCGATGAAGCCGCTCTGCCGCGAGGGCTGCCTCGGGTTGTGCCCGGTCTGCGGGGGCAACCGGAACCAGGTGGCGTGCGCCTGCCGGCCGGCGGCGCCCGACCCGCGCCTGGCCGCGCTCCGCGACCTGGCCACACGGCTCCCGCGCTAGACGCGCGAACGACACAGGGGGAACGCTTCGATGCCGCTGCCGAAACGCCGACACTCCAAGACGCGCGGGCGCAAGCGCCGCACGCACTACACGCTGTCCGCGCCGCCGCGCTCGGTCTGCCCGCAGTGCCGCGAGGCCAAGCTGCCGCACCGGGTCTGCCCGCACTGCGGCTACTACAAGGGCCGCGAGATCCTCGTCGTCGAAGGGGCCTGAGCTGAGAATCGCGGTCGACGCGATGGGGGGCGACCACGGCCCTGCGGTCGTCGTCGAGGGGGCCGTCGCCGCCGTCCGCGAGTTCGGCGCCTCCGTGAGCCTGGTGGGCGACAAGGCCGCGATCGAGCGCGAGGTCCTGCGGCTCGACGCGCACGCGCTCGACGTCGAGATCCGCCACGCCTCCCAGGTCGTCGGGATGGGGGAGAGCCCGTCGCACGCGCTCAGGCGCAAGCGCGACTCCTCCCTCCGCGTGGCCGCCGAGCTCGTCAAGGACGGCACGGCCGCCGCGTTCATCTCCGCCGGCAACACCGGCGCCGCGATGGCGATCTCGATGTTCGTGATCGGCGTCCTGTCGGGCGTGGACCGGCCCGCGATCGCCGCGGTGCTCCCCAACCTCCGGAAGTTCACGATCCTCCTCGACGCCGGCGCCAACGTCGATCCGAAGCCCTGGCACCTCCTGCAGTTCGCCGTGATGGGGCACGTCTACGCGCGGGACATCCTCAAGCTCGACAGCCCGCGCGTGGGCCTGCTGTCCGTCGGCGAGGAGGAGGGCAAGGGCAACGAGCTCACGAAGGAGGCCTACGAGCTCCTCAAGGAGTCGTCGCTCAACTTCGTGGGCAACGTCGAGGGGCGCGACATCTACAACGGCACGTGCGACGTGGTGGTCACGGACGGCTTCACCGGCAACGTCGCGCTGAAGATCTCCGAGAGCCTCGCCGAGATGCTCGGCAGCATGATCCGCGAGGAGCTGCTGCGCGACCTCCGCTCGAAGGTCGGCGCGAAGCTCGCGATGCCGGCCTTCGAGCGCTTCCGGCGCCGGATCGACTACACCGAGATGGGCGGCGCGCCGCTGCTGGGCATCGACGGCGCGGCCATCATCTGTCACGGTGCCTCCCCGGTGAAGGCGATCAAGAACGCGGTCCGCGTGGCTCAGGAGTGGGCGCAGGCCGGGCTCAACGAGCACATCAAGGCCGCCATCGAGGCGGAGGTGGCGCGGGGCGGCCGCGAGGAGGCGCGGGAATGACGCGGGCGAGGATCATCGGGATCGGCGCGTACGCGCCCAAGCGCATCGTGACCAACGCCGACCTCGAGAAGCTGGTCCAGACCAACGACGAGTGGATCGTCCAGCGGAGCGGGATCCGCCAGCGCCACGTCGCCGACGAGAGCGAGGCGACGTCCGACCTCGCGCTCCGCGCCGCGCAGCAGGCGCTCGAGCGGGCGAACCTGGTCCCCGAGGACATCGACTTCGTCGCGGTCGGGACCACCACGCCCGACATGTTCTTCCCGACGGTCGGCAACATCGTCCAGCACCGGCTCGGCTGCCGCCGCGCGGGCTCCGTGGACCTGCTCGCGGCGTGCGCGGGCTCGGTCTACAGCCTGTCCATCGGCTCGCAGTTCATCCAGACGGGCAAGTACCGCCGGGTGCTGTGCATCGGCGCCGAGACGCTCTCGAAGATCACCGACTGGACGGACCGCGGCACCTGCGTCCTGCTCGCCGACGCGGCGGGCGCCGCGGTGCTCGAGCCCTCGCCCGACGAGCGCGGCATCCTCGACTTCGACCTCTACTCCGACGGCCAGTACTGGGACCTGCTCTACATGCCGGGCGGCGGCTCGCGGCACCCCGCGAGCCACGAGACGGTCGACGCCCGGCTGCACTACGCCAAGATGAAGGGCAACGACGTCTTCAAGGTGGCCGTCCGCATGTTCGTGGACTGCACCGAGCGGATCCTCGCGCGCAACGGCTTCGGCGTCGCCGACGTCGACCTGTTCATCCCGCACCAGGCCAACCTCCGGATCATCGAGGCGGCGGCCAAGCGCATCCACATGCCGATGGAGCGCGTCTTCGTCAACGTGGACCGCTACGGCAACACGGGCGCCGCGTCCGTCTACGTCGCCCTCGAGGAGGCCGCCTCGACGGGCCGCCTCCGGCCGGGGGCTCTCGTGCTGCTCGCGGCCTTCGGCGGCGGCTTCGCCTGGGGCTCGCTGCTGATGCGATGGTAGTGCGAGGCGCGCGGTGTTCGTGAGGAGTGCGGGCTAGGCTCATGATCGCGTTTCTGTTCCCGGGCCAGGGCTCCCAGGCCGTCGGGATGGGCCGGGCCTTCTACGAGAGCTCCCCGGGCGCCAAGGCCGTCTTCGAGGAGGCCAACGAGGCGCTCGGCTTCGACCTGGCGCGCCTGGCGTTCGAGGGGCCCGACGCGGAGCTCGCGCTGACCGCCAACACCCAGCCCGCCGTGCTCACCGCGAGCGTCGCCGCCGCGGCGGCGTGCGCCGAGCGCGGGCTCCGGCCGGCGCTGGCGGCGGGTCACAGCCTGGGCGAGTACTCCGCGCTCGTCGTGGCGGGCGCGCTCGGGTTCGCCGACGCCGTGCGGATCGTGCGCCGCCGCGGCGAGTTCATGCAGGACGCGGTGCCGGTCGGCACGGGCGCGATGGCGGCCATCATGGGGCTCGAGCTGCCCGCCGTCGAGGCGTTGTGCGCGGAGGCGGCGCACGGCGAGGTCGTCGAGATCGCCAACGTCAACTCGGCCGGGCAGACGGTGATCGCGGGCCACCGTGCGGCGGTCGAGCGGGCGGTGGCCCTCGCCGCCGGACGCGGGGGCCGCAAGAGCGTGCTGCTGCCCGTGAGCGCCCCCTTCCACTGCTCGCTCATGGCGCCGGCGGCCGAGCGGCTCGCGCGGGAGCTCGAGGCGGTCCAGGTCGCCGACCCGGCGATCCCGGTCGTCCGCAACGTGGACGGCGGCGTGACGCGCGCGGCGGCGGACGTCACGCCGTTCCTGCTGCGTCAGGTCGCGAGCCCCGTGCGGTGGACGGACTGCGTGCGCCGGCTCGCCGCCGAGGGGGCGAGCGCGTTCGTCGAGGTGGGGCCGGGGCGGGTCCTCACGGCCCTCGTCAAGCGCATCGTGGACGGCGCCCGTGGGGTCTCGATCGAGGACCCGGCGGGGCTCGAGAAGGCGCTCGGCGCCCTCGAGGCGCGCGCGTGAGCGGCAAGGCCCTCGCCGGCCGCGTTGCGATCGTCACGGGCGGCAGCCGCGGCATCGGCGCGGCGATCGCCGCGTCGCTGGCCGAGGACGGAGCGGCCGTGGTAGTCTCTGGCCGCGACGCGGAGCGGCTCGAGCGCACCGTCAAGGAGCTCGAAGGGCTCGGCCGCGCGGCGCACGGAGTCGTCGCCGAGGCGGCGAGCCGCGAGGACTGCGACCGGCTGGTGGAGGCGGCGAAAGAGCGCTTCGGCCGGGTCGACATCCTCGTGAACAACGCCGGCATCACCCGCGACGGGCTGCTGGTCCGCATGAAGGACGAGGACTGGGACCGGGTGATCGAGGTGAACCTCCGCGGCGCGTTCCTCATGACGCGCGCGGTGACGAAGGCCATGGTCCGGCAGAAGAGCGGCGGCCGGATCGTCAACATCACGTCCACGGCGGGGGTCATGGGGAACGCGGGGCAGGCCAACTACTCCGCCGCGAAGGCGGGGCTGATCGGGCTGACGAAGGCCGCGGCGCGCGAGCTGGCGCACTGGTCGATCCTCGTGAACGCGGTCGCGCCCGGGCTGATCGAGACCGACATGGCCGCGGCGCTCCCCGCCCAGGCGCGCGAGGCGCTGCTCGCGCAGGTGCCGCTCGAGCGGATCGGCGCTGCCCACGAGGTGGCCGAAATGGTACGATTCCTCGCCGGAGACGGGGCGGCCTACATCACGGGCCAGGTCTTCCACGTCAACGGTGGCCTCTACATGTAGCGCATTCCCAATCGCGGAGGTGGCGGGTTCATGGCGAAGTCGGTGGAAGACAAGGTGAAAGAGATCATCGTGGAGCAGCTCGGGGTGGAGGAGGACGACGTCACCCCGAACGCGAAGTTCATCGAGGACCTCGGCGCGGACTCGCTCGACACGGTCGAGCTCGTCATGGCCCTGGAGGAGCAGTTCGACATCCAGATCCCGGACGAGGACGCGGAGAAGATCGTGACCGTGGGCGACGCGATCGCCTACATCAAAGAAAACTCGTAAGGCGCGCGCGCGATGGACAGGCGGCGGGTCGTCGTGACCGGGCTCGGCGCGCTGACGCCCCTCGGGAACACGGCGGACGAGTTCTGGACCGGGCTCACGCAGGCGCGCTCGGGGATCGGTCCGATCACGCGGTTCGACGCGAGCGGTTTCCCGACCCGCATCGCGGGCGAGGTGCGGAACTTCGACCCGCTCCGGTACGTCGACAAGAAGGAGGCGCGGCGCCTCGACCCCTACCTCCAGTACGCGATCGCGTGCGCCACGATGGCGGTGGAGGACGCCTCGCTCGACCCGTCGAGGGTGGACGGCACCCGCTTCGGCGTCCTGATCGGCTCCGGCATCGGCGGCATCCAGACCCTGCTCGAGACCCACAGGACGCTGCTCGAGAAGGGGCCGGACCGCGTGTCGCCGTTCTTCATCCCGATGATGATCGTCAACATGGCGTCGGGCCTGGTCTCGATGCGCTTCGGCGCGAAGGGCCCGAACTCCTCGATCGTGACCGCCTGCGCCACCGGCAACCACGCGATCGGCGACGCCTTCAAGATCATCCAGCGGGGCGACGCCGACCTGATGCTCGCGGGCGGCGCGGAGGCCATCATCATCCCGCTGACGGTCGCCGGCTTCTGCGCGATGAAGGCGATGTCCACCCGCAACGACGAGCCCACGCGGGCCTCGCGGCCCTTCGACGCGGAGCGCGACGGGTTCGTGTGCGGGGAGGGCGGCGGCGTCATCGTGCTCGAGGCGCTCGAGCACGCCCAGCGCCGCGACGCGCGGATCTACGGCGAGGTCGTCGGGTACGGGATGACCGGGGACGCGCACCACATGACCGCGCCCGATCCCGAGGGCGACGGCGCGGCGCGCGCGATGGCCGCCGCGCTGCGCGACGGCGCGCTCGAGCCCTCCGCGGTGGGGTACATCAACGCGCACGGCACCTCGACGCCGTACAACGACAAGTTCGAGACGCTCGCGATCAAGCGCGTGTTCGGCGAGCACGCGCGGCGCCTCGCCGTGTCGTCGACGAAGTCGATGACGGGGCACCTGCTCGGCGCCGCCGGCGGGGTCGAGGCGATCGCGACCCTGCTCGCCCTGCACAACGGCCTCCTGCCGCCGACGATCAACTACGAGACGCCCGATCCCGAGTGCGACCTCGACTACGTGCCGAACCAGGCGCGCAAGCAGGACGTCGAGGTCGCGCTGTCGAACGCGTTCGGCTTCGGCGGCACGAACGCGACGCTCGCCTTCCGCAAGTACCTCAAGTAGCGGGGTGGACGCCGCCCGCGTCGCGGAGCTCGAGCGGCGGCTGGGCCACCGCGTGCGGAATCCCGCGCTGCTCGAGCGGGCCCTGACCCACGCCTCGTACGCCCACGAGCACCCGCCCGCCGCGGACCACGGCGCGCTCGCGTTTCTCGGCGACGCCGCGCTCGGGCTCGCCGTCGCCGAGCACCTGGTCGCCGCGTCGCCCGACGCGGCGGCCGGCCAGCTGACGCCCGCGCGCGCGGAGCTCGTCTCGGGCGAGCGGCTGGCACGCTGGGCGGCCGCGCTCGAGCTCGGCCCGCTGCTGCGCCTCGGCCGCGGCGAGGAGGCGACCGGCGGCCGCGCGCGCGAGTCGATCCTGGCGGAGACGCTCGAGGCGCTGCTCGGCGCCGTCTACCTCGAGGCGGGGCTCGATGCGGTCCGTGGGATCGTCGCCCGTCTGGCCGCGTGGTAGCCTGAAGCATGCGCCTCTGGCCGCGCCGCGCCGCGCCTCCGCGCCCGCCCGAGCCCGCGCCGCCGCTCGTCAGCGAGGCGCTCCTGCACCGCGCGGTGGAGGACCTCCTCGTCGTGCGCGAGCGGCAGGTCCGCGGCGGGGTCGTCGTCTTCCGCGGCGAGCTGCGCGTCGCCCCGGCCCGCGCGCTCGACGTCCTGCTCGAGCGCTTTCGCCCGCTCGGCTTCACGCCGTTCCTCCGGGCCGAGCGCGACGGTGTCGCCGTCCAGGCATGGCCCCTCGCCGCCGCGCCGGCGCCGCAGCGCGTGGGGGTCAACGTCCTGCTGTTCGTCGCGACGTGCGTGTCCGTGCTGGCCGCCGGCACCCAGTTCTTCGGCTCGCCGACGTTCGACGCGCTCCGCGCCTCGCCGTCCCCGGCCCGCTTCCTCGCGGGCGTGCCGTTCGCGGTGACGCTGCTGGGCATCCTCGGCGTCCATGAGTTCGGCCACTACTTCACGGCGCGCTACTACCGGACCGCGGTGAGCCTGCCGTACTTCATCCCGCTGCCGTTCGGCTGGGGCACCCTCGGCGCGATCATCCTGATGCGCTCGCCCGCGCGGAGCCGCGACGTCTCGTTCGACATTGCCGCGGCGGGGCCGCTCGCGGGCCTCGCCGTCGCCGTGCCGGCGATGGTCCTCGGCCTCGGCTGGTCGAGCGTCGCGCCGATCCCGTCGAGCGGCTACTCCGCGTTCGGCGACTCGCTGCTCACGCACCTGCTCGCGTGGCTGCGGTTCGGCGCGATCCCCGCCGGCCACATGCTCTACACGCACCCCGTCGTGGACGCCGCCTGGGCCGGCTGCCTCGTCACGGCGCTGAACCTCTTTCCCGTTGGCCAGCTCGACGGCGGCCGCGTCGCCTACGCGCTCTTCGGCCGCCACCATCGCACGATCGGCAAGGCGACCGTCGTCGCGCTCTCGGCCTTCGGCGCCGCGCACCTCGCCTGGAGCCTGCTGTCGGGGCGGGGGCTCCTGCCGGGCCTCGCGGCGTCCCTCAACTGGTTCATCTGGGCCGCGCTGATCTCGTTCCTCGTCGGCTTCTCCTCGAACCCGCCGCTCGACGACGTGACGCCGCTCTCCCCGGGCCGCCGGCTGCTCGGGGTCTCCTGCCTGCTCCTCATCGTCCTGCTGACGCCGCCCGTCCTGATCCAGGAAGGCTAGACGCCGCCGCCGCCCGCGGGCCAAGAAACCCGGCGCTTGGGCGGCGCCGATACGCTACGATACCCGCCGCATGCACCAGGCATGCCCGACCCACAGCCCCGGATTTCGTTGAAGCCGGCCGGACGTCTGGGCGTCTCTCCGGAGAAGGGGAACGACTGCCCCGAGGGGGGGGAGCCCGATGAGGCGCTGGTGGCCCGGTGCCGCGGCGGCGACGCGACGGCGTTCGAGGCGCTCTTCGAGCGCCACCACGGCCGTGTGTTCCGGCTCGCCGTCCACATCCTGCGCGACCGCGAGAACGCGCTCGACGCCGTGCAGGAGACCTTCGTCCGGGCGTACCGCTCGCTCGACCGCTGGACGGGCGAGGGCAGCTTCGGCGGCTGGCTCACGCGCATCGCGGCCAACCTCGCCGTGGACGGGATCCGCCGCCGGCGGCGCAACGAGCGGGTCGAGGTGCGGGGGGACCAGGGCGAGGTCGTCGAGCTGCCGGCGCCCCACCGGACCCCCGAGCAGAGCGCCGAGGGCGGCGAGCTCCGGGGCCAGCTCGAGCGCGCGCTCGCACGCCTCTCGCCGATGCAGCGCGTGGTGCTCGTGATGAAGGAGCTCGAGGGGCTCTCGTGCGAGGAGATCGCGGCCACGCTCCGCTGCTCGGTCGGCACGGTGATGTCGCGCCTGCACTACGCGAGGCTGAAGATGAGGCGGATGCTCGGCCGCCAGGGACTGCGGGGGCCGGCGTGACGCGCGGCGACCGTGAGGTGCGGCACCTCGCGCGCTGCGCGGCGTGCCGCGAGACGGCGCCGACCCTCGGCGGGGCGCTGCGGGCGGCCCCGGTGGCGCCGCTCTCGGCGCGCGAGCGGGCGCGCGTGTGGGCCGCGGTGCGGAGCGGGATGGGGGCGCCGCGGGGCCTCGGGCTCGACGCGCTGCTGCCGCGGTTGCGCGGCCTCGCGCGGCGCCGGCCCGCGCTCGCCTGGGCGGCGGCGGTGGCCGCGACGGTCACGCTGGTCCTGGCGCCCCTGCACGTCGGCCGCGAGCGGCGCGTGTTCTCCCAGGCGGAGCTGAACGCGCAGACGACGGTCGAGCACGTGGACGCCGCGCCGTCCGCCTCGGTGCTGCTGCTCGAGACGCCGAACCAGCGCCTGTCGATCATCTGGGTGATCGAGGAGCTGCCGTGACGCACCGGGCGGCGCTCGCGCTCGGGCTCGTGCTCGCCGCGGGGCTCGCGCCGGCGGCCGCGCCCGCCCAGCCACGGACGGTGGGCTTCTCCGCGCAGGCCATCGAGGCGTCGAACCCGACGCCGCCCGGGCGTTCGGACATCGACCCCGCGCTGCTCGGCGAGCTCAAGGCGACGTTCCAGTTCACGCGGTACCGCGCGCTCGGCACGGCGCGCGGCTCGGCGGAGATCGGGCGGACCTGGTCGGCGTCGTTCGCGGGCGCGGGCCTCACGCTCGAGGTCACGCCGAAGTCCGTGGACGGCGGCACGATCACGGTCGAGGCGCGGCTCGTGCGCGGCGGCTCGCCGGTCGTGGCGAGCACGCTCCGGATCGCCTCGGGCGGCAAGGTTCTCCTGGGCGGCCCGACGATCGCGGGCGGGCGCATCCTCGTCGTCCTGACGGCGCGCTGAGGTGCGCGCCGCGCGCGCCGCCCTGGCGCTCCTGGCGCTGGCCGCCGCCGGCTGCGCGACCGCCCCGCCCCCGCCGCCGCCCACCGCCGCGATCGAGCAGGTGGTCCGCGAGTACCTCGCCGCGCACCCGGAGGTCGTGGTGGAGGCCCTGCGCGCCGTGGAGGAGCGGCGGCGCGCGGCCGAGCGCGACCGGGCGCGCGCGGCGATCGCCGCGCGGGCCGACGAGCTCTATCGCGATCCGGCGTCGCCCGTGGACGGCAACCCGCAGGGCGACGTCACCCTCGTGGAGTTCCTCGACTACAACTGACCGCACTGCCGGCGGGCGTCGGAGACGCTCCGCGCGCTGAAGGCCGCCGAGCCGGGCCTGCGCATCGTGTACAAGGAGCTCCCGATCCTCGGCCCCGACTCGCTGCTGGCCGCCCGGGCGGCGCTCGCCGCCCACGCCCAGGGCAGGTACCTCGCGCTCCACGAGGCCATGCTGGGCGAGGGCGACGCCCTGACGGGCCCCGCCGTCCTGGACATCGCGCGGCGGCTCGGGCTCGACGAGGCGCGGCTCAGGGTGGACATGTGGAGCCCGGAGGTCACGGCCGCGCTCGAGAAGAACCACGCGCTCGCCCAGGCCGTGGGGGTCAACGGCACCCCCGCCTTCGTCATCGGCACGGACCTGATCCCCGGGGCCGTCGGCCTCGAGACGTTCCGGGAGGCCATTGCCCGGACCCGGACACGCTGAGTGCACCGGAGATTCTGCTGGTTCCGCAGGGCCTTGCGTGATAAAAGTACCCAGCCGGACGCGATTCGGCCGAGCCGGGATCGGGATCCAGTCATCAAGTCAGGAGAGGGCGCCATCGCCTTGCGTCGCTGTCGTGGTGGATGGGTTCTGGGGCTGGTCTGCGTGACGTGTCTCGTCGCCTTCGCGGCCGTCGAGTGCGGGGCCCAGGCGCCGGCCGCGCCGGCCCCCGCCGCGGCCGCCGAGCCCCAGCCGCTCGCCGTCGCGGCGCAGACCCCGGAGCCGGGTAAGCTGCTCCTCGAGCGCCGCCCGCTGATCGCGGCGACCCTGGCCGACCCGGCCGGCGTGGACCCGAAGACGCTGACCGTCGAGGTGGACGGAGTGGACGTCACGCTCCTCGTCAAGGTCGAGGCGGGGCGGATCACGTACGCGCCGCCCGCGGACCTGGCCCACGGCGAGCGCACCATCAAGATCAGCGCCGCCGGCCCGGGCGGCGTCGCCCTGGCGCCGGTCGAGTGGAAGTTCAAGATCCGCCGCTTCGCCGCGTTCGAGGAGGCCTCGCTCTCGGGCGAGCTCTCGAGCACCTTCGAGCACGCGCTCCGCAAGCCGAAGAAGGAGCCGAGCGACGCCTCGGGCGTGAGCAAGAAGACCGAGACGCCGGTCAACAACTTCCAGAACAACCTGTCCGTCCGCGGGCTCCTCAAGGAAGGGGACTTCACCGCGCGGCTCGACTCGAACATCCGCTACAACGACGAGTTCCGCCCGCGCGCGCGGCCCAAGAGCGAGAACGACAAGCTCGACATCGCCAACTACCTGATCGGCGTCGAGCGGAACCCGCTCCTGTTCGAGCTGGGCGACGTCTCGATCCAGGAGGGCTTCTTCGGCGCGCCGAGCCTCTCCCGGCGCGGCATGCACCTCAAGCTCGACGAGATGCAGAACATCGGCGTCTCGCTCCACGGCTTCGCGACCCGTTACGAGACCACCACGGGGCACGACCCGTTCTTCGGCGTCGAGGACGGCGACTCCGTGCTGGTCGGCGGCGCCCTGATCGTCGCGCCGTTCCAGGACCGCGAGATCCTCAAGCTCCACGCGCTCAACGTGCGCGGCCACCGCTTCTCCAGCGCGCCCGGCTCCAACGTGGGCGGCATCGTGAGCGGCGAGCGGGGCGAGCTCACCTCGTTCGGGACCTCGTCGGCGTTCCTCGGCGGCCAGCTCAAGCTCTCGACCGAGGTCGCCTTCTCCGAGTTCGACCAGAACACGCTCGACGACATCCGCGAGCAGGCGGACAAGGCGTACCGCGCGCGGCTCGAGGGGACGCAGGGGCTCGGCATGCTCCTGGAGGCGCCGGTGACGACGCTCGCCGCCTTCGAGTACTCCTACGTCGGCTTCGAGTTCCGGAGCCCCGCGAACCCGGGCATCCAGCCCGACCGCCGCGGCTGGGCCTTCAAGGACGACACCACCTGGAAGATCGTCACGCTGTCGTGGGGCTACTCGACGTTCGAGGACAATACCGACCTCCTGGTGCTGCTGCCGCGCGTGCGCTCCCGGACCTGGGAGGCCGCGCTCGGGCTCACGCCGGCGGAGTTGCCGAGCCCGGTCTTCACCTACAAGCGGCAGATCCAACGGAGCTACTACGAGCCGGAGACCTTCGGCGAGAAGGGGATCGACAACATCCAGACCACGTACGACCTCCGGGTCGCCTGGGGGCTCGGCGAGAGCCTGAGCGTGAATTGGGGCGCCTCCCTGATCGTCTTCGATGATAAGAGGCTCATCACCTCGACGACCACGGGGGGGGACGTGTACACGTGGCAGACGCAGGCCGGGCTGACGCTCAAGCCGCTCAAGACGCTCAGCGTCAGCCCGAACTACAACTACACGCTCGTCGACGAGAAGACGAAGACCGTGGTCCTCGACAGCGGCGCGACCATCCACGACCGGGTGCGGACGGAGGCCCACACCGCGACGCTGACCCTCGTCCAGGAGCTCATCCCGAAGATCCTGAACCTCGACGTCCAGGCCTCCGGCGCGTCCTCGGCGTCCTCCGACGACAGCGTCGACAACCAGACCTACAGCGGCGTGGCGCGTCTCACGTGGAACGTCGGCTCGCTGTTCTGGGACTACGGCAAGCAGGCGCTCTCGCTCCGGACGAACTTCAACCGGGTGGTCGACCACGTGGCCCGGCGGGACACGAACGAGGTCGGGATCTTCCTGATCCTGGACCTGCTCTCGCCCTACAACCTGTGAGGACGCCGAGGGCCGCCCCCGCCCTGCTCCTGGCCGCGCTGCTCCTGGTCGCGGCCAGCGGACCCGCGGCCGCCCTGGCCGCGTTCGCCGTCACGCGCGTCGAGCTGGTGTTCCCGAACGGGCGGGGTGAGATCACGGTCCCGCTCCGGTATCCTCAGCTCCGGGCCTTCGGCATGCTCCGGTTCAGCGCGGTCGGCGTCGTGCGCGCGACGTGGAAGGTGGACGGCCGGATCCTCGGCCCCGTCGTGGAGCCGACGGTGTTCAACGAGGACCTGATCGTCGCCACCCCGGAGCTGCCGACGTTCGAGCCCGGGCTCCACAAGGTGACGCTCGAGTTCACGGACCCGAAGCCGGCGTTCAAGGTCCCGACGATCACCTACTTCGTCACCGCCGAGGACTACGAGGACTTCAAGCGGCGCATGGAGAAGCTCAAGTGAAGCGATGGCTGGTCGCGTCGGTCGCGGTCACGACCCTGTGCGTCGGCATCGCCTGGGCGCAGGTGGGCCTCACGCCGAGCCCGCTCCAGCCGGTGCCGAACGGGCTCAACGTCTCGGTGCTCCGGCCCACGGCCGTGAACATCAAGTGGGTGGTGACGGGCGGGACGCCCGGCGCCCGGGGGCTCTCGACGGTCGGGCACTTCGTCACCGGCACCCCGACGGCCGGCACGATCGGCACCGCCGGAGACCGCATCGGCGCCAACTGCATCGCGGGCAGCAACGCCAACGTGAGCAACGTCGGGACGCTCAACAGCAGCGTGGCGATGACGATCGGCGCCAACGGCGTCGGGCGCGCCGTCGAGACGCTGATCATCCCCGCGAGCGTCTCCCAGCGCGTGCTCCAGAACAAGCAGGCCGTGTTCTTCTACTGCCGGACGTTCGCCGGCACGGGGACGGCCTCGACGGCGGCGAACGTCGTCACCTGCAAGCAGGGATCGAGCGCGTACGCGAACTTCTCGATCGCGCGGGTCGAGCTGTTCTTCGAGAACCGCCGGCACGAGACCACGGTGCCCGTGGGCACGCCGAACCTCAAGGTCTACGCCGACGTCGCGTACAACGGCTCGGGCCTGCTGCGGGCGGTCTGGGAGGTCGCCGAGGCGCAGTACAGCGGCGCCGCCGCGGGGACGGTCAGCGCGCTGCCGAGCACGTTCACGAACCCGAACGTGCCGAGCCAGAGCCCGCAGCTCAACAACTTCCGCACGCTGCACGTCATCAACCGCTTCCTCGGCTTCGGCGACCGCGTCCTGTTGACGCTGCCCGGGACGCCGCCGCTGCCGACGAGCGCGCCCGGCGCCTACGACGTGAACCTGCGCTTCATCGAGCCCGCCGTGCCGTTCGCGATCCCGGTGGCCCGCTACTTCGTCGAGGGGCGGGACCATCCCCGGCGGATCGCGACGATCGGCGTCCAGGTGCCGGCCGACGGCGCCCGGCTCGCGCCGCGGCCCTTCGACTTCCGCTGGGAGGGCGTGCCGAACGTCAGCACCTACCGCATCGACGTCTACCCGACCGAGAGCACGTCGCTGCCGAGCTTCCCGGGGCTGGTCGGGAGCCCCTCGGCGAGCCCGACGAGCGACGCCAGCGCGTTCAACCGCGGGCCGCGCGAGGGGCCGGGCGCGCCCGGCGCCGTCTCGGCGCTGATCCCGGCGCAGATGACCTCGTTCACGCTCCGCCCGAGCCAGCTCGCGAAGCTGGCGCCGGGCGCGAGCTACGCGTGGCGGATCCGCGGGCTCGACGCGCAGGGCAACATCGTCGCCGAGAGCGCGATGCGGCAGTTCACGCTCGAGGCGCGGTAGCGCCTGTCCGCGGGGGGCCTCCTCGCCCGCGGTGGACCGATCGATGGCGGAGCCTCCCGCCGGCGTCTTCGGTGAGAGGGAGCTCGACGGGGATGAGCGAGATCGGCGCCCGGATGACCCTGCTCGCCGCGGTCGTCGCCCTGGGCCTGGCCGCGGCCGGGCCGGCGCGCGCGGAGCCCCAGGTCGCCTCGGTCAGCGAGCCGCGCGTGCGCCTCGAGGCCGGCGGGCGGCCCGTCACGCTCACCCTCCAGGGCACCGACCTCGACCAGCTCCAGTCGGCCGCGGTGGTGCTCGGCGCCCAGCCCGCGCCCGGCCTGACGGCCCAGCTCGGGCCGCCCGCGAAGACCTCGCGGACGGTGACGCTGAGGGCCCTGGCGTCGGCGAAGCCCGGCAAGGACTACAAGCTCCAGCTCGCGGGCGCCAAGGCGCCGTTGACGCCGACGGTCGCGCTCGAGGTCGCCGCGCCGCCGGCTCCCGCGCCGAAGCTCGTGGCCCCGGCTCCGGCGGTGCCGAAGGTGGAGGCGCCGAAGCTCGTGGCCCCGGCTCCGGCGGTGCCGAAGGTGGAGGCGCCGAGGCTCGTGGCCCCGGCGCCGACGGCGCCGAAGGTGGAGGCGCCGAAGCTCGTGGCGCCGGCGCCAACGGCGCCGAAGGTGGAGGCGCCGAAGCTCGTGGCGCCGGCGCCAACGGCGCCGAAGGTGGAGGCACCGAAGCTCGTGGCGCCGGCGCCGACGGCGCCGCCGAAGGTCGAGCCGCCGCCCGCGGCTCCGGCGGCCGTGGCGCCAAAACTTGCGGCACCGGCGCCCGCGCCCGCCGCGAAGGTCGAGGCGCCGAAGGCCACGCGCGTGGCGCCGTCCCTCACGGCGGCGCTCCAGCCCGAGCCGCGCGTCGCGTCGGTCACCCCGCCGGCCGTGCGCGTGCAGGCCGGCGGCGCCGCCGTGGTCCTGACGCTGATCGGCCAGGAGCTCGACCGGCTCCAGTCGGCCTCCGTGCTCCGCGGGAGCCAGGCGGCGACCGGCGTCACCGCCCGGCTCGGGCCTCCGGCGAAGACCTCGCGCACCGTGACGCTCACGGCCCAGGCGTCCGCCGTCCCGGGGCGCGACTACCGCGTCCAGGCGAGCGGCGGGCGCCAGCCGCTCCTGCTCGCGACGTCGGTCGAGGTCTACTGGCCCGTGACGCTCGCACGGCCGCTCCTCCTGCTGCCGGCCGCGCCCGTGCTCGCCCGCGTGGAGCCGACCGCCGACGGCTACGCCCTGGTGGGAAAGGGCTTCGGGACGAACCGGAGCAGGCTCCAGGTGTTCGAGGGCAGCACGCAGGTCGGCACCCTCGTCTCGCTCGCGGACGACCGCATCGTCGTTCGCTCGCGGCCGAGCGGCGTCGTCCAGCACCGCGTCGTGGTCGGGGGGCTGCCGAGCGCGACCGTGGTGTTCACCCACCGGACGGCGCCCGCCGTGGTCGGCTCGGTCGGCGTCTCGTCGAGCGAGCTGGCGAAGATCCTCCAGTCGCCGAAGGTCCGCGCCCTGGCCGCGGCGCCCACGCCGCCCGGCGTGCCCACGCTCCGCCCGGGAGCCGCCGGCCCGACCGGCGCACGCCCGGCCGCCGGGAGTCCCGGCCCGACCGGCGGCGTGTCGGGGGGCGCCGCCCGCGGCAGCGGCGGCGCCGCCGGGAGCACGGGCGCCGCGGGCGGCGCAAGCGGCGGAGCCAGCGGGCTCTCCGGCCCGTCCGGGCCCGCAGGCGCGGGCAGCGGGGCGCCGTCGGGCGCGCCCGCGTCGCGCGGAGCGGGGCGCAGCGGAGCGTCGTTCCGGCCGCGCAGCCAGACGACCGGCGAGCTGACGATGAGCGGGATCGGGCGGTGACCGCGGGGCGGGGCGCGCTCGGGGCGCTCCTGCTCGCGCTCGGCGCGACGGGCACGGCGTGGGCCGAGGACTTCACGCTCACGGTGCCCGTCCGGCTGACCAACCTCCATCCGAGCGTGACGGGCGGCGTCGTCGCGTGCGTCGTCGGCCCCGAGGTCGTCGCCACGGTCACGCGCCCGTTCCCGCATCCGGACGACCGCATCGGGTTCGGCGCCGCGCGGTTCGCCGTGGACGGCGCCTCCCGGGGCTTCGCCGGCAGCGTCGTCGTCGCGTTCGACGCCGACCCCGAGCGTGACCCCGAGGCGGCGACCCACTACAAGTGCTGGCTCCAGCTCGCCCGGGGCGCGGGCGACGAGGAGACGACGAGCGTGCCGCGGCCGGAGGCGAGCGAGCCCTCCCTGCGGCCGCGGCCCGACGCGCCGGCGACGCTCGTGATCACGGGCGAGCTCGAGCGCTGAAGCGCCGCGTCGCGCGCGCGGCTCACGACGGGGCCGCGCGGGCGACGGTGGGGCCGCCGGCCCGCACGCGGGTGAGCAGCGCGAGCCCGACCACGAAGAAGAGGCCGACGGCGACGATCGCGGCGCGCTGGTCGCCGCGCATCGCGCTCGACACGAGCCCGAAGACGAGCGGCCCCAGGATCGCGCCCGTCTTGCCCACGAGCGCGTAGAAGCCGAAGAACTCCGCCTCGCGCCCGGCCGGCACGAGCGTCGCCATGAACGTGCGGCTCGCCGCCTGGATCGCGCCGAGCCCCGTGCCCGCGAGGATCGCGACGGCCCAGAAGTGCCACTTGGCCTGCACGAAGTAGGCGAGGATCGTGACGGCCGCCCACTGCACGAGCGTGACGGTGACGACGAGCTTCGGCCCCCGCGTGTCGGTCGTGCGCGCCCACGCCGCCGAGCCGAGCAGCGCCGAGACCTGCACGAGCATGAAGAGCCCGATGATCTCGCTGAAGCTGAAGCCGAGGGTCTTGGCGGCGAAGACGGCCGAGAAGGTGATGACGGTGTTCACCCCGTCCTCGTAGACGAGGTAGGCCGTGAGGAAGCGCTGCATCTCCCGCCGCTCCGGGTCGCGCAGGATCTCGCGGAGCGTCGTGCGCGTGTCGCGGAGGCCGCGCGCCACGGCCGCGCGCAGCCCGACCGGCTGCCGCGCGTCGGCCGGCAGCGCCACGAACGCCGGCACCGAGAAGGCGGCGAACAGCACCGCGGCCACGAGGAAGCACGCCCAGTAGGCGCCCGCGGCCGCGAACGGCCACGCCGCCAGGAAGGCGACGAGCGAGCCCGCGTAGCCGACGGCGAAGCCCGCGGCCGAGACGCGGCCGAGCGTCGCGGGCTCGGCGATCCGCGGCAGGTAGGAGTTGTAGTAGACGAACGCGGCCTCGTAGGTGACGACGCCCGCGACCGCGAGCGCGAAGCCCCGCACGACCATGCCCGGGCCGATCGTCGCCATGAGCGCGGTCGCCGCGACGGCGGCGACGGTGAGCCACACGAAGAACGGCTTGCGGACGCCGGCGTGGTCGGCGATGCCGCCGCACACGGGCGAGCTCGCCGCGACGAGGACCATCGAGACCGAGACCGCGAGCCCCCACCAGAAGTCGCCGCGCCCGTCGGCGTTGCCGACGACCAGGTTCGCGTAGAAGGCGGGGAAGACCGTGGCCTGGATGATCGCCGCGAACGCGGAGTTGGCGAAGTCGTACAGCGTCCAGGCCACGATCGTGCGGGGCGGCGCCGACGGCACGGCCGCAGGATGACACAGAGCGTCGCAGTGCGCTACTATCCCGGCGTCATGCCGGGCCGCCTCGCACTCCGGGAGCTCGAGCGCCTCGTTCGCCGCGACGCGATCGACACCGTGCTCACCGTGTTCCCCGACGGCTTCGGGCGGCTCCTGGGCAAGCGCGCCGTCGCCGGCTACTTCCTCGACCACCTCGCGGGCGAGGGCGCCCACGCCTGCATCTACCTGTTCACCGTGGACATGGAGATGGAGCCGCTCCCCGGCTTCCGGCTGACGTCGTGGGAGCGCGGGTACGGCGACATGAAGCTGGTGCCCGACCTCGCGACGCTCCGCCGGATCCCGTGGCTGCCCAAGACCGCGCTCGTGTTCTGCGACGTGTCCACCGAGGACGGCGAGCCGATCGAGGAGGCGCCGCGCCGGGTCCTGCGGCGCCAGGTCGAGCGGGCGGCGACGCTCGGCTACACGGTCAAGACGGCGGCGGAGCTGGAGCTCTACTGCTTCCGCGAGTCGTTCGCGGAGGCGCGCGCCCGGCGCTACCGGGGCCTCACGCCCGTCGCGGACTACCTCGAGGACTACCACATCCTGCAGACCTCGAAGGAGGAGCCGCTCGTCCGCGCGATCCGCAACGGCATGGAGGCGGCCGGCGTGCCGGTCGAGACGTCCAAGGGCGAGTGGGGGCGCGGCCAGGAGGAGATCAACCTGCGCTACGCCGACGCGCTCGAGATGGCCGACCGCACCGCGCTCTACAAGCACGGGTGCAAGGAGATCGCGCACCTGCAGGGCTGCTCCCTCACGTTCATGGCGAAGTACGACATGGGCGCGGCCGGCTCCTCGTTCCACCTGCACTCCTCGCTCTGGGACCGGAGCGGCCGCCGCGCGCTCTTCGCCGCGCGCCGGCGCGCCGCCGGGCCCGGCGCCGGGACGCCGCTCTTCGAGCAGTGGCTCGCCGGGCAGCTGGCGCTGGCGCGCGAGCTCGCGTACTTCTACGCGCCCAGCGTCAACTCCTACAAGCGCTACCAGGCCGGCTCGTTCGCGCCGACCCGCATCGTCGCCGGCTGGGACAACCGCACCTGCGGCTTCCGCCTCTGCGGCGAGGGGAGCGGGCTCCGCGTCGAGAACCGGATCCCGGGTGCCGACGCGAACCCGTACCTGGCGTTCGCGGCGACGATCGCCGCGGGCCTCCACGGGATCCAGGCCCGCCTCAAGCCGCCCGCGCGCTACGAGGGCAACGCGTACGAGGACACGAGGCTCGCGCAGGTGCCGAAGACCCTCCGCGAGGCGATCGCCGAGCTCGAGCGCTCCAGGGCCGCGCGCGCGGCGTTCGGCGACCGGGTCGTCGAGCACTACCTGCACACGGCGCGCTGGGAGCAGCAGGCGTTCGACCAGGCGGTCACGGACTGGGAGCTCATCCGGAACTTCGAGAGGATCTGATGGGACGGCTCGAGGGCAAGGTGGCGCTCATCACCGGCGCGGGCATGGGCATCGGGCGCGAGGCGGCGCGGCGCTTCGCCGCCGAGGGCGCGCGCGTGGTCGTCGCCGACATCGACGAGCGGGCGGCGAAGGAGACGGTGGCGGCGATCGCGGCCGCCGGCGGCGAGGCGCTCGCGACGGTGGGCGACGTCGCCCTCGAGGCCGACGTGGCGCGGATGGTCGCCGACGGTGTCGCGCGCTTCGGCGCGCTGCACGTGCTCTACAACAACGCCGGCGTCCTGTGGAAGGACCGCGACCGCTCGGTGCTCGAGACCGACGAGGCGTCGTGGGACCGCGTGATGGCGATCAACCTCAAGGCCGTGTTCTGGGTGACCAAGCACGGCATCCCCCACCTGCGGCGCGCCGGCGGCGGCTCGATCATCCTGATGGGCTCGGTCTCCGCGCTGGTGGGCTTCACCCGCGCGCAGGACGCCTACACGGCGGCCAAGGGCGGCCTGATCTCGCTCGCGAAGTCCCTCGCGATCCAGTTCGCGAAGGACCGGATCCGCTGCAACGTGATCCACCCCGGCGTCGTGGACACGCCGCTGCAGGCGCCGTACCTGACCGACGCGCTCCGCCGCGAGTTCGAGACGGGCATCCCGCTCGGTCGCGTCGCCGAGCCGCGCGAGATCGCCAACGTCGCGCTCTTCCTCGCGAGCGACGAGTCCTCGTACATGACGGGCGCCGAGCTCGTCGTGGACGGGGGCTTCACCGCGGGATGACGGGCCCCGCCTCCCCGGGCGCGCGCGCGCTGCCGCGGGCGGGGCTGCCGACCGATCTCGTCGGCACCGGCGCGGCGGCCCTGGTGGCGCCGCTCCTGGCCGCGTTCGTCGCCTGGCCGATCGCACGGCTCGCGGCGGCGCTCGCCCCGCCGGACGCCGCCGTGCTCGACGCGCTCGTGCGGAGCGTGCGGGTCGCCGGCGCGTCCACGCTCGTCACGCTCGCGCTCGCCCTCGCGCTCGCGTTCGCGGTGACCCGCGCCGGGATCCCGGGCCGGCGGCTGGTCTCGGCCGCCTGCCTGCTGCCCACGTTCGGGCCGCCGTTCCTCGCGGCGCTCGCGCTCGACCTCCTGCTCGGCCCGGCACGCGGGCCTGGCGTCCTCGTCGCCGCCCAGGTCCTCACGTTCCTGCCGTACGCGTACCTGCTGCTCGCGACGGCGCTCGACGGCCTCGACGTGTCGCTCGACGAGGCCGCCGAGAGCCTGGGCGCTCGCCGGCTCACCGTCCTCCGGCGGGTGACCCTGGTCCTCCTCCGGCCGCGCCTCGCCACGACGGCGCTCGTCGTGTTCGCGCTCGCGCTCGGCGACTTCGCCAACCCCTTCCTGCTCGCCGGCGGGCACCCCGTGCTGACCACGCTCATGTACGCGCGCGCGGTCGGCGCGCACGACGCCGTCGCCGCGGCGACGCCCGCCGTGCTGCTGCTCGTGCCCGGCGTCCTCGCGGCGCTCGTGCTCGCGCGCCGCGACCCCGGCGCGCTCCCGCTGGTGGCGCTGCTGGCGCGCCGGGCGCCGCTCCGGCCCGCGCCGGCCCTCGTCCGCTGGCCGCTCGCGGCGCTCGCGGTCCTCGCGGCGCTGGTCCAGAGCGCCGTCCCGGTGCTGGTCGTCGCCGGGTCGCTGGGCGCGGTCCCCGGCGGGGACTGGTCGCCGTCCTTTCGGCACTGGGCGGGGCTCGCGGCGCCCGGCGTGGCGTCCGCCGTCCTGACCAGCGTCGGCCTCGGGGGCGCGGCGGGCCTGGCC
>Ga0209341_10001608_pt1 | contig 22205 bp, 18 predicted proteins | sample RifCSP13_2_FD_184020 | JGI IMG/M metagenome (GOLD analysis project Ga0209341, IMG submission 184020) | Soil microbial communities from Rifle, Colorado - Rifle CSP2_sed 13_2 (SPAdes) (version 2) | ecosystem: Environmental > Terrestrial > Deep subsurface > Rock core/Sediment | place: Rifle... | reverse complement strand
CCCTTGAAAGACGGTCGTCCTCGACTACGAGGATGGTCTCCTTGTCAGCGTCAACGGCAGCGGGCGTGCGCTGAGCAGCCTTGGTCTCTTTCATCCCGGGCGCCTCGTGGACAGCTGCCGGCGCCACGGGCGACCCGGCTGGCGCTGCTTGAGTCTGGGCGGCGGCCGCAAGGGGTTTTATCTCGAAGCCGGTACTCTTCTTCTTGATAAAGTACTGCGAGCCGCATCTGACGCAGCTTATCCTCACGCCCCGTTCCCATTCGGGGAGCATTTCCGCCGGGACCCAGAGCCTGAACTTCGACTCGCATCCTGTGCAGGAGACCTCTACAGGTTCCTTTGCGGCTGTTGTCTTTTTGTCTTGCAGATCAGGCATGTAGGCCATCTTAATAGGAGATAGAACAGATTATCAAGGATATCCGACAGTTTAACCCAATAGAGACGCGGGTGTCAATGATTCTCACCATTTTTGAGGTATGTTAACTTCCTGTAAGGTATGGTCAAAAATTGTTTTTTCTTTGCTTCTTTTTTTCAAAAAAAAGTAAGTTACTGCTCTATCCTGCCCTGTATGCCCGCGACCCTGCCCAGGCCAAGGAGGTTGAAGGTAAGATAGACTATCCTCTCCTCGAGGCGCTCCGTATAGGTGAGGGTCGCGCTCCAGCACTGGTGCGCATACTCGATGCCATAGGAACTCTCAAGAGACCTGTACTCGTCAAAGGAGTACCTCTGCAGATATGTGAAATCAACGCTCCTGGAGAGGCGCGCCCTGAGGAAGCCTTCGAGGTAGTTGGCCCCGTCGCGGACGAACCTGTGCGCGACGGAGATGGTATCGCCCCTGCTGTCAGCGGCTGCGAAGGAGATGTCGTACGTATTGAAACGGTTCTCATACGGGTCGAACCTGCCCTTTGCCGTGGCGGTAACATTGGGCGAGGGCCTGACTATGAGCTCTCCGGCTATCTCCGAAAAGGGCCTTCTTTTATCGGTCGGGGATGTGAGGTCCCTCTGGGCCTCGAAGAAGTTGTAGCTCTGGCTGAGATCAAGGTAGAGGTAGTCGAAGTACCATACGTTGTCCCCGTCCTGGTGCTTGCCCGTAAGCGTCGAGTTGACGGAGTAGGCGATGCTGTTCTGGGGCGCTATCCTGTCGAGCGCGTCGAAGTTCGGCAGGTCGTCCTGCTCTGCATCCGGTATGTATGTATATGTAACATTGGGCCTTATGGTGTGCCTCAGGGCCTTGAGGCTCTCGAAGCCGGTCCTGTAGACCCTGACGAAGGTCGTCCTCAGGTCCGCGCTGAGGTCGTACAGGAACCTGTCGTAGTAGCTCTTGTCGTCCGTATTGCCCTCGACGTACCAGAGTGTGGCCTTGGGCCCTATCGAGGGTATGAAGTCGAAATATCCGCCCGGGCTCATGGGGAGCGAGAGCCTGGGCCTGATGTCCAGCCTCTGCCCGCGAATGCCTTCTTCCCTCCAGAAATTCACATAAGACGAAACGCTCGAAAGATAGAAGGGCGTATTGTAGAGCTTGCTGTCTGTTCCGGTGAGAGCCGCCTCCGGCAGCCTCTGTAGCGTATCTTCGTCGTCAGCGTCGAGGAGGTTGTTGAAGACCCGGAGCTGTCCGACAAGGCTCCAGTTGGCCCAGCTCTTGGTCGCGGAGAGGTTGCTCTCTATCGATTCGAGGGACCTTTCAGCGGGCCCCCTGCCGAAGTCTATGAAGTACTCGTCGTCGCTCACGATGTCCAGGTTTGCCCGCAGGTTTACGCTGCCGGGAAGGAGCTCCGAGTGCTGGTACTTGAGCCTCCATCTGCTGTTTGTGGCTTCTTCGGGACGGGCCAGGTTGTCGACGCCATCCCTGAATTCGCGCACCCGCTCAATGCTCTTCTCCTGGAATTGATAGAGGAAGAGTTCTCCGTAGCTGTCGACCGAGCGTATGTACCTGTATTCGACTCCCTTGCCGAGGCCGCGCTGCGTCTCTAGGTCGAGATAGAATGTGGCGTCCTGGTTTTTCGCTATCGCCCAGAAAAAGGAGTTGTCGAGGACAAAGCCGCGGAGCTGTGAATATCCGGGCCTGGGCTGTAGAAAGCCCGACTGCCTCTCGCGCTTTATGGGAATGGAGATAAAGGGCGCGTAGAGGACGGGGATGCCCTTGATGTAGAACCTGGCGTTCCAGCCGGTGAGGAAATCCCCCACGGTGACCTTGGCCGATGTCGCGGCAAAGCTCCAGGCAGGCTCCTCGTCCGGCGGGCAGTCGCATGTCGTGTAGGTGACGCGTTTGGCATTGTACGTCTCGGGGCCGGTCTTCAGGATCGTATCGGCCGTGAGGTGGACATTGTCCTCGCGGTAGAAGAGCCTGCCGTTTACGAGTACGGCCGTCTTCTCCTTCATGTTGAACTGGAAGGTCTTACCGGTGAGCGTGCTGCCGCCCTCGTCCACGACCTTGAGGTTCCCGGATGCGGTGGCCACGCCGGAGGCCATGTTCAGTATTGCCGAGTCTGCCTTGAGGGTAGTCCCTTCCTGTGTTATTTCGACGTCGCCTTTGGCGTGATAGCTGTCCGTCTCCTTATCATAAGTGATCGTGTCTGCCGTGACCTCGACAGGCGCTTCCTTGCTGAATAGCTCGCCGTTGGGCTCCTGTGCCTGAGCGCGGCCGCAAAGGGCAAAGAGGGCCATAAACACGATTATGGTAAAGGATTTCCTGAAGGACATTAGTGTATTTGCCTGAGTTAAAAAGAAAACGGGATAGCAGAGAAGATTAGCATACAGGCAGGGAGAAAACAAATTTGATTTTACGAGCGTGGTTTCACGAGAAAGGCCCTGGCCTCTCCGACCGTGAAGAGCGAGCCGGTGACGCAGACGCAGTCGTTTTTTCCGGCCCTTTGGATAGCCTCTTTGCAGGCATCCTTTACTCGTCTTACTTCAAGGGCAGGCTTGCCGAAAGCCCTTATCTTCTCAGCCAGCATGGCGGCAGCGGCAGAGCGCTCCATCCGGGGCTCTGTCGCTATCGCCTCGTCGCAGAGCGGGATAAGCTCTTTGAGTATTGCGTCTATGTCCTTGTCGGCCATTATGCCAAGGACGAGGATGAGCCTCTTGTATGACAGGTCTTTAAGGGCATTGGCAAGCGTCCTTGCGCCAGCCGGGTTATGCGCGCCGTCGAGAAGGACCAGCGGCTTTTTCGAGATGGTCTCGAACCTGCCGGGCCATGCGGCCTTCTTAAGCCCGGCCCTTATCGCGCTCACCGGTATATTGAAGCCCCTTTGTCTGAGCGCTTCGATTGCAGCAAGGCTTAGGCCAGCGTTCATTGCCTGGTGCGGGCCTGAGAGCCCGAGCCTCAAGCCATTCAGCTCAAGCTCAAGCCCTGAGTAGGATAAGGACGACGGCGCTATCTGAACGCTGAAATCCCTGTTGAGGACATACAGGCTGGATGAGGACTCTTTAGCCCTTTTCCTGATGACGGAAAGCGGGGCCTTCTTTATTTCGCCGGTCACGACAGGCCTGCCCGGCTTTATTATACCCGACTTTTCAAAGGCAATTTCTTTCAGGCCGCTTCCGAGGTACTGCGTATGGTCGACATTGACGTTGGTTATGACAGAGACCTCTGGCAAGAGGGTGTTGGTCGCGTCAAACCTGCCGCCCATGCCCGTCTCTATAACGGCGATGTCAACCTCCTTGAGGCTGAAATGGACAAAGGCAATCGCGGTAGTGAATTCAAAGAAGGTGATAGGCGAGCCGGGCATCTTTGCAGCGGCCTTCTTTACTATGCGCGCCGCCTCGCGCAACTCAGGGCCTGTTATCATCCGGCCCGATACCTGTATTCGTTCGTTGAACTTTACAAGGTGAGGGGAGGTATAGAGGCCTGTCCTCATGCCAGCCTCGTTGAGGACAGATGAGAGCATGGCCGATGTCGAGCCCTTGCCATTGGTTCCTGCCACATGGACGGCCGGGTATTTAAGCTGCGGGCCGCCGAGGAGCTTCAGGAGCCTTGAAATCCTCTCCAAGCCCGGCTTTATGCCGTGCCTTTCAAGGCTCAAGAGATATTGCAGGGTGGATTTATAGGAAGAGGGCATGGTGAGATTTTTTGATGGGGAGGATTTTTCACCCTCCCCTCGATCCCCTCCCGTCAAGGGAGGGGAGGTTTTAATTCTGGGGGTTCAGCATTGCAAGGAGCTTCGCGATAGTCTCTTTCATGAGCTTCCTCTCCACTATCATGTCCAACATGCCGTGCTCAAGGAGGTATTCGGCCCTCTGGAAGCCTTCAGGGAGCTTCTGCCTTATGGTCTCCGCGATGACCCTGGGGCCCGCGAAGCCGATGAGAGCGCGCGGCTCGGCGACTATCACATCGCCCAGCATGGCAAAGCTCGCGGAGACTCCGCCCATTGTCGGGTCTGTCAAAACGGAAATGTAGGGGAGGCGGGCTTCGCGGAGCTTCGCGAGCGCGGCGGAAGTCTTTGCCATCTGCATGAGCGAAAGTATCGATTCCTGCATCCTTGCGCCGCCGGATGACGAGAATATGACCGCGCCAGCGCGCGCCTCTATTGCGCGCTCTATGACGCGGGTTATCTTCTCGCCCACGACCGAGCCCATTGAGCCGCCCATGTACGAGAATTCAAAGACCGCGGCAACTGCCTTCTGAGAGCCGATGAGGCCTTCGCCGGAGATCATCGCGTCGCGGAGGCCCGTTTCTTTCTGCGCGGCTTTGATCCTGTCCTTGTATTTTTTGAGGTCCCTGAAGTCCAGGGCGTCGACCGGCTCCATCTTGGAGTCGAACTCGATGAAGGTGTTCTCGTCGAATGTTATCGATATCCTCGCGGCTGCCGATATGCGGAAGTGGTAATCGCATTTGGGGCATACGTCAAGGTTCCGCTCGACCTCTTTCTTGTAGATTATCTCGCCGCAGTGGTCGCACTTGACCCAGAGGCCGTAGGGGACCTTTACGCTCTTCCCTTCCTCTCCGTTGGTGAAGAGGTCTTTCTTGAACCAGATCATGCTCCCTCCACGCCCCGCTTGAGGGCAGCAACGAAAGAACCCATCCTGGCAAGGAGTCTGCCTGACGTTCCTTTGTTCTCCGCGATTATGTTTATGATGGCGCTGCCCACGACCGCGCCGTCCGCGCTCTTCGCTACCTCTTTTGCCTGGGCAGGGGTGGATATGCCGAAGCCCACGCCTATGGGCAGCTTCGTGAACCTTCTAACGCGCTTTACCAGCTTCGGTATGTCCGTTGAAAGGCTCTTCCTCGCGCCCGTTACTCCGGTGACGCTCACGAAGTAGATGAAGCCGGATGCCTTCGAGGCCACAAGTTGTATCCTGCTATCGTCGCTTGTGGGAGTAAGGAGGAATATGAAGTCTATGGCGTTCCTGTCAAGCTCGCTTTTGAGCTCGTCGCACTCTTCCGCGGGCAGGTCGACCACGAGCACTCCGTCCGCGCCGGCGGCTCTTACGTCCTTCGCGAACTTCTTGAGGCCGTAGGTGAATATGGGGTTGTAGTAGCCGAAGAGGACTATCGGTACTTCGCTCTTCTTTCTTATCTCTTTGACAAGGCCGAGCACGTCGGTAAGGTGCACGTCCTTCTTAAGCGCCCGTTCGGACGCGGCCTGTATGGTAGGACCGTCCGCCATGGGGTCGGAGAACGGGATGCCGAGTTCAATGAGGTCAGCCCCGGATTTCTCAAGCCCCTGTATTATCTTCTTTGAGGTCGGAAGGTCAGGGTCGCCCGCAGTCACGAAGGTGATGAGCGCCTTCTTCTTCTCTGTTTTTAATCTTTTGAATAGAGCTTCTATTCTCTTCTCTTTAGTCATTTCCATCCCGTTTGCAGAGCGTCAAACTAAAGCATACCTGCGTTGCTCCTTGTCTCGTCACTGCGAAGTACAAAAGAGTACGCCTCATTCCTCGACTTCGTCGCGCCTTGGTCTGCTGTGTTCTGACGCTCTGAAAATAAAAATTGAGCTCCCTTTATATCTCGAAATTAAATGCCTTTGAAACGGTGTTCAGGTCCTTGTCCCCGCGTCCGGAGAGGCAGACGATGATGCTCGACCCCTTCTTCATGTCCCTCGCGGCCTTTAAGGCGTGCGCGACCGCATGCGAGCTCTCAAGCGCCGGGATAATGCCTTCGGAGAGGGTGAGGGCCTGGAAGCCTTCGAGGGCCTCTTTGTCTGTAATGGTAGTATACTCGACCCTGCCCGTGTCGTGGAGGTACGCGTGCTCCGGGCCCACGCCGGGGTAATCTAACCCGGCTGAGATGGAGTGGGTGTCGATTATCTGGCCGTACTTGTCGTGCAGCAGATAGGTCTTGTTGCCGTGGAGCACGCCGACGGTGCCGCCGTTGATCGACGCCGCGTGCCTGCCTGTCCTTATGCCGTCCCCGCCGGCCTCCACGCCGGTCATCCTGACCTTCTTGTCATCGAGAAAGGCATGGAAGAGGCCCATAGCGTTCGAGCCGCCGCCGACGCACGCCACAAGGAGGTCCGGGAGCCTTCCGGTAAGGCCCTTTATCTGCTTACGCGCTTCAACCCCGATGATCGACTGGAAGTCCCTCACGAGCATCGGATAGGGGTGCGGGCCTGCAACAGTGCCGATTATGTAAAATGTGTTATAGACGTTTGTGACCCAGTCCCTGAGCGCCTCGTTCATGGCGTCCTTCAGGGTCCTTGATCCCGATGTGACGGGCGTGACCTTTGCGCCGAGGAGCTTCATCCTGAATACGTTCGGGAGCTGCCTTTTGATGTCGTCCTCTCCCATGTAAACCTCGCACTCGAGGCCGAACATGGCAGCCACCGTGGCCGCCGCGACGCCGTGCTGGCCTGCGCCGGTCTCCGCGATCACCCTCTTCTTGCCCATCCTCTTGGCAAGGAGTATCTGGCCGATGGTGTTGTTTATCTTGTGCGCGCCGGTGTGGCAGAGGTCTTCCCTCTTCAAGAATATGTCGGCGCCATTCGCCTTCTTCGTGAGCCTCTCGGCGTGGTAAAGGGGCGTGGGCCTGCCCACATATTCGCTGAGGTAATAGGCAAGCTCCTTTTTAAAGGCGGGGTCCTTCTTCCACTTGTTATAGGCCTCTTCCAGCTCCATTACAGCGGGCATCAGCGTTTCGGATATATACCTTCCGCCGTAAATGCCGAAGTGGCCTGACTTGTCCGGGGTCTTCTTCATCTACCTACCTGCTCTATGAATTTCTCAAGCTTACCGTGATCTTTTTTGCCCGGCTTCTTCTCGAGGCCGGATGACGCGTCTATCGCGTATGGTTGCACCCTGTTGACGGCCTCCCTTACGTTCTCGGGGTTGAGCCCTCCCGATAATATCACGCGCCCGAGGGCCTTTGCCTCCAAGGCTATCTCCCAGTCAAAGGTCTTTCCAGTGCCGCCGGGTACTCCTTCCCTGAAGGTATCGAGAAGATAGGCCGAGACATTATAGGAACGGAGCCTCATGATATCCGAGCGCTCCTTTATCCTTATGGCCTTTATGACCTTGAGCCCAAGCCTCTCGCAGTACTCTGGAGTCTCATTGCCGTGAAGCTGTATCGTCGATATCCCGGTCTCGGCGGCAATCGACAGGACTTTCTCAGGCTCCTCGTCCACAAAGACGCCCACGGGCACGACAAAAGGCGGCAGCTCCCTTATTATGAGGCTGGCCGTCTTCGGGCTTATGTACCTTGGGCTCGACTTGTAGAATATGAAGCCTAACGCGTCAGCGCCAAGCTCCGAAGCCTTGAGAGCGTCCTCAAGGTTTGTGATTCCACAGATCTTTACTCTGGATTGGTTTGACACCTCTTAGTTCCCTGAGCTTCTTTATGAAGTTCTCCTCTCTCATGAGCGCCTCGCCTATGAGAAAGGCCTCTACGCCGAATTCTTTGAGCCTCAATATGTCCTCGTGCGTGTTGAAGCCGCTTTCGCTTACCAAAACCCTGTCCCGCGGCACATACGGAGAGAGCCTTATCGTGGTCTCAAGGTCTGTCTTGAAGGTCTTCAGGTCCCTGTTGTTTACGCCTATTATCCTTGAGCCAGCGTCGAGCGCCCGCTCAAGCTCCTTCTCGTCGTGCACCTCGACCAGGGCCGACATGCCGAGCGAATATGTGAGCTTCAAGAGCCTCTTAAGGTCGTCCTGTGAAAGGGCCGCGACTATAAGGAGAAGGGCGTCGGCGCCCGATATCCTCGATTCATAGACCTGGTAATCGTCTATGATGAAGTCCTTGCGCAAAAGCGGAAGCCTCACGTTGCCGCGAAGCGCCGAGAGGTATTCGAGCTTTCCCTTGAAGAACTTCTCTTCGGTGATGATCGAGACGGCGGCCGCGCCGCCCTCTACGTATCCGCGCGCTATCTCGGCCGGCACAAAATATTCCCTTATCATGCCCTTCGAAGGCGAGGCCCTCTTTATCTCCGCTATTATCCTTATCCGGTCAGGGCCGCCCTCTTTATAAGCAATTGCCTTCTCAAAGTCCTTTGGCCTGGGGACCTTGTCCAGCCTCTCCATCATCCCTTCGACGGGGAACAGGGCCTTGGTGGTTACAAGCTCCTCTTTTTTGTTCTTTATTATCTCATCGAGTATCATCTGTTGGATATTTCCTTTAGCCGCTCGAGTTTGTTGAGCGCCTCGCCGGAGTCTATTGCGCCCCTTGCGGCTGCCACGCCCTCCTCGATGCTCTTCGAGATGCCGCCAGCGGTTATGGCAGCGGCGGCGTTAATTATCACTATGTCCCTTGCAGGGCCTTTCCTGCCGTTCAAAATCCCGAGTATTATTTCAGCGTTCTCGTCAGGGCCGCCGCCTTTAAGGTCCTCGGGGGCGCACCTGTCGAAGCCCAGGTCCTCGGGCTTTAAATGGTATGTTCTTATGGAAGAGTCCTTGAGTTCAGTGACCCTTGTCTCTGTTGTAAGAGTTATCTCGTCTAACCCGTCCTCGCCCCTGACGACAAAGGCGTGCGTTGAGCCGAGCTTGTAGAGCACCTTCGCCAATACATCGGTGAGCGCCGGATCATAGACTCCTATGACCTGCCTCTTCGAGCCCGCGGGGTTCGTGAGGGGGCCGAGGATGTTGAATATGCTCCTTATGCCTATCTCCCTCCGTACAGGGGCGGCGTACTTCATCGCGCCGTGGAGCATGGGCGCGAAGAGGAATCCTATGCCCGCCTCCCTTATGCACTGCTCGACCCTGGAGACTTCAGCCTCTATGTTGACGCCAAGCGCGCGGAGCACATCCGCGCTGCCGCTCCTGGAAGATACCGACCTGTTGCCGTGCTTGGCTACCGGCGCGCCCGCGGCGGAAGAGACGAACGCCGCTGCCGTAGATATGTTGAATGTCATGGAGGCATCTCCGCCCGTGCCGCATGTGTCTATCACATCTGCCGGCGCTTCCACCCTGGTCGCCTTCTCGCGCATGACCCTTGCTGAGCCGGTTATCTCCTCGACTGTCTCGCCCTTCATCCGCCAGGCTACAAGGAGCGCGCCTATCTGGGCCGGGCTCGCCCCGCCTGTCATGACCTCGTTCATCACAGAGGACGACTCTTCCTCTGTAAGGTCGACGCCTTTGACGATCTTTGATATCGCTTCCTTCATCATGGCTTTATCTCGCGCCTGCCGCGGCATATCTCTTGAGGAAGTTACGGAGGATGTCCTTGCCTGCCCTTGTGAGTATCGATTCCGGGTGGAACTGAACGCCCTCTATGGGAAGGCTCCTGTGGCGCAGGCCCATTATCTCGTCCATGTCCGTCCATGCGCTTATCTCAAGGCAATCGGGCAGGCTCTCTTTCCTTACGATGAGAGAATGGTACCTGTTTGCCTCAAAGGGGTTCTCGATGCCTTCAAAGATGGTCCTGTTGTCGTGGTATATCATCGAGGTCTTGCCGTGCATGAGGCGAGGCGCCTTTACGACCTCTCCGCCGAAGGCGTAGCCTATTGCTTGATGCCCCAGGCAGACGCCGAGGAGCGGTATCTTTCCCGCAAAAGACTTTATCGCCTCTACCGAGATGCCTGCCTTTGGAGGGTCGCACGGCCCCGGAGAGACGACTATCGCCGCCGGGGAGAGCTTCTCTATCTCTTTTATGGTTATGGCGTCGTTCCGCTTCACCAGCACATCCTGGCCCAGCTCCATGAGGTACTGGACAAGGTTGAAGGTAAAGGAATCGTAGTTGTCTATCATCAATATCATTTCAGAAAAGCCCTTCCATCGCCATCTCCACGGCCTTGAGCATGCCGCGCGCCTTGTTCTCGGTCTCCTCGAACTCTTTTACGGGGACTGAGTCTGCCACTATGCCTGCCCCTGCCTGAATATGCACGCGGCCGTTTGCGATGACCATGGTCCTTATGGCAATGCACGTGTCCATGTTGCCGGAAAATCCGAAGTATCCCACGCAGCCGCCGTAGACCTCTCTCTTGCAGGGCTCCAATTCCTCTATTATCTCCATAGCCCTTACCTTCGGGGCGCCCGTGAGAGTCCCTGCCGGGAAACAGGCCTTCAACGCGTCAAAGGAGTTCATGCCCTTCTTGAGGACGCCTTTTACATTCGATACTATATGCATGACATGCGAGTAGCGCTCTATCGTCATGAGCTCGTCTACCTCGACTGTGCCTGACTCCGCTACCCTGCCGACGTCGTTCCTTCCGAGATCAACGAGCATTATATGCTCGGAGAGTTCCTTGGGGTCTGCGAGCAGGTCCCGCTCGAGAGAGATATCTTCCTCCTCGTTCCTGCCCCTCTTCCTCGTGCCTGCTATGGGCTTTACGTTTACGCTCTCTCCCTCGACCCTCACGAGTATCTCCGGCGATGAGCCTACGAGTGTCGCTTCGCCCAGCTTCAAGTAGAACATATAGGGGGAGGGGTTTATGACACGCAGCGCCCTGTATATGTCGAACGGGTCTGTCTTGAGGGGCGCCGAGAACCTCTGGGAGATGACGGCCTGGAATATGTCGCCCTCGACTATGTATTCCTTTATGCGCTCTACGGCGCGGAGAAAGTCCTCTCTCTTGAAGTTGGAGGATATGGGCAGCGGGCCTGAAGGCGCTGCCTGAGCCCTCTCCGGCACGCTTTTCCTCAGCTGCGCAACGACCGATTCTATTTTGGCAATCGACCTTGCATAGACCTCGTCGAGGTCGTCGCCCTCGTTTATATAGGCGTTGGAGACTATCTTTATCCTGTGCTCAACATTGTCAAATACGAGGAATGTGTCGGTGAGGATGAGATAGATGTCCGGCAGCCCGAGCTCGCGGTGGGAGAGGTCAGGGAGCTTCTCTATATGGCGCACTATGTCGTAGCCCATGTAGCCGATGGCGCCGCCTGAGAACCTGGGCTCTCCATCGACCGAAGCCGGTCTGTAATCGGACAACAGGCCCTGGATGGCTTCGATTGGGTTGCCTTCGATGACCTTTTTCTTCCCGGCCTCTATGACCTCGACCCTGTCGCCAAGGCTCCGGATGACCATCCTGGGGGCATTGCCGAGGAAGCTGTACCTCCCCCACTTCTCGCCGCCTTCCACGCTCTCCAAAAGGAAGGCGTCGCCGCCGTTGTCGATTTTCATGAAAGCAGAGACGGGGGTATCGGTGTCCGCGAGGATGTCCCTGAATACGGGCACCATGTTGCTCGTTCTGGAGAGTTCCTTGAATGCTTCGAGGGAAGGGCAGTGGCTGGGCCTTCTCATAAGCTACCTACAATACCACAGCCCCGGAAGTTTAGTCAATAGGCGCGGCCCCGGGGCAAGGGGGCGCCGATGGCGTTAAGTTACCATACAAAAGAGTTTTTAACCTCCTTTTTTTGACCCTTGACACCCCCCGCGGCTTTTCGTAAAATCTGCGGATTCCGGCAAGCAGACGCTCCATCCAGGTACAACCCGGCACCCCCAAACGGGCCGGGTGCCAATAAAACAATGCAGAGAGGGAAGACGAAGATGAGAAAAGCTTATTTTTTCGGTCTTGCGCTGGCAGTGCTCATCATGACCGCGGGCTGCGGCCAGAAGATCAAGAAGGAGAACGAGGAGCTTAAAAGCCAGGTCGTCGCCCTTACCGGCGATAAGACCACGCTCACCACGCAGTTGTCCTCGGTCACACAGGAGCTTGAAGAGGCAAAGACCCGCATCACCACGCTGACCTCAGAGCTTGACGCGACCAAGCAGGAGCTCGAGGTATTGAAGACCAAGCCGAAGGCAAAGAAGAAGGCCAGGAGGTAATCCCGGCTTTATTTTTTTTGGATGCCCGCCCGTAGAATACGGGCGGGCATGCCTTTATAAGGGCTGCCAAAGAATGCTTGCAGCCCTAAAGCATCGCCACTGTTCCGCCGATATGAGAAGATCGCAACCTGAGGGCGGGCTTGCGATTCCGGGCCGTATCGGATTCCCTGATGACGGGGAAAACTCTTTTAATGGTATTCCGGATACGGAAATAATATAATACTCCCGTCATATTCGCAGGCCGCAGTTTTTGCGTACTTCGCCCCGTTTTTTTCCTTTCGCCTTTCTACTTCTTGTTGACTGTCTTTTTTTTGGCTTGCGGCGCGTATCCAGCAGGGGTAATGACATGTTCCGTCAGGGATTAAAATCCAAGATACTGAACCTTACACTGGGGCTTACCCTCGTGGGCTTCGGCGTGCTCATATTTCTCGTCATCAAGGAAGAGGAAAAGAGCCTCCTGAGGGAGCGCCTCAGGGCCAGCGAGCTCATGGCCGAGCCCATCCTCCATACGATATACAAGGACATGCTTGATGAGCGCGCCGATATGCCGCGCTTCCTCATCGAGGGCCTCAAGACCATCAAGGGCGTCGAAAGGGTCCAGCTCATACGGTCCAACGGCGTCGAGGAGGCCTTTCAGGACCACAAGACCCTCAACGCGGTCAAGACCGAGTTCGGCGAGATAAAGCCAGAGTGGCTCGTGGACCATCCCAATAAATTGAACAACGTCGCGAAGGGCATCCAGAACCCGGAGTTCAAAAAGGCCCTCCAGGCCTTCAACCTGGGGCAGAAGCAGGCGGTCTATTACATCGAGAACGAGGCTGACCGTAGCCTCTTCACCTACGTCGTGCCCATCGAGTACAGGCCCAAGTGCTCGTCGTGCCACGAGCATGAGGAGGCCGCCAGGGGCGCGCTCATGATAACGACCTCCCTTGACGAGGTCTACAGCGCGATCGCGGGTTCGAGGAATAAATGGATAACCTACGGGCTTGCCACCATGAGCGCCATGACCATCATGCTGGGCTTCCTTGTCTCCGGCGTGATAACACGCCCCATAGACAGGGCGGTCGTGATGCTCCGGGCCATAGCGGAAGGCAAGGGCGACCTCACGAAGAGGCTTGAAATAAGCTCGAAGGATGAAATAGGGCTCCTCGGCAGGTGGTTCAACAAGTTCGTCGAGGGCATGCAGACGATGGTTCGCGACATCTCCAACGTGTCGAAGGAGGTCTCGGCGGCATCCAGCCAGATAGAGGCCTCTTCCCGCGAGATAATAGGGGGCGTGAAGACGCAGCTCCAGGCAGCCGAGGATACCTCAAATTCGATACAGGAGATGGACGCCTCCATAAAGATGGTCGCGGAGGAGGCGGAGGCATTGAGGAGCTCGTCGAGCGAGGTCTCCGAATCGGTGCACACCATGTCCGGCTCGGTCGAAGACGTAAAGGTCAATATCGAGAAACTATTCATATCAGCCTCGTCGACCACGTCATCCATAAACGAGATAGCCGTATCCATCAACCAGGTCGCGTCCCATGTTGACGAGCTCTTCAGGAACACCGAAGAGGTCGTCTCTTCGATAATCGAAATAGGCGAGAAGGTCAAGGAGGTCGAGACTTATTCCAGGAGCCAGGCTGAGCTGGCTGAGACCGTCAGGGTCGACGCCGAAGACCTCGGCATGGCTTCGGTCGTAAAGACCAGGGAGGGCATAGAGAAGGTAAGCGAGGAGGTGGCCTCCACCGCGCTCGTCATCAACCGCCTCGGCGAGAGGTCGAAGGAAATAGGCAAGATACTGACGGTCATAAACGACATAGCCGATACCACGCACTTGCTGGCCTTGAACGCGACGATACTCGCGGCCCAGGCAGGGGAGCACGGCAAGGGCTTTGCCGTCGTGGCAAGGCAGGTAAAGGACCTTGCCACCAAGACGACTGCTTCGACAAAGGAGATAGCGGAGCTCATCAACCAGGTCCAGAGCGAGGTCTCCATTTCGGTGGAGTCGATGAGGAGGAGCTCGGAGAAGGTCGAGGACGGCGTCGCCCTGTCAAGGAACGCTCAGGAGGCGCTCATAAAGATACTCGATTCGTCCCGCAGGTCCTTTGAGATGGCCAAGCTCATAGAAAAGGCCACCATGGAGCAGACCAAGGGCGCGGGACAGATAGCGAGCTCGGTGCAGGTCATGAGCCGCATGGTCGGCGACATAAAGAACGCCTCCGGCGAGCAGTCGTACGCGGCAAAAGAGATACTGAAGGACACGGCCCAGATGAGGGAGTTCATGGAGCGCGTCAAGAATTCTACGGTGGAGCAGGCCAGGGAGACCAGGCGGGTCGCCGAGGCCATATTCAAGGTCCTGGAGAAGATATCCAGGGTCGCTGACGCGACATCAGAGCAGATGGTCTTCTCCAAGAGGATAGTGAACGCGGTCGATACGGTCAAGGATGCCGCCGAGGACAACGCGGCGCTCGCGGCAAGGCTGGAGAGGACCGTTGAAGAGATGAACAGGCAGGCGGAAGCGCTAAAGAGTACGGTCGCTAACTTCAAGGCTTGACAGAGAGTGGAGGCTTCCAGATGCGTCTATGCAAGGCTTTGAACGTGCTTCTCATATCGCTTATATCATTCATTGCGCCGGGCTGGTCGGATGCGGGTCAGGTTGACTGGCCGCGAATAAAGTCCGCTGAGACGGCGCTTTTCTATCCGGGCGTGAGCTCGTGGGACTTCCTCACGAGCGACGACCACAGGCTCGGGGCAAGGGAAATAAAAAAGGGCAAGAAGGACTGCAGGCACTGCCATCTCGACAAGAGCGGCAGCCTTGACCTCAAGGCCGACGACATCGCCTCGGGTTCTATGAAGATGAAGAGGTCGCACAAGCCCTTTGAGCCGGAGCCGCTCGCAGGCAGAAAGGGCGTCATGCTTGCCGGGGTGCAGGCCGCGTACGACGCAGAGAACCTCTATCTCAGGTTCAACTGGCTCTCAAAGGGCAGCGGCTGGAACAATAAAGGCAGGACCCCTGACAGGATATCCATTCAGGTAAACAAAACAGAACCGTCGTTCAGCAAATACGGCTGCTTTATAACATGCCACAAAGACCTGAGCACAATGCCCGATGCACCGTCCAAAAGAGAGATAGAAGGGAACCCGGCATACAGTGGCAGGGATGAGGTGAGCCTGTACGCTTTCTATGCCCGGAGCTCATGGGCTGACAAAAGGGCTGACGCTGACGCGAAGTTCAGGGACGGGCTCATCGACCTGAAGGCGATAGAGTTCGAGGGCGGCCGCGTTAAATCTGAAGACGGCTGGGTATTCGATACGAGGGCTTGGGAGGATAAGCCGGGTTTCGAGGGCACGGGCAGTTGGGCCGGCGGCAGGTATACCGCCGTCTTCAGGATAAAGCGCGCGGCTTCCGGCAAGTACAATATCGGCATCAACGAAGGCGATATAATAACTCTCGGGGTGGCGATCCACGAGGACGGCGCCTCGAAGAGAAAGCATTATGTCTCTCTCCCCATAGCCATAGGCATAGGCCAGGGTGGGGATATCAAGGCCGTAAAGGTGCAGAATTGATATAAAAAACGGCCTGTTACGGCTGTCGAAGCTATGTCGCAGACCAGTCTGGCAATGTGATGATATTATTAGCCTCCGTATTGCCCGGCAAATATCAATGACGGTAAACTGATGAGCGATAAGGACGAAATAGAGCTGCTTGACTCCAAGATCGCGAGGCTCAAGGTCGACTACGAGCAGTACTTTGCAAAGATCCAGAAGAGGGAGCCGGCAAAGCTAAGGGACGAGGTCGACAGGACTGTGCTTTCGTTGAGCAACAGACAGCTCACGAATACCGGCCTCAAGTTCAAGCTCAACTCGATTGTCGCCAAGTACAATTCCTACAAGCAGTACTGGACCCGCATATTGAGGGCCATCGAGGAAGGCACCTACGTGAGAAAGGGCGAGGGCGCGATGGAGTTCGAGAGCGCCCTCGGGAGGCCAGGGCCGGAGACCGTGGAAAGGGCGCCTGCCCAAAGGCAAACGCCGCAGGGCGGCAACGGGTTTGACGACCTTTACTCCAAGTACATAGAGGCAAGGAGGTCGTGCAACGAGCCTGTCGAGGGGATAACCCCGGAGGTTTTAAAGAAGACCGTCGAGCAGTACAGGAAAAAGGTCGAAGAGCAGTACCATACGAAGGATGTCGAGTTCAAGGTATCCGTAAAAGACGGAAAGGCAAAGCTTACCATCATACCCAAGAAGGGCGGCTGATATGATGATGAAAAGTCCGTCCCGGACTTTTCAGCCGGGGATAGGCCGGCTTCAGCCGCTCAATCTATCCGCTGACAGAAAATCCAAGACTTTCCGGCTTCTTTCCATTATACTAATCGGATAAATTTTAACGGCCCATTGAGATAAAAATGGGCCTTTCCAGGACATTTTTATCGTGAACGGTTTAAATCTCAAGAACATCGTGGCGCATCTCAGGCTCCGGTTCTCCGGCTATTTTACACTCCTCATCCTTCTTACGATTGCGCTTGGGCTCCTCAGGGTCTATTTCTTCTTCAAGTACAGCGACGCCTACACAGGCATAGAGGCCGCGTCGGTCCTCAAGGCCTTTGTGCAGGGCGCGCGTTTCGACCTCTCCACCGTAAGCATAATGTCAGCCCCGTTCTTCCTCGCGCTATTCTTCCCAGGGATAGCTTTGAGCAGGTTTCTCAGAAGGGGCATTTTGGCTGCGCTCCTTGCGTGGTATATCGTCCTCCTCGTATATAACTTCATCGACATACAGTATTACACTTATGCCCAGAGGCACCTGACCTTCGAGCTCGGGAACACCTGGAAGGATACCGACGTCATCGTCAAGATAGGCCTCAGCAGGTATGTACCGGAGTTCATAGGGCTCATCGTCTTCCTCGTTGCATTCTCCGCCGCGTTCGTCTGGTCTTTAAAGGGCAGGAGGAGATCGCCGCTGACATGCAGGGGCTCTTATATCGCCTGCGTCGGCATCGACGCCGTTGTATTCATCCTCGTGGTCGTCCTTACGGTGGTTTTCGCCCGCGGCGGCGTGCAGATGAAGCCCATGAGCATTAAGAACGCATTCGCGAACGACAGGATAGAGCTCGGCGCGCTTGCCCTGAACGGCATCTACTCCACATTCAATACGCTCTACAACACCAATGACGACAAAAATATCGAGGTATTGAACGCAATAAAATTCGAGAACAAGGCCGATGTCGCCGGTTTCATAGTCGACCGGACAAAAGAGACGTCCAGGCCCGAATATCCGCTCTTCAGGAAATACAATTACCCTGAGAACGGCGGCAGGAAGCTCAACGTGGTCATCTTCTTGATGGAGAGCTGGAGCGCCAAGTTCATGGGCTCTCTGGGCGGCAAGGTAGAGGCTGCCCCTTTCTTCAGCTCCTTGTCGAAAGAGGGCATGCTCCTCAATAACTGCTTCGCGAACGCACAGAGGTCTTACGAGGGGCTCACAGCTACGCTCGGGTCCATGCCCTCGTGGAAAGGCATGTCCCTTGACCAGGGCGGCCTGCTTTACCAGACAAGGCTCGAGCCTGCCGTGAGCGCGCTCAAGAGGAACGGGTACGATACCATTTTCATCCACGGCGCAAGGCCGGGTTCTCTCGGTTTTGATTCGCTGGCCAAAAGGTTCGGTTTTCAGAGGCACCTCTCAAGGGAGGACTTCGGCAATCTTGAGGGCATCGACGACGGCGTATGGGGCATATACGACGAGTATGCGTTCCTGCGCGCCAATGAAGAGTTTGATAAGATGGAGAAGCCCTTCTTCGGCGTAGTCTATTCCCTTACATCGCACACGCCGTACAAGGTGCCGTCGAAAGAATTCGAGCACTTCGGGCCTGATGTCGACCACAGGGATTTCCTGAACTCGATGAGATATTCCGATTACGCGCTCGGCAAATTCTTCGAGAAGGCGAGGAAGTCGAAATATTTCAAGGACACGCTCTTTGTCATAGTCGCCGACCATACCGAAGGCGTCTCAACAGGCGATAATATATTCAATAATTACCACATCCCATGCCTGTTCTACGGCGCGGGCGTTGCGCCGTCTGTCTACGAAGGCGTGGCAAGCCAGCTGGATATATTGCCCACGGTGCTGGATATTCTCAATGTAGACGCGCCTTTTACATCCTGGGGCAAATCAATACTCTCGAACGGGGAGAGGAGGGCGCTCCTGCCGCGCGGGGACATGTTCGTATGGGTGAACGGAAAATACATGCTCCTCACGGACCTGCAGAACCCGCTCGGGCTCTACGATTACAAGTCAGACCCTGCTCAGAATAAATTGACGGAAGTCTCCGAGAAGGAATACAAGCCCCTCAAGGAAGAGTTCCAGCAGTACATGAAATTCAGCTACGACCTCATACTCTCCAATTCCGTAAGGCCCCCGCAGTAGGCCGCAATTTGTTTTGTCATTGCGAGGAGCGCAAGCGACGAAGCAATCTCGTCTTTTCTCCCCCTTTTTAAGGGGATTGAGGGACAATCAGGTCTGTCATTCTGAGGGAGCGAAGCGATCGAAGAATCTCAGCGCGGATACAGCCATCGTTGCCGCGCCATCTCCGAGATTCTTCGCTTCGCTCAGAATGACAACAAAAAGCACGTGATTGTGAGGATCTTTAGCGACGAAGCAATCTCATCTTTCAGAGGGTTCAATCTTACAGATTGAACCTGAAATTTCGTACCTGCTTCTGCGGATTGTCGGGTTCAGGTTTCAGACCTGAACCCGCCTAAGTAAGGCCCCCGCAGTAGGCACATTCAAATAAAAAAGGCGGTGCATCTCTGCACCGCCTTCTGTTTTTTTCTCCGGCTTACTTCTTAGCCCTTCAGCCCCTCTTTTACCCTGAGCCTCGCGTTGGCGTACTCAAGCTTATCCAGAGTCAGCTGGTAGGACGGGTCTTCCTGGGTCATGGCCTTCAGCGCATCTTCGGCAGCCTGTGCGTCCGCCTTTGCCTTGTCCGCGTCTATCTCAGACTCGGGCAGGGCGTAATCGACCAGCACCGTCGTCTTTTCGGGAAGGACCTCGGCATAGCCGCGGCTTACCGCGAGCACGCCGGTTTCAGCGCCGGCCTTGTAGACTATCTCGCCTGGCTTAAGGACCGTGAGGAAGGGCGTGTGACCGGCAAGCACGCCGAACTCGCCTTCCTGTCCCGGGGCCTTCATCTCCTCGACCTCCAGGGAGAGGAGCCTCCTCTGAGGTGTGACTACTTCAAGTTTAAATGTATTCGCCATTTTTACCTTATACCCTTAGCTGTCAGGCTGCTGAAAAAGTCCTCTGCTTGTCGAGTCGCGGAGGTCATTGCGACGTACATGAAGAGTACGCCTCATTCCTCGCTCCCCTATTTGAATAGGGGCCTTGCATATGGAGCTCATTTGAAGCCTGAGGATAATTCGAGCCGTGCAGCAACTGGTTAGTTAGATGCTCGCCCTGATCTTCTCTGCCTTCTCCATGGCCTCTTCGATGGTGCCGACCAGGTAGAACGCCTGCTCCGGGATGTCGTCCAGCTCGCCCCTGGCTATCATCTGGAAGCCCTTGATGGTGTCCTTTACGCTCACGTACTTGCCGGGAGAGCCGGTGAACTGCTCCGCGACGAAGAACGGCTGCGAGAGGAACCTCTGGATCTTCCTCGCCCTCGAGACGACCATCTTGTCCTCCTCCGAGAGCTCGTCCATGCCGAGGATGGCGATGATGTCCTGAAGGTCCTTGTACTTCTGGAGGATAGACTGCACCTGCCTCGCGGTCGAGTAGTGCTCGTCTCCGACGACCTGCGGGTCAAGGATACGCGAGGTCGAATCAAGCGGGTCGACCGCCGGATATATGCCGAGCTCGGCTATCTGCCTTGAAAGAACTGTAGTCGCGTCCAAATGCGCGAAGGTCGTCGCAGGCGCCGGGTCAGTGAGGTCGTCCGCAGGCACGTATATGGCCTGGACCGATGTGATGGAGCCCTTTACGGTAGAGGTGATCCTCTCCTGGAGGCCGCCCACGTCGGTGCCGAGAGTCGGCTGGTAGCCGACCGCCGAGGGAATGCGGCCGAGGAGCGCCGAGACCTCTGAGTTTGCCTGTACGAACCTGAATATGTTGTCGATGAAGAGGAGAACGTCCTGGTTCTCCTCGTCCCTGAAGTACTCGGCCATCGTGAGCGCCGTGAGCGCGACCCTTGCCCTCGCTCCCGGGGGCTCGTTCATCTGGCCGTAGACAAGGGCTGTCTTGCCGAGAACGCCCGATTCCTTCATCTCTTCCCAGAGGTCGTTTCCTTCCCTTGTCCTTTCGCCTACTCCGCCGAAGACCGAGAAGCCACCGTGCTGCATGGCGACGTTGTTGATGAGCTCCATGATGAGAACGGTCTTGCCGACGCCCGCGCCGCCGAAGAGGCCAATCTTTCCGCCCTTCAGGTACGGGGTGAGGAGGTCGACGACCTTGATGCCCGTCTCGAAGACTTCCATCTTGGTCGACTGCTGGTCGAATGTCGGGGCGGGACGGTGGATGACGTACTGCTTCTGGCACTCTATGGGGCCCATCTCGTCGACAGGCTCGCCGATTACGTTGATTATGCGGCCAAGGACCGGCTTTCCTACCGGGACCGTTATGCCAGTGCCCGTATCCCATGCCTCGGTGCCCCTTACGAGGCCTTCGGTCACGTCCATGGCTATGCACCTTACGGTGTTCTCTCCGAGGTGCTGGGCGACTTCAGTCACCAGGTTCCACTTCTCGGAGTTTATGCTCGCGTTGGTGACCTTGACGGCGTTGTATAAGGCCGGGAGCTTGCCGGGCGGGAATTCGATATCGAGCACAGGACCTATTACCTGTGTTATCTTTCCAATGTTCATCTGAGACATCTTAGGAAGACCTCCTTGCGGGTATCTGTTGTTTGCGCATGCGGCCGCTGAAAAAGTCCATCTGCTGCGTTGTCTTCGTCGTTCATCACTGCGGCGTACAAGAAGAGTACGCCGCATTCCTCGCTCCTCGACGCCTTGCATATGGAGCTTTTTGAGCAGCCTTGATAAAAATCAAAGCTTTTCCGCAACCTGCCTGTTACTTGAGCGCCTCGGCGCCTCCGATGATCTCCATAAGCTCCTTGGTGATCGCAGCCTGGCGGAGCCTGTTGTATACAAGGGTAAGGCCGCTTATCATCTGTCCGGCGTTCTTGGACGCGGAATCCATGGAAGTCATACGCGCGCCGTGCTCGCTCGCGGAAGTCTCGAGGAGAGCCCTGAAGGCCTGCACCTCTACGTACTTCGGCAGAAGGGCCGCCAGAACCCCGCCTTCGGCAGGCTCGTAGAGATAATCGCCCTCTTCGGCCGCCTTCTCGTCCTTCTCAGGGGCTGAGATGGGCAGGAGTTTCTGCACTACGGGCCTCTGGGTGAGGGCGGATTTGAACTCGCTGAAGATTATGTGCACTTCGTCGAGCTCGTTCCTCATGTAAGCGCCTATGATGTCGCTGGCTATCTCGGCGGCAGAGCCGTACTGCGGCCTGCCGCTTCCCATGTTTTTCGAATTGATGATCTTGAGCCCGCGCCTCTTGAAGTACTCGCCTCCGCGCTTGCCTATGGTATAGACGCTCGCCTCGACCGGGCCGCGCTCGCGGAGAAACCTTTCAGCGTTGCGCAGTATCTGCGAGTTGAAGCTTCCGCACAGGCCCCTGTCAGAGGTGAAGATAAGGAGCCCGACCCTGTTCCCGCCCCTGTTCTCAAGGAGGGGATGGCTGTCGGAAGAGGCCTTGGACGCGAGAGAGGCTATGAGGTCGAGCATCTTCTCGGCATAGGGCCTTGCGGCCACTATCTCGTCTTGGGCCCTCTTGAGCTTGGCGGCAGAGACCATCTTCATGGCCTTTGTTATCTGCCGGGTGTTCTTGACCGACTTGATCCTTCTTTTTATGTCCTTAAGACTTGCCATCTATAAGATCACCTGTGGTCTTTTTTAGCAGCAGCTCAAAAAATCCATCTGCTGCGTTGTCTCGTCGCTCGTCGCTGCGACGTACATGAAGAGTACGACTCGCTCCTCACTCCCCTATTTGAATAGGGGCCTTGCATCTGGAGCTTTTTGAGCAGCCTTAGAATATTTTAAAAACTG
>Ga0209341_10001605_pt1 | contig 22220 bp, 22 predicted proteins | sample RifCSP13_2_FD_184020 | JGI IMG/M metagenome (GOLD analysis project Ga0209341, IMG submission 184020) | Soil microbial communities from Rifle, Colorado - Rifle CSP2_sed 13_2 (SPAdes) (version 2) | ecosystem: Environmental > Terrestrial > Deep subsurface > Rock core/Sediment | place: Rifle... | reverse complement strand
GGGGAGTGAACAGAGTTCAAACGATAACAGCGGCGGCGACTGCCGAATAATGTAGTTGATAAGACCCCGTAAGGATACTGGGTTAAGGAGGGAAAGTCAAGCAAACCACGTTATAGTTTTCTAAGACCTTTTTCAAGTTCACTGCATCCAAAAACAGGGCGAAATTATTCGCCCTGTTTTCATAGTCAGTCGGTTTCAAGCTCAGGTCGTTGCCTGATCGCCCGCAACTACGCGGACTTGCCTTGGCCGGGTCGCAAAGAACAGGACTGTAAAGTAAAGCACATAGCTAAACAATTCCGTGAGTGAGGGATTGCCGTTGTAGCCGAACAGGGTCTTCAAGATCTGGCCCGGGATGGAGTTTTCATCCAGCACCGAGTTAACGTCCCACACGGGCGCCACGATCCCTGGGATCAGCCCGACTTCGTTGAACTCATGCGTGCCATGCGCCACCAGGCCGGCGGCAAACAAGATCAGCAGCAAGCTGGTGACCTGGAAAAAACGCTTGAGGTTCAGCCGGATCGTGGCATGATATAAGCCCCACCCGATAAGCGCGGCCAGCCCCAGCCCAAGCAAGGTTCCTGCCGCGGTTTGCGCCAAATCGCTGGTGAACACCGCTGCCGTGAAGAAAAGGGCTAACTCGATGCCTTCGCGCACCACGGCGATGAAGGCTACAAGAAAGAGCGATAGCTTGCCCGCCCTGGAGGCCAGGCTTACATCTTCTTGGATCAGCTGCTTGATGCGCCCGGCCCGCGCTTGCATCCATAAGATCATCCAGGTGAGCACTCCCGCCGCGGTCCACATCATGATGCCTTCAAAGATGGCTTCGGCTTCCCCTTCCAGCGATGCGCCCACCAGATTCAGCAGCGCCGCCATGCCCGCGCTGACCATAATGGCGGAGGCGATCCCCAGGTTGACGGTGGCAAACAGATCCTTGCGCTTGAATTGGTGCAAGGCTCCAAAGACAAGGCCCACGATCAGGGCGATTTCCAACCCTTCGCGCAAAGCCAATAAGAACGATGGCAGCATGCAGATCTCCTAAAAGCTATTTTGTCCCTGACTCATTTCCTGGGCCAAGGGTACGCGAGGATAATAAGCGCAAGCGCGGCTTGTTTCTAGGTCCCAGAGTTCAGTTCAATTCAACCCTGCTACCAACTAGAGTTAAACCATGTTGGAGTTTTCTGGAGGCCTTCTCCCGACAAGGGCTGGGGCAGACCCAGTTCACTCCGCCAGCGCCCACACTTGCAGGTCCGAGAAGCTCACCGCCACGTCGCCGGCGCCCGCAGTGCGCACGTACACGCCGATGGTGCCCAGGTAAAGCTGTGTGTCGTTCACACTAAACAGAAACAGGCCATTGACGAAGAAGTGCAGTTGGCTGCCGGAAGCCCACACGCCCAGGCGGCTGCTGCCAGGGATCACCGAAGGGATAGCCTGGTCCTGTATCCAGCCGGCCTGGCGGCTCAGGCTTTCGCCCAGGTAGCGGTCCACCTTGGCGCGGCCATCGCAGCTCAGCGCAAAGCGGTAATGGTTGCCGTCCACGCCGCGGATTAGCACTCCGTATTCGTCCTCCCTGCTGCACAGCGTGGGGCTGGCGGTCAGCTCCGCATAAAAATCGCGGAATACCGGGGAAGTGCGCGTGCTGAACAATGAGCTGCGCTCGGCGTTCAGGCCCAGGTAGATGCTGCCCCCCGAGACCATCACCACCCCCTCATCGTTTCGGCCGGTAGTCCAGGCATCCGCCTCGCTGAAGTCGTCCTCCAGCAGCAACTCGCCGATGCCGGGCCGCAGGTCGGATGTGGGAGTGGCATTCGGCGTGGGAAAGGGGCTGGCCGTAGGCGTGGGCGGGAACCACTGGATGGTCGGTGTGGAGCTTGGCGCCGGGGTCGGTGTTTCACTGGGCGCAGCTGGCGCAAAGGTCACCCGGCAGCCGGAGCTTGCCAGTAAGAGCAGGGCGGATGCGAACGTAAGAATGATGCGGCTTAACACGACTGGCTATTATAGCGATTGGCAAGTCCATGTAATTACGGATAGGGTGATCATTACTTGTCATTTCGAGCGAGGCGAGAAATCCGTATAACGTCTTTCATTAACAGCCTGATCTGAATGAAGAGAATTTCCAGCCTCAACCGCGTGTAGAATGGCTTCTAAGGAAGTATGCGCATCCTGATCCGCTCAAAGATCCACAAGGCCACCGTCACCGAGGCCGATGTCAACTATATCGGCAGCATCATGATCGACGAGGACCTCGTCGAGCGCGCCGGCTTATGGCCGGGAGAGAAGGTTCTGGTGGTCAGTAACACCACCGGCGAGCGCCTCGAAACCTATGTGATCGTCGCGCCGCGTGGCTCAGGTACCGTGTCAACTAACGGGGCTGCCGCGCACGTTATCAAAAAAGGGGAGGAAGTCATCATCATGGCCTTCGAGATCAGCGACCTGCCTGTGGAACCTAAATTCGTGCTGGTGGACAACGATAATAAGTTCGTCAGGTATTTGCTGTAAAGAGACTTAAAAAAACCTGTCCGACCTCCTAGCCAAGGATAAAGGCGGCCCTAAGGCCGCCTTTTGTTTCTGCGGGTTCAGCGTTGGTCATCCTGATTGCCTCTGGCAATCAGGACAAATTCCGGATAGCACCAAATGGTCCATAGTCACAAGGTAGCCGTATTCTCGCCACAGCAACTCGTAGAAATCATTCACCGTTTGCCTTTCGACATCAAACTCCTGACCACACCTCTTGCAAATCAAATGGTGGTGCGGTTCAGCTTTGGTGATCTCGTACCCCTTTTCATGGCCGGAGTAATCCACCGACACAACCAGGCCCAGGGCTTGGAACAATTCCAACGCCCGGTACACGGTTGACATATCGATCTGGGCATCTTGCTTGCGTGCCCGTGCATAGATGGCGCCCAAGGTGCTGTGCCCCTCTCCTGCGCAAATCGCATCTAGGATGGCGACGCGTTGTGGCGTCACGCGATACCCATTCTCGTGCATGATGCGGACATAATCGAGATTTTGATGGCTCATAGCTTCTTGCAGGTTTTTGCAGCAACAAAAACGAACCTGGCCGAACATTATACTGGCCCCGAATTCAGAGTTCTGTTCTATGCACAAGAAGACTCGCCATTCACTGATCTGCAACCTCCGGCACGGTCATCCGCATGAACAAGGTAGCCGCGACCAGGCAAACGATCACAGCAGCCAAGACCAAGCGCAAGGCGTATGGGGCCATCTGGCTATCGCTTTCCACCTGCCGGGCCACGGTCATGCTCATGCCGCGCCCGGCCTCCGGGATCCAATGCTCACCAATCGCCTGGGTACACGCGCCTTGGTTTGGTCCCTGCTCCTGCTGTTTGCGACCACTGTCATTCAGTTCATCATTTACGCCGCAAGCGGCTCGGTGGCGCTGCTTGCCGACACGGTTCACAATCTTGGCGACGCCCTTAATTCCGTGCCGCTGCTCATCGCCTTCTGGCTGGCGCGCCGCCCGGCCACCCAGCGCTATACCTATGGCTATGCACGCGCCGAAGACCTGGGCGGCCTCCTGGTGGTTGTTTCTATCTTGTTTAGCGCCGGTTTTATTTTATGGCAGGTTGCGCAGAAATTCATCGACCCGGCCCCGATCCAAAACAGCGGTTGGGTGATTCTGGCCGCCCTCATTGGTTTCCTGGGCAATGAAGCCGTAGCCCTGCTGGAAATTCGGGTGGGGACCCAAATAGGCTCCGAGGCCATGAAGGTGGACGGGCGCCACGCGCGCCTTGATGGGTTAACTTCGCTGGCCGTGCTGCCCGCGGTGGCCGGCAGCCTGCTGGGCTTGCCCATCCTGGATCCCATCTTCGGCGTCCTGATCGGGGTGGCAATTCTCTTCATCACCAGAGACGCAACCCTGTCCATCTGGTACCGGTTGATGGATGCGGTGGACCCCGGGTCGGTCAAGAGGGCTAAAGAGATAATTCAGCGCAAGCCCGCGATAAAAGCCATCCGCACTCTGCGCATGCGCTGGATGGGTCACAACCTGTGGATCGAGGGCAAGCTGGAAGTGGACCCTTCGATGACCGCCGGCCAGATCGAAGAGCTCCAGCACGAACTTGGTCATGAACTTCAGGAGCACATCCCCAATTTGGGGGAAACCACCCTCGCCATCTCAAGTAATGAACATTCCCGAATAGGAGCCGCCATGAAGCAGCCTTCTGAGCACCAACAGGCGCACAGCCTGGAAACTGAGGGCAATGTAATTCATTGGGCCGGCCTGTACGATCTAATGGTCAACCGCGTCTTCGGCCGCCTATCCCGCAGGTTGCGGCTTGGCGCGCTCCAGCAAGCCGGGATCAAACCCGGGGCAAGCATCCTCGATTTTGGATGCGGGGCGGGAGACCTGGCTTTCGAAGCGGAGCGCCTGACTGAGGGAGCGAGCCAGATCGTAGGCATCGACCCGTCCCCTGAAATGGTGAAGGTAGCCAGGCAAAAGGCCGCAAAAAGGACAAGCAAGGTTCAATTTCAAGTTGAGGCAGCTGAAAAACTGTCCTTTCCAGCCGGGACCTTTGATGCGGTTATCAGCAGTTTCGTACTACATCACTTGCCGGAAAATTTGCAGAACGACGCCTTTAGAGAACTGAAGCGCGTCCTGAAACCGGGCGGCCTGTTCTTCGCCATCGACATGAAACCTTCGCGGACCATTGTCATTCGCCTCCACGGCCACCTGCAGGATGGGGAAGATGCCCCGGGCAACGGCTTGAAACGAGCGGCCGCCAGGCTCACCGCACTGGGTTTCACCAACGTGGAGGTTGGAAACACGCCATCCAAGAGTATAGGTTTCGTGCGCGGGATTTCCGCCTAATGGGTGCTTGCCGCAGGGGGGCGGCGCTGCAAATTGCCGAGGATACAAAGAGGCCCAGCGAGTTGCCCCACTTTTGTGATTCTTAGTGTGTATTTTGCGATATCTATTCCTCTCCATCCCCCCAAATCACCGTTCCCTATTCACTCACTTTCCGTAGCGCTTCTTTATATTCGGCACCAAATACTCCTCGAAGCAACGCCCCTGGTCGTATTCCGGCGCCCAGCCCCAATCGCGGCGCGCCGCTCGGTCGTCAATGTCCATCGGCCAGGTATCCACGATCGCCTGGCGTTTGGCATCCGCCGCGAAGCTAATCTGCGCCTGCGGGAAGCTCTTGAGCACCTGCGTGCGGAATTGATCGGCGGAGAGGCTAAAGCTGCTCACGTTGTAAGCTGTGCGCTTGAGCGCGCCCGCCGGCGCGGCCGCCAGCCGCAGCAAAGCTGCTACCGCGTCCGGCATGGCCATGAAGGCGATGGTCGTGTCTGGGCGCACGAAACAGGCATAGGGCTCGCCCTTGGCCGCGGCGTGCAGCATCTCCGGGCCGTAATCGCTGGTGCCGCCGGTAGGCAGCGTGTGCGCGCTGATCAACCCTGGAAAGCGCAAGGCGCGGAAATCCAGGCGCGTGCGTTCCCCTTCCGCCAACTGCAGGTAGCGCTGCGCGTAATAAGCGCCCAGATGTTCCACCGCCAGCTTATTGCAGCCATACATCGTAGCCGGCTGGTTCCATTCGTCCTCGCCGGGCCGCGGGTTGGCGGCCTTGGTTTGCAGGTCGGGTATTCCGTAAATGGCCTTGGAACTCGGGAAGATGAATTGCACTGGCCTGCCCGCCAGCTGGGATTGCCTTGCGGCCAGCTCCAGCAGCAGCAGGCTGGCGCCTACGTTCACCTCGTAAGCCAGCGCCGGCGCATGTTCCGCGCGCGTGGAGAGCAGCGCGGCCAGGTGGTAAATGCGCGCGAACGCATACTTGGCTTCCAGTGCAGCCACCAGGTCTTTGTCTGCCACACTGCCTTTTACTTGGGTCGTGCTTTTGGATAATTCGGGAGGAAGATCTTGAAGATCGAGGGTTACTAAGGTGTATTCGCCGTTTTCAGCCAGCTGCTCCACCAGCGCCTGGCCGATCTCTCCGGCCGCCCCCGTGATGAGAACCGCTTCTTTCTGCATAAATCTCCTGGAGCTCAGGGTCTTGGGCTGTATTAGAGCATAGCTTGCCCGAAAGGTTAAGGGTCTTTCTCTCCTTGTCACTCCAAGCGGCTCGCTTCTTTTGTCATTCTGGACGGGTACTTAAGCCCTCACCCGAACGCCGACCCAACACCAGTGAAGAATCCATAGCACCGCCTCTCTCCGTATTTCAGCCTTCTGCCATCACTCTGCGCAGTCCGCTTGGTAAGACGAATATTTGTGCCACGCCATTAACCATTCTCCAAGCTCTAGTCCAGGAAAGATGTTGCTAAATCGGCGGAGGCCTTTGAGCTAACATCTTATTCTTAATTTGAAAGATATGGTAATTTTCGCGGGGGAAGGCCATGGCAGATGTGGCGTTTATGGCGTTTGTGGCAATTGTGGCAGTTGTGGCAGGTATGCCAGAATGGAGGGAGCAGCATCTTTGAAAAAAGATTAATGCAGGTTGATGTTGGGGGGGGGTGGAATCAACTTGACAAGATGGGTTAGAGAAAAGGTAGGGCAATGTTGGCTTAGAGCCCATTTGCATGGACGCTCCCCAGAAGGTAATGGCGGGAGGGTCTGAGACCCTCACCTACGATGTTTGAGGATGAGGTTATACAGGGATTTAGGTGTTTGGCGGGGAATTACGCCTGTTTGTCAAGGAACTCACAGCTTAGCTTTCCTTGGCAGGTTTCGTTTTGGGCTCTTTTTCTTCGGGTTGGGGAGATTCTTCATCAAGGATGAACTGCTCGCGAGAGTATCCCAGGGAATCATCCCGGTCGGCGCGCAGGTCTTCTTTAGCTTCTTCGTCGCTTTGTTTTGGCTGGTCTTTGTCGGTCAAGGCGGCCTCCTAGGAAGTACTTCTGGTTAAGTATAACGAATGGCGGACTGCCTCTCTGCACACACAGGGAGGGGCGGCAGGCGTGCAGAGGGTAGATTTCCCAAAATTCTGCGGGCAACATTACTTGACGCAGAACGGATGTTCGTGTATAGTCTTAGCACAAATGAACGAAATTCTGCACCAAGGAGCGCCGTCATGATGATGGCCAAACGTCGCAAGGGTCTGAGCGAACGCCACAAGAAGATCCTGGTCATGCTGGAAAAGTACCAGGCGGAAACCGGTTACCCGCCCTCCATCCGCGAGATCGGCAAACAGACTGGCATCTCCTCCACCTCGGTGGTCAATTACTATCTGAACCAGTTGGAAGAGGAGGGTTACATCGAGCGCGACCGCAAGATCTCCCGCGGGGTGCGTTTGGTGAAGGACTTCTCCGGCCACCTGCACCAGGCGGCCCAAACAGTGCGCGGCGCCCTCGAAGACCTGATCCGCGTGCCGGTCATCGGCCGGATCGCCGCCGGGCAGCCCATGCCTGTGCCCGGCTCCGACTTTCCCTACTATGACCCCGAAAGCGGCGTGCAGATCGCGCGCAGCCTGCTGGCTCCCGGCGACAAAGAAGAAGATCTGTTCGCCCTCGAAGTCCAGGGTGACTCTATGGTGGACGCCATGGTCAATGATGGCGACATCGTGGTGATGAAGCGCGCCCAAGATTGTCGCAACGGCGAAATGGTGGCCGTGTGGTTGAACGACCGGGATGAGACTACGTTGAAATACTTCTACAAGGAAAATGGCGGCGTACGCCTGCAGCCCGCTAACCCCACCATGCAACCCATCTTCGTGGATAACCCCCGCGCCGTCCAAGTGCAGGGCAAAGTGGTCATGGTCATCCGCCAAATGGGGCAAAGCAACTAGGATCCATTACACGCGTGAACAAAAGCCCGCCGACCAGCGGGCTTTTGATTTCAGAGGAAATTCAACAGTAAAATAACCACATGCTCGCCAATAGAGAACGTATCCTGCCCGGGCTCATCAGGGAACTGGCCGCCGAAAGGGGCATCAAAGTTACCGGCTTTTCCCAGGATTGGATCCTGCGCCTGGAATCAGACGGCCTTGCGCGCCATATCTTTGGCTACAACTTCGAGGTCAACTCGGCCACCGCCGAATTGATGGCCGGCGACAAAGCCGCAGTCTCCGACGTGCTGGCCCACCTCGGCGTGCCGCACGTCCCACACCGCCTTTTCCTGCATCCCCGGCTATCTGGATACGTGTCCTCCCAAGGCAACTGGCCGGCCATGCTGGCCTATGCGGACGAGGTAGGTTACCCGCTGGTGTGCAAACCAAATACGGGTACCGGTGGCGAAGGCGTCAGCCTGGTAACCAACCCCGCCGAACTGGAACAAACCGTGATGGCCCTGTTCCAGTTGCACCGCTCCATCTGCCTCTCCCGTTACCTGGAAATCGAACAAGAATATCGCGCCGTGATGCTGGACGAGACCTGCGAGTTGCTTTACACCAAACGCCGCCCACACGTGGTGGGGGATGGGACCTCCAGTGTGCTCGAACTCATCGAACAATTGCATCTCAATGGCCAGCTCTCGCAAGAGCTTGCCGGCCAGGCAATTGAACAACACAGCGGCGAACTGCGCCGGGTACCTGAGCCGGGGCAGGAAGTCCTCATCGGCTGGAAACACAACCTGGGTGAAGGCTCTGCCCCGCAGATGGTGGCCGAGGGCTCGCTTTACGACCAGCTGGTGGAATTGGCCCGGCGGGCGCAGCAAGCCATCAACATCCGCTTCACCTCCGTGGATATGGTCGAGGCTAACGGAAAGCTGCTGGTCCTCGAGATTAATTCCGGGGTCATGATGGAATATTTCGTGCGCCATTTCCCCGAAGGCCGGCCCATCGCCAAGGGGATCTACACCAAGGCAGTGGCCCGCATGTTTGGCGACGAGCCGCAGGGAAGCTAAGATAGAATCCTCGTGTGGCAACCTCCCCCCTACTTAAGGGAATCCCACGTTCAAAACGAATCTTGGATCTAACGTTGACTATCATTGGGGGATTGGTGGCGCTGCCCTTGATGGCGCTCATCGCCATCCTGATCCGCAGCTTTCTTGGGCGTCCGGTGGTCTTCCGCCAACGCCGGCCCGGGTACCGCGGCCTGCCCTTCACCCTATATAAGTTCCGCACCATGAAGGAGCTCCACGCCCTGGATGGCACTCCGCACCCGGACGACCTACGGCTGACGCCTCTTGGTCGTTTCTTGCGCGCCACCAGCCTAGACGAACTGCCCGAACTTTACAATGTGCTGCGCGGCGACATGAGCTTGGTGGGGCCGCGCCCGCTGCTGATGCAATACCTGGATCGTTACACGGTCCAGCAGGCTCGCCGCATGCTGTCCTTGCCCGGTATGACCGGTTGGGCGCAGATCAACGGGCGCAATAACGTTACCTGGGAGGATAAGTTTTCCTTGGATACCTGGTACGTCGACCATTGGTCGTTTTGGCTGGACCTCAAGATCCTGCTGCTCACCCCGCTCAAAGTGCTGCGCCGCGAGGGCATCAGCCAGCCTGGCAACGCCACCGCCATCGAATTTATGGGCAGTCAGCCCACCAAGGGGCGGCGATCATAATGCCCGCCATGCGGGATGCCGCCGGCCTGTACCGGCAACTCTGCCGCATCCGCCGCTTCGAAGAAACGGTGCTGGACGCTTTCCCCACAGGGGTTTTCTACGGAACCACCCATACGTATTTGGGGCAGGAAGCCAACGCGGTCGGCGTCTTGGCGCACCTCGCCGAAGGCGACTTGGTCTTCAGCAACCACCGCTGTCACGGCCACTTCATTGCCTATGGCGGGGATTTGCGGGCTCTGTTTGCCGAGCTGATGGGCAAAGCCACCGGCGTATGCGGCGGTCTTGGCGGCTCCCAGCATCTGCATTGGAAGAACTTCTATTCCAATGGAGTGCTGGGCAGCACGGCCCCAGTAGCGGTCGGCGCCGCGCTGGCGGAGAAAGCCAAAGGCAGCCAGGCCCTCACCGTCATCTTCCTGGGTGACGGGGCGCTGGGCGAAGGCGTGGTCTATGAAAGCTTCAACCTCGCCTCTCTGTGGAAAGCGCCGATCCTGTTTGTACTGGAGGACAACCACATCGCCCAGACCACGCCGACAGAGCTGGCCCTAGCCGGCTCTATATCTGCCCGCCTTACGGCCTTCGGCATCCCTTGCCGCGAGCTGGACAGCAGCGATGTGCAGGAACTCAGTGCCGCTGCCGGCGAGGAATTCGGCGCATTGCGCCAAGCTGGCGGCCCGCGGGCGCTGGTGCTGCACACCCAACGCTTTGGACCGCATTCCAAAGGGGACGACACCCGCGATCAGAAGGCCCTGGATAAGATCCGCGCGGAGCGCGACCCGCTGACCATCCATGGCGGCCGCCTGGCGTCCAAACAGCGCGCCAGCCTCGAGGCCGAGGTGAGGGCCGAGGTCGCGGCCGCCTTCAAGCAAGCCCAGGCCGACCCGCTACCGGCGCAATAATATGACCACTGTCCTTGAGTCACTCAACCGCGGCCTGCACCAGGCTTTTTCGCAGGACCCGCGCGTCTATCTGATTGGCGAAGACCTGCTCGATCCGTATGGCGGTACCTTCAAGGTGAGTAAGGGACTGTCGAGCCAGTATCCCGATCGCGTGTGGACCAGCCCAGTGTCCGAGGCCGCCCTGGCCGGCGTTGGCGCCGGCATGGCCTTGCGCGGCCTCAAGCCCGTGGTCGAGATCATGTTCGGCGATTTCAGTGCGCTGATCGCCGACCTGCTGATCAATAGCATCAGCAAGTTTCGCAGCATGTACAACGGTCAGGTCGAGGTGCCCCTGGTCATCCGCACGCCGATGGGCGGACGGCGCGGCTACGGCCCCACTCACAGCCAAACTCTGGAAAAGATCTATCTTGGCGTGCCTGGTTTGCGCACACTGGTCGCCAATACGCTTGCAGACCCGGGCGATCTGCTGTGCAAGGCCATCCTGGAAGATCCTGGTCCAGTCTTTTTTATTGAGAACAAGCTTCTATATCTAAACCCAGTGTTGGCTTACCAAGCCTTGCAGGATTTCGAGATCGAGCTCAGCACACCAGCCGAAAGCTATGCTCCCACGCACACCCTGCGCATCAACGGCGCTCCCCCAGCGGCGCTCACCCTGGCCGCGTATGGCTACATGGCCGAGTTGGCCCGCGAAGCCATGCTGCGCCTGGCCTTCGAGCACGAGATCTTTTGCGAGCTGGTGGTTCCCTGCCAGCTTTCACCGCTGGCGCCGCAAGGCGCTTTGGATACCGCGTTGGCCAATTCGCTGCAGCACACTCAGCGTTTGCTTTCGATCGAGGAGGGCACGTACACATTGGGCTGGGGCGCCGAGGTCCTGGCGCGGGCCGCCCAGGCGCTCCCTGGCCAGCTGAAGGCCGCCCGGCGGCTGGCGGCCGCCGACAAGCCGATCCCGGCCTCCGTTCCGCTGGAAGAAGGCGTACTGCCCGGCACCCACGAAATCGTGGAGGCCGCGCGGTCAATGGTATAAACCCTGCATGAGCGCGGCCACCCCCGTCACTATCCCGCTAATCAATCCCAACGAGAACGAAGCACGCCTGGTGGCGTTGCACGTCAAGGCTGGCCAAAAGGTAAAAGCCGGTGCCTTGCTGGCTACACTGGAAACCACCAAGTCGACTTTTGAAGTAACGGCTGAAAAAGCTGGCTACGTGGCGGGCATCGCCGCAAAACCGGGGGCCAAGCTGAGGGCCGGGGATCTCCTATGTTATTTGGCCGAAGGCAAAACCTGGAAGCCTCCGAAGGCAGGCAGAAAACCGGTTGAAGTCGGCATCCCTATGGGGCTGCGCATCACGCAGCCGGCCTTGATGTTAGCGCAAAAAGCAAAGCTCGATCTTGGTACTTTACCCATCGGCCCAATTATCACCGAGCAGCATCTTCGAAAAATGCTCAAGCAGGGTGCAGCGAGCCCCAAAATCGAGCTCCCGCCAATGACCAGGGAACACAACGCCATCATCGTGTACGGCGGCGGCGGGCATGGCAAGGCCGTGATCGAACTACTGCGAGCGGTGGGCGGACATGCCATCATCGGGGTGATCGACGATGGGCGCGAGCCCGGCGAACAGGTGCTGGATGTGCCAGTGCTCGGGGGCGAAGGGGCGCTAACAGCCGTCCTGGAAGCCGGCTGCCTGCAAGCTGTGAATGCGGTTGGCGGCATTGGGGCGATGAGCAGCCGCATCGCCGTATTCGAAAAACTGCGCGCCGCTGGCTTTGAGTTCCCCACCCTGGTGCACCCCAGCGCGGTCGTGGAAGCCAGCGCCAAGCTGGGCGCCGGCGTGCAGATCTTTCCGCATGCGTACATCGGCTCCGAAGCCGAGCTAGGTTTTGGTTGTATCGCCAACACGGGCGTCATCATTTCGCACGATTGCGTGCTGGCTAATTATGTCAACCTGGCGCCCGGCGCCATCCTGGCGGGTGCGGTCGAAGTTGCCGAGGGTACCCTTATCGGCATGGGCGTGACGGTAAACCTCAATGTACACATCGGCGCGGGAGCGCGGATCGGCAATGGGGCCACCGTGAAGGGCGATGTTTCCGCCGGCGGCATTGTGCGCGCTGGGGCAACCTGGCCCGGGTAGCATTTCTTGCCGCGGCGCGCGGTTTGAGTTAAAGTGTGGTATGCCTGCCAAGAAGGCCACCAGCAAACCGCGCAAAGGGACGCACAGCTCCTCCTTCGGGGCTGCGGGGCGAGTGAACCACGATGCCAGCGCGTTTTACAAGAGCGCTCTTTATGCTGAGCAGCCGGTCGAGCGTGCCGCGACTGAAGTCGAGAATCCCTTCCCCAAGTCAGCCCGCAACCGAATATTCGCCCATAGCAGCCAGGACATGCAAGAGCTGCCCGAGGGCTGCGTGCACCTGATGGTCACCTCCCCGCCGTACAACGCGGGCAAAGAGTATGACCAGGATCTGAATTTGGATGACTATCTGGCCATGCTGCACCAGGTGTGGGCCGAGACCTGGCGCGTGCTGGCGTCCAGCGGCCGCGTCTGCATCAACGTGGCTAATTTAGGGCGCAAGCCCTACATCCCGCTGCACGCCTATATCATCAGCGACATGCTTTCATTAGGATTCCAGATGCGCGGCGAGATCATTTGGGACAAGGCGGCCAGTTCCACCACTTCCACGGCGTGGGGTTCCTGGCGCAGCGCAAGCAACCCTACGCTGCGCGATGTGCATGAATACATCCTGGTCTTCAGCAAAGGCAGCTTTGGGCGCAAAAAGCCAAAGGGTCGCCGTTACACTATTGGCAAGGAAGAATTCCTGCGGAGTAGCAGAAGTGTATGGACCTTCCCTGCAGTGTCCGCCAAAAAGATCGGACATCCGGCACCTTTCCCGCAGGAATTACCAAAGCGCCTCATCCAGCTTTATAGCTTCACCGGGGAGGTCGTGCTGGACCCTTTCATGGGCAGCGGCCAAACCGCGCTGGCCGCGCTGGCCATCGGGAGAGTTTACGTCGGCTATGAGACCAATAAGAATTACGTGAAGCTGGCTGAACGCCGTATCCGGGAAGAGGCGGACAAATGAAGATCACGGTCTTTGGCTCCTCGTCTCCCTCCCCGGGCGAGCCGGCTTACGAAGAGGCCCGCCGCCTGGGCGAACAGCTGGCTCGCGCCGGGCATTGCGTGCTCACCGGCGGCTATATGGGCACCATGGAGGCCGTCTCACGCGGGGCCGCCGAGGCCGGCGGCCACACCATCGGCGTGACGTGCGAACAGATCGAAGTCTGGCGCAATGCCAAAGCCAACGCGTGGGTGCGCGAGGAGCGCCGCTTTGCCACCTTGCGGGACCGCCTGTATACGCTCATCGAAACCTGCGACGCCGCCCTGGCTTTGCCCGGCGGCGTGGGCACCCTTGCCGAGATTTCCGTTATGTGGAGTCAGATGCAAACATCCGCCATGCCGGCCCGGCCCTTGGTGCTCATCGGCCGCGGCTGGCAGAAAGTATTCGAGACCCTCTTCACCGAGCTGGAAGGGCATATCCCCAACGCCCATAGAGGACTGCTCCACTTTGCGCCGGATGTTGACGCGGCGCTCGCAATTGTGCAAGAAAAACTAGTCGCTTAAGCATGCCCACTATCGAACTGGCGCGCCTAAAACAGGAGACCGCGCAGCTCTCAGAATATTTTTCCGAACCGGTCACCTACCTCCGCGGCCTGGAGCGTTTGCTGCAGAGTTACTCGGTTCCAATACATCGCGAGGGGCGAGTCAAAGGCCTGCGCCCAGTGCTGGTAAGCTACGAAATCCCCCCACCACTGCTCAAGCATCTCCAAACTGAACTAACTGAACAAGCCAAACAGTCCCCCGAGGCGGCGCTGGCTGTTGCGGATGGCTTGTGGGTCCGGCGCACAATAGAAACGCGCCAGCTGGCGGCCCGCCTGTTGGGAGCCATTCAGGCCGAGTCCCCGCAGCTCATTGCCCGGCTGGAGGCCTGGGCGGACGAGAACCGCGAGCCCAGCCTGGCGCCAGAGTTGGCCCACCAGGGCACGCTGGGCCTGTGCGCCGATTTTCCCGAGGAGCTGGTTAGCTTTGCGCGTCGGCTGCTAGCCAGCCGCGAGCCGCGAAAAGAAGCCCTGGCGCTGGGGGCCCTGCAGACTCTGCTGAAGAACACACATTTCGCCAATCTGCCGCTGCTTTTTGAGATCCTACTTGAGGTCTGCAAAGCCGCCGACCGCAGGCTGCGCCCGGACCTGGCCAACCTGCTCACGGCGCTAGCCCAGCGCAGCCCCAAGGAGGCGGAGTATTTTCTGCAGCAGTGCCTGGAAGCCGGCCCCAACGCGGGCCTCGCGTGGGTAACCCGCCAGGTGATGAAAGTCCTCCCCGAAGATAGCCGAGCGCGCTTGCGAACTATACTGAAGAGTTGATCCCACAAAAGCAGAGGGTCCATAAGTGGACATTGGCAGGCTCATAACCGCCGGTTGAAACCGCGGGCCGAGTAAGGTGGTTAGTGGCGAAATCAGCCGTTTAGGACCTGATTGTAGACCTGATAGTAACTCGCCACCATCTTGTCCAAGCTGAAGCGTTCGACAATGCGAGCGCGTGCCTGCAGCCCAAGGGCGCGCCTTTCCTCGAAGCTCGTGCGCAGAATCTTCATGCAGGTCGCGGCGAGGGCCGCGGGATCCTTTGGAGGAACGACCAGCCCCGTCTCGCCCACTAATTTGGCAGCATCCCCCACATCGGTCACCACGCAAGGCACCCCGGTGGCCATGGCCTCGCCCACAGAAAGGGGAAAGCCTTCCGACCGAGAGCTTATGGTGTAAAGAGTAAGGCCCTCAAGTAAATGGGGAATGTCAGATCTTTGTCCAAGCAAATGAACCACTTGGGCGAGGCCGCGAGAATCTATGTCCGTAACCAGGGCCGGATTGTTTGTATCCACCTGGCGGCCCGCCAGAACGAAGTGGACCTCGGGCAGCTGCCTGTGGACCAGTTCGGCGGCCGCTAGAAAGTTGGCATGGTCCTTCATAGGATGGTACCTCGCGAAAAGACCTACCAATAGGGATCCTCGCGGTAAGCCGAGTTCGACCGCGAGTGCGGATCCTGCGGCTTCATCTTTTTTCAGTTCGGGGATCTCGAAACCGTTGGGGATCACTGTGAACTTCTCGCGGCGATAGCCAATTTCCACGTGGGTTTCCACGGCCCTCTCCGACACTGAGATGATGCGGGCGGGATAGGACTTTGAGAAAACCGTTCCCATTTTGATCACCGCCATGGTGCTCGGCTTGATCCAACTCCGATCTGTAATATCCTGGTGTAAGGCCCATACGACTGGAGGGCGGGCGGTACCATTGATGAAGAGGGCGGCCAGCAAATTGGCATGGTACATCCAGGTTTGGATCAAGTCCGGCCGAAATTCATTAACCTCTTGCTTCAAAGAAAAGAGCCGGATCAAACTGGCCGGATTTTTGGGCGACACTCGCAAGGTTCTTGTGCCGATGCCCTTTGCCTCAAGTTGAGCGCCGATAACTCCTGGCGCTCCTAGACACACTACGCGATGGTCGACCCCTTTTGACAAGGGGTGCAAAAGCAATTGGCTTAAGACGATTTCCGCGCCCCCCACCCCGAGGGCGGGAATAACGTGCAGGATTCTCATCTAATCGCTGCTTTTGTCGCCAGAGGACAACCAATGGGATAGGTCTCGCCCCAACAACGCCTGTAATTCCGCGATCTCGGTGGCGAACTTGCCGCGCAATTCCACCCGGGTGTGCACGTTCATCTCCGGGTAGGCAAAGGTCCTCGTGTTCCTATCCGTCAGATATTTCTTCAGGGAATATCTGAAGCGGAAAGGCAACAGCCGTTTCGCCGTTTCTTTGACTCTGGATTGGCTGCGGAGCCAACCCTGGAGAGTTCTGGAATAGGGCAGGGTCGAGGGATTCCTTTTGGCAAGAGCGTCCCCCACGAGATTGGCGGGGAAACCAAGGAAGCCATAAAGACTCGTCAAGGCTTCTGATTGCGGGGTACGCAGATCATCCTGCAACAAGAAGTGGAAGCTTTCTCTGGGGAATACCTTCAGAAATTCCTTGATCTGGCGTGCATACATACCCCCTTTTTGGTAGCCGAATATCATCGACCCTTTGGATCGTAAATCTCCGTCGTTACTTTCCAATCGTTCGGGTTCCCGGGCCAGCGCGTCCTCAAACGAAAGGTCTTCTTCGCCCTCCTTAATCATGTTCCAATACCAGGAATAGGCGCGCTCAACCGGGTCACGCAAAATGACAATGAATTTGATGGGGGCATCCGGCATACTTTCACGGATCCGGGGAGCCACCTTTTCCGCCCAATACAAATAATGAGGAGTTGCCTCCCCACGGACGGGATAGGCTTCGCTGTTCGCAAAGAAGGTCTGAGCGTACCATTGCAAGCCACGTTGAAAATAAGCGTCCCTCGAAAAGAACATAGGTTCCTTGACGAAGGACATGTAGACTTTTTTGTGCCCAATTAATAGATCGTAGAGAGTGGTGGTGCCTGCCTTGGCCGCTCCAATAATGAGTAAATTCGGTAGTTGCATGTTCCGTTTAATTACTCTTTACGTAAGGGCATCAGGCTCGAGGCAGGTCGAATTGAGGAAACAAGTCAATGTAACCTTGGACAGCAGTAGACGAAAGAAATCTGCGGGCTTGATTTATTAGGGCTTCAGGCTCCTGGGGGTGTGAAAGACAATAAAGAATACCGTCCGCCATGGCATCAACATCTCCAACCGGGATCAACTTTCCAACCTTGCCATCCTCAAGGATCTCCCGCGGGCCGGCGGGACAATTGGTGGACAACACTGAAGTGCCACAAGCCATGGCCTCAACTAGCACACTTGGTAAGCCTTCCCAAAACGAAGAAAGTACAAACAAATCTGCCCTTTTTATATAAGCGAACGGATTCTCTACGTACCCGGGCATCCACACCTTCCCACCCAACCCCAAATCGTGTGCAAGTCTTTCCAGATTTGCCCTTTCCTCCCCCTCGCCAAGGATCACAAGCCGGGCGGTATTCACTTTATCCACCTTTGCCATGGCTTGAATAAGGTTGGCAAAGCCCTTTTGTGCCGACAAACGGCCGACGCCTATCACCACAGGTATTTTTGAGTCCTCAAACCAAGGGTGGTCAACCACGAGGTCCTTCTCTTGTAGAACATTAGGATCTATGATCGGGTTATAAACAACCTTAATTCTCTCCCTATCAATTCCGGAGAGCCTCGACAAATCGGCTGCCACCTCTTCAGACACGGCCAAGATTTCATTAGCCCAGGGATAAAAGACCCTTGCCCATAGAGGCCGCAAACGATCCACCCACTTACTCTCGCTCTTAATCACGGAAGACATATGGTTGTGCTCTACGACAATCAAGTAAGACGGGCCACCCGATATTTTATTTGCAATGGAGCTGATGGCATTGAGATGGGTTTGGCCCGAGATAAAAACAGCCGGCCGTTCGACCTTGAAGAAACGGACAAGGCGGCTGATGCCAAACAAAACCCTGCTTGATTTCAGATCCCTAATTGTTACCTGAGGGGAAACTTTTGCCCGCAGCGGCCCCTTGCCGGACACGGCGACAAGGGCAACAGAAAACCCCCTTTTGGTGAGTTCATTAGCCATATTAACCATGATCCGCTGGACGCCTCCGAGAGAGAAGGAGGAGATCAGTAGAGCGATATTTGGTGCGGCCATGAAATGATAGGGTCCGGCTTTAAGGTCTTAGTTGAACGGTTGTTAGGGTAAGTAGTGATTATACTAAACGCACCCTCTAATAATAGACTTGGCTAGACAAATCACTTAGGTCGCGAATAAATGGTTAGAACGGGGGCCATCCCCAGAACCTTGCGGCCATGGCGACATCTTTTGCCCATTGTTAGCTCAGGTATTAGCCATAAGGTATAATCATCTTTGACTCGACCTGCGGTCGGTGAAAAACTGACCGACAGGAGACCTGCCAAAGGAGTGCAGACGTCATGCCGTTAGCGAAAGAAAAGAAAACACAGGTTGTAAGCGAATATCGCAGGGCGGATGGGGACACGGGTTCCCCCGAAGTGCAGGTAGCACTGCTCAGCAGCCGCATCGAACAGCTCACCGGTCATTTGCAAACCCACACCAAGGACCATGCCTCGCGGCGCGGATTGCTGCAGATGGTTGGCCAACGACGGCGACTGTTGGAGTATTTACGTAAAACCAATTATGAGGTCTACGTTTCCCTTGCCGACCGCCTCAAGATCCGCCGCAAGAGCTAATAGAGGGGGCAAGCAACTGAGCAGTTGTTTGCCATCTGTATTCCCTATCAGGTGGGAAGGAGGCAAAACAGCCAAAGAGAACTTATAATCAATCATTCCAATCGCTCGCTGGTCAGGGCATTGGAATTTGCCGACAAGGTTACTTTGCCGGCAAATTCCAGTTCCTGGGCTGGCGGGCTGCTAGGCTGGGCTATACACCAGCCTAAGGAGAAACTATGCAACCCGAATCCAAGAAGTTTTCCGCAAAAGTGGGCAATCAAGAGCTCACCTTCGCCACCGGCAAACTGGCCGGTCAGGCTGGCGGGGCGGTCACGGCCCGCCTGGGTGACACGCTGATCCTGGCCACCGCCACCATGTCGCCTGCGCCGCGCACCGGCATCGACTTTTTCCCCCTTAGCGTAGATTACGAAGAGCGCATGTACGCCGGGGGCAAGATCCCCGGCTCGTTCTTCCGCCGCGAGGGCCGTCCCAGCGAAGGCGCCATCCTCACCGCGCGCCTGACGGACCGGCCGCTGCGCCCACTATTCCCCAAGGACCTGCGCAACGAAGTGCAGGTCATCATGTACTCCCTTTCTGCAGACGACGAGAACGTGATCGATGTCATTGCTGTAAATGCCGCCTCAGCGGCGCTGATGATCTCGGACATCCCCTGGAACGGACCGGTAGGCGCGGTGCGCGTGGGGCGTGTGGATGGCAATTTCGTGATCAACCCCACCTACCCGCAACTGGGGCAGTCCGACCTGGATCTGCGTGTGGCGGGCACGCGTGAAGCCATCCTCATGGTGGAATGCGGAGCCAACGAGGTCGAAGAAAGTGTGATCGTCTCCGCTCTGGAGCAAGCCCACAAAGCCATCCAGCCCTTGATCGATATGCAAGAGAAAATGGCCAAGGAAGTTGGCAAGGCCAAACGCGACTACCAGCGCTTCAGTGTTGCCGACGAACTTAATGAAAAAGTGCAGACACGCGTCCAAGCTGAACTTGAAGCCATCTTCAACCAAACCCTGGGCAAGGCCGATCAAAACGTGGCCGTTAGCGCCCTGCGGGATACCCTGATCGCCGAATTGGCCCCAGAAGACGTGGAGCTGGCGGGGAACGTGAAGGAGGCCTACAGCTCTGCCGAAAAGGCCGTGGTGCGCCGCCGCATCATCGAGGAAGGCAAGCGGCCCGACGGGCGCAAGCCCACCGAGATCCGACCCATCTGGTGCGAGGTGGATTACAGCCCGCGCGCCCACGGCTCCGGTTTGTTCACCCGCGGCGAGACGCAGGTGCTTACCATGGCCACGCTGGGAACGCCGCGTGAGGCGCAGGAGATCGATACGCTCTCCCCTATCGAAACCAAGCGCTACATGCACCATTACAACTTCCCGCCCTTCTCCACCGGAGAGGTAAAGTTCCTGCGCGGCTCCTCCCGCCGCGAGATCGGCCACGGCGCCCTGGCAGAGCGGGCTCTGCTGCCAGTCATCCCGCCCGAAAAAGAATTCCCCTACACGCTGCGCCTGGTGTCTGAGTGCCTGTCTTCCAACGGCTCAACCTCCATGGGCTCGGTGTGCGGCTCCACCCTGGCGCTGATGGACACCGGCGTGCCGATCAAGGCGCCGGTTTCCGGCATCGCCATGGGCCTGGTGACGGATGGCACAAAATACGCCATCCTGAGCGACATCCAGGGCATCGAAGACCACCTGGGCGACATGGACTTCAAAGTCGCCGGCACCGATAAGGGGATCACAGCCCTGCAAATGGACATCAAGATCTCCGGCCTCACCACCCAGATGATGGGCGAAGCGCTGCAGCAAGCCAAGGCCGGGCGCAAGCACATCCTGGACAAGATGCTGGAAGTGCTGCCCGCGCCGCGGCCGGAACTGAAGCCGCATGCCCCACGCATCACCATCGTGATGGTACCCATCGAGAAGATCGGCGCGATCATCGGCCCGGGCGGCAAGACCATCCGCGCCATCCAGGAAGAAAGCGGCGCCAAGATCGACATCTCCGACGATGGCTCCGTGTTCATTGCCTCGAATGACGCAGAGGCGGCGCGCATCGCCCGCGAACGGGTCGAGGCGCTGACCGAAACGCCGGAGATCGGCAAGATCTACACCGGCAAGGTGGTGCGCATCACCGATTTCGGTGCATTCATCGAGATCATGCCCGGCACGGACGGCATGGTGCACATCTCCCAATTGGATAGCGGCCACGTGGAATCGGTAGGTGACGTGGTGAAGATGGGCGATGAGGTGACCGTGATGATCACCGACATCGACCCCAGCGGCAAGATCCGCCTCAGCCGCCAGGCCGTGCTGGAAGGCTGGACGCCTGAGGAAGCCCGTGAAAAGGACCGCGGCGGACGTCCCAGCGGGGGCGGGGGACGCAGGCCAAGCGGCGGACGAGGCGGCGACCGGGGGCGCGGTGGGGACCGCGGCCGCGGTGGCGACCGTGGGGGACGGCGGTAGAGCTGCTGAAGGTTTAATGTTCAAGGGTAAAGGACGGGTTCCGCCCGTCCTTTTTGTTGGCGCAGACACGGATCCTCCCCCTGTGAAGCTCCAACATACCCATTCCAACATCGACACACAGCTATGTTGGAACTTGACAAGGTGATAGGTGATAGTTGATAGTTGATAGGTCGAGACACAGCCTTCTGGCAACTTGGTCTTGTTTCTACTGAGACAACGCGGCCTCGACCTAACTTGAAAGGCTCAAGCAGCCCTACGTCCGACGCTCTCCCACAAGGGGGAGGGAAGAAAGCGAATAGACCATTAAAGGGGTGATTCGGGTGGGAAAAGGACAGGATGTCAAGGAAGAGGCTAAAGCGGGCTAAATATCCCACGAAACACCCTGAACCCTTGGGACATGTATCGCGGTAAGGGTGGCGTTTGACCCTACAAGTATGTGAATATATGCACATAATGCCTAATTGATGGCGGAATCGCCGCCACAGAGGAGAAGCCATGAATAAACAGTTCACTTTCTGGGGAATCGCGGCACTTGGGGCCGCGTTCGTTATTGGGGGTTTACTCGTGATCTGGCTCGGCCTGCATTCCCGCGGGGAACTCCAGCAGAGCCTGGTCGACGAAAAAATCACGGGAGAAGACCCAGCAATCCTGCTTACCTATGAGGGAGGCCGCGCTCCCGAAGGGGTAGAGGTCCCTGAGGTCTTGATCGATACCTCTGGGGAAGCTCACAACCAGGCCATGCTGATCCGGATGCATACCCTGGCCGTCACTGGAGGAAAGACTTATACAGAGATGGATCGCGAAGATCCCGCCCGAGCAACCTACATCACCAGCCTGACGCTGCAGAATTCCCTTCACATAGCCCACATTGGTCTCGAGCTGAGCCTGTTCGTGATAGGGACCGGATTTGCCTTCGTTGGCCTGGGCGCCGGCACCCTGGTGCTGGGATTGCCGCTGGTACGCAAAGTAATCGCCCTAAAGTAAAGACCCTTACAAAAGACCACTATTGGCAAGAAATTAAACCCACCAAAATCTTCGTAACAGGAGGCAACAATGGTTCTAACCGCAAGAGAAATCTGGACAGCGCTGCACGGCATGGTTTTTGGTGCAGCTTACCTGCTCGCCTTCACGGCAGGACTAGTAGGCTTATACAGCCTACGGGAGAGCT
>Ga0209341_10001597_pt1 | contig 22245 bp, 18 predicted proteins | sample RifCSP13_2_FD_184020 | JGI IMG/M metagenome (GOLD analysis project Ga0209341, IMG submission 184020) | Soil microbial communities from Rifle, Colorado - Rifle CSP2_sed 13_2 (SPAdes) (version 2) | ecosystem: Environmental > Terrestrial > Deep subsurface > Rock core/Sediment | place: Rifle... | reverse complement strand
CTCGTCATCGGGTTCTTCTCGATCCGGGTGAGCGGCGTCTACTTCATCATGCTGACGCTCGCGTTCTCGCAGATGTTCTACGCGTACGCGTTCCAGGCGGCGTGGCTCGGCGCCGAGGACGGCATCGTCGGCGTGCCGCGCGTGGTCGTGCTCGGCCTCGACACCGCGCAGCCGACCGCGTTCCACCTGTACCTGGTCGGCCTCGTGACGCTGGCGGCCCTGGTCCTCTGGCGGGCGGTCCGCTCGCCCTTCGGGCACGTGCTCCTGGGCATCCACGAGAACGAGGCGCGGATGGAGGCGGTCGGCTATCCCGTGAGCCGCTACAAGCTGCTCGCCTTCGTCGTCGCCGGGACGGTCGCCGGCGTCGCCGGCGCGCTCTACACGCAGTTCAACGGCTCGATCTCCCCGGACGCGTTCTTCTGGACGACGTCGGGCGAGGCGCTGCTGATGGTCATCATCGGCGGCACCGGGACCCTCGGCGGCGCGATGCTCGGTTCCGCGGCGTTCATCCTGCTCCAGTCGCTGGTCAGCTCCTACACGGAGCGGTGGATGCTGATCCTCGGGGCCACGTTCATCCTGTTCGTCCTCTTCGCCCCGGGCGGGCTCGTCGGCGCGCTGCGGGGTCGCGTGGGGCTCCACGCGTGAGCCCGCTGCTCGCGGTCGAGCGCCTCACGAAGAGCTTCGCCGCCCTCAAGGCGCTGAACGGCGTGTCGCTCGCCGTCGAGCCGCGCGAGCGCCGCGCGCTCATCGGGCCGAACGGCGCCGGGAAGACGACCCTCTTCAACCTGATCACCGGCCACCTGGCGCCGAACGGCGGGCGCGTCCTGTTCGAAGGCGAGCCGCTCACGGGGCTCGCCCCGCACGCGGTCGCGCGGCGGGGCATCTCGCGCTCGTTCCAGCGCACGAGCCTCTTCCCGCGGCTCGACGTCGGCGAGAACCTCCGCCTCGCCGCGGCCGCGGACGGGCGCGGGAGCTGGAACCTCTTCGGCTCCGTCGCGCGCCTGGCGGCGCCGCGCGCCCGCGCGCGCGCGGTCGCCGAGCAGGTCGGCCTCGCCGAGCGGCTCGCCGAGCCGGCGGGCCGCCTCTCGTACGGCGAGCAGCGCCAGCTCGAGCTGGGCGTGGCGCTCGCGACGGCGCCGCGCCTCCTGCTCCTCGACGAGCCGACGGCGGGCATGTCGCCCGAGGAGACACAGCGCATGACCCGCCTGCTCGCGGCGCTGCCGCGCGAGATCACGCTCCTGATCATCGAGCACGACATGGACGTGGTCTTCTCGCTCGCCGACCGCATCACGGTGCTCCACTACGGCGAGGTCCTGAGCGAGGGGGCGCCCGACGCGGTGAAGGCGGACCCGCGCGTCTACGAGGTGTACCTCGGCACGGGGGACGAGGGCTGATGCTCGCCGTCGAGACGGTCCACACCTACTACGGCGAGAGCCACGTCCTGCACGGCGTCTCGCTCGCCGTGCGCGCGGGCGAGGCGGTCGCGCTCCTCGGGCGGAACGGCGTGGGCAAGACCACGCTGATCCGGTCCATCATCGGCTTCACGCCGCCGCGGGAGGGCGCCGTGCGGCTCGACGGCGCGCCGATCCACCGGCTCGCCGCGTTCCGCATCGCCAAGCGCGGCATCGGGCTCGTGCCGCAGGGCCGGCGGATCTTCGGGCCGCTCTCGGTCGTCGAGAACCTGCTGCTCGGCGCGCGGCCGGGCGCGGGCGCCTGGACCCCGGAGCGCGTGTACGAGCTGTTCCCGCGCCTCTACGAGCGGCGGCTGCAGGGCGGCGGCACGCTGTCGGGCGGCGAGCAGCAGATGCTCGCGGTCGCGCGCGCGCTGATGACGAACCCGCGGCTCCTGCTGCTCGACGAGCCCTCGGAGGGGCTGGCGCCGCTGATCGTCCGCGAGATGGGGCGCGTCCTCGTGCGGCTCAAGCGCGAGGGGCTCTCGATCCTCCTCGTCGAGCAGAACGTGCCGCTGGCCCTCCGGGTGGCCGACCGCGTCTACGTCATGAGCAAGGGGCAGATCGTGTACGAGGGCACGCCGGCCGGGCTCGACGCCGACGAGGACGTCAAGCGCCGCTTCCTGGGCGTGGCGTAGAGGAGGCGGGCCATGCGCGTGCGGGCGGCGGTGCTCCTGGAGGTCGGGCGGCGGCTCGAGGTGTGCGACGTCGAGCTCGCGCCGCCGCGCGCGGGCGAGGTGCTGATCCGCATGGCGGCGTGCGGCGTCTGCCACACCGACCTGCACGTGATGACGGGGCACGTGCCGGCGCCGCTGCCCGCGGTCCTCGGCCACGAGGGCGCGGGCGTCGTCGCGGAGGTCGGCGCCGGCGTGACCTCCGTGCGGCCCGGCGACCACGTGCTCACGCTCTGGCGGCTCTCCTGCGGCGTGTGCGAGTACTGCAGCGCCCGGCGCCCGGCGCTCTGCAACGAGGGCATGCGGGTGCGCCAGACGGGCTGCCTCCTCGACGGCACGACGCGCCTGACCCTCGAGGGGCGGCCGCTCAAGCACTTCTGCGGGGTCGCGAGCTTCGCCGACCACGCGGTCGTGCCCGAGCGCGGGGTCCTCCGGATCCCGGAGGACCTGCCGCTCGACCGCGCTGCGCTGCTGGGGTGCGCGATGGTCTCGGGCGTCGGCGCCGTGGTCAACGCCGCGCGCGTCCGGCCCGGGAGCAGCGTCGCGGTGTTCGGGACGGGCGGTGTCGGGCTCTGCGTGGTGCAGGGCGCCGCGCTGGCGGGCGCGGGGCGGATCTTCGCGGTGGACCGGCACGCGCTGAAGCTCGAGCTGGCGCGGCGGTTCGGCGCGACCGACGCGGTGGACGCCTCCGCGGGCGACCCGGTCGCGGCGGTCCGGGCCGCGACCGGCGGCCGCGGCGTGGACTACGCGTTCGAGGTGATCGGCGAGCCGCGCACGATGCGCCAGGCGTACGACACGCTCGCCAAGCGCGGCGTCGCCGTCGTGCTCGGCGTCGCGCCGGCCACCGCCGAGGTCTCGGTCCCCGTGCTCTCGCTCGTGTTCGAGGAGCGCGTGCTCACCGGCTCGATCTACGGCGCGGGGGCGCCGCGCGTGGACATCCCGCGGCTCATCGAGCTGTACCGGGCGGGTAAACTGAAGCTGGACGAGCTGCTGACGCGCACGTACCCTCTCGAGCGGATCAACGAGGCGTACGATGCGCTCGAGCGGGGCGAGGTGGCCCGGAGCGTCGTGACGTTCGGGGCGCCGGGAGCCTGAGGAGTCGCCGGTGGTCGACGAGAGGGAGGGGCGCGCGTGAGCTGGATCGACCGCGACTTCCCGACGACCGCCACGCCGAGCGACCTGGTCGGGCGCGTGCTCGGCCTGAACCCCGGGCTCATGACCGGGCCGGGCACCAACACCTACCTCGTCGGCCGGCGCGACCCGATCCTGCTCGACACCGGCGCGGGGGTCGCCGGCTACGTGCCGCTGCTCGCGCGCTACCTCGCCGGGCGGGGCTGGCGCCAGCCCTCGCGCATCGTCCTCACGCATCGTCACCGCGACCACCTGGGCGGCGTGTCGCAGCTCCGGGCGCGCTTCAGGGGCATCCCGGTCGCCAAGATGATCCACCGGGACAGCGGCCTGCCCGAGGCGATCGACGACCTGCGCGACGGGCAGGCGGTGCACGGCGACGGCGCGACGTTGATCGCCGTCCACACGCCCGGCCACGCCTCCGACCACCTCTGCTTCTACCTCGTCGAGGAGAAAGCGCTGTTCACGGGCGATGTGGTCCTGGGCGGGTCCACGACCGTCATCCCGCTCGACGACGGGGACCTCGGCGACTACATGACCTCGTTGCGGCGTCTGCTCGACCTCGACGTCCGCCGGATCTACCCCGCCCACGGCCCGGTCATCGAGGACGGGCCGGGGCGGGTGCGGGAGTACATCGAGCACCGGCTCATGCGCGAGCGCCAGATCCTCGAGGCGCTCGGCGACGGCCTCGTCACGATCCCCGAGATGGTCGCGCGCATCTACGCCGACGTGTCCGCGGCGCTCCACCAGGCGGCCGCGCAGTCGGTCGCCTCGCACCTCGCGAAGCTCGCGCGGGAGGGCCGCGTGCGCGAGCACGTGGTCCGCGACGCCCCGTCGCGCTGGGAGCTCGTCCGCTAGGCGCGCGCGGCGGCGGTGACGAGCGCGGCGAAGAGGCGGCGCGCCGCCGGGTCGTGCTCGACGAGGTCCTCGGGGTGCCACTGCACGCCCAGGACGAACGGGTCGCCGCCGGCCGGCTCCACGCCCTCGACGATGCCGTCGGGCGCCCACGCGACGGCGGCGAGCCCCCGTCCGAGCCGCGCGAGCGCCTGGTGGTGGAAGCTGTTCACGTCGACCTCGAGGGCGCCGAGGACCGCGGCGAGCCGCGAGCCCGCCTGGACCTTTACCTGGTGCGTGGGCTGGTGGCGGCGCTCCGCCTGGCTGTGAGCGAGGGGCGAGCCGGGGTCGCTCCGGACGTCCTGGTAGAGGCTGCCGCCGAGCGCGACGTTGAGCACCTGGATGCCGCGGCAGATCGCGAGGAGCGGGAGCCCCTGGGCGAGGGCGCCGCGGGTCAGCTCGAGCTCGAGCGTGTCGCGCGCTTCGGAGACCTCTGCGAGCGTCGGGTGGCGGGGCTCGCCGAAGTGCCGCGGGTCCACGTCGCCGCCGCCCGTCAGGATGAGCGCGTCGAGCCGCGCCCACAGCCCGTCGCGGGCGGCGGCGCCCAGGGGCGGCGGCAGCAGCACCGGCACGCCGCCCGCCTGCTCGACCGCGCGCACGTACGCCGTGTTCAGGTAGGCGCGCTCCGGGTACGTGTCCACCGTGACCGACGTGGTCACGCCGACGAGCGGGAGCTGCGTCACGGCTCGAGCGTACCACGGCGCGCCTTTCCCGGCGGCGCCGCCCGGGGGTATCATGGGGCGCTGCCATGAGCCTCGACTCCGCGTCCCACCAGGAGACCGCGCCCCTCCACACGGCGACGGCGACCGTGCAGGCGATCGGCACGCGCTGGGCGGTCGCCGCCGGCCACGCGCTCGCCTCCGAGACCGCCGCGCGCGTGCTCGCCGCCGGCGGCAACGCGATCGACGCGGGGGTCGCCGCCGGGCTCACGCTCGGCGTCGTGCACCCCGACATGGTCAGCGTGGCCGGCGTGGCGCCGATCCTCGTGCACCTCGCGCGGACGGGCGCGACGTTCCAGGTGTCCGGCGTCGGGCCGTACCCGCGCGCCTCGAGCCTCGCGTACTTCCGCGAGCGGCACGGCGGCCAGATCCCGCCGGGCCTCGCGCGCACGGTCGTGCCCGCCGCGCCCGCCGCGTGGCTCGCCGCGCTCGAGCGCTGGGGCACGATGTCGTTCGCCGACGTCGCGGCGTCCGCGACCGAGCACGCGAGCCGTGGCTTCCCCGTGTCGCGCTTCTCGGCGTACCAGATGGCGGCGAACGCCGAGAAGTACCGCCGCTGGCCGACGTCCGCCGCGCTGTTCCTGCGCGACGGGCGTGCGTACCGGACCGGCGAGATTCTCGTGCAGGCGGAGCTCGGCGAGACGCTCGCGCGCATGGCCGAGGCCGAGCGGCGCGCCGGCGGTGGCCGCGCGGCCGGCATCCGCGCCGCGCGCGACGAGGTCTACCGGGGCGAGACCGCGCGGCGCATCGCCGCGTTCCACCGCGCCGAGGGCGGGCCGCTCGCGCTCGAGGACCTGGCCGGCTTCGAGGTGGAGGTCGGCCCCGCGCTCACCACGCGCTTCGGCGCGTACGAGGTCCTCGCCTGCGGCTTCTGGTGCCAGGGGCCCGTGCTGCTGCAGATGCTGAACCTGCTGGACGGCGTGGACCTCCGGGCGCTCGGCCATAACTCGCCCGCGTACCTGCACCGGCTGATCGAGACGGTGAAGCTCGCGTTCTCCGACCGCGACGCCTTCTACGGCGATCCCGCCTTCGTGGACGTCCCCGCCGCGGGGCTCCTGTCCAAGGCCTACGCCGACGCGCGCCGGAGCCTCTTCCGCGCCGACCGCGCGGCCCCCGACATGCCGCCGGCGGGCGACCCGCGGCGGCTCGCCGCCGTCCTGAGCCGCGAGGCCGCGCTGCCGCTCGCGGGCGGCGCCGGGGGGGCCACCGACGCGCTCGACACGAGCTACGTCGCGGTGATCGACGGCGAGGGCAACGGCTTCTCGGCCACGCCGAGCGACCCGAACGTGGACGCGCCGGTCGTCGCGGGCGTGGGCTGCGTCGTGTCGCCGCGCGGCTCGCAGGGCTGGCTCGACCCGGCGCACCCGAGCGTGGTCGCGCCCGGCAAGCGCCCGCGCCTCACGCCGGCGCCCGCGCTGGCGCTCCGGGACGGCCGCCTGTTCGCGGCGTTCGGCACCCCGGGCGGCGACGTCCAGCAGCAGGCGATGCTGCAGGTCTTCCTGAACGTCGCCGTGTTCGGCCTGGAGCCGCAGCAGGCCGTCGAGGCGCCGCGGGTCGCCTCGCGCAGCTTCCCCGACTCGTTCTGGCCGCACGCGCACGCGCCGGGCAAGCTCGAGGCCGAGCGGCGCATCGCGCCCGAGACGCGCGCCGCGCTCGCCGCCCTCGGCCACGCGGTCGTCGAGTGGCCGGAGTGGGAGTGGCGTGCGGGGGCGGTCTGCGCGGTCCAGGTGGGGCCCGAGGGCACCCGCTGGACCGGCGCCGACCCCCGCCGCGGCGCCCACGCGATCGCGCGCTAGCTCCGCCCCCGCACGACCCGCTGGGGTCCGCACCCCGGCTTCGGGTATGGTCACAGCATGAGGCTCCCGCGCGCCCTGAAGGACCTCGGGCCCCGGTGGCGGACGCACCGGCGCCGCCTGCTCGAGTTCTGGGCCGTCGGCGTCGCCGCGAGCATCGTCGTCACCGCCGCCTCCGCCGCCGGCTACCTGGAGGCCACCCAGGCGCGGGCCCTCGACCTCGTGATGCGGCTGCGGGCCGACCGGCTCGTGTCCGACGTCGTGGTCGTCGCCATCGACGAGGCCGCCTTCGAAGCCCTCGGGCAGCGCCAGCCGCTGCCGCGCGGCTACCTCGCGACGCTCGTCCGAAGCCTCCAGCGCGCCGGCGCCGCCGTGGTGGGGCTCGACGTGAGCTTCGCGGCGGCGACGGCGGAGGACGCGGCGCTCGCGGCGGCCATCCGCGGCTTCGTGGGCGAGGACGGCGCGAGCCGCGTCGTCCTCACCACCGGCGCGGTGCCCGAGCGCGGGCCGCTCGCCGACCCGGCGCTCGCGCGGACGACCGTGCGCGGCTCGCCGGACGTCCCGCAAGACGCCGACGGGCTGATCCGGCGCATCGGACTGCTCGTCCCGGGCGCGGACGGGCTCGAGCCGGCCTTCGGCCTCGCGGTGGTGGCGCGCCTGGGCGGGCTGACCCCGGCCGCCCTCGCGCGGGCCCTCGGGGAGCGCGGCGGCGCGCTCGCGCTGCCCGTCGTGCGGCGCGGCCGGCTCGACCCGCTCGACGCGCCGCTCCCCGTCCGGCCCGGGGAGCTCTCCCGCATCAACTTCGTCGGACGGCCCAAGAGCTTCCTCACGATCCCCAGCCAGACCGTCGCGGCGCTCGACGCCCCCGGTGCCGAGGTGCCGTCCGACAACCCGTTCCGCGGGCGCATCGTGCTGGTCGGCGCGACGTTCCAGGAGAGCCGCGACTTCTTCCCGACGCCGCACGGTGCGCTGCCGGGCGTCGAGATCCACGCCAACGTCGCCCACATGCTGCTGACGCGCAGCTTCATCCGTCCCTCGGGCTTCACGGTGAGCTTCGTGCTCGAGGTGCTGGCGGTGCTCGCGACCGGCCTGGCGCTGGTCGCGACGCGGCCGCTCCGCGCCACGCTCCTGGCCGTCGGCGGCACACTGCTCGTCGGGCTGCCGGCGAGCCTCGTCCTGTTCCAGCGCGGGGGTTACTGGGTCGACTTCCTGCTGCCGACGCTCGCGACGTGCGCGCTCGGCGTCGGCTCCGGCGCCCTCGAGCGGCGCCGCTTCCGCGCGGCGTTCAGCCGGTACGTCAGCAAGGAGGTCGTCGCGCAGGTGCTCGCCGAGGCCCCGAGCCTCCGCGGCGAGCGGCGGGACATCTCCGTCCTCTTCTCCGACCTCCGCGGCTTCACGACGCTGTCGGAGACGACGCCGCCCGAGCGGATGGCCGCGCTGCTCAACGAGTACTTCGACGCCATGATCGCCGCGATCTTCCGCTCCCGGGGGACGATCAACGACTTCGTCGGCGACGCGGTCATGGCGGTCTTCGGCGCGCCGCTCGCCGACCGCGAGCACGCGCTGCACGCGGTGCAGGCCGCGCTCGCGATGGACGCGGCGCTCCAGGAGCTGAACGCGACGTGGAAGGAACGGGGGCTGCCGCTCCTGCGGATGGGGATCGGCATCCACTCCGGCGAGGTGTTCGCGGGCAACATCGGTGGCCGCTCGCGCGTGAAGTACACGATCATCGGCGACCCGGTGAACGTGGGCTCGCGCGTGGAGGGGCTCAACAAGGACCTCGGCACGACGATCCTCATCACGGACGCGACACTGGGCCGGCTGGGCGCCCGGGTCGAGGTGCGCGACTGCGGCGCGCGCGAGGTCAAGGGGCGCGCCCAGCGGGTCCACGTCTACGAGCTGCTGGGGCTCGCGGGCGGCGCCGGCAACCCGACCACGCTGAAAGGGGGCGGACACGATGAAGGCGCGAATCGCGGGGCTCGCAGTGGTGCTGACGCTCGTCGCGCTCGGGCCGGCCCGGGCGGCCGAGCCGGTCGCCTACATCACGGAGATCCAGCGGACGGGACCCGGCGAGGTGGAGGTGAAGCCCGCCGGCGAGCGCGACTGGCGGCCGTCGCGACCGCTGCTCGCGCTCCGGCCCGGCGACCAGGTCCGCGCCCAGGGCGCCGCGCGCGCCGTCGTGCTCTTCCACGGCGGCGGCACGAAGGCCGTGACGCCCGAGGGCCCGCCCCTCACGATCGAGGCGCCCGCGGCGAGCGGCGGCGTGACCGCGCAGCTCCGCGCGCTCACGGAGGGCGTCGGGCGCTTCCTCCTCGGCAAGCAGGACCCGCCGCAGTACCGGCGCCTGGCCACGCGCAGCGTGACGCTGCCGCCGGTGATCGTCGCGCCGCGCAACACGCGCCTGCTCGGCGGCGACCCCGTGTTCGAGTGGGAGGGGAGCAGCCGCGCCCGCTACACGCTCCGGGTCGTCGGCCCCGGCGGCGTGGTCTGGGAGCGGTCCGAGCTGCCGCGCGCGCCGCTCGCGTACCCGGCGACGGCGCCGCGGCTGGCCCCGGGCGTCCGCTACGCGTGGGAGCTCGAGGTGCGCGGGCACGCGGTCCAGCGCGCCGAGTTCGAGCTGCTGCCGGACGCCGAGGCGCAGCGCGTCCGCGCCGCGCTCGCCGCGCTCGACGGCGCCCCGGGCTACTCGTCGGGCACGCTCGCGCTCATGCGGGCCGTCGTCCTCTTCGACGCGGAGCTCTACGACGAGGCGCGGCGCCGGCTCGAGGCGGCCGCGGCGGCCGCGCCGAAGGACCCGACGCCGCCGCTGATGCTCGGCTACGTCTGGGAGCGCGTGGGGCTCGGCGCGAAGGCGGCGGAGGCCTTCGACCGCGCGAAGACGCTCGCGCGCTGAGCGCTCAGAGCCCGTGAACGAATCGGGCTCGCGGGATCCCGTACAGGGGGGTGTCGGCCGGGGGAGTGCGAGGGGGGCGTCAGCCCCCTTCGCACGTCAGGAGCGGCGGTCGCTCCCCCCGACGTCCACTCAGGACGCGGCCGGTGCCGCGAGCGGCGTCGGCCGGGCGGCCATGGGCTCCTCCCGGATCGCCAGGGCGAGCCCGGCGGCGACGATCCCGAGCGCGGCGGCGGACGCGAACGCGAGCGTGTAGGTGCCGGTCCACTCGTAGATCCAGCCGGCGAGCGCGGCGCCGAGCGCCGCGCCGACCTGGTGCGAGAAGAAGATCCAGCCCGAGAGCTCGCCGACCGAGTAGCGCCCGAAGATGTTCGCGGTCAGGGTCGTCGTGGGTGGCACCGTCGAGATGTAGTTGAGGCCGAACAGGGCGGCCCAGACCTGGAGCGACGGCACGTTCCAGACGTAGAGCAGGAACAGGAGCGACGCGCCGCGCACGCCGTAGTAGACGGCGAGGGGCCCGCGGCGGCCGAACCGGTCGCAGACCCAGCCCGAGCCGACCGTGCCGAGCACGTTCATCGCGCCCATCACGCCGAGCGCGGCGGAGGCCTGCAGCTCGCTGAAGTTGTGCTCGAGCGCGTGGGGCATGAAGTGCGTGAGCACCATGCCGTTCGACGTGTAGCCGCAGACGAAGAACGTCGCCATGAGCAGCCAGAACGACGGCACGCGCATTGCCTCGAGCACGCCGACGCGCTCCGCCTGCTGGACGGCCGCCGCCTGCGCGGCGCTGCGCACGGGGCCGGTCGCGCCGTACGGGCGGCCGCCGCCGTCCTGCGGGTCGTCGCGCACGAGCCAGAGCGCGACCGGCAGCACCAGCACGAGCAGCCCCACGCCGAGCCAGAGGAAGCTCGCGCGCCAGCCGTACCAGAGCGTGAGCGCCGTGGCGAGCGGGATCACGACGAGCTGGCCCGCCGACATGCCGCCGGCGGCGATGCCGATCGCGATGCCGCGCCGCGCCTCGAACCAGCGGGCGGCGACGGCCGCGCCCGTCGTCATCGCGAGCCCGCCCGCGCCGAGCGCCATGAGCGCGCCGGTCGTGGCGTAGACGTGCCAGAGCGTCTGCACGCGCGACGCGCCGATGGAGCCGGCGCCGAGCATCAGGATCCCGACCACGATGATCCGCCGCGGCCCCCAGCGGTCGGCCAGCCGGCCGACGAGGGGCCCGACCGCGCCGAGCAGGAGCAGCGAGAGCGCGGCCGCGCCCGAGAGGGCGCCGCGACCCCAGCCGAACTCCGCCTCCATGGGCTTGATGTAGACGCCGAAGACCGAGCGGATGCCGGACCCGGCGAGCATGCAGAGGGTCACGGCGCCCAGCACGATCCACGCTGGGTGCAGCCGCCGGGGCGCGGTCATGGTGCCGGTTAGGATGCCACGACCCGGCGGTCCCGATTCACGCGGCCGCCGGGCCGGGCCCGCCGCCTGTCAGGACGCCCGCCCTGTCAGTCGAGGGCCTCGGCCGTCGCCGTGCGGCGGAAGGTGAGGGCGTCGCCCTCGGCGTCCACCGTCACGGTGTCGCCCTCGGCGAACTCGTGCTCGAGCAGCCGGAGCGCGAGCGGGTCCTGGACCAGGCGCTGGATCGTGCGCTTGAGCGGCCGCGCGCCGAACGTCGGATCGTAGCCCTCGCGCCCGAGCAGCGCCCTGGCCGCGTCGGTCACCTCGAGGGCGATGCGCCGGGCGGCGAGCCGGCGCTCGAGGTGGCCGAGCTGGATGTCCACGATGCGCGCGATCTCGTCACGCCCGAGCGGCGCGAACACGACGACCTCGTCGATCCGGTTGAGGAACTCGGGCCGCAGCGTGCTCCGGAGCTCCTGCAGGAGCAGCGGGCGCACCTTCTCGGGCCGCTCGTACTCGCGGAAGATGTGGCTGCCGAGGTTCGACGTCATGATCACCACGGTGTTGCGGAAGTCCACCGTGCGCCCCTGGCCGTCGGTGAGCCGCCCGTCGTCGAGGAGCTGCAGCAGCACGTTGAAGACGTCCGCGTGGGCTTTCTCGATCTCGTCGAACAGGATGACGGCGTACGGCCGGCGGCGGACCGCCTCGGTGAGCTGGCCGCCCTCCTCGTAGCCGATGTAGCCCGGCGGCGCGCCGATCAGGCGCGCGACCGTGTGCTTCTCCATGTACTCCGACATGTCGAGCCGGACCATCGCCCGCTCGTCGTCGAACAGGAACTCGGCCAGCGCCCGGGCGAGCTCGGTCTTGCCCACGCCGGTGGGCCCGAGGAACAGGAACGAGCCGCTCGGCCGGTTCGGGTCGGAGAGCCCGGAGCGCGCGCGGCGGACGGCGTTGGAGACGGCGTGGAGCGCGTCGTCCTGGCCGACGACCCGCCGCGCGAGCCGAGGCTCCATGTGCACGAGCTTCTCGATCTCGCCCTCGAGGAGCCGCGTCACGGGGATGCCCGTCCACTTGGCGACGGTCGCGGCGATGTCCTCCTCGTCGACCTCCTCGCGGAGCATGCGGCCCTGCGCGTGCTGGTCGGCCAGGCGCGCCTCGAGCTCGCCCAGCTGCTTCTCGAGCCCGAGGAGCGTGCCGTACCGGAGCTCGGCGGCGCGGTTGAGGTCGCCGCGGCGCTCGGCATCGGCCATCGCGTGCTTGGTCGCCTCGGTCTCCTCCTTGATCTTGCCGATCCGCGTGATGCCCTCCTTCTCCGCCTGCCAGCGCGCCTTGAGGCCCGCGCCTTTCTCCTGGAGCCCGGCGAGCTCGGCGTCGATCCTGGCCAGGCGCTCGCGGGACACCGGGTCGTCGTCGCGGGCGACGGAGACGCGCTCGATCTGGAGCTGCATCACGCGCCGCTCGATCTCGTCGATCTCCTGGGGCATCGAGTCGATCTGCATGCGGAGGCGGGCGGCGGCCTCGTCGACGAGGTCGATCGCCTTGTCGGGCAGGAACCGGTCGCCGATGTAGCGGTGCGAGAGGACCGCCGCGGCGACGAGCGCGGCGTCCTTGATCTTCACCTTGTGGTGGACCTCGTACTTGTCCTTGAGGCCGCGCAGGATCGCGATCGTGTCCTCGACGGACGGCTCGCGCACCAGCACCGGCTGGAACCGCCGCTCCAGCGCCGGATCCTTCTCGAGATGCTTTCGGTACTCGTCCAGCGTCGTCGCGCCCACGCACCGGAGCTCGCCGCGCGCGAGCGCCGGCTTCAGCATGTTGGCCGCGTCCACCGCGCCCTCCGCCGCGCCCGCGCCCACCAGCGTGTGCAGCTCGTCGATGAAGCAGACGATCCGGCCCTCGGACTCGGTGATCTCGCGGAGCACCGCCTTGAGGCGGTCCTCGAACTCGCCGCGGTACTTCGAGCCGGCGACGAGCGCGCCGATGTCGAGCGCGACCAGGCGCTTGCCCTTGAGGCCCTCGGGCACGTCGCCCGCGACGATCCGCTGCGCCAGCCCCTCGACGATCGCCGTCTTGCCGACGCCGGGCTCGCCGATCAGGACCGGGTTGTTCTTCGTACGGCGCGAGAGGACCTGGATCACCCGGCGGATCTCCTCGTCGCGGCCGATGACCGGGTCGAGCTTGCCGCGCCGGGCGAGGTCGGTGAGGTCGCGCGCGTAACGCTGGAGCGCCTGGTACTTGTCCTCCGGGTTCGGGTCGGTGACGCGCTGGGTGCCACGCACCTCGACGAGCGCCCGGTACACGGCCTCCGGCGTGACGCCGTGCTGCGCGAGCAGCCGCCCCGCCGCGCCGTCGCGGTCCTGGGCGAGCGCGAGCAGCAGGTGCTCGGTCGAGACGTACTCGTCCCGGAGGCGCCCGGCCTCGGTCTCCGCGCGCTCGAGCCCGGCGCGCGTGCGCTCGCCGAGGTACGGGCCGCCGCTGCCGCGCACCGTGGGCAGCTTCGCGAGCGCCGCCTCGAGGTCCCGCTGGAGCGCCTCGGGCCGCGCGCCGAGCTTCGCCAGCACGGGGCCGACCACGCCCTCGCGCTGCGCGACGAGCGCGCCGAGCAGGTGCTCGGGCTCGAGGGCCTGATGGCCGTGCTCGTCGGCGAGCGACTGGGCCGCCTGGAGCGCCTCCTGCGCCTTCACCGTGAGCTTGTCGAGTCTCATGGCCGTCTCGTGCCCCTCCTCCGTCATCCCTGGTACGCGCGGGGGTTGTCCCGCCGGAGCGTCGCCAGCTTCTGGTAGAGCTCTTTCTCCTCGGCGCCGAGGTCCGTCGGCATCACGATCCTCACGCTCACGAGCTGGTCGCCCGCGCCGCCGCCCTTCGGGCGCGGCATCCCGTAGCCCGGCAGGCGGAAGGTCCGGCCGCTCGACGTCGCGGGCGGCACCTTCATGGACACCCGGCCCCGGAGCGTCGGCACCTCGAGCGTGGCGCCGAGCGCCGCCTCGGGCGCGGTGACCGGCACGCTCACGTGGACGTCGTCGCCGCGCCGCTCGAAGAGCGGGTGGGGCGACACCGTCACCGACAGGTAGAGGTCGCCGCGCGCGCCCGTGCTCCCGCCGCCCTCGCCCCCGACGCGGACGCGCTGGCCGCTCCGGACGCCCGCCGGGATCCGCACGTCCACCTGGCGCCGCGCGCGCTGCCAGCCGCCCCCGCCGCACGCCCCGCACGACCGGCCCTTGACGTGGCCGGCGCCCTGGCAGGCCGCGCACGGCTCCTCGAGGTCGAGCGCGAACGTCCGGCGCGTGCCGGCGAACGCCTCCTCGAGCGTGATCTCGACGGCGGCCTCGACGTCCGCGCCGCGCCGCGCCCCGCGGCCGAGCAGCTCCTCGAACCCGAGGTCGGCGCCGCCCCCGCCGGGCCGGGCCCGCGCGCCGAGGTCGCCGAAGATCGTGCGGAAAAAATCGGAGAACCCGCCGCGGTCGCCGAGGTCGCCCCCGTACTCGACGCGAAATCCGCCCGGCGCGCCGGGCGGGCCCTCGGCGTAGCGCTGCCAGTCGGGGCCGAGCGCGTCGTAGCGCCGGCGCTTCTCGGGGTCGGACAGGACCTCGTAGGCCTCGCCGATTTCCTTGAAGCGCGCCCCGGAGTCCTTGGCCTTGGCCACGTCGGGGTGGTGCTTGCGGGCCAGGCGCCGGTAGGCGGACTTGATCGCCTTGTCGTCCGCGGTCCGGGCGACGCCGAGAATCTTGTAGTAGTCCTTGAACTCGACGGCCATTCCGTACAAATCCTACAAAAAGTGTAGCAGATAAAGTGAGTCTTGCACGCTCATGGTTGCCGTGGCGGAGGGGAGCGTGTCGCCCGCTTCAAAGTATGGAATTTACTTTTGTTTTATCTTTCGCGACATTCCGACCGACGTCGCCCGGGCCAGGTCGCGGCCCTCGCCGTCACGGACTACAGCTTCCATGAAGAAGGTCGAGCGGCCGCGCTTGACCACGCTGCCCTCACCGAGGACGGGCCCCTGGGTCACGGGCTCGAGGAACGAGATCGAGAGCTGGCTCGTGGCGAGGAACTCGCCCTCGTCGCAGAGCGTGTGCGCGGCCAGCGCCATCGCCATGTCGGCGTAGACGGTGACGATGCCGCCCTGCACCGCGCGCCCCGGGTGCATGAACTCGGGCTTGACCGCGTAGCGGACCAGGACCCGGCCGGGCTCGAGCGAGAGCACGTGCGCGTCGACCAGCCGCGCGATGGGCGCGAGCTTGCCGCGATCGTCGATCAGCCGCCGGAGCTTCTCGAGCTGGCCGCCCCCGCCGCCGTCGCGACCGCTCATCCGCGGCCGAGCGTGAACGCGACGTACATCGACATCGGGCCCCGCTGCAGGCGCATCGTCAGCTTGTCGCCCTCCTTGAGGCTGCGCGTGAGGCGCTCGAAGTCCGCGAGCGAGCCCACCCGCTGGCGGTTGCCCTCGTGGACCACGTCGCCGCGCTGGACGCCCGCCGCGGCCGCCGCGCTGCCCTCCTCGATCCGCGTCACGATGACGCCCTCGGTCGAGCGGAGGTTCAGCTGCCGCGCGATCTCCGGCGTGACCGGCCGCACGTCGAGGCCGAGGAGGGAGCGCGCGCGGCCCTGCCGCTGCTGGAGCTCGCGCTCCTCGGGCGCCTCGCCGATCTTCACCTCGACGGTCCGCTCGCCCTGGTCGCGCCAGACCTTGACCCTGGCGCTCTGGCCCGGGGCGAAGAAGCCGACCGCGCGCTGCAGGTCGCTCGGGCCCTCCATCCGCTTGCCGTCGAACTCGAGCAGGATGTCGCCGGGCTTGAGACCGGCCCGCGCCGCGGGGCTCTCGGGCACCACGTCCGAGATCAGCACGCCCTTGGCCGCCTCCTTGGCGCCGAAGGAGCGCGCGAGCTCGGGCGTGAGCGGCTGGATCGACACGCCGAGCCAGCCCCGCGTGACCTTCCCCTTCGCGAGCAGCTCGGCGTAGATCTTGCGCGCCATGTTCGAGGGGATCGCGAAGCCGATCCCCGAGCCGCCCGCGACGATCGCCGTGTTGATGCCGATGACCTCGCCCTGCATGTTCACCAGCGGCCCGCCCGAGTTGCCGGGGTTGATCGCCGCGTCGGTCTGGAGGAAGTCGTCGAAGGGGCCCTGGCCGATCTGCCGGGCCTTGGCGCTGACGATGCCGGCCGTGACGGTGGACTGCAGCCCGAACGGCGAGCCGACCGCGAGCACCCAGTCACCGACCTGCACCCGGTCGGAGTCGCCGAGCCGGGCGTAGTTGAACGTGCCCTTGCCGTCGTCGAGCTTCAGGACCGCGAGGTCGGTCTTCTTGTCCAGGCCGACGACCTTGGCCCGGTGCTTGCTGCCGTCGAGCGTGATGACCTCGATGTCGGTCGCGCGATCGACGACGTGCGCGTTGGTCAGCGCGATGCCGGTCGGGTCGACGATGACGCCCGAGCCGAGGCTGCGCTGCGGGATCCGCTCGGGCACCTCGCCGAAGAACCGCCGGAAGAACTCCTCGCCGAAGAACTCCTCGAACGGCGTGCGGCCCGGGGGGCCGCCGGCGCCGCGCGACACCGTGTTGATGTTGATGACGGCCGGCTTGATCGCCTCCGCCACCTTGGCGAACGTCCCCGCCGCGACCGGCATCTGCACGGGCAGGATGGGCGCCTGGATCGGGGGCGTCTGGGCGAGCAGCGGCGCGCGCCGGAGCTCGGCCCCGCCCGAGGTGTACGCGCCCAGCGCCACGCCGAGCACGAGGGTGACTGCGAGAGCACCGAAGAAGGTGCGTCGCTTCAACTGCATCATCGCCGGATCTCCTCTGTCGGGCTCTCTCCTGCCAGCGCGCTGCGGAGGCGCTCGCCCTCGAGCGTCTCCGTGCGCTTCAGCTCCTGTGCCGCCGCGACGAGCACGGATTTCTTGGTCGTCAGGATGCCACGGACGCGGTCGTGCGTGCGGTCGAGCATCGCGCGCACCTCCTCGTCGATCGCCCGCGCGGTCGCCTCGCTGAAGTCGCGCTCGCCGCCGACGCCGGTGCCCTTGAGGAAGAGCGGGACCCGCTCGCCGTAGGTGGCGAGCCCGACCCGCTCGGACATGCCGTACTTCGTGACCATGAGGCGGGCCAGCTCGGTCGCGCGCTCGAGGTCGTTGTGGGCGCCGGTCGAGACCTCGCCGTACACGAGCTCCTCGGCCACGCGCCCGCCGAGGAGGACCGCCAGGCGGTCGTCGAGCTCCGCCCGCGTGAGCAGGAAGCGGTCCTCGGTCGGCAGCTGGTAGGTCATGCCGAGCGCGGCGACCCCGCGCGGGATGATCGTGACCTTGTGGACCGGGTCGGCGTGGGCGACGGACGTCGCGACCAGCGCGTGGCCCATTTCGTGGTGCGCGACGATGTCCCGCTCCTTCTCCGAGAGCACCCGGCTCTTCTTTTCCAGTCCTGCAACGAGCCGATCGATGGCTTCCTCGAAGTCCGCCATCCCGACCGCGTTCTTCTCCTTGCGCGCCGCGAGCAGCGCCGCCTCGTTGACGATGTTGGCGAGGTCCGCGCCCGCGAAGCCCGGCGTCCGCGCCGCGATCACGCCGAGGTCGACGTCCGGCGCCAGGACGACGGCGCGCGCGTGCAGCCGGAGGATGGCCTCGCGGCCGCGCACGTCCGGCTTGTCCACGACGATCTGGCGGTCGAAGCGGCCGGGGCGCAGCAGCGCCTGGTCGAGGACCTCGGGGCGGTTGGTCGCCGCCATGAGGATGACGCCCTTGGACGAGTCGAAGCCGTCCATCTCGGCGAGGAGCTGGTTCAGCGTCTGCTCCCGCTCGTCGTGGCCGCCGACGAACCCCGTCGCCCCGGCCCGCGACTTGCCGATCGCGTCGAGCTCGTCGATGAAGACGATGCACGGCGCCTTGTCCTTGGCCTGCTCGAAGAGGTCGCGCACGCGGGCGGCGCCCACGCCGACGAACATCTCGACGAACTCCGAGCCCGAGAGCGTGAAGAACGGCACGTCGGCCTCGCCGGCGACGGCGCGCGCGAGCAGGGTCTTGCCGGTGCCCGGCTGGCCGACGAGCAGCACGCCCTTCGGGATGCGGCCGCCGAGCCGCTGGTACTTCTTGGGGTTCGTCAGGAAGTCCACGATCTCGACGAGCTCCGCCTTGGCCTCGTCCACGCCGGCGACGTCGGCGAACGTCGTCTTGAGCTCCTTGCGGTCGAAGATCTTGTGCTTGGAGCGGCCGAACGAGAGCGCCTGCGTGGGCCCGCCGCCGACGCGGCGCATCAGGAACATCCAGATCGCGACCATGACGCCGAGCGGGATGATCCAGCCGAAGAAGAGGTCGCGGAGGAACGTCGACTCGATCTTGCCGCTGAACTCGACGCGGTGCTGCTCGAGCTCGGCGACCAGCCGCTGCTCGTCGATGCCCGGGATGCGCGTGACCGTGAAGTCGCGCACGTCGCCGCCCGGGCCGAGCCACTGCCGCAGGCGGTCGCCCGCGCCCGAGGGCCCGGTCGGGAGCGCGTCCGGCCTGGCCACGCCCCGGATCTCCCGCTCGGTGAGCGCGACGCGCTCGACCTTGTCGGCGCGGAGCAGCTCGAGGAACTTCGACATCGGGATCTCGACCGTCCGGGGGGCGAAGAGCCAGGATTGTAGGAGAAGGAAGACCAGCGTCGCGACCAGCACGTAGGCGAGGGAGAACTGGATGCGCTGGTTGAATCGCGGCTTCATCGAGCTCCCCCCTCAGTCATGCTAGCCGCCGGGATGCAGTGTGTCAAACGCACGGAGCCTCTTTTCCCTTGACACTTCAAGCGCTTTGCCCTAAAAGTTGGCGCTGATCGCTCCTGTGAAACCTAGAACAAGCGCATCATCCCAAGGGCCGCGCGGGGGCCGCGACTGCGCCTGGACCGTCCTCTGCACGCTCACGCTCCTGGGACTGCTCGCGGCACTCCCCGCCGAGGCGCAGGAGGCCGCCACGGAGCCAGCATACCGCGCCTTCCCGCTGATCGGCTCCCGGCTCGCCGTCTGGGCGGTCGCGCAGCTCCACCTGAACTTCGCCGCCTTCATCCTGGGCGTGCCCATCTTCGCCGTGATCATCGAGATCGTCGGCTGGCGCACCGGGGAGGGCCGCTACGACTGGCTGTCCCACGAGCTCGTGAAGCTCACGTTCGCCGCCTTCTCCACGACGGCGCTCCTGGGCGCGCTCCTCCTGTTCCTGTTCGTCGGCTACTACCCGAGGTTCTGGACGTACATGACCTCGATCTTCTTCCCCACCTACTGGATCTACGCCCTCCTCTTCTTCGCCGAGACCTTCACCGTGTACCTCTGGTACTACGGCTGGGACTGGCTCGCCGGGCCGCGGAAGTGGATCCACGTGGGCCTGGGCGTCCTCTCGAACCTGTTCGGGACCGCCATCCTCGTCGTCGCCAACTCCTGGGTGACGTTCATGATCTCGCCGGCCGGCATCACCGAGTCCGGGGCGCTCAAGGGGAGCGTGTGGGCGGCGATCAACAACTTCACGTGGATGCCGATCAACATCCACCGGCTCATCGCCAACATCGTGTTCGGGGGCACCATCGCGGCCGCCTATGCGGCGTTCCGGTTCCTGGCGGCGAAGACCGACGAGGAGCGCGCGCGCTACGACTGGATGGGCTACATCGGCAACTTCGTCGCGCTCTCCGCGTTCATCGTCCTGCCGTTCGCGGGCTACTACCTCGGCCGGGAGATCTACGCGTTCAACCAGACCATGGGCATCACGATGATGGGCGGCTTCATGTCGTGGCTCTGGATCATCCAGGCCATCCTGATCGGCATTCTCTTCCTCGGGTCGAACTACTACCTGTGGCTCGGGATGGAGCGCATCCCCGGCTCGGAGCGCTACCGCAAGTACGTGCCCCCGATGCTGATCGTGCTGACGCTCGGCTTCATGATCTGGGCGACGCCCCGCTCGCTCGTCGTGACCCTCGACGAGGCGCGCGCGATGGGCGGCACGCACCACCCGGTGCTCGGCGTGCTCGGCGTCATGTCCGCCAAGAACACGGTCGTCAACCTGATGATCCTGACGACCTTCCTCTCCTACATCCTGTACCGCCGCGCCAACAAGGTCCCCACGAAGCCGTGGGTGCGGACGGGCATGGCGGTCCAGTGGGCCGCGTTCGGGCTCGCCGGGGCGGTCGTCGTCTTCTACGGCGTCTACGGCTACTTCGTCGAGTCGATCGTGCGGATCGGCTTCTCCGTCTACCAGGTCGTCGCGGTCCTCGGGGCGCTCGTGCTCGTGATGGCCCTCGACATCCCGATGTTCCGGGGCGCCCGGTCCACGGGCACGATCCGCTGGGGCACGATCGCCCCGCGCTCGCAGTACGTGCTGATCCTCCTCGCGGTCACGTTCACGTGGCTCATGGGCCTGATGGGCTTCGCGCGCTCGGGCATCCGCCAGCACTGGCACGTCTACGGCGTCATGCGCGACACGTCCGTCGACGCCGTGACGCCTGCGCTCGGCTACGCGGCCAACGTGATCACGCTCGTGACGATCGCCTTCTTCGCGCTCGTGATGTTCATCTTCTGGCTGGGCGGCCTCGCGGAGAAGGGCACGGCGTCCGCCCACGGCCACGCCCCGGCGCCGGCGATCGCCGGCGGCCGCGCTCCCGACGCCTGATGCGCGTCCCCGTCGGCGTCAAGGTCGGCGCGTTCGCCGTCGCCATCATGGGCAGCTACACGTACTTCGCCAACTCGATCCCGCAGATCGAGTCCAGGCCGCCCCAGGAGCTGTCGCTGGAGGGCGGCAGCGTGACCCCGGCGCAGCTGGTGAAGGCCGGCGAGGAGATCTACACGACGAAGGGCACGTGCGAGATCTGCCACCGGATCGGCCAGAAGGGGACGCGCGCGCCGGACCTCGCGGGCATCGGCGGGCGCGCGGGCAAGACGAAGCCGGGCCTGAGCGCGAAGGGGTACATCATCGACTCGCTCCTGCACCCCGGCAACCACGTCGTCGAGGGCTACCCGAACATCATGCCGGCCGTCGACAAGCCGCCCATCGCCCTGAACCGCTCCGAGCTCTGGGCGCTCACCGCGTTCCTCCAGTCGCTGGGCGGGACCGTGGACGTCGCGCTCGCCGACATCCCGGCGACGGCGGGCGCGGGCGGCGTCGGCGGCGCCGCGGCGGCCGCGGTGACGCTGCCCGGAGACCCGAAGGCGGGCCAGGCGATCTTCGCCGGCAAGGGGACGTGCATCGCCTGCCACAAGGCGGGCGCGCTCGGCGCCTCCCCCGTCGGCCCCGACCTCTCGCAGATCGCCAGGATCCAGACTCCCGAGTACATCATGAAGAAGATCCTGGACCCGGCGGGCTCCGGGACGGTGGCGGGCTACCCGAAGGGCGTCATGCCGCCGATGTTCGGCCAGAGCCTCACCGCGAAGGAGTACGTGGACCTCGTGGCCTTCCTGCTCACGCTCAAATGAGCCTCCTCCGGTCGCGCTTCGTGCAGGCGGTCCTCATCGTCGTCCTCTCGTTCGTCGCGCTGCGCTGGGGCATCCGCCCGCCGGCGCCGTGGAGCGTGATCCAGATCTACATGGCGGTCGTCGTGATGGCGGTCCTGATCTACGTCTCCGCGGACTCCGACTCCTGGCGCGCGTTCGTGCGCCCGCTCTGGTCCACGCTGGTGGATCCGGACAAGCGCAACGTCCGGCTCGCCTGCCTCGTCGTGCTGCCGCTCCTGCTCGGGTACTACGCCTACACGCAGGCCGCCGCCAGGCCGCAGGCGCCGCCCGAGCTGCGCGCGGTGCACCCGGCACCCCCGGCGGCGATCCAGTTCCGCGGCAAGGAGATCGATATCTCGGGCGTGGACAATCCGCTCCGGAAGGACCCGGCGGCGCTCCGGACGCACGTCGCGGCGGGCGCGGACATCTACGTCCGCAACTGCATGTACTGCCACGGCGACAACCTCGACGGCAAGGGCCACTTCGCACCCGGCTTCAACCCGCCGCCCGCCAACTTCCAGGATCCCGGGACGATCGCGATGCTGCAGGAGGCGTACCTCTTCTGGCGCATCGCCAAGGGCGCGCCGGGGCTGCCGAAGGAGTCCACGCCCTGGAACTCCGCGATGCCCGCCTGGGAGGATCGCCTGACCGAGGAGCAGATCTGGCAGGTGATCACGTACCTGTACGACGCGACGGGGCAGCAGCCGCGGCGCCGGGAGGCCGCGCACTGATGCCCGCGCGCGCTCGTGCTCGCGTCACGTGGGCCGGGGGCGTGGTCGGCGCGCTCATCGTGGCGGTCTCGGTCGTCGCGGCCGCGGGCCCGGCGGCGGCGCAGGCGGGGGACGCTCGGGCGGGGAACGCGGTGTACGCGCTCAGGTGCGCG
>Ga0209341_10001592_pt1 | contig 22301 bp, 19 predicted proteins | sample RifCSP13_2_FD_184020 | JGI IMG/M metagenome (GOLD analysis project Ga0209341, IMG submission 184020) | Soil microbial communities from Rifle, Colorado - Rifle CSP2_sed 13_2 (SPAdes) (version 2) | ecosystem: Environmental > Terrestrial > Deep subsurface > Rock core/Sediment | place: Rifle... | reverse complement strand
CCAGGGCCTGTCGGTGAACGACTCGCCCTCCGAGTCCGCCCGCCAGATGCGCAGCCTCATCGAGCAGCGAGCGGCCGAGGGGCGGACCGACGACGAGATCCGCGATGAGTTCCGGGCAGCCTACGGTGACTGGATCCTGCTCTCGCCGCCGGCCAGCGACCCGCGCGGCCTGGTCTGGCTCGCTCCGGTAGTGATCGTCGCCGCGGGCGCTCTGCTGGTGCTCTCACGCATCCGGCGACGTGCCGACGCGGTCGCCGCGCCGACCGCGGAGCAGCTCGCGCTCCTGCGGGAGCGCGCACGGCTCGAGGAAGCCGACTCATGACCATGGCGATCGTCCTCGTGGCCGCGCTCGCGGCCGGCGGGTGGCTGGCGCTGCGTCCGCTGCTCCGTCCCGCCGCGTGGCCCGCGGAGCCGCCCGATCGGCGTGACGACGTCGCGCGGGCCGTGAGCTCGATCCGGGACCTCGAGTTCGCGCAGGCGGCCGGCACCATCGATCCCGCCGACGCAGCGCGCCTCCGCGCCCGCATCGAGGCCACGGCCTTCGCGCCGGCCGATGCGACGCCCGCGCGCGCGCCGGTCGCCACCTTCGCGCTCGTCGCCGGCGTGGCCGCGCTCCTGGCGCTGCTCGTGGTCGCCTTCCTGCCGTCGGCCGCGGGCGACCGCGCGCCCGGCGCGACGATCACGGGCAGCGTCCCGGACGCCGGACCCAGCCTGGCGGCTCTGGAGTCAGCGGTGCGCGAGCGCCCGGGGGACGTGCCGAGCCGCCTCGCGCTCGCCGATGCCTACGCGGCCGAGGGACGCGCGACCGAGGCCGCCGAGCAGTACCGCGCCGTCCTCGCGGTCGACGACGAGAACGTTCCCGCGCTGAACGGCCTCGGCCTCTTGCTCTTCCGCTCGGGCTCGCTCGACGGCGCGCTCCTGGCGAGCGACCGGGTGCTCAGCCTGCGCCCGCGCGATCCGGACGCGCTGTTCCTGAAGGGCCTCGTCCTCTATCAGCAGCAGCGGTACGCGGAAGCGGTGGCGGTGTGGGAGACGTACCTGGACGTGGGTGAGTTCCACGGGGCCGCGCCGATGGTGCGCACGCTCTATGAGGACGCGAGGCAGAAAGCCGGCCGGTAGCGGGGGCTGGTGATACCAGATCTGGGAGATGCCGGGGAGTTGAACCCCGATCTACAGATCCACAATCTGCAGTGTTGCCGTTACACCAGCATCTCCGCGGAGCGAAGGTGACGCCGCACTTCGCATTTTAGATGCTGACCCCCTGGAAGACCACGAGCGGACGCCGGGTCGACCGCCGGGATCGGGCTAGTCGCGCTCCCGCGCGCTGTCGGCGTCGCCGCGGCCACGGCCGCCACCATCGTCGTCACCGGACGAGCCCTCGTTGACGCGTGAGCCACGTTCGCCGGCTCCGCGGGTCTCCACGTCGCCGCGGCGGTCGCCGACGCCCGGCAGCGGACGGAGCGTGCTCGAGGGCACGAAGCCGGAGCCGCGCTCGCTCTCCTGCGAGCGGCGCTTCTCCTCCTCGCGCCTGGCCTGCTCCTCGCGAGCGCGCTGCTCCTCGCGCGCCTTCGCCTCTTCCTTGCGCAGCTCCTCGAGGCGCTGCGCGGCTTCCTCACGCGCCTTGTCCTCGGCCTTGCGCTGCTCCTCGAGCTTCTTGGCGGCTTGCTCGCGGGCCTTCTCCTCGGCCTTCCGGAACTCCTCGAGGCGCTTCTCCGCCTCCTTGCGCTGCTCTTCGGCGAGCTTCGACGCCTGCTCGCGGGCCTTCTCCTCGAGCTTCCGGAACTCCTCGGCTTTCCTGGCCTCGTCTTCCTTCGCCTTCCCCTCGGCCTGTCGGAGCTGCTCCGCACGCCTCTCCGCTTCCTGCCGCATCGCTTCCTGGGCCTTGATCGCGTTGGCGCGCGCCTGCTCCTCGGCCCGGCGACGCTCCTCCTCGGCCTTCAAGCCTTGCTGCTTCGCCCTCTCCTCGGCGGCGCGCGCCTCGCGCACCCGGCGGTCGTCCTGGTCCTGATCCGACGGCGTAACGATCTGGACGACCCGCTCGAAGAGGCCCTGCGCCTCCGGCCTCGGGGTCGCGTTCTCGCGCCGCTCGTCGGCGCTCTCCTCGGCCCGCCGGCGCTCGGAGGTTAGCCGCTCGACATTGACGTTGGCGCGCTGCTCGGCCTGGCGCAGCTCCGCCAGGCGGCGCTCCTCTTCGGCGCGGCGCTCGCGCTCGCGGCGCTCCTGATCCTCGCGCGACCGCTGCTCGGCAGCCTTCTTCTCGGCCTCGCGCCGCGTCACGTCGTCCGCGGACAGGGGCGGGAGCGTGAGCGCCACGATCGGCTGGACGATGCCTCCGGCGTTGTTCGCGCCGCCCGACCCGCCCGCACCGCCGGGACCACCGGCACCGCCCGCACCGCCGGGACCACCGGCACCGCCCGCACCGCCGGGGCCACTGGCACCGGCCGGCCCGCTGTCGCCGTCGTCGTCGTCCTCGCCGTTCCCGGCGGGCGTCTCGACCCCGCCGGTCGCCGGTCCGCCGCCGCGAGCATCGCCGCCGGCGGCGCTATCGGGCCGCCCGAGCGCGCCGGCCTGCGCGGGTGCCGCGGGGACCTCGGAAACCTTGATGACGGGCGGGGTCGCCTCGCTGTCCTCGAGCTGGCGCACGTCCGGCGGCGCGGTCGTGTCGTTCGTGTCGGCGGACCGCCTGAGCTCGATCCCGGTGACGGTGGGCGCGTCCTCGACGCGGCGCACCGTCCGCTCGCTGCGGGCCGATCGACGACCGCGCTCCTCGACGACGGTGACGACCTCGACGTCCTCCGCGGACTCGTCGTCGCCGACGACCGTGGAGACCTTCCCGTCGGTGACGTTGGGCATCGTGACCACGACCTTGCCGTCGACCCGTTCGACCGTCGCGCCCGGCGTCTGGACGACGAGGCGGCCATCCCTCTCGCCGTTCGCGCGGCCCTGCGGGTCCACCACGAGCGAGTTCGCCGCGCCGATCGAGACGGTGACCTTGCGCTCCGGCTCGGGCGCGGGCACGGGCGGCGGGATCGGCGCGGCCGGACGAGCGGTGACGGTGAACCCGGCGGCGACGATGACCTCTTCGCCCTCCGGCGCTTCCGGTGTCGGCGGGCGCTCGGCCGCCACGGCGCCTTCGGTCGTCTGGATCACGGTCTCCGGCACGCCGGGGTCGGCGCCAAGCTGGACGCCGACGAGGAACAGCGTGCCGCGCACGGTGGCGGTCGTGGTCGGGGTGCGCACCTCGTACTTGGAGCCCGCGGTCAGGAGCTTCGTGACCGCGTGCCACGTCTGACCCACGTCCTGCCGCATGCCGATGATGGTCGTGCCATCCGGGTTCGCCTGAAGGGCCTCGATGACGAGCGTCGTGTCGGGATCGATGGAGACGGTCGATCCCTCGAAGTACGTGAGCACGGCGTAGGTCTCGTGGCCGGTCAGGATCGTCATGCCCGCCTGCAGCACGTCGCCGTCCGCCGCGGCGCGCGGCGCCGAGCCACCCGGCTCGATGACCCTCACCTCGCCCGCGATGATCGCGAGCGTCGTCGATGCGCCGAGGGCGACGGTGCCCTGCGTCGCGACGAGGCCGGTCGTCCCGATGACGGTCGCGAACACGAACGACATGAGCACGCCGACCGTGATGACGCGGACCGTGCGCACTGGCAGGGCCGGAGCCGAGACCTGCGGAAGGGGGATCGTAGCGGCGAGCTCCCGGACGGCGCGGGCGGAAGCGGCGCTCCGTGCGAGCAGCGCCGTCGCGCGCGGGCGAAGCGCTGCGAGCCGAGCACCAGCCGAACGCATCCACCTCGCGGCGGGGCCGGCCGCGGTCGTCGCGCGGGCGACCAGGATCTCGACGCGGCCGCGGACGGTGCGGGCCCGCGCGTCGCGAGCGAGGTCGCGCGCGAGCGCGGCAGCGCGCGCGGAGCGGACCGCGCCGCGGAGCGGCTTCCCCTTCCGGTCGAGGAGCAGGGCATCCGGGACAAAGGTGGGGCCGATCTCGCCGGCGAGCTCGCGGCGGGCCCATGCGGCGGAGCCCCGTGACGCGACGAGAACGCGGGCGGCGAGGGCCGAGAGCGCGCCGTCGATCGCGGCGCCGATGACGACGATGAAGAGGACGAGAAGGACACCGGCCGCACGAAGGAGCCGGCGCGCGTCCGGGCCCGTGGCGGGCGTCCCGGCCGAGATCTCGAGGAGGAGCGCAGCGGCGAGCGTGACCGGTCCGCGGTCACGCAGCCAGGCGTGTCCGTCTCGCACGCGGGACAGGAATGCCTTGGAGCGCGGACCCACCCTGGCCTCCTCCCTTGCTCTCCCCACGAACTGTTCAGCGACCGGGCGATAGGGCCACCGGCACTATCCCGGGCTGGTCCGGCCACGTGGCTTCAGGGGGGTCTCAAGGCGCTCGGCAAGCGTGCAGGCGCTAACGCTTCGATATGGGGCCGCCCGGGGGGGTGACAGCGCGGAGCCGCAGGCCCCCGCGTACGTAAGGGTCGGCTCTGCCGCCTGGCCTAGAGCCGGGGCGCCAGGATCAGGTAGCCGCCTACGCCGATGAGGATGAGCGGGACGAAGAGCGGCTGGAGACCCTCCGGGATGACATCCGCGATGCGGAACACCTCGGCGAGCGTCACCAGGCCGAAGATCGCGGCCGGCACCAGCGGCCACCGGCGCTGGGGCCGGATCACGAAGACCGCCGCGAGGCCCACCGTGAGCGAGGCCAGGAAGAGCGGCGCGACCGTGTCCGGCGGCAGACCGAGCCAGCCGGGGATCAGGAGACCGGTGCCGAAGCTGATGAGGATCGCCGCCGGTACCAGGTAGACGTAGGGACTGAAACCCGTCAGATACGCGGCCGCGAACGCGCCGCCCAGTGCGAGGAAGAGGTACGAGGTCGCGTCGGGGATCCCGAGCGTCGGGAGCAGGTACGTGACGCCGACGGCGACCAGGACCGCGCCGCCTAGAACTCCGCGCCGGCGCCGGTTGAAGCTCGGGCTGGTCGCGACGGCCGCGTCAGCCATGGGCGGCTCTCCCGCCGCCATCGTCGACATCGGGCGCGCGCCGGTGAGCCCGCTCTCCTGCTGTGATCCGGCCTGCTCCGTCATGCGTTCTTCCCCTCCATCGCTCGCCTCGTCAGTCCCTCGGCGGTGAATACTCCGACACGCTGACGAGGAATGGTCGCGTACGTCCAGCCTGGATGGTGAGGGGTCCTGCAAGCCCCTCGCGCTCGAACACCGGGACCCGCAGCCCGTGGAGCCGCTCGCTGCGCTTCTCCCAGCGCGTGGAGCAGACGGGGCACACGAACGAGCCCTCGCGCATGGCCGCTCCATGCGTGAGCAGGATCTTCGCGCAGCAGCGCTCCACGTTCGGCTCGTGGCCGTGCACGGAAGCCAGATACGGGAACGCCGCCGCATCGCCGCCGGCCGACCCCGGTCGCGGGCCGCGACGCTCGCGCCGCTCGAACTCACGCCCGTCCGCGACGCGGCGGAACGCGGATCCGCGCGCCTTGGTCCACTCCGTCGCGCACTCGGGACACGCGAAAGCGCCTCCCTCGGGGTAGAAGCCGCCCCACTGGAGGATCCAGTCCTCGCAGCAGTCCGCCAGGATGACGCGCTCGCTCATCCGCCGCCTCCCAGGAGCCAGCGCAGCAGCGCCTTCTGCGCATGGAGCCGGTCCTCCGCCTGATCGAACACCGCGCTCTGCGGGCCGTCGATCACGTCGTCGGTGATCTCCTCGCCGCGGTGCGCGGGAAGGTCGTGCATCACGATCGCGTCGGGCCGCGCGAGCGCGAGCAGCTCCGCGTTCAGCTGGAATCCCTGGAAGGCGCGGCGCCTGCGCTCGTACTCCTGCTCCTGGCCCATGCTCGTCCACACGTCGGTGTAGACCACGTCCGCGGCGCGCACCGCGGCGCGCGGATCGCCCACCAGCTCGATGTGCGCGCCGGTGCGGCGCGCGATAGCGTCGGCCCGTTCGCGGAACCGGGGCTGCGGCTCGAACCCCGCCGGCGTCGCGATGCGCAGGGTCTGCCCAGCGAGCGCGATGCCGAGCAGGAGCGAGTGGCAGACGTTGTTCCCGTCGCCGATGTACGCGACCGTGACGTCGCGGCCGGGCCCCTTGCGCTGCCGGATGGTGAACACGTCCGTCAGCCCCTGACACGGGTGCGAGACGTCCGAGAGGCCGTTCACCACGGGCACCGGCGACCATCGCGCGAACTCCTCGATCGTCTCGTGCGCGAACGTTCGCAGCACGACCGCATCGACGTACCGGCCCACTACCCGCGCCACGTCGGCCACGCTCTCACGCCGCCCGAGACCGACCTCCGCCGGCGCGAGGTAGGCGGCGTGCCCGCCGAGATGGACCATCGCCATCTCGAACGACAGGCGCGTGCGCAGGCTCGGCTTCTCGAAGATCATGGCGATGGAGCGCCCGCGGAGCGGCGCGTCCTCGGGGACCGGGTGGCGCTTCAGCGATGCCGCGTCCGCGAGCAGCCGCTCCAGATCGTCGGGCTCGAGGTCCGCGAGGGACGTGAAGTGACGCGTGCGCGCCCCCACCACCGCGGCGCTCAGCGCACGACCTCGATGCGCGGGCGCCGGCGCTCGCGCACGAGCGCGACCAGCGCGTCCCCGACGCGGTCGGCGTCGTGCCGGATCGTGTCGAGCTTCTCCCACAGACGGCGCGGTCCGGACCACGTGTCGATGAGCGGCGCCAGGACCGGATCGACGCCGAGGGCGCGGATCGCCCCGAGCTCGTTCTCGGTCGGCTCGAGGTAGCGCAGGCCCTGCGCGGAGTAGTGCTCTCGCAGCTCGGCAGGCGGCGCGTCGGCATTCAGGAGCGCCACGTCGAGGCCCCGGCCGCCCAGGTGGTGGAGCACGGTGCGCACGTGCTCCGCCAGGCCGAGCTCGTCCGTCTGGCCCGGCTGCGTCGTCGTGTTCGCGATGTACACGACCGGCGCGTCGCTCTCCGCGATCGCGTGCGCGATCTCCGGCACGAGAAGGCACGCGCACACCGTCGTGTAGAGGCTTCCCGGCCCCAGCGTGATGAGGTCGGCCTCGGCGATGGCCTCCACCGTCCCCGCGCAGGGCTCGACCTCGCCGTCCTTCAGGAATATCCGCGCGATGGCCGGCTTCCCCACCGCACGGACGTTGACCTCCTGCTCCACGACGCTGCCGTCCACGAGCTCGGCGCAGAGGTGCGTGTTGTAGAGGGTGACCGGGAGCACGCGACCGCGTACACCGAGCATGCGCGCGGCCTCCTCGACCGCACCGAGGAAGCTCCCCTCCAGCTGCGTGAGCGCGGCGAGGAAGAGGTTGCCGAACGCCATGCCGTCCAGCTCCTCGCTCTTGTCCGTCCGGAAGCGGTGCTGGAACAGGCGGCGGAGCTCGGGCGATCCCTCCGCGAGCACCACCATCGCGTTGCGGATGTCTCCAGGCGCGGGCACGTCCAGGGCGATGCGCACCTTGCCGGTCGAGCGCCCGGAGTCGGTCACGCCGATGAGCCCCGTGATGCGGCTGGTGTGGCGCTTGAGGCCGCGCATGACGCTGGGCGCGCCGAGGCCGCCTCCGACGCAGACGACCTTCAGCTCGTCCATAGGCGCATGGTCGCAGAAAGGAAGGGGCCCCGGTCCTTCCCGGGGCCCCTTCCTGCAGGCGAAGCTAGGTCACTTCCAGAAGACGTGAGTGAAGAGGAGCCTCCCGTTCCCGAGGTCCTGGACGTACCAGTGACCGCGCGCCGGGCTAGCGCCGAAGGGCGTCCCGTCGGGAGCATGCCCGCTGACCCATTCGGCAGCCGCGGCGCTCGCGCCTCCGGCCGACGTGTTGAAGCGGTCGAGGTGCTTGTAGATCGACCGGAGCTGGTCGTAGTCGTGAGCGTTCGGCGTCGTGCTCGTGAGGTCGCTGTCGCTCGTGTTGTGGTAGTAGTCCATGCAGGTGTTCTGAGAGCTGCCGTCCTCGGACGTGTGCCCGAGCCCGAAGGTGTGGCCGATCTCCTGGCACATGACGTGTTGCTGCTCGGCCTCGTTCGCGTACGCGTAGTTCGCCTCGGGCGTCCAGTAGTGGTCGTTCATCTTCGCGAGGCCCTGAGCGATGTGGCTGCCCCTGGTGATCCAGATCTGCGCGAGTCCGAGCCAGCCGTTGGCGCCGTAGTTCGAGCTGCACACCTGGACGGTCCCCTGCTTCGCGGCGCACGTGCTGCCCGTCGTGCTGCCCGCGACGACGGACGTGTCGAGGACGGTCGAGACGGACCAGTCCCCCGACGCCTGCGCGAGGTTCGCGTCCCAGGCCGTGCCGACGTTGTCGCCGAGCTGCAGCGCCAGCGGGTTCGACGTGCGCGCCCAGTGGTACTTGGCCCAGCGGTGGGCCGCCTGCGCGTCTGAAGCGAAGGCGATGGACGTGGCGATGACGAATGCCGCCACGAAGAGCATCCCGAATGGGAGACGCGTGATCCGCCGCACCTAGACCCTCCCGATCGATCATTTAGCCGCCCGTTCGGCGGTCGGTCGAATGGTGCTCTGGCGACCGGGAAGGCGTCTAGTAGTGCGATACCACGGGCGTGCGTACTGAACGCCGTTGGAACCTGGCTGCAACCGCTGGGGGCGGGATGGGCCGCCTCTGGATAACCTAGGCGAAACTACCTATATCTCTTGCGCCAGCCGGGCGGGGCGGTCACGGTGCTCAGGCGTGATCGAGGTCGCTCCGGCCGTCCTGTCCGTCCACCAGCGGAGCGCGCCGCTCGACGCGCGGGAGCGGCTCGCGGCGCGCGTCGGCTCGCTCGCGCCGCGGGCGGACGTGGTCGCGCTCGCGAGCTGCCACCGGGTCGAGCTCTATGCGGCGCTGCCGGCGGCGGGCGCGAGATCCGAGCTCGAGGCAATGATCGGGGTCGGTCCCGGGTCGCTGGCCGGCGCGCGGTGGGCCGGCGGCGAGGACGCCGTGCGGCACATCTTCCGCGTCGCGTCGGGGATCGACTCGGTGATCGTCGGCGAGGGCCAGATCGCGGGGCAGCTGCGCCGTGCGCACCAGGAGGCGCGGGACCGCGGCCTACATCCCCTCCTTGACCGCCTCCTCCAGCGGGCCCTCGCCGTGGCGCGCGAGCTCCGCGCCACGACCTGGCCCGCCGGGGCGGACCGGTCCGTCGGCTCCCTCGCCGTCGACGAAGCTCTCGCGCGGCTCGAGGCTCCGCGGGGGTCGACCGCGCTGGTCGTCGGGGCAGGCGAGATCGGCAAGCTCGCGGCGCGCGCTCTCGCGCGGCGGGTCGGCCGTGTCGTCGTCGTGAACCGCGACGCGGAGCGCGCCCGGGATCTCGCCGCGCGCATCGGCGGCCGGGGCGTTGGATTGGACGAGCTCGCGACCGAGCTGGTCGGCGCGGACGTGGTCATCTCGGCGGCCGACACCCGCGGCACGGTCCTCACAAGGGCGCTGCTCGAGGCGCGCTGCCGCGTAAGGCCTCTCGTGCTCGTGGACATCGCGGTCCCCCGCAGCGTCGCCGAGGACGGTCGCGCTCTGCCCGGTCTCTCTTACCAGGACGTCGATGGGCTCTCCGCGCACCGCCCGGCGGTCGCCCCGGAAGCGATCCGACGCGCGGAGCGGCGCTGCGCGGACGAGGCGCGCGAGTTCATGCGCGAGCTGCGCGCCAGGGCCGCGGCGCCGACCATCCGCGCCGTCCGCGAGCGCGCGGACGCCGTCCGCCGCCGCCAGCTGGCGCGCGCGCTGCGCAAGCTCTCCCACCTCGGCGAGCGCGACCGCCGCGTCGTCGAGGGCCTCGCCGCCTCGCTGACCGGCGCGATCCTGCATGCGCCGTCGGTCGCGCTCCGCGAGGAGCCCGACCGCGACGCGGCCGCTCGCGCTCTCTTCGGCCTCGAGGCCGCTCCCGGGGGAAGGCGCCGATGACCGTCCTGGGGACCCGGGGGAGCGCGCTCGCGCTCGCGCAGGCGCGCATCGTCGAACGCGCGCTCGGGGTGCCGATGGAGATGCGCATCGTGCGGACCACCGGTGACGCCTCGGACCGGCCGATCACCGAGCTCGGCGACGGCGCCTTCGTGACGGCCATCGAGGACGCCCTCCGCCGCGGTGAGATCGACGTCGCCGTTCACTCGCTGAAGGACCTGCCGACCGGCGAGCGCCCCGGCCTCGCCATCGCGGCGATCCTCGCGCGCGAGGACGTGCGCGACGTCCTGATCACGCACGACCGCGGCGGGGTGTCGTCGCTCCGGCCGGGCGCCGCGGTCGGTACGTCCAGCCCCCGACGCGATGCCTTCCTTCGCGCGCTCGTGCCCGGCCTGACGACGCGGCCGATCCGCGGGAACGTGGACACGCGGCTGCGGAAGGTGCGCGACGGCGAGTACGACGGTGCGGTGCTCGCGCTCGCGGGCCTACGGCGCCTCGGCATCGACGTGCAGGAGCACGAGATCCTCGAACCGGCCGCGTGCCCGCCGGCGCCCGGCCAGGGCGCGCTCGCCGTGCAGTGCCGCGCGGACGACGCGCCGACGATCGGTCGGGTCGCACCGCTGGACGATCCTCCGACCCGCGCGGCCGTGACCGCGGAGCGGGTGGTCCTCGAGGAGCTCGGCGCCAGCTGTGAGATCCCGCTCGGCGCATGGGCCCGCGTAGAGCGCGGCGAGATCGTCCTCGACGCCGTCCTCGCGACCGAGAGCGGCCTGGTCCGCGCCCGGGAGCGCGGGACGCACCCCGAAGAGCTCGGGCGCCGCGTTGCCGCCCTCCTCGGAGCACGCGCCCATGCCTGAGCGCCGAGCGGGGACGGCGGACCTCGCGACGGAGGTGGTCGTGCTCACTCGATCGCCCGAGCGGAACGCCGCGCTCGCGTCCGAGCTCGCTGCCCGCGGCTTCCGGGTCGTCGAGATGCCCTGCGTAAGGATCGTCGCCGCGGACGGACCTCGGATGAGCGGGTCTCTCGCGGCGCTCACCGAGCAGGATCTCCTCGTCCTCACGAGCGGCGAGTCCGTCGCCGCGATCGCAGCGGCCATCGACACCGCGTGCGTCCGCGCGGACGTCGCCGCCGTGGGCCCGGCGACCGCGGCCGCGGCGCGCGCCGCGGGGATGCGTGTCTCGTTCGTGCCCACGCGGGCGGACGGAGCGACGCTCGGTGCGGAGCTGCCGCTCCCGCGCGGCGAGGTGGTGCTCGCGCGGTCCGACCGCGCGCGGCGGGATCTTCCCGGGATCCTCCGCGCGCGGGGCGCACGAGTGCGCGAGCTGGTCGCCTACCGGACGGTGCCTGAGCCCGCCGGCGACGTGGCGGCCGTGATCGCCGGGCTCGAGCGTGGGGAGGCGGTGCTGGTGCTCGCGTCACCGAGCGCGGTGGACGGTCTGCTGCGCGGCGTTCCCCGGGGCGTCGTGCGCCGCGCGAGGGTCGTCGCGATCGGGGCGGCGACGGCCGCCGCCGTCCGGGACCGGATCGGCGTCACGCCGGTCTCCGCCTCGGATCCCAGCACAGAGGCGATGGCCCGCGCCGTCGAGATCGCGGCGCGGTCGGCCGTGCCCGCATGACCGCCGTCACGGCGGGTGCCGCACAGAGCGCGTTCCGCCGCTTTCATCGCCTTCGCCGCACAGCGGCCCTGCGCCGCCTCGTCCAGGAGACGCGGCTCGACCCGGCGGCGCTCGTGCTCCCGGTCTTCGTGCACGCGCGGGCCTCCGCACCCGAACCCATCCCGTCGCTTCCGGGCCACCTCCGCTGGCCAGTAGACCGGGTGGGCGACATAGCAGGGCAGGCCGTCGCCGCCGGGATCGGCGGCGTCCTCCTATTCGGGCTCCCCGACCAGAAGGACGACGGCCGGGCCGCGGCCGACCCGCTGGGCCCGGTGCCGGCGGCGCTGCGCGCGATCCGCGGATCGGGGGCGGAGATCGCGCTCATCGCGGACGTGTGCCTCTGCGAGTACACGACCCACGGCCACTGCGGCGTCGTCCGTGGGAGCGAAGTGGACAACGACGCCACCCTGCCGCTGCTCGCCGAGGCCGCGGTGACGTACGCGGCCGCAGGCGCCGACATCGTCGCGCCATCCGACATGATGGATGGCCGCGTCCGCGCGATCCGCGACGCGCTCGACCGAGCCGGGCACGCTGAGACCGCGATCCTTTCCTACGCCGCGAAGTACGCGTCGGCCTTCTACGGACCCTTCCGCGAGGCGGCGGAGTGTGCGCCTTCCTTCGGGGATCGAAGCGGCTATCAGCTGGACCCGCCGAACGTCCGCGAGGCCCTGGTCGAGATAGAGGCCGACCTCGCGGAGGGCGCGGACGCCGTCATGCTGAAGCCCGCAGGCCCCTACCTCGACGTGATCGCCGCCGCGCGCGCGCGGACCGACGTCCCCATCGCCGCCTATCAGGTCAGCGGGGAGCACGCGGCGATCTCGGCCGCCGCCGACCGCGGCTGGCTCGATCGCCGCCGCGCGCGCGCGGACCGACGTCCCCATCGCCGCCTATCAGGTCAGCGGGGAGCACGCGGCGATCTCGGCCGCCGCCGACCGCGGCTGGCTCGATCGCCGTCGCGCGGTGCTCGAGACCCTCACCGGCATCCGGCGCGCGGGCGCCGACATCGTCATCACCTACTTCGCCCTGGAGGTCGCCGAGTGGCTGCGCCAGCGGTGACGGGCACCGCTCTGCTGCGACGCGCGGAGCGCGTGATGCCGGGCGGCGTCTCGAGCCCGGTCCGCGCGTACCGGGCGGTCGGCGGCCAGCCGCCCTTCATCGTCTCCGGCGAGGGCTGCCGCGTCCGGGACAGCGACGGCCGCGCATACGTCGACCTGGTGTGCTCGTGGGGACCGCTGATCGCGGGCCACGCACATCCCGCCGTGGTCGCGGCGATCCGCGAGCAGGCCGGCCGCGGGACGACGTACGGCGCGGCGACGCCCCTCGAGGTCGAGCTTGCGGAGACGATCGCCGCGGCGGTGCCGAGCGCCGAGATGGTGCGGTTCGTGTCCTCCGGCACGGAGGCCGCCATGAGCGCGGTGCGACTCGCTCGCGCCGCCACCGGGCGGGCCGCCATCCTGAAGTTCGCGGGCTGCTACCACGGGCACGCCGATGCGCTGCTGGCCAAGGCGGGGTCGGGCGTGGCGACGCTCGGGCTCCCCGGGACGGCAGGAGTGACCGAGGGTGCCGCGCGGGACACGATCACGGTCACCTACAACGATCTAGGCGCGGTCGAACGCGCCGCCGCCGAGACGCCGCTCGCGGCGATCGTCGTCGAGCCATACGCCGGGAACATGGGCTGCGTGCCGCCCGAGCCCGGGTTCCTCGAGGGCCTGCGGGCGGTCTGTGACCGCGCCGGCGCTCTCCTGGTGTTCGACGAGGTCATCACCGGGTTCCGCGTCGCTCGAGGCGGAGCGCAGGGCCTCCTCGGGCTGCGGCCCGACCTCACCTGTTTCGGCAAGGTGATCGGCGGCGGGCTGCCGGTGGGCGCGTACGGCGGAAGGCGCGAGCTCATGTCGCTCGTGGCACCGCTGGGTCCCGTGTACCAGGCCGGGACGCTGTCGGGCAATCCGCTCGCGATGGCCGCGGGCCTCGCGACGCTCGCGCTGCTCGACGAGGCCGCGTACCGGCGCCTCGAGGAGCTCGGGCAGAGGCTCGAGCGCGGGCTGGCGGATGCGCTGCGCGAATGCGGCGTGCCGGCGCGCGTGCAGCGGATCGGGTCGCTCCTGACGCTGTTCTTCACCGAGCGTGCCGTGCGCAACGAGGACGACGCCCTGACCAGCGACCGTGAGCGCTTCGCGGCGTTCCACCGCGCGATGCTCGCGCGCCGCGTGATGCTGCCCCCCTCGCAGCTCGAGTGCTGGTTCCTCTCGCTCGCGCACGACGACGCGGCCCTGGACGAGGTCGTCGACGCGGCGCGGTCCTCGCTCGAGGTCATCCCGTGAACGAGATGTACCGCTACGTCACCATCGCGGTCTCGCCCGAGTGGCGACGCCTGGACGCGGACGTCCGCACGGCGCACAAGCGCGAGCTCGCCGCTGTCGCCGGGACCGGCCCCGCGCGCGTGCACGCGTATTCGCTCGTCGGCACGCGCGCGGATGCGGACCTGCTCCTCTGGGTCGTGGCCGACGAGCTCGAGGATCTGAGGGCCCTGGAGCGACGGCTGGCCTCGACCGATCTATGGGCCTGGAGCACGCGGCCGTACGCGTACCTGGCAGCGCGGCGCCGCTCGCCGTATCTGGGCGGGCATGCGCATGAGGGCAGCGAGCACGCCCGCGGGACGGCCGGCCCGCTCGGTGACAGGGCCCACGTCGTCATCTATCCGATGGTCAAGAAGCGCGCGTGGTACGCGTTACCGCTCGCAGACAGGGCGCGGATGATGGCGAAGCACTTCGAGATCGGGCATCGCTATCCCGACGTGCGCATCCACACGGCGTACAGCTTCGGGATCGACGACCAGGAGTTCGTCGTCGCTTTCGAGGTCGATGACCTCCGGCGGTTCCTCGCCCTGGTCGCCGACCTGCGCGAGACCGAGGCCTCCGCCTACACCGAGCGCGAGATACCCATCCTCGTGGGCACCGCCATGCCGCTCGAGCACGCCCTCGACGAGATCGACGGCGCGAGCGAGCGCGTGCGGGCGCTGGCATGACCGATCCGCTCCTGGTCCGCGCATGCCGGCGCGAGCCGGTCGAACGCACGCCGGTCTGGTTCATGCGCCAGGCGGGGCGCTGCCTCGAGGAGTACCGCGCGCTACGCGAGCGCCACGGGATCCTCGAGATCGCGCGCACGCCGGAGCTGTGCGCGCGCGTGACCGCGATGCCGGTGCGTCGCCTAGGCGTGGACGCGGCCGTCCTGTTCGCCGACATCATGCTGCCCCTCGACGGCATGAGCGTCGCGTTCCGGATCGAGCCGGAGGTCGGCCCGATCGTCGAGCGCCCCATCCGGACCCCCGCGGACGTCGAGCGGCTGCGTATCGTCGAGGCCGAAGAGGCGACGCCCTACCTCTTCGAGGCGATCCGCGGCCTGCGCCGCGACCTCGCGCCCGAGGTCGCGCTCGTCGGCTTCGGCGGCGGCCCGTTCACCCTGGCGTCGTACCTCATCGAGGGTCGACCCTCCCGCGACCTGCCTCGCACGAAAGCGATGCTCTTCGGCGCGCCCGACCTCTGGAATGCCCTCATGGACGTGCTCGTGGAAGTGCTCATCCGCTACCTGCGCCAGCAGGTGCGGGCGGGCGCGCAGGTCATCCAGCTGTTCGACTCGTGGATCGGCGCGCTCGCGCCCGACGACTACGCGCGCGCGGTGCTCCCGCACACGCGTCGCATCTTCGAAGCCCTCGGTCCCGGTGTTCCGCGCATCCACTTCGGCACCGGGAACCCCGCGCTGCTCCCGGCCATGGCGTCCGTGCCGTGCGAGGTGGTCAGTGTCGACTGGCGCCTGCCGCTGGACGAAGCCTGGCGGCGCGTCGGGCCGGAGCGCGGCATCCAGGGGAACCTCGACCCCGGCGCGTGCCTCGCGCCGTTCGATGTCGCGGCGCGGTACGCGCGCGACGTGCTGCTGCGTGCCGGCGGGCGCCCCGGGCACGTCTTCAACCTCGGCCACGGCGTCCTGCCCCAGACCGACGCCGACACGCTCGCGCGCCTCGCCGACCTCGTGCGCGGCGAGACCGCAGGCCGGGCGCTCGCGGCACGATCCGCATGATCGGCCTGGTGCTCATGACCTACGGCGCGCCCACCGGGCGCGAGGACCTCCCCGCGTACCTCGCCCGCGTGCGCGGCGGCAAGATCCCGAGCGACGAGCTCGTCGCGGAGATGGCGCGCCGGTACGAGTGCATCGGTGGATCGCCGCTCGTGCGGATCACGATGGCGCAGGCCGCCGCGCTCGAGCGCGAGCTGAACGGAGACGGGGACACGTGGCGCGCCGCCGCCGCGATGCGGTTCTCCGAGCCGAGCGTCGCTCGGGCCGTCCGCGACCTCAGCGCGGCCGGGGCGCGGCGCCTTATCGGTCTCGTGATGTCACCGCAGTGGTCGGAGACGCTCATGGGCGGGTACGCACGCGCCCTCGAGGAGGCGGCCGGTGGCCTGCCGGTCGCGATGACGCGGGCATGGCACCGCGAGCCCGCGTTCATCGACGCCCTCGCCGCGTCCGTTCGAGAGACGCTCATGGCGCTCGGGCCGGCGGGCCGCGATGTTCCCTGCGTGCTCACGGCGCACAGCCTCCCGCGGCGCGTCTTCGACGCGGACCCGGAGTACACCCGGCAGCTCCGTGAGACGGCCGAGCTCGTCGCCGAGCGTGCGGGGGTCGCGGGCCGGTGGAGCTGGGCGTACCAGAGCGCCGGCCACACCAAGGAGGAGTGGCTGCGCCCGGATCTCACCGAGGTCTTCCCCGGCATCGTGCGCGCCGGTCACCGTGCGGTGGTGGTGGTGCCGGTGCAGTTCCTCGCGGACCACCTGGAGGTCCTCTACGACCTCGACGTCGCCGCGGCGGATCAGGCGCGCACAGCGGGGCTCGCGTACCACCGGATCCCGATGCCGAATGTGCGCCCGGCATTCATCCAGGCGCTGGCCGCCGTGGCCCGGCGAGGGGCGCTCGCGCCGGTCTAGGGCGCGGGTGTCGGTCCTAGCTGGCCTTGCGAGCGGCGGCCACGGGCAGACGCACGGCGGCCTGACGGGCCACGAGCTCGGCGCGCCACTGCTTGCGGCGCCCGAACGCGTCCTCGTAGCCGCGCTGGTACGCGGCGACGGCGAGGAAGCCGATGATGATGAGACCGAGGGCGAGTCCGAGCATGAGTCCGAGACCGAAGTCGAGCATCCCCGCCACCGCCTTTCCGAAGCTGGTCCTGCTCGCCCTCTGAGCAAGCGTCGTGCCGGGCGGACCGCCGGCGACGGTCGCGCGAGCGGCGCGGCACCCAAGCAGACGGAGCGATCGGGCGGATAGGCTCGCCCCGACGTGTCACAGCAGGTCTCCGCCCAGGCCTCGCGGGCCGTCGAAGCGCCGGGACTGGAAGCCCGGGACGTGCGCAAGCGCTTCGGGAGGGTCGAGGCGCTCCGGGGGCTGACACTGCGGGTCCGCACGGGCGAGATCTACGGCCTCGTCGGGCCCAACGGCTCCGGGAAGACCACCCTCATCCGCTGCCTGGCCGGGCTGGTCCGGCCCGACGCCGGCGCGATCGCGGTCCTCGGCACGGACCCGCGGACGGCCGTCGGCGCCGGACGCGTCGGCTACATGACCCAGGCCGCGGCGCTGTACGGCGAGCTGTCCGTCGAGGAGAACCTCCGGTTCTTCGCCGCGCTCGCCGGGGTCGACGACGTGGCGCGGCGGATCGAGGCGACGCTGCGGACCGTGGAGCTGCTCGACCGCCGGCGTTCGGTCCTTGCCACGCTGTCGGGAGGCCTGCGGCAGCGCCTCTCGCTAGCCGCGGCGCTGCTTCACGATCCCGCGCTGCTGCTCCTCGACGAGCCGACCGTCGGCGTGGACCCCGCCCTACGCCGCGACTTCTGGGCCCACTTCCGCTCCCTGGCCTCGCGGGGTGTGACCATCCTCGTCTCGAGCCACGTCATGGACGAGGCCGCCCGCTGCGACCGGCTCGGGCTCATCAGTGAAGGTCGCGTGCTCGCCGAGGGCTCGGCCGGCGACCTCGTGGCCCGCACCGGGACGAGCGACCTGGAGAGCGCGTTCCTCGCGCTCTCGGAGGGCCCGTCGTGAGCCCGCGCCGGGTCCGCGCCGTCGCGCGCCGCATCGCCTCGCAGTTCCGGCGCGACCGGCGGTCGCTCGGCCTGCTCATCGTGGCGCCGATCCTCATCCTCTCCCTCGTGGGCGCGCTGTGGGGGACGCCGGCGTCGGACACCTCGCGCATCGCCGTCGTCACGGATCGGCCGCTGCCGCCCGCGGTCCAGGCTGCGCTCGAGAGCCTCGACTCGCTGGAGGTATCGACCGCCACGCTCGATGTCGCGATGGCCGCGCTGCGCGAGGGCAGCATCGACGCGGTGCTGTCGACGCGCGTCGGCACCGTCTCGACCGAGCTCGTCCTCACTCTCGAAGGCTCGGACCCGTTCCGGGTCGGCGCGACGCTGGGAGCGATCCAGCAGGCGATCATCGCGGCCACCACTGCGACGATCCCAGGCCCTCCGGCGGCCGTGCCGGCGCTGCGCGTGGAGCATCTCCACGGCGGACCGGACTACACGCTGCTCGACCACCTCGCACCGCTCCTCATCGGGCTCTTCGCGTTCTTCTTCACGTTCCTGCTGTCGGCGGTGTCGTTCCTGCGCGAGCGCACGACGGGCACGCTCGAGCGGCTGCTCGCAAGTCCGCTGCGCAGGAGCGAGCTCGTAGTCGGCTACCTCGCGGGCTTCAGCTTCTTCGCGCTCATCCAGGCGGTCGTGATCATCGCCTTCACCGTGCTCGTCCTGAACGTGCGCTACACGGGCAACATCGCGACGATCTTCCTCATCGAGGCGATGCTGGTCATCGTCTCGGTCTCGCTCGGCCTGTTCGTTTCGGCGTTCGCCCGCAACGAGCTCCAGGCCGTGCAGTTCATCCCCGTCGTGCTGCTGCCGCAGATCTTCCTGTCGGGGCTGCTCGTCCCCGTCGACCAGCTGCCGGACCTGCTCCGGCCGATCGCCGCGGTGCTGCCCCTCACCTACGCGAACGAGGCCCTGCGGGCGGTCATGATCAAGGGCTTCCCGCTGTCCGATCCGCTGATCGTCCGGGACCTCGCCGCGCTCGCGGCCTTCGGCGTGGTGACGATCGCGGGCGCGGTCGCGTCCATCAGGCGCGAGGTCGCGTAGCGCTCAGGCGCCCGCGAAGGCCGGGAGCCGGAAGAGCTCGTCCAGCGAGCGGATGACGTGGTCCGGGCGCGCCTCGCCGGCGGAGCGGTCCGCGGCGTCCGGCTCCGTGAGGCCCGTGAGGATCAGGACGCCGGTGGCGCCCACGCGGTGCGCCGCGACCATGTCGTAGTCGGTCGAGTCGCCGATCACCACGACGGGGCCGTTCTGGGGCCCGGCGCGCCGGATGACCTCACTGAAGAGGAACGGCTCGGGCTTCCCGATGCAGAGCGCCGTCCGGCCAGTGGCGACCTCGATCGCCGAGACGATGCTCCCCGCTCCCGGCAGGAAGCGGCCTTCCACCGGGTACGCCCGGTCCTTGTTCGACGCGATGAAGCGTGCGCCCGCGAGGACGGCGCGCTGCGCCTCGGCAAGCTTTGCGTAGGTGAGGTGCATGTCCAGCCCGACCACGACCGTGTCGGCCTCCGGCGGCAGCGGGGTCGTCTCGAGGTGGCGGCGCATCGCGGCGGGGTCCACCCCGTCCGCCGCCGCCTCGGGGGGCGGGAGGGTCCCGGGGACCTCCGTCGTCTCGCGCACCGCCAGGCCGACGCCACGGATCTCGCTCCGCAGGCCATTCGCCCCGATGACCAGGATGTCGGCCGGCCGGGGTTCGAGCCGCTCGAGGTAGTGCGCGGTCGCGTACGCGCTCGTGACGACGTGCTCGTCGTCACCGCCGAGCCCCAGCGACCGGAGGCGCTCGACGTACTGCCCACGCGTCGCCGTCGAGTTGTTCGTCGCGAAGTACACCTGCCAGCCCGCGCGGCGCAGGCGCTCCAGCGTCTCGCGCGCGTACGGCAGCACCTGCCCGCCGCGGTAGAGGACGCCGTCCATGTCGAAGATCGCGACCGGCATCTAGCGTGGCGGCCGGCGACGTTGCCTCGGGTCGGCCCGTCCCTGGTACTCGGTCGCTCCTCGCCTCCGTTCGGCCACGCACGTCGGGCCTACCCACGGCTCGTCGCTCCCTCGCGGGATCGGGCCTCCCCTCGACCTCGCCGGCCGCCTCACAGAGCTGCGTTGTACAGAGCTTCGATGTCCGCCTGCGTCGTTGTCCGGGGATTCACCAATATGTTCCCCGAGAGCATCGCGTCCTTCGTCATGGGCGCGATCTTGTCCTCGGTCACCCCGCAGTCGGAGAGCCGCTTCGGGATGCCGATCTCGGCGATGAGGTCGTGTGTTCGGCGGACGGCGGCCGCGCCGTCGGAGCCGGCGTCCATGGCCGCCGCGATGGCTTCGAACTTGTCGGGCGCCGCGCTCCGGTTGAAGTCCATGACGTGGGGCAGGAGCACCGCGACCGCCGTGCCGTGCGCGACGTGGCACCACCCGCCCAGCGGGAGCGCCATCGCGTGCACGTTCCCGAGGCGGGTGTTGCTGAACGCGAGGCTCGCGGTCACCACGGCGCGCATCATCCGCTCCCGCGCCTCCAGGTCCTTCCCGTCCTTCACCGCGCGCGGCAGCGCCCAGGCCGCGTCGCGGATCGCCTCGAGCGCGAGCACCTCGGTCATGCGGTAGGCGTTCTTCGAGGTGAACGACTCGATCGCGTGGACGAGCGTGTCCATCCCGGTGATCGCCGTGAGGAACGGCGGCAGGCCGACCGTCATGTCGGGGTCCTCGAGCGCGAAGAGGACGGTGGCGTTGGGGCTGATGATCACGAGCTTCTTGTGCTGCGCCGGATCGGCGATGACGCTGTTGATCGTGATCTCGGCGCCAGTGCCCGCCGTGGTCGGGATGGCGATGACCGGCGCCGCCGGCTTCGGGACCTTGTCCATGCCGATGTAGTCGAGGACCGTCCCGCCGTTCGTCATGAGGACGGCCGCCATCTTGGCCGTGTCGATCGAGGAGCCGCCCCCGACGGCCACCAGCGCGTCCGCGCCGAACGCCTTCGCGCGCTCGAAGCAGCGCGCGACGTCCGCGACCGTCGGGTCGGGCACGACGCCGTCGTAGATCTCGTACGAGATGCCGGCCTCGCGGATCCGCTCCTCGATCGGCGCGACGAGGCCCGCACGCACGACGCCCGGGTCCGTGACGATCAGGACGCGCTTCGCGCCAACCTGCGCGAGGGGCTCGGCCACCTTCTGCGCGACCCCGCGGCCGAACATCACGCGCGTGGGGATGCGGAACTGATCGATCCTGGTCGCCATCAGACGGATCCTAGCGGCGGCGCTACAGCGAAGTTGTGTCGGGCGGCTTCTTCTTCTTCCCTCTCGACCGATACGCGCCCCAGGCCCGGCCCGCCAGCGACTCCCCGAGGCCGCGGCGCTCGACGTACGCGTCCACGCGTGCGAAGAGCATGGCGATGGCCGCGGCGAGCAGCGCGCGCCACAGCCAGAAGAAGATGAGGCGGAGGCACCCGCCGAGGCAGCAGCCCACGACAAGGGATCCTAGCGGGAGTCATGCCGGGGCGGCCCGTCAGGCCGGAGCGATCCCCGTCGTGACGATGGGGAGCGTGTGCAGCGCGCGCCGGACCAGGAGCACGCTCGCGCGCTCGGGCCGGCCGATGTGCTCGTAGGCGATATCGAGCGCCTCCTCGACGTCCACGGCCACGCGCATCTTGGCGCGGCGCACGACGTCGGCCGACTCGGACGCCGCGACCACGATCTGGTTGTGCTGCAGCGTCAGCGCGACCATGACGGCGCGCTGCTCGCCGCCCGCGAAGTGCTGTCGCGCGGCCTCCACGACCGCGGCCGGGGACGCGGCGTTCTCGAGCGCCGCGAGGAACCGCTGCTCGCCCGCTCCCTCGCCGGCTCCCTCGGGGAGCTGCGCCGGCACGATGATCGACCCGCCTTCGCGGACCACCGGCGTCGGCGCGAAGCGCAGGTACGTCGCCGCCCGCGAGGCCTGATAGAGGTTCACGTCCTTCGGCGCCCCGACGCCCGCGATGGCGATGTCGTACTGCTTCGCGATCGGCCGGGTGTAGATCGCCGACGCGCGCTCCACCAGCCTGCGGAGGACCGCGTCGGGCTCCCCCGCCGCCACCGCGACCACCCGCTCCCGGTCGTCGACCACGACGTTCAGGCAGAAGCGAAGGCCCGCCCGCCGGGCGATCTCGGTCACCGTCTCGTGGAACGGGTTGCCGTCGATCCGCCCGAGGCGCACGCCGGGGTCCTCGAGGAACCGCATGCCGTGCGTCGCGGTGATGGTCGGCTCGCCACAGCAGCCGATGGCCACGGTCTTCCGGCCCCCGGAATACCCGGCGTACTGGTGTGGCTCGACGATGCCCGTGGCGACGACCAGGTCGGCGTCCTTGATCAGCCGCTGCGTGAAGCCGGGCGTGTCGTAGGGCGGTATGGAGCCCAGGTCCGCCCACTTCGCAGGATCGCGCCCGTCGGAATCGACCACCCGCACGCGGTCCGCGACCGCCCCGAGCTTCTCCCGCTTCTCCGCGTCGGTGGTCGCCCGGTGCAGCCCGACCGCGACGACGATCGTGATGCGCTCATCCGGGATGCCGCCGGCGTTCAGCTCCGCAAGCAGCGGCGGCACGAGCACGTCGTCGGGAGACGCGCGGGTGAGGTCGGTGACGGCGATGACGGCGGTCGCCGCCGGCCGGCGGGCGACGACCTCGCGCGCGAGCTCGGCGAGCCCGGGCCCGCCC
>Ga0209341_10001590_pt1 | contig 22309 bp, 18 predicted proteins | sample RifCSP13_2_FD_184020 | JGI IMG/M metagenome (GOLD analysis project Ga0209341, IMG submission 184020) | Soil microbial communities from Rifle, Colorado - Rifle CSP2_sed 13_2 (SPAdes) (version 2) | ecosystem: Environmental > Terrestrial > Deep subsurface > Rock core/Sediment | place: Rifle... | reverse complement strand
TAATCTGTTCTTCGCTGAATCGACTCTTCTTCATTTCCGCCTCTCTTCAAAAGCGGACTTTACTAACTTCTAGCTGGTACGGTCTACGGGGTGCAGGTCAAGTACGACCATTTGCCGATCCACTGATGGCAATCTCGTCAGGGTCATAACCGTGTTCTTTTGCCCATTTTGCAAGTTTCAACTGGCGGAACGTATATGTTTGATGAATGTAGTTCTTTGAGTTTGGTACATTCTCCATGAACCACGCAACAAGTTTCGAAGAAGGTTGATGTTTCTTTACCGCGATTACTCTTAGGAAGGATTCAATTAGTCTAATGCCGTAGGATTTGTCTGCTTTGCCCCCTTTATTTGATAGTGAAAAAAGGACGCACGGGGGACTGCCGACAATCACCTCGGTATTTGGCAGCCGGTTTATCTCTTCGATTGATTCAAAATCGAGTACATTTTTTACGAGATCGTTCAGATTGTGATTCAGATTATGTGTCGCAATCGCGGGCAACCAACTGTCGACACCCATCACGATGTGAAAACCTTGCTGGCGGAATCCTTCGGAGAAACCACCGGCTCCACAAAAAAAATCTATGACTTGTGGTTTTCTCTTCATATCAATAAATCACACCCTTTTGTTGGCTGACGCGGCGCCTTGCGCGTTGACCTGCGCCGGATGTTATCAGATTTCAGCGCATAATAGGTTGAAATTGCCGATACGTTTGATTACTACAACGGCGAGATCAGCACGCTCTCGCGCAATTTTTTCAACTGCTCGCGCAGCTCGGTGGCTTTCACGAATTCCAGATACCTCGCGGCTTATTGCAGCCGGAAACGTGAAGGTGATTTACGGTTGATCACCGCTGCCTTACAACCAGTATTGAGGAAGGTGCGGCAGAAGGAGTAGAATCGCCCGCTTGCGCAGTTTGGCTAATCAGCAAGGCAGAGGAATAACAATCAGGATGGACATTGTCGGTGTGTTGCCGTTGGATGTTGCAGGCGCGGTCGTCGTGCTCTGGTTGGCGCTGGGACTATTGATTCTTTTGCAAAAAATTGTGGTTATTTGTCAAGGAGGTGTTTTCAATGAGTGCCGCTTCTCGTGCGCGGTGGATTAGACCCGTCCATTCAGCATCGCTTCTGATGTTTGCACCATACACTTTTTCATCAAATGGATTATCACTGAATATCCAGTCTAAAAAATCGCGCTTGCCTATGTTGACTTTGCCACCTTCTTTGCCACGTGAGAAAACGCCATCTCTACCTGGATAGCCGATGATTTTATCGCCATCCATGTTTAGTTGAGATTCGTTCCAATTAAACAGGATTTCGCTAATGTCATTGCGACCAATCCCCTTGACGACAGCATTGAATGCTTTGCCAACATCAGCATTACTCATCGAGGATACATTGCTGCTTGACATCATGGTATCACCTGCACAATCGTGTTATTTTCATCTTTGTGGTTTGCTCCACAAATTTATCTGTCAGCATGTTCATAATATTACAAACAGATGAAGTTCGCTTCTTTGAATAGCAAGGGAACCTGAGTCAAATTGTTTTATGCTTCAACGTGCAGATATTCACACGTGGCAATTACTCAATTGCGGCAGAAGGGGGTGGCGTCATCACGCCCTCCGCTTCCGGCCACAGTCCGGGGAACAAATATTTGAGGCTGAAGAAAGGCAACCCCGGCTCCAACACGCCAAGACGAGAAGGCGAAGTCACCAGCCGTTGCACCATCAGGTTGGCAATCACCCGTGTCGCCGTGCGATCCGAAGTGTTCAGCATCGCCTTGAATTCGCCGCGCTCCATGCTCCCTTCGACGAACAGCCGGTATAACGCGCGACCCAGCAACTCCGGGCGCAATTTGCTGCGGTGGTGCAGCAACGGCCCGCGCCCGTAATCATAGAGCACCTGCACCGCCAGCCCGACAAAGTGTTCCTGCAAACTATCAAGAGAGAGCATTTGCCCCATGAAGCGCACCTGATCCAGGCACACCTTCAGCCAGAATTCGATGAATTCGGCCAAGCCTTTGGATGTCAGATCGCCACGCCCGTCCACATCATTGCGGCGCGGCAGATCGGCGGCAGACAGTGCGATGTAATAGTCTTTTTGCCGGCGTGCCAGCCCGCGCAACGGCGACCACAGCCCGCCCGTCAAACCCAGGTGCGAAAGCAACAAGTGATTCTGCAAACGGCTCACCCTCCCGTTGCCATCCGGAAACGGATGTATCCACGACAAACGATGCAACGAAGCACCCGCCATCAACAGCTTGGTGGTTTCTCCCGATGCGCTGCTGTAGCGGGATTCAAAGTGCGCCATCAACTCGGCCAGCGCCTCCGGCGGCGGTGCTTCGTGATGCCCCACCTTCACATGGCCGGTACGGAATTCACCCGGCACCATGATGCCGCACCGCTTGCCCTGCGCGTCCAGAATGACGCGGCTCTCCTCGTCCAGCCGCTGGTATAACTCGCGGTGAATGCGCTGCACCCATGCGCTGCTGAAATGCCCGCCCCATTCCATCGCTTGCGCTTCCGGCTCCAGCATCGCTTCCACCTGCATATGTGCTATTGCCAGTTCCTGACGGCGGCGCACATCCTGATCCGAAGAAAACTGCTGCTGCAACGCCAGCTCCAGATCGGCGGGATGCGCGTGCTGACCCTCGATCTTGTTGGAGTAATAGGAATTCATCGCCCGTAACAACAAGGCCAGCGCCTCGCGCGATGACGCACCGATGCCCGGCAGCAAGCCCGCCACTTCGGTGCGCAAATCGGCGGCAGCCTCCATCAGCGGCAACTGCTCGGCCTCCATCGGCAACACCGGTTCTATCGTGTTCTGAGCGCTCATTTGGCGGATTGGCTTGGCGTAGCAAGTTTACTTAACAGGCGGAATGGTAAACATTTTTATGCCAATTGTGGATTCTATTGGCGGAATGGAGCGGTTCTGAGTCTTACGTTCCGTTTGGCCGATTTCACTCATCCCGGTTCACTCCCCATGAATTGCCGCAACTGCTACTCAAGCCGCCCCGTCGCCCGCTTCACCATGTTTCCGACCCCCGGTGTCAGGTTGATCGGCAACAGCTTCGTCCCCGGATGGGCTTGCTGAAACACACGAAACACCTCATCGGCAAATGCCTGCCCGATCTCTTCCACCCCGGCAAAGTCGAGAACAACCGTCTGGAACCGCTCAAAGCGCATGGTCAGGCGCTTGGCCTGCGAGCGCGAAACCAGTTTCTCCCCTTCATGCTGCGCCAGCTTCACCGGCACAATGGTCCTGGAGAAGGTGTATTCCTCCGGCGCGGCAAATTGGTCGAACACTTCCTGCAAGGTGCGCTGGCTATCGTTGGCTAGACGCATCAGCACCACCGTGCCGGGCGCTTCGGCGGCGCGCTCCAGCAACACATCCGTGCCCCAGTCGTCATGCACGAAATGCAGCTTGCCGGAACGGATGTCGAAGGCATCCATCACCTTGGACGAAAAGAAAATCCCCTCGCCCGTATGGTTCACCGGATCGGTGGTCAGCTTGCCCTTGGCCAGTTCCAGGATCGCCTCGCGCGGATCGTACAAATTCATCGCGCGCTGAATCTTGAGAAAAATGCCCTCGCCCTCGTCGGCAACATACACTGAAGTATTCAGCGCGTCGCGCACCAGCCCCACCATCACCTTTTTCGAGCCGGAATGGTCTATCGCATTGTTCACCATCTCCGTCACGGCATAGTGCCAGATGTCGCGCACGTTGGGCGGCAAGTCGGCCAGATGCGGCGCGATCTGCGCGCGCCATACCCGGTCTTCATTCAGCCCGGCGCGCTGGTAAACCTGCCGCACGTCGGCCAGCACGGCCAACTGGTAGCGCACACCGCGCCCCACGCCGGAAGAAGTGATGACGCCTTCCTGCTTCAGCTTCGCCAGCCAGGCGCTGGCGGATTGGCGCGATACGCCAAACTGCTCCGCCAGCCGGGCGGCGACATTGCCCCCGTCTTGGGCAATGGCATCGAGTATGGAGCGGCGCAAGTCGGCAGTCATGGCAAGTTAAACGTAAAGTACAGACTGTTTAATTGTAAAGCAATAATGCGGTAAACGTAAAGCACAAATCGCAACCGGAACTCGCATGCGGCGAACCGTAGGGTGGATAAGCGCAGCGCATCCACCTTTAGCGCAGGATTGGTGGATGCGCTTTCGCTTATCCACCCTACCATTTACACCAACCGCACCTTCCCGGTCAGCAGGTTGTGCATCATGCTTTGCTTGAGCGCGCGGGTTTTGGCGAGCCGGGTTTCGAGCGCGCCGAGTTCGATATCCATGGGCGCACTTGGAAACCAAGATGTCTCCTGCCCTTACACAACGGCGAGCCCGTGAGGGGGCAAAGCGAAATACTTGTTCGGAATAACTGTTGTTGAGGTCATTGCGGCAGATAACCAACGACTTGGCTGCTGTTAACCAATGACTTGGTTGGCGTAGTTTGCCAACTTAGTCAGATGGCTATGCAAAGCCTTTTGGCAGCCTAGTCGGATGGCTAGTTGTTACATCAGGGAGTAGAATCGCCCACTTGCGCGGTCAGGCTGCTAAAGCAGAGGAAAAACAAACAGGATGGACATTGTCGGCGTGTTGCCGTTGGATGTGGCAGGCACGGTCATCGTGCTCTGGCTGGCACTGGGACTGCTGGGTTTGGCTCTGCAGCGCAGCCCGCACCTCATCACCAATGTGATTTTTCCCCTTGGCGCATTTGTCTCGCTGGCGCTTGCCGCCACCGGTTTTTTGGCGCTCGGTGAAGTTGCCAACACCTCCATATTGCCGCTCGGCCTGCCGGGTCTGCCGCTGCATCTTCGGCTTGATCAACTCTCGGCGTTTTTCCTGATCCTGCTGGGTGGCGCTTCGTTCGGTGTGTCACTGTTCAGTGCCGGATATTTCAAATCCATGCAAGGCAGTACGCTCGGCTTGTTGTGCCTGGAATATCACCTGTTCCTTGCCAGCATGACCCTGGTGTTACTGGCTGACGATGCCTATATGTTCATGGTGGCATGGGAGACCATGGCGCTGTCTTCCTATTTTCTGGTCACCACCGACCACAATGTTCCCGACATCCGCAAGGCCGGCTATCTGTATCTGCTGATCGCGCACGTCGGCGCGATCGCCATTTTGCTCAGCTTTGGTGTGATGCAAGGCGGGCATGGCATAGGCGCATATACTTTTGCGGCGATGCGTGAGGCGCATCTGTCGGCGTTCTGGGCATCGGTGGCATTCCTGTTGGCGCTGTTTGGTTTCGGCGCGAAAGCCGGTGTGTTGCCGATGCATGTCTGGTTGCCCGAGGCGCACCCGGCTGCCCCTTCGCCGGTCTCCGCTTTGCTGAGCGGCGTGATGTTGAAGACGGCGATCTACGGCATCCTGCGCGTCACGTTCGATTTGCTGGGCGCGCAGCAATGGTGGTGGGGGGTACTGGCACTGGCGTTGGGTTTGGCCACTGCCCTTTTCGGAGTGATGTTCGCCGCCGTGCAGGGCGATATGAAGCGGCTGCTGGCCTATTCTTCGATTGAAAACATCGGCCTGCTGCTGGTGGGTATCGGCCTGACCATCATCTTCCACGTCTATGGCAAGGATGCGCTGGCGGCCTTGTCGCTTACCGCGACCTTGTATCACAGCCTGAATCACGCCTGTTTCAAGAGCTTGCTGTTCGTGGGAACGGGTTCGATCCTGCATGCCACCGGAGATCGCAACATGGGGCGTTTGGGCGGACTGATCCACTCCATGCCCTGGGCCTCCGTATTGATGCTGGTCGGCGTATTGGCGATTGCCGGAATGCCGCCGCTGAATGGCTTCGTGTCGGAATGGCTGCTGTTGCAGGCCTTTCTGCTTTCTCCCGGGTTGCCCAACAGTTACATCAACATGCTGGTGCCGGTGGCAGCAGCGGTGATCGTACTGGCGGCGGCGTTGTCCGCGTATGTGATGGTGAAGTTTTACGGCGTGATCTTCCTCGGCCAGCGCCGCGAAAAGGCACTGGAACATGCGCACGATGCGGGCTGGTGGGAACGGGCTGGCATGACTTGGTTGGTACTGGCGTGCGTGTCGCTGGGTCTGGCGCCGGTATTCGTGGTGGGGCAGATCGATCACGTATCGCAGTTATTGCTGGGCACGCAACTGGGTAATGCCGCCGATGACTGGATGTTCCTGGCGCCGGTGGATACCGAACGCGCCAGCTACAGTCCGCTGTATTTCCTGCTGGTGGTGCTGGGTGTGATGTTGCTCACCACTCTGTTGGTGCGCCACTTTTATCACGGCCGGCTTCGGCGCGGTCCGGCCTGGGACTGCGGCTTCCCCGCGCAGAACGCCCGCATGCAGGATACTGCCGAGGGTTTCGGTCAACCGATACGGCGCATCTTCGAACCTTTTTTCCTGATTGAACGGGAAGTGCCCACGCCGTTCGATGCGCAGCCGCGTTATCACGGGCGCACCGAAGACAAGCTGTGGTACATGCTGTATCTGCCGATCAAGTGGATCACCGAAAAACTTTCTGGCTGGGCTTCGCTGTTGCAGCATGGCCGCATCCATTTGTATCTGACCTATACCTTCGTGACGCTGGTCGTCTTGCTGGTTTTTGTATGATCCTGGATCCGGAACAAATTCTGGCCGTCGTGTTTCAGCTCACCCAGTTGCTGCTGGTGGTGTTGCTGGCCCCCTTTCTCACCGGCTGGGTGAACCAGTGTCAGGCCTGGTTGCAGAATCGCAGCGGCGCAGGTGTATTGCAGCCCTACCGGGTGCTGCACAAACTGTTCCACAAAGACGCGGTGATGGCGCATAACGCTTCCTGGCTGTTCCGGGCAACGCCCTACATCGTGTTCGGTTGCATGTGGCTGGCGGCGGCCATCATTCCCGTCATCGCGGTCAATCTGCCGTTCTCGCGTGCGGCGGACGTGATCGCGCTGGTCGGGGTGTTCGCGCTGGCGCGCATGTTCATCGCACTGGCGGCGATGGACGTCGGCACTGCGTTCGGTACGCTGGGAGCGCGGCGCGAGATGCTGGTGTCGTTTCTCGCCGAACCGGCGCTGCTGATGGTGCTGTTCACCGCCTCGATGATCAGCCATTCCACGCAACTGACGCGTATCGTCGAAACACTGGCGCATCATGAGTTCGTGCTCTACCCGAGCCTGGCGTTTGCTGCGCTGGCATTCCTGATCGTGTTGCTGGCGGAGAACGCGCGCATTCCGGTGGACAATCCGGGCACGCATCTGGAACTCACCATGATCCATGAAGCGATGATCCTCGAATACTCGGCGCGCCACCTGGCGCTCATCGAATGGGCCAGCAGTTTGAAGTTGTTCGCTTATATTTCCATCGGCATCGCGCTGTTCCTGCCGCACGGCATCGCCGAAGTGGGCAACTGGGCGGGGCTGCCGCTGGCCATCGGCTTGTTGCTGTTGAAGTTGCTGGCGGCGGGTGCGGGTCTTGCGGTGCTGGAAACGCTGCTGGCCAAGATGCGCATCTTCCGCGCGCCGGAGTTCCTGGGCACGGCCTTCCTGCTGGCCGTGCTGGGGCTGCTGATCCATTTCCTGCTGGGGGCCTGAGACATGCAGATTTCATTTGCCCTGCAATTCATCAATCTGCTGGCTGCCCTGCTGCTGCTGATCGTGTTCGCCATGCTGACGCAACGCCGCATCCTGTCGCTGATCAATTTATTTGCCTGGCAGGGGTTGGTGTTGTCGCTCAGCACCTTTGTGGTGGCCTATTCCACAGCACAACAACATCTGTATTATTCGGCGGGCTTGACCTTGCTGCTCAAAGTGCTGCTGTTGCCCTGGCTGCTGCACCGTTTGATCCGCAAACTGAACGTGCGCTGGGATGTGGAAACGCTGCTCAACATTCCCACCACGATGCTGGTCGGCATCGCGCTGGTGATCTTCTCCTTCAATCTGGCTGCACCGATCACGCAGTTGGCACAGGGCATCACGCGCGGTCTGATCGGCATCGCGCTGGCTTGCGTCTTGTTGTCACTGCTGATGATGCTGACGCGCCGCAAAGCGGTCTCGCAAGTGGTCGCTTTCCTGTCGCTGGAGAACGGCCTGTTCTTTGCCGCCACCAGCGCCACGCAGGGCATGCCGCTGGTGGTGGAACTGGGCATCGCGCTGGACGTGCTGGTGGCCACCTTCATCTTCGGCATCTTCTTCTTTCAGTTACGCGAGACATTCGACAGCCTCGACATCACGCACATGGAGAAGCTCAAGGATGATTGACCTGCAGTTGATGGCGTTGCTGCTTATCCCGCTGTTTGGCGGCGGCATGCTGGCCATGTTTGGCTCGCGTGCCTGGGCAGCCGAACTGAACTCGCTGATGAGCGGTTGCACCTTCCTTGCCTCGGTGTTTCTGACGATGCGCGTGATCGATTCGGGCCCGCAGGTCGCATTCAGCGAGCAGTTCTTCATCGACCAGTTCAATGTGTTCCTGGTCGCGCTGACGGCTTTCGTGGCGTTCACCACCTCGCTGTTCTCGCGCCCCTACATGCGCATCGAGCAGCATCACGGCAAGTTGTCCACTTCCATGCTGCATCTGTATTACAGCATGTATCAGCTATTCACCTTCACCATGCTGGTGGCGCTCACCACCAACAACATGGGCATCCTCTGGGTGGCGATGGAGGCGGCGACGCTGACCACGGTGTTGCTGGTCAGCCTGTATCGCACCCCGGCCAGCCTGGAAGCAGCGTGGAAATATTTCATCCTGTGCGGCGTGGGCATCGCGCTGGCGCTGTTCGGCACCATCCTGTTGTATTTTGCCGCCGAGCGCGTGCTGGGTGAGGGCGGCACGGCCTTGTTGTGGACGCATCTGAACCAGGTCAAGGGCGAACTGGAGCCGACCGTGCTGAAGCTGGCGTTCATATTCCTGCTGGTGGGATACGGCACCAAGGTCGGTCTGGTGCCGCTGCACAGTTGGCTGCCGGATGCCCATGCGGAAGGCCCTACGCCGGTTTCCGCCGTGCTCTCCGGACTGTTGCTGAATGTCGCGTTGTGCGCGGTGATGCGCAGCAAAGTGCTGGTGGACGGCTCGCTGGGGACGCACTTTGCAGGCAATCTGATGATGGGTTTCGGCCTGCTGTCGGTGGTGGTGGCCGCACTGTCCCTGTTCCGGCAAAAAGACATCAAGCGCATGTTCGCCTATTCCTCCATCGAACACATGGGGCTGATCACCTTTGCCTTTGGCATGGGCGGGCCGGTGGCGAGCTTCGCCGCAATGTTGCACATGACCGTGCACTCGCTGACCAAATCGGCGATCTTCTTCGCGGTGGGACACGCCGTGCAGAAAGCGGGCACACAGCAAATGGAACATATCCGCGGCATGCTGCAAGTCAGCCCGACGGTGGGTTGGGGCCTGGCGCTGGGCACCTTCGCGATACTCGGCATACCGCCGTTCGGCGTGTTCGCCAGCGAGTTCCTGATCATCACCACCGCCATGCACGAATACCCGTGGACCACACCGATCCTGTTGATCGCGCTGGGCATCGCATTTGCCGCGATCTTCGGCAAGATACAGCCCATCGTGTTCGGCGAAACCACCACAAAACCCTTGCCGCATCCGCCCGCGCTGATCCCGGTGTTCGTTCACTTGCTGCTGGTGTTGATGCTCGGTCTGTATATGCCGCCCTATCTGGCAGACTGGTATCGCCAGGCGGCGGCTCTGCTAGGATAATCAGAGGTTCCAAATGCCCATCACTCATCCCGGTTTGCAGTTGACCCGCTTGCCCAGCGCATTGCCGGCCTGGCGTGGCGTGATCGGCCAGCACGACCTGCTGCCGATCTGCCAGAACGTGCGCGACGGCGGCGGCCGCCTGGTCGCGCTGTGGGGCAGCGATGAGCGCGCGCAAAACGGCGGATACGCGCTGCATGTCGTGCTCGTCAATGAATCCGGACTGGTGTGCCTCACCTTGCCTCTTCCTGCCGAGCAACCTGCTTACGAAGACATCAGCGGCATTTTCCCGGCAGCCAACCGGATGCAGCGTGCCATGTATGATCTGCTGGGCATTTACGCACGCGAAGGCAATGACCACCGCAAATGGTTGCGCCACGGTGCGTGGCACAGCGGCAGTTTCCCGTTGCGCAAGGATTTTGATGCGGCAGCCAGTCGAACTGACGAACTGGATAATTATCCATTCGTGAAGGTCGCAGGCCAGGGCGTGCATGAGATACCGGTGGGGCCGGTGCATGCGGGCATCATCGAGCCGGGGCACTTCCGTTTTTCTGTCATCGGCGAAAGGCCGCTGCGGCTGGAAGAACGCTTGGGCTACACCCACAAAGGCATCGAGAAACGTTTTGAAAGTTTGACGTTGCAACAGGGTGCCAGGCTCGCCGGGCGAGTGAGCGGCGACAGCACGGTGTCATATGCCTGGGCCTATGCGATGGCGGCGGAGAGCATCGCCGATGTTACCCCGCCTGATCGTGCCTTGTGGTTGCGCGCGCTGCTGCTGGAACGCGAGCGTGTGGCCAATCATCTCGGCGACTTGGGTTATCTCGGCAACGATGTCGCTTTGTCGTTCGGCTTTGCGCAGTTCTGGATATTGAAAGAACAGCTGCTGCGCAACAATGCCGCGATGTTCGGTCATCGTTATCTGATGGATAGCATCATTCCTGGCGGTGTCGCGGTGGATCTGACGGTCGAGGGCAAGCGCGTGATCGAGCAGGAATGTGCGATGCTGGAGCAGCAAGTGCGTATCTTGCGCGGCATCTATGAAGAACATGCAGGTGTGCAGGATCGCTTCATCGGCGCCGGACGTGTCGAACCGAAACTCGCTGCCCAGCTTGGTTTAAGCGGGCTGGCCGGACGTGCCAGCGCGCAGGCGTGGGATGCCCGCGTGCAATTCCCGTGTGCGCCCTACGACAAGCTAGATGTGCAGATGGCCACCTATCGCAACGGCGATGTCGCGGCGCGCGTCATCGTGCGTTTCGACGAACTGTTTGAGTCGCTGCGCCTGCAGCGCGAGATACTGGTGAATCTGGTCGGTGGTGATGAACTGGCGCGTCCCCTGGATCAACTTCCGGCGAATGGTTTCGGCATCGGCATGGTGGAAGGCTGGCGCGGCGAAGTGCTGGTGGCGATGCACACCGGTGCCGCAGGCAAGATCACCCGCGTGCATCCGCATGACCCTTCCTGGCAGAATTGGCCGGTGCTTGAACATGCGATCATCGACAACATCGTGCCGGACTTCCCGCTCATCAATAAATCGTTCAACCTAAGTTATTCAGGGCAGGATCTCTGATGTACCAGATACTCAAACAGATCGTTAAGAGCGGCATCAAGACCGAAACGTATCCCCAGGCTGATGAAGCGATGCGCCTGACAACGCAACGCTTGCAGCAGGAGATTCTGGATGTGTTCGGCGGCGCGCTGGCGATCCGGCAGGTGGATGCCGGCTCATGCAACGGTTGCGAGCTGGAGATACACGCGGTCAACAATGCCTATTACAACATCGAGGGACTGGGCATCAAATTCGTCGCCAGCCCGCGCCATGCCGATCTGTTGCTGGTCACCGGCCCGGTATCGCGCCACATGGAAGTCGCCCTCAAGCGCACCTACGATGCCACGCCGGAACCCAAGCTGGTGGTGGCGATCGGCGATTGCGCCTGCGATGGCGGCATCTTTTGTCCTGATGGCGGGGGCGAAAGCTACGCCAGTTGCGGGCGCGTCGCCAATGTTATTCCGGTGGACGTGGTGGTGAAAGGTTGCCCGCCCACGCCCACCGCGATACTGCAAGGCATACTCACCGCGATCAGCGCGCAGAAATAACCATTTGTTTTGATTCTAAATCGTAGGGGCGTATGGCATACGCCTTTTCCCTTGTTCACAAAGGGCGTATGCCATACGCCCCTACGAACACAAATTATTTAATCCGCATTCCGGGCTGCGCGCCATCATCCGGACTGAGGATGAACAGTCCCGGTGCCTCACCGGAAGCCGCCAGCACCATGCCTTCCGACAGGCCGAACTTCATTTTGCGCGGTGCGAGATTGGCGACCATCACCGTCATGCGTCCCTTGAGTTTTTCCGGATCGTAAGCCGACTTGATGCCGGCGAACACGGTGCGCGGCTGTGCTTCGCCGATATCCAGCGTCAGCTTCAGCAGCTTCTCCGCGCCTTCCACATGCTCGGCGTTGACGATCTTTGCCACGCGCAGATCGATCTTGCTGAAATCGTCGATGCCGATGAACGGCTCGAAATCCTTCTCCGCCAGTTCAGCCTCCTTCTTGGCGGTTTGCTGTTGATGCGCGGCATGGCGCTGCTCGGAATGGGCTTGCGGAACGGGCTGCAGGCTTTCCTGGTTGGCGGCGATCATGGCTTCGATCAATTTGGGATCGAGGCGGGTCGCCAGGTGTTGATAGGTGTCGATGGTGTGGCCGGCGGGCAATGCCTGCCATGCGCCGTTCCACAGAAGCGGGGTGATGTTCAGGAAACTTTCGACTCGCGCGGCCAGTTCGGGCAACACGGGTTTCAGGTACAGGGTCAGATCGCGGAACAGGGTCAGCGCGGTTGAACATACCTCGAGCAGCTCGGCGTCCTTGCCTTCCTGTTTGGCAAGTTCCCATGGTTTCTTTTCCGCGATGTACTGATTCGCTGAATCGGCCAGGCGCATGATCTCACGCAAGGCCCGGGCAAAGTCGCGCTGCTCGTAACAGTGCGCGATCTCGCCGTTCTTGAAGGCAGACTGGAATTCGGCGGTGGCAGCGGGATCACTGGCGCCAAGCTTGCCGTCGAAGCGCTTGCTGATGAACCCCGCACAGCGGCTGGCGATATTGATATATTTGCCGATCAAATCGCTGTTCACCTTGGCGACGAAATCTTCCAGATTCAGGTCGATGTCTTCCATCGTGCCGTTCAGTTTCGCGGCGTAGTAGTAGCGCAGGTATTCGGGGTTGAGCCCTTGCTTAAGGTAGCTGCCGGCTGTAATGAACGTGCCGCGCGACTTGCTCATCTTCTCGCCGTTCACGGTGAGGAAGCCGTGAGCGAACAGTTTGGTCGGCGTGCGGAAGCCGGCGTGTTGCAGCATCGCCGGCCAGAACAGCGCATGGAAATACAGGATGTCTTTGCCGATGAAGTGGTACAGCTCGGTTTTGGAATCTGGCTTCCAGTATTCGTCGAACAACCCCAACCCACCCTGGCCCTCCCTTGTCAGGGAGGGAGTCGTTGGCTCCTCCCCTGATAAGGGGAGGTTGGGAGGGGTTAGTTTCTTGCACAGTTGCTTGAAACTGCCCATGTAACCAACCGGCGCGTCCAGCCACACATAGAAATATTTGCCCGGTGCATCGGGGATCTCGAAGCCGAAGTAGGGCGCGTCGCGCGAGATGTCCCAGTCGGTGAGCTTGTTTTCACCCTCGGCTCCTAGCCATTCCTGCATCTTGTTGGCCGCCTCCGGTTGCAGCGCGCCGCTGCGCGTCCACTCGCGCAGGAACTGCTGGCAGGTTTTGGCGGAGAGCTTGAAAAAATAGTGGTCGGAACTGCGCAATTCCGGTTTGGCGCCTGACACGGCGGAGTAGGGATTCTTTAGGTCGGTGGGGGCGTAGGCCGCGCCGCAGGCTTCGCAGTTGTCGCCGTATTGGTCTTTCGCGCCGCACTTGGGACATTCGCCCTTGATGAAACGGTCTGGCAGGAACATTTCCTTGACCGGATCATAATATTGTTCAATGGCACGCTTTTCTATCAGTGAGGGCTTTTGGTCTCTGAGCTTGAGATAAATCTCCCGAGCGTAGCTCCCGGTCTCGGCGCTGTCGGTGCTGCCATAGTGGTCGAACTCGACATGGAAGCCGTCGAAATCCGCCTTGTGTTCATGCCACACGCGGTCAATTAACTGTTTCGGCGTGATGCCTTCCTTCTCGGCGCGCAACATGATCGGCGTGCCGTGGGTGTCGTCGGCGCACACATAATGCACCTCGTGCCCCTGCATCTTCTGGAAGCGCACCCAGATGTCGGTCTGGATGTATTCGACCAGATGACCGAGGTGGATGCTGCCGTTGGCGTAGGGCAGGGCTGATGTGACGAGGATCTTGCGGGTCATGTAGCGGGTTCCTTGAATAAGGCGCGATTGTAGCAAAACCCACGCAGGACGGCGGAATTGGGTAAAATCGCGCCCTTAAATTATGAGGAGGAGCGGGAAGGGGCAGGACGGGAAGAGAGAAGGGGCATGACGAGAAGGGAGAAGGGAGAAGGGAGAAGGGTAACTGCGGCTCGGCGGTTTTACCCTTCCCCCTTCCCTCTTCCCCCTTCCCGGATTTCCCTTCCCCCTTCCCAAGATTCTCTTTCCTCTTCCCCGGTTTTTATGAGCATCAAGTCAGACAAGTGGATACGCCGCATGGCGGAGCAGCACAAAATGATCGAACCGTTCGAGCCGAATCAGGTGAAGGAGAAAGACGGCAAGCGCATCGTGTCTTACGGCACCTCCAGCTACGGTTACGACATACGCTGTTCCAACGAATTCAAGCTGTTCACCAACATCAACAGCACTATCGTGGACCCGAAGAATTTCGATCCGAACTCCTTCGTCGAGGTGACCGCCGATTTCTGCATCATCCCGCCCAACTCGTTTGCGCTGGCGCGTACCGTGGAATATTTCCGCATTCCGCGCAGCGTGCTGACCGTGTGCCTGGGCAAGTCCACCTATGCGCGCTGCGGCATCATCGTCAACGTCACGCCATTCGAGCCGGAATGGGAAGGTTACGTCACGCTGGAATTCTCCAACACCACGCCGCTGCCCGCGAAGATATACGCTAACGAGGGCGTGGCGCAGGTGCTGTTCTTTGAAAGCGACGAAGTCTGCGAGACGTCTTACAAAGATCGCGGCGGCAAGTATCAGGGGCAAACCGGTGTCACGCCGCCCAAGATGTAATTTTGGATGTGTAGTAAGTAGGTCGGGCTTCGCCCGACATGGCGGGCAGAGCCCGCCCTACAAACTATGTCATTCCCGCCTGCGCGTGAATGACGGGCTAATGGATTATTTGGGATAAAAAATCCTCCTCACACCACCCTTGAAATCTGCGACAATCCGCGCCAATTCATTATCCCTACCGGGAGTTAAGCAATGAAATTCCGTTTTAGCTCCGGCATCACATTGGCCTTCGGCCAATATGAGCCTGCGCTGAAACTCCACCTTTACCTTCGCATGGCAGGCTTGCGACTCTTTGCGTTGTATTGTCCATCTTCGAGGAGTCCGATATGAAATTCCGTTTTCCTATTATCATCATCGATGAAGATTTCCGTTCGGAAAATGCCAGCGGGTTGGGCATACGTGCGCTGGCAGAGGCCATTGAAAAAGAAGGGATGGAGATCCTTGGGGTCACCAGCTATGGCGACCTGACTTCGTTCGCGCAGCAGCAGAGCCGCGCATCGGCTTTTTTGCTGTCGATCGACGATGAGGAATTCGGTGCGGGCAGCAAGGAAGAGACCGAGGTCGCGCTGAAGAGTCTGCGCGCCTTCGTCCAGGAGATACGTTTCAAGAACGCCGACATCCCGATCTACCTGTACGGCGAGACGCGCACCTCGCGGCACATCCCGAATGACGTGCTGCGCGAGCTGCACGGCTTCATCCACATGCACGAGGACACGCCGGAATTCGTGGCGCGCCATATCATCCGCGAGGCCAGGTCCTATCTGGATTCGCTGGCGCCGCCGTTCTTCCGCGCTTTGCTGCACTATGCGCAGGATGGTTCGTATTCATGGCATTGTCCGGGGCACTCGGGCGGCGTGGCGTTTTTGAAATCGCCGGTCGGCCAGATGTTCCACCAGTTCTTCGGCGAGAACATGCTGCGCGCCGATGTGTGCAACTCGGTGGATGAACTGGGGCAGTTGCTCGATCATACCGGGCCGGTGGCGGCTTCGGAACGCAACGCGGCGCGCATCTTCAATGCCGACCATTTGTTCTTCGTCACCAACGGCACGTCCACTTCCAACAAGATCGTGTGGCACTCGACGGTTGCGCCCGACGACATCGTGGTGGTAGATCGGAACTGCCACAAATCCATCCTGCATTCCATCATGATGACCGGCGCGGTGCCGGTGTTCCTGATGCCGACGCGCAACCACTACGGCATCATCGGGCCGATCCCGAAGTCGGAATTCGAGATGGAGAATATCCAGAAAAAGATCAACGTCAACCCCTTCATCAAGGACAAGACCAAGAAGCCGCGTATCCTGACTATCACGCAGAGCACCTACGACGGCGTGGTGTACAACGTCGAGATGCTCAAGGAGATGCTGGACGGGCGCATCGACACGCTGCATTTCGATGAGGCATGGCTGCCGCATGCGGCATTCCATGAGTTCTACAAGGACATGCACGCGATCGGCAAATATCGTCCGCGCGCCAAAGAGTCGATGATCTTCGCCACACAGTCCACCCACAAATTATTGGCGGGCCTGTCGCAGGCCTCGCAGATACTGGTGCGCGAATCGGAGACCCGCAAGCTCAACAGCCACGTGTTCAACGAGGCCTACCTGATGCACACCTCGACCAGCCCGCAATACGCCATCATCGCCTCGTGCGACGTGGCCGCGGCGATGATGGAGCCGCCCGGCGGCACCGCGCTGGTGGAAGAATCCATTGCCGAAGCGCTGGATTTCCGCCGCGCGATGCGCAAGGTGGACGCCGAGTTCGGCAAGGACTGGTGGTTCAAGGTGTGGGGGCCGGAGAAGATCGCCGAGGAAGGTATCGGTTCCCGCGAAGACTGGGTGTTGAAGGCGTCTGACAAATGGCACGGGTTCGGCAAGCTGGTATCCGGCTTCAACATGCTCGACCCGATCAAGGCCACCATCATCACGCCGGGACTCAACCTCAACGGCAACTTCGACGAGTCCGGCATCCCCGCCGGTATGGTCACCAGGTACCTGGCCGAGCATGGCGTGATCGTGGAGAAGTGCGGCCTGTATTCCTTCTTCATCATGTTCACGATCGGCATCACCAAAGGGCGCTGGAACACGCTGCTGACTGCTTTGCAGCAGTTCAAGGACGACTATGACAAGAACCAGCCGATCTGGCGCATCCTGCCCGAGTTCGCGGCCAAATACCCGGGTTACGAACGCGTCGGCCTGCGCGACCTGTGCCAGCAGATCCACGACACCTACAAGGCGAGCAACGTCGCCAAGATGACTACAGAGATGTACCTCTCCGACATGCAGCCGGCGATGAAACCCTCCGACGCGTTCGCCAGGATGGCGCACGACGAGATCGACCGCGTGGAGATCGATCATCTCGAAGGGCGCATCACCGCCGTGCTGCTGACCCCCTATCCGCCGGGTATCCCGTTGCTGATCCCGGGAGAGCGCTTCAACAAGACCATCGTTGACTACCTCAAGTTTGCGCGCGACTTCAACCGCAAGTTCCCGGGGTTCGAGACCGACATCCACGGCCTGGTGTCGGATAAGGACAACGGCGAGCGGATGTATTACGTGGATTGCGTACGTTAACCCCCTCTAGCAGTCTGTTGAATTTATCAACTCGCGTCGAAAAATGAACATTTTTGGGGGTGCTTCTACCCTTCACCAGTTACTAAAAATCGCTTGTAGCGCGTTCTGAGAGGTCGATATTTTTGGTAACTCTGTAAGGCCGATAAATTCAACAAACTGCTAGCTCCCTTTGTCATAACCAGCGACTTGGCTATCGTCTTTTGGTAGCCTAGTCGAGTGGCTAGTAGTTTCATCAGGGGGAGAACCAAGCTGCTCCTCCCCTGACAAGGGGAGGCTGGGAGGGGTTAGGCTTTGCGCCGATACTCGATGAAATTCAGTTGGGTTAGGCCGCATCCAACAATTACAACTATGTGGCAAATAATTAGGCCTTGATGCGTTTGTATCCTATGATTCGAAAGTACAGGGCTCTTTGCGCCAACTTCTGTTTTTTCTCAGCGGGGAATTTGTTTGTGGCCAGATAAAGTTGTTTGCCTGGGCGAATGAGTTTCCACTCATTCTCATTAATTTCTGGGAAATACACAGTGCCCTTGAACAAGGGAAACAAATTAAGGTTTTTATTTCTATCGATAATTTCTGTCAATAGAATTTCATCGGCATATTTCATTGCCTGCCGATAAATCTCCCCGCCGCCGATAATAAATACTTTTTCCTTGTCGTTGACTGCTGACAATGCTTCTTCTAGTGAGTGATAAACGGTGCAGCCGTTGGCAACGTAGTCCACATTTCGCGTGATGACTATATTGTCTCTTTTGGGTAATGGTCTTTTCCCAAAAGATTCATAGGTTTTGCGCCCCATTATTACAGTGTGATTAATTGTTACGCGACGAAAAAATCGTAAGTCTCTAGGCAAATGCCATGGCAACCTATTCCCGTCTCCAATGATGCGTTGGTTGTTAGGAGCGGGTCCTACGGCTGCGATAATAATAACCTTTGGTTTTTTCATTACTTAATTCTGGATTCAGATCGCCACTGGCGCCTTGATAGCCGGGTGCGGATCGTAATTCTCCAGCGTGAAATCCTCAAACTTGAAATCGAAGATATCCTTCACCGCCGGATTGAGCCGCATCGTCGGCAGCGGGCGCGGCTCGCGCGACAACTGTTCGCGCGTCTGCTCCATGTGGTTCGAATACAAATGCGCATCACCAAAGGTGTGCACGAAGTCGCCCGGCTTCAGGCCGCACACTTGCGCAACCATCAGTGTCAGCAGCGCGTAGGAAGCGATGTTGAACGGCACGCCAAGAAAGATGTCCGCGCTGCGCTGATAAAGCTGGCAGGACAGTTTTCCATCGGCCACATAAAACTGGAAGAACGCATGGCAGGGGGCGAGTGCCATCTTGTCGAGTTCGCCGACGTTCCAGGCCGACACGATCAGGCGGCGCGAGTCCGGGTTCTTTTTGATCTGCGCGATCAGTTCGGAGATCTGGTCTATCACATGGCCATCGGGCGCAGCCCAGGAACGCCACTGCTTGCCGTACACCGGACCGAGGTTGCCGTTCTCGTCCGCCCACTCGTCCCAGATCTTGACGCCGTTGTCCTTCAGATACTTGATGTTGGTGTCGCCCTGCAAGAACCACAGCAGCTCATGAACGATGGACTTCATGTGGCATTTCTTGGTCGTGACCAGCGGAAACCCCTCCGCCAGGTTGAAGCGCATCTGGTAACCGAACACGCTGACCGTGCCGGTTCCGGTGCGGTCGGATTTTTTTGTGCCATGATTCAGCACGTGCTGCATGAGGTTAAGGTAAGTGCGCATAATTGTTGGTGTTGAATGCCCGTATAATCGCGGCTCTGAATTGTCATTCCCGCCCTTCGACAGGCTCAGGATAAACTGACCTGCGGTCAAGCGGGAATCCAGTATTGAATTACTGGATTCCGGGTCGTGCCCGGAATGACGAGCTAATAAAAATGAGGACGCAATGCTAGCACAACTCACCACCATTCTTAGACTGCCCAAGACCCTGAACGCAGCCCACCTGCTGGTGCTTCTGCCCAAGGACAAGACCCTGCCACGAGATGTGCCGCAACGAGATTTGCTGGTAGCAGTGCTCAAGCGGCGCGGCATCAAGGCCGAGGAATTCGCCGATAAACCCATCACCGCCAATGCAGCGGACGGCAGCCTGATCGCATGGGCGATGCTGGATTTCGGCAAGACCAATTTTGTGGTGCAGACGCAGGCGCGCAAGGCCATGCAGTTGCTGCTGGACGAACATCCGGCCAGCATCACCATCGTCGTGCAGGGCGATGAGGCGCAGCGCCGGCAGGCCGCCGAAGCGGTGGTGTATGCGGCGTGGGTGAACGGCGCGCCGCTGCCGGTGCACAAGAAAAAAGACCAGCGCAAGCCGCTGCACAAGATCGTGCTGTACGGCTACGCCGACACCAAAAGTTTTGCCGCGCTCAAGGCGCAAGCCGAAGGCAATCTGCTGTGCCGCACGCTGACCGTGCTGCCGCCCAACGAACTCACGCCCGGCCTGTACCGCAAGCGCATCAAGGAACTCGCCAAACAAAACGGCTGGCAGCTCAAGGAATTCGACCTGAAAGCGTTGCGCAAGATGGGCGCGGGCGCATTCGTCGCGGTGGCGCAGGGCAGCCATGACGAGGATGCCGCGATCGTGCATCTGCGCTATCGCCATGCCAGGGCGAAGCAGACCGTCGCGCTGGTCGGCAAGGGCATCTGCTTCGACACCGGCGGACACAACCTCAAGCCCGCGCGCCACATGCACGGCATGCACGAGGACATGAACGGCTCGGCGGTCGCGCTCGGCATCCTGCTCGCCGCCACGCAGCAAAAGCTGCCGGTCAACATCGACTGCTGGCTGGCCATCGCGCAAAACCACATCAGCCCGAAAGCCTACAAACAGAACGACATCGTCAAGGCGTTGAACGGCACCACCATCGAAGTGATGCACACCGATGCCGAAGGCCGCATGGTGCTGGCCGACACACTCACGCTGGCCTCGCGCGAAAAACCCAATCTGCTGATCGACTTCGCCACGCTCACCGGCAGCATGGCCGTGGCGCTGGGCGCGCGCTACAGCGGCGTGCTCGGTAACCGCGATGCGTTGCTGCAACAAGCCGTGCAGGCCGGACAGCAAAGCGGCGAGCGGCTGTGCGCCTTCCCGATGGACGACGATTACGAGCCCGCGCTGGATTCCAAAGTCGCCGACATCAAGCAATGCTCGCTGGATGGCGAAGCCGATCACATCCTCGCGGCACGCTTCCTGAAACGCTTCCTGGAGCATGACGTGCCGTGGCTGCATGTGGACTTGTCCTCCAGCCGTTGCGAGGGCGGGCTGGGCAGCGTGGCGAGTGATGTGACCGGGTTTGGTGTGGGTTGGGGGTTGCGGATGTTGCAGGGGAAGTAAGTGTTGTTCCAATGTCTGCTTAGTGCCAAGGAGCGGAAGTTCGGCATTGAGTTCTAATTGACTACCCGATATATATTTAACTTTGCTTGGGTGGTCATTATTCATTATTGCTTATTTGTATCAAATGATATAAAATTAACTATCAAATGATAATAAGGAGGCAATCATGACTTCAGCTGTAACAAATGTTGCTAAGTTTCAAAAATGGCGTACATCAGTTGCCCAATCAAATGCGGGCGCAAGAATCAAACTTATTCGCACCGGAGTACAGGCAAATGTACTGGTATTTGCGAGTGAGTATTTCGATATGCCGCGTGCCCAATTTGTAAAGATCATGGGAATGTCACCTGCGACTGCTGAACGTAAGATAAAAAGTCGTAGTTTGCTCGGCCCGATCGAATCCGAACGTCTTGAACGCTTGGCCATCATCGAAAACCAAGCAGAGAAAGTCTTTGGTGATGCGGGAAAAGCCAAAAACTGGTTGACGCAAAAGAATCTTGCTCTAGGCGATACACCTCTATCGATGCTAGACACCGAAACAGGTGCCGGTGAAGTCAGGAAGGTACTAGGGTCCATCGCCTATGGTGGGGTTGTGTAATGGGCATCTCTAAAAATCCAAACTCCGTCGCGATGCTGCGTTGCTCAATAAATTTTAACGCTTACATATCATCCATAGACGGGTTGCGCGGACTTTATTTCGCGCCTTGCCTGGCTTAGGATTTTGAATTTTTAGAGGCGCCCTGTAATGCTTGCTTGGCGTATTGCCAAAAAGAAGTATGCACTTGATCGAACAGGCATTGGGGCACGCACATACGGCGGGAGGTGGAATACACCAGGTGTAGCAGTCATCTATGCAGGCATGACACCTGAAATATCGGCCATGGAAACGTTAGTGCATGCCGGTGACATACTTCCAGTTGATTTGGTGCTGGTAAGAATAGATTTGCCGGACGATGAAAGGCTATATTATCGTTGTTTGGCAGCCAATCTACCTTCTGGATGGGACGATCTCCCCGGTTCCACGGCAGCAGTAGAATACGTCAATGCATTTATTAATGCAGGCACTCACCTTGGAATGATCGTTCCATCAGTAGTAATGCCGGAAGCCAGTAATATCATTATCAATCCAAACCACGCTACATTTTCAAATGTAGGTATGACAGTCATTCGACCCTTTGAATTTGATTCTCGATTACGCGGCGATTAGTTGTTCTAAGGCATAGAAACAGGCCAGCCTTCATAGGTAGAATACTCCCTTGCAATGTCCGCTCGCGAGAGTCTCGTATGACACGTTTTGTGTCGCTGTTCCTATCTTCCATGATCTGCTTCCCGGCTGGTAATATCGAATCTTGTCATGGCGCTCCGTGCCAACCGGAAGCTGGAGCAGAACCAAAGGTACCGGAGTTCAATGGCACTAACTTAAGCATGCTGCAATATGCTGCTGTTGCTGCTCCATAAGTTGCGCACGCAATATTTGACGCGGTTTCGTGAGCAATTGAAACGGTTTCGGTCTTCGCTTCAGCGCGCGTGGTT
>Ga0209341_10001589_pt1 | contig 22316 bp, 26 predicted proteins | sample RifCSP13_2_FD_184020 | JGI IMG/M metagenome (GOLD analysis project Ga0209341, IMG submission 184020) | Soil microbial communities from Rifle, Colorado - Rifle CSP2_sed 13_2 (SPAdes) (version 2) | ecosystem: Environmental > Terrestrial > Deep subsurface > Rock core/Sediment | place: Rifle... | reverse complement strand
CCTGGGCGGCGCGACCACGGCCCTCGCGCTCCACATCGAGGCGAAGCCCTGCCACATCGGCGCCCTGCCCGTCGCCGTGAACATCGACTGCCACGCCCACCGGCACAAGGAGGCGATCCTGTGACCGAGGTGATCCGTCTCCGCCCGCCCCTCGCCGAGGCCGACGTTCGCGGCCTGACGGTCGGCGACCGGGTCAGCCTGAGCGGCGTCCTCTACGGCGCTCGGGACGCGGCCCACAAGCGGATGGTCGACCTGCTTGACCAGGGCAAGCCCCTGCCCGTGGACCTGCACGGTCATGTCCTCTACTACGTCGGGCCGACCCCCGCCCCGCCCGGCCGACCGATCGGCGCCGCGGGCCCGACCACCTCCCTGCGGATGGACGCCTACGCCCCTCGGATGTATGAGTATGGCGTGAAGGCCACGATCGGGAAGGGAAACCGCAGCCCGGCCGTCGTCGAGTCCCTCGTGAAGCACAAGGCCGTCTACCTGATCGCCGTCGGAGGCCTCGGCGCGACCCTCGCCCAGCGGATCAAGGCCGCGAAGGTCATCGCGTATCCGGAGCTGGGGACGGAGGCCCTGTGGGAGTTCCAGGTCGAGGACTTCCCTGCGATCGTCGCGAACGACGCCCGCGGCCGGGACGTCTTCAAGGAGGGCCAAGACGTCTGGGCCAAGCAGCTCGCTCCTGCCTGAGCCCCGTTTTCGGCCTTCGGTTGGTTTCGTACCATCCGAAATTCGACACTTGCTCTAGTGGCAACTGTCACCGTGCGCGATGACAAGGACTAATATAATGGCGTTATACTCTCGTGGGTCGTCGCGAGAAAACCGCCGGCGCAACGCCGGCCTGTGGGGGAATCGGTGTGCCCAGCTCTACGCAAATAGAGCCCCTCGTGGAAGAGGAGCAGACGTGCCCGGAATGCAAGAGTGAGCATCTGGTGCGCGACTACGCGCGGGGCGAACTCGTTTGCGACTCGTGCGGGCTCGTCGTCAGCGACAGTGCGATCGACGAGGGCCCGGAGTGGTCCGCGTACTCCGTCGAGGAGAACGACCGCCTCGCGCGGACCGGGGCGCCGCGGTCATACGTGGCCGGCGCCTCCGGCCTCACGACGGTGATCCCCCTCGCGAACAAGGACGCGCGGGGCAACACGATCCCGCTGCGGGAGCGCGAGAAGTTCTACCGGATGCGGAAGCTCCAGCGGCACTCCGGCCACTCCCGGCCCGGGGAGCGGAGTCTTCCCGAGACGATCCGGTCCCTGGACCGCGTCGCCTCCCTCATGGGCCTTCCGCGTCCCGTGAAGGACGAGGCCGGCTTCATCTGCAAGCGCGCCCTCGAGAAGGGGCTCGTCCGCGGACGGTCCATCGAAGGGATCGTCGCGGCCGCCGTCTACGCGGCGTGCCGCATCGACAACGTGCCGCGGACCCTCGACGAGCTCCAGCAGGTCACCGGCGTCCGGAAGAAGACGATCGGCAAGGCCTACGGGGCCCTCCTGCGGACGCTCAGCCTCCGCGTGCCGCCCTCCCATCCGACGGACTACGTGAGCCGCTTCTGCTCCAAGCTCGGCCTGAGCAACCAGGTCCAGACGGAGGCCCTGAGGATTCTCAAGGAGATGGACAAGGTGGATCGGTCCATGTCCCTCTCGCCTGCAGGCACCTCCGCCGCGGCGATCTACCTCGCTTCCCTCTCCTGCGGCGAGCGCCGTCCGCAGAAGGCGATCGCGAAGGTGGCCGGCGTGAGCGAGGTCACCCTGCGGAACCGGTTCCAGTTCATGGACGAGTTCATGCAGCAGCTCACGCTGCCACGCGGACGCGCGCCAAAGGTTGCCACGCCGGCACCGCCCTCCTGAGTCCCGCGAGCCCCCGGTCCGAGCCTCACGTCGCAAAATCGAAACAAAAGCTTTGTAAGGCGGCGGCTTGTGCTCCTCCCCGAGGGCTCAGGCTTTCATGTCCACGAGCGTGGCCGTTCCGGCGGTCGGCCGCGAGGCCGATTCGTTGATCTCTCCCCGCCGCATCCGCGCGCCCTCCCCCTCGCTCAATGAACCGTGGAGCGACGTGATCCGATGACCGGCAAGCCCCCCAAGGTGAATGACCTCTCCTGGATGATCGGCGGTCCCCAGGGGAGCGGCGTCGACTCGTCCGCGAATGCCTTCGCCCGCGCCTGCGCGCACGGCGGCCTCAACGTCTTCGGCAAGCGCGAGTACTACTCGAACATCAAGGGCGAACACTCCTACTTCACGGTCCGCGCGGTCACGGGCACGGTCCGCTCCCACATCGACGAGACCCATGTCCTCGCGACCTTCGACGCGGAGACGGCCTTCCGGCACGTCCGCGAGGTCACGGACGACGGTGCGATCGTGTACGACCCCGGCCTCGGGAAGACGAGAATCTCCGACGTGCCGACGATCGAGCCGCGCCTCGAGGAGGAGCTCCGGACGTACCTGATCGCGCGCGGCCTCGGGGAGACCCTCGGCGACATGCTCGCCTCCGCGAAGCAGCGGGGCGTCGCCCTCGTCCCGATCCCTTACAGCGACCTGCTGACGAAGGTTGCGGACGAGTTCAAGGTCGACGCGCTAAGCAAGATCGCGCGCATGGTGAACATGCTCGCGGTGGGCGCATCCTTCGGCATCCTGCATTTCGACTTCGAAACCCTCGTGAAGGCCTTGGACGACGTGTTCCGCTCCAAGTCCGGGATTGTGAAGATGAACACGTCCGCGGCCCGCAAGGCCTACGACCTGGGGGCCTCCCTGGCCCCGGACCTGGCCTATCGCCTCGAGTCGATCCCGCGGCCGGAGCCGCGGCTGTTCCTCTCCGGGAGCCAGGCAACGGCCCTCGGCAAATTGTACGGCGGGCTCCGCGTGCAGACGTACTACCCGATCACCCCCGCCTCGGACGAGTCCGAGTTCCTCGAATCGAACGAGGTCCTCGAGCTGAAGGAGCCCGAGGAGGCCGACTCCCACTTCGTGAAGGACAAGGGTGCCTCCGTGCTCGTCGTCCAGACGGAGGACGAGATCTCCTCCGTGACGATGGCGTGCGGGGCCGCCCTCACGGGGGCCCGTGCGGCCACCGCGACCTCGGGCCCGGGCTTCTGCCTCATGATGGAGGGGATCGGCTACTCCTCGATCAATGAGATCCCCCTCGTGATCACGCTCTACCAGCGCGCTGGGCCCAGCACGGGGATGCCGACGCGCCATGAGCAGGGAGACCTGCGGTTCGCCCTCCACGCCGGGCACGGCGAGAGCCCGCGGATCCTCCTCGCCTCCGGGGACTTCGAGGAGATGATCCGCGATGCGGTCCACTCCCTGAACTTCGCGGAACGGTACCAGATGCCCGTGATCCACCTCGTCGACAAAGCCCTCGCGAACAACAGCGGCACGATCCCCGTGCCGGACCTGTCGGACCTCCGGATCGACCGGGGCCTGCTCCTGACGGACGGGGCAGGCTTCTCCGCGGAGCACCCCTACAAGCGCTTCGACCTGCGGAACGGCCCGGTCTCCGCCCGTGCCGTGATCGGCCAGCACGGCACCCTCTTCTGGAACACGGGGGACGAGCACGACGAGTTCGGGCACATCACGGAGGACCCCGGCCTGCGGGACATGATGATGGAGAAGCGGGACGCGAAGCTCCAGCTCGCGGCGAAGGACATCGCGGACCCGATCAAGTTCCACTACGTCGGCCCGAAGGACGCGGAGACCGTGATCGTCTCCTGGGGCTCCACGAAGGGCGCGATCTTGGACGCCCTCGACCGCCTGCGGGCGGAGAAGGCCTCCGTGGGGTTCCTCCAGCTGCGCCTCCTGAATCCCTTCCCGGGCGAGGCCGTGATGGCGCACCTCGCGAAGGCGAAGCGGCGGATCGACATCGAGATGAACTTCAGCGGGCAGCTCGGCGGCCTGATCCGCGAACGGACCGGGGTGGACTGCACCCACCACGTGGTGAAGTACAACGGCCGCCCGATGTCCTCTTCGGAGGTCTACGACGCGGTCGAACGGATCATCCACGGCAAGGCGGAGAAGAGGACGGTGTTGACCCTTGGCGCTTGAGCAGATCCTGAAGCCGCAGGACTACGCGACGGACGTCCACAACGACTGGTGCCCGGGGTGCGGGGACTTCGGCATCCTCCGAACGATTCAGATGGCTCTCGCCGAGCTCAAGCTCGACCCGTACCGGGTCGCGATGGTCTCGGGCATCGGCTGCTCCGCGAAGACGATCCACTACATCAAGACGTACGGGGTCCACACCCTCCACGGACGGGTCCTGCCGGTGGCGCAGGGCGTCAAGCTCGCGAACCCCGGGCTCGAGGTCGTGGCCGTCGGGGGCGACGGGGACGGGATGGGGATCGGGGGCGCCCACTTCGTGAACGCGGGGCGGCGGAACCTGGACATGCTGTACGTCCTCTTCGACAACGGCGTCTACGGGCTCACGAAGGGGCAGGCCTCGCCGACGCTCAAGCTGGGTGTACAGACGAAATCCCTCGCGCACCCGAATATCAACGAGGCGGTGAACCCGATCTGGCTCGCCCTCGCCGCGGGCGCCACCTGGGTCGGCCGCGGGTACTCGTACGACGTCAAGCACCTGAAGGATCTGATCATCCAGGGGATCCGCCACCGAGGCTACGCGTTCCTCGATGTGCTCCAGCCCTGCCCGACCTACAACGACATCAACACGAAGGAATGGTACGGCGGGGAGGACCGCGCAGAGATGAATGGGGGCCGGCCGCTCCCCCGCGTCTACAAGCTCGAGGCGGAAGCCTTCGACCCCGAGGTTCATGACCCTTCGGAGATCGAGCTCAAGGCCTCCAAGGCGTTGGAGAAGTCCCTGGAGTGGGGGGACCGCATCCCCATCGGCGTCTTCTACCGCAACGAGCACGTGCCGATCTACGGGGACCGGATCCAGCAGCGCATCCCCACGTACTACACGACCCCGCCCGCGGTACAGACCATCGCGGGGCCCCGCGGCGAGCCCCTGACGGACCTCTCCAAGCTCCTCGACCGCCTCACGATCAAGCCGTCGTGAGGGACGGCTCCCGCTCCTCCTTCCGGGCCGGGACGAGTGGCTTGCCCATCTCCCAGAGGAGCTTCGCCATCTGGGCCATCGCCGCGGAGATCGCCGCGTCGTCCGTCCAGATCGCGATATCCTCGCCACGGGACGCGGAGTCGTCGTCGGGGATCGGGTGGCTCATGAGGAACTCCCGCCCGTCGACGCCGTGGCGGCACACGGGTACGTAGAAATCGATGGTGCGGACGTCGGCGTATTTCGCGAGTCCGCGCACATCCTCGTGGTTGTGAGGCGCAAGATGGAACGCGTACCTGACCGTCACGCCGTCCCGCGCCCGGTCCGCGATCTGGCCCCCGAGGGAGCGCAGGATCCGCCCGGGGCTGTGGTCCGAGCCCACGGCGACGATTTCCTGATCCGCCTCCTCGTACATCCCCGCGAGGCGCTCCCGGACATTCCGCCGGCCGTAGATGGCCTCGAACCGTCCGTGGGTCGGCAGGGCCTCGCTCGCGGCCACGGGGAACTCCCGGGCGATGCTGTCCAGGTTCGCATCGAGTCGCTTCGCCCGGTTCCGGTAGTCCTTCGCGACGGTCTGCAGGTAGGCCGCGAAGGGGACCGCCTTGTACCGGAGGGGTTTCTCCGGGAGGATCTGGACGAGCCCCTTCGCATGGAGCTGCTGCATCGTCGCGTAGATCCGTGTCCGCGGGACGCGTGACAGCGCGGGCATCTGGCTCGCCGTGGCGACGCCGAGGTCCAGGAGGGCGAGGTAGACCCGGGACTGGTAGTCCGTGAGTCCGTATTCCCTGAGTTTCTGGATCCGGTCCTGGTTGATCGGCACCCGCGGCCCCCGTAGGTCGGGGCATGGGAACCGAGAGTTAAAAAGGTGTCACCCGTGTCAATGACAGGTTGCGTGCCGCGGGACTGCTCCAGGGGCGGTGTGCCGTTGTGTGCGGCGTTTCCGGTCCCGCAGGGATGGACTCTCGCGTAAAATAATCGGACCGCAAGCGATTTCTCCTACCTTCCAGGATGGGCTCCCATGCAGCCGGCACCTATGGGGGCTCCGCTGCCGCCTTCGAGTCCCCAAGCAGGAAGCAGCTTAGGAAAGTGGTTGAGCATCGTCGCGGTCGCCCTCGCGGCCGTGGCACTCGTGATCTCCGTGGCCGTTCCGGGACCCACCGGTCCCGCCGGAGCCAACGGGACGAATGGGACGAATGGGACGAATGGTGCGACGGGACCCCAGGGTCCCACCGGCCCCACCGGCCCTGCCGGACCCGGGACCCTGATGGCCATGAACTCGACCACTGCGAAGGTGACAATCGGATCCGCGTGCACCACGTACACGGGGGCGGAAGTCACGATCACGGTGCCCCGCGCGGGTGAGATCGTGATCACGGCATCCGTGATGCTCGACATCAGCCACACGAGCGGAACGCGGGACGTCGCGTTCGTCGTGATCCAGAACAACACGAACCTGTGCCCCGACGACCCCTACCTTGGGATCATGGTCGTCCAGAGCGGGCTCCCGTCGGACACGTACTGGCAGAGCATCCCGGTGAACAAGAACTACACGGTGACCTCGGCGGGAAGCTACACCTTCTACGTGAACGGGCGGATGACGGCAGGGCAGAACGCGGCCGACGAGTTCTGGTACGCGAACATGATTGCGATCTTCTACCCGGCGTAGACGTCTCGACACCGATCCATGGGGGGAAGGCCGCGAGCGGCTTACCTCCCATCCAGCCTTTTCATTCTTTCTGAAGTTGCAGGGGAACCGCTCCCTGCCCTGGCGGCCGTCCCGGATCCCGCTCGTTGCTCCGGCGGAACGAGATTCACCGGGCCGCGGCCTCACCCACGAGACGCCCGGGGCGATCGCGCCGTGACCTAATCCCCGATGGACCCGCGCGGTCTGCTCCATCCGGGCGTCATGTTCTCCGACCCAGCCTGGTGGGAACGCCGGAGCGGACCGGAGGCCCGCGAGCCCCTGCGATTCATCGGGGAACGTTTAAGCTCCGGAGCGCGTGGCAAGGGTTAAGAAGGTCACGAGTTTACGCGGGATGCCGCGTTCCGCCACGAGGGACTTCACGATGATCCAACGCGCCGAACAGTCGAACATCGTCGGGCTGCGGTCCAGAGACTTCCTCAAGTGGGTCGACGAGAACATCGACGCGCCGCTAAAGCGAGGCCCGGGCGGCAAGATGGTCGAGCGGATGAAGGCGGGCCTCGTCGGCGAGTTCTTCAACTGGGCCAAGCGGAACTCCACGTGGCCGCTCCACTTCGGCATCATGTGCTGCGCGATCGAGATGGCCGCGACGTCGGACCCGCGCTACGACATCGAGCGGTTCGGCGTGATCTACCGCTCCTCCCCCCGGCAGTGCGACGTGCTCCTCCTGAACGGCCCGATCTCCCTGAAGCTCCGCCCTGCGGTGCGCCGGCTGTACGAGCAGATGGCGGACCCCAAGTGGGTCATCGCGATGGGCGAATGCACGATCTGCGGCGGCCCCTACTACGATTCGTACAGCGTGGTCAAGGGCTCCTACACGTTCGTGCCCACGGACATCTTCATCCCCGGATGCCCGGTGCGCCCCGAGGCGCTCATCGACGGCTTCCTCAAGCTCAGCGCGAAGATCAAGGCCGAGCGGACGGGCTGGATCAAGACGAAGAAGGGCCGCACGATCTCCGCCCGCGAAGGCGAGCTCATGAACCTGCAGGAGGGGGAGTACACCTATGAAGTCCCGCAAGTCCGACACTGACCTCAGCCAGGTCCGGGAGGCCAGCACGGTCCGCGGCATCGTCCGTCCGATGCTCTCGACGATCAGGCAGGCCCTCGTCACCCTCCCGATTATCAACAAGGTGGTCCCCGGCGGCCGGAAGCCCGTGACCCACCTCTACCCGTACCAGAAGGTCGAGCTCCCCTCCGCGTTCCGGGGTCAGCACAACATCGACTGGTTCAAGTGCATCGGCTGTGAACTCTGCGCGAAGGTCTGCCCCAACGAGTGCATCTACTTCGAGTTCCACGAGGTCGAGCCGGGCTCCCCGTGGCTCCATCCCAGCCGCGCGATGCTGGACGACATGAAGAAGATCATCCGGCGCCCGGCGGTGGACATCGGGCACTGCCTCTTCTGCGGGAACTGCATGGAGTACTGCCCGACGGACGCCTGGAACTTCACCCAGGAGTTCGAGCATGCGGATTACGCCCGCGAGGACCTCTACTACCGCTCCGAGGAGCTCCGGATGCCCGCGGAGGACTCGGACAAGGAGATCATCCTCGTCAACCGCATCGGGGAGCACCCGATCCTCGAGGCCGACGTCTGTATCGGTTGCCGCAAGTGCGAGCGCGAGTGCCCGACCCGTTGCATCGACATGCTCGACGGCCCGAACGACCGCAAGGGGAAGCCGATCGTCATACCCGAGTTCGACTACACGAAGTGCATCGGCTGCCAGCAGTGCGTCGACGTCTGCCCGGTCGACTGCCTCTACATGGAGGAGATCGAGTACAAGGACCTCGAGGGGTTCTACCACATCAACAAGCAAGGCACGGTCAAGCTCCTCGAAGAGCAGACGGAAGAGGCCGTCGCGCGGGCGGCGAAATAATTCCGGCGATTATTCCAACCGGAATGTAGAACCTTTTATTCAGGCCCTTTATTCATGTCGCCGGCGGGGTCCTCCCGGAGGAGCCCGCGGAGATTCCCATGGTCCGCACGACCGTCGTCGGGACCTATCCACGTGTCGGCGACACGCACGACGAACAGGCGCTCCGCCGCGCGATCGCGCGCTTCGACAAGGGCGGGGTCGCGGAGGCGGACGTACGCGCCGCGGAGCGCGAGGTCGTGGAGGCCGTCCTCGGGGAACAGGCCCGCGCGGGAATCGACGTGCCCACGGACGGGCTCGTTCCCTGGTACGACAGCCAGAGCCACATCGCCCGAGGCCTCGCCGGCATCGAGATCGACGGGCTTGTCCGGTACTTCGACACGAACACGTACTACCGCCAGCCGGTCGTGCGCGGGGCGGTGGAATGGAAGCGGCCCATCCTCGCGGAAGAGTGGACGTTCGCGCAGGCGCACTCCCGCGCGCCCGTGAAGGCCGTCCTCACGGGCCCGGTCACCCTCGCCTCCCTCGCCCTGGACAAGCACTATGCGAAGCGGCGGGCCCTGGCCCTCGCCTTCGCGGACGCCTTGGCCCGGGAGGCCCGCGAGCTCGTCCGGGCAGGGGCGAAGCATCTTCAGGTGGACGAACCCATCCTCACCCGCCATCCGGAGGATCTGGCCCTCGTCAGGGACTGCCTCGAGCCCATCGCCGCGGAGAAGGGCCCCGCGGAGCTCACCCTCTTCACGTATTTCGGCGACGTTGCGAAGATCTACCCCGACCTCCTGAAGTCCCCCGCGGACGTGATCGGGTTGGATCTGGTCCAAGGTGAAAGGACTTGGCCGAGGCTCCTGAAGACCGGCACGGACAAGCCCCTGGCCCTCGGGATCGTGGACGCGCGGAACACGAAGGCGGAGGAACCCGCGGCCCTCGCCGCGAAGGTCCGCCAGCTGAGGCACAGCGTGGACTTGGACCGATCATACCTCTCTCCCTCGAACGGACTCGAGTTCCTCCCGCGGGCGAAGGCCCGCGAGAAGCTCGGGATTCTGGCGAGGACCGCGAAACTCCTGGAGGCGAAGCGATGAGCGGTCTGCAGACGACTTCCGTGGGCTCGATGCCCAAGCCCGACTACCTGCTTCACGCGAGGACGAAGGCTTCGAAAGGGGACCTCGACCTGAAGGAGCTGCGGGCGCTCGAGGAGAAGGCCACGACGGAGTGGGTGCGGTTCCAGGACGAGATTGGGATCGACATCCTCGTGGACGGGGAGCAGTACCGGGGCGACATGGCCACGTACTTCGCGGAGAACCTGGAGGGCATGGAGGTCTCCGGCCTCGTGCGTTCCTACGGGAACCGGTACTACAAGAAGCCGATCATCGTCGGCGAGCTCCGGCGCGCCGGACCGATCAGCGTGGACTGGTACCGTTACGCCCAGGGCCTCACGGAGAAGCCGGTCAAGGGGATGATCACCGGACCGTACACGATGATGGACTGGTCCTTCGACGAGCACTACGGCTCCCGCGAGGAGACGGCGATGGCCTTCGCGAAGCTCCTCCACGCGGAGGCCCGCGATCTCGAGGCCGCGGGCGCGAAGATCGTCCAGGTGGACGAGCCCGCCCTCGCGACCCGTTCCGACGAGCTACCCCTCGTCGTGAAGGCGGTCGGCGCGGTCACGAAGGGCCTCGACGCGAAGACGATCCTCCATACCTGCTACGGGAACTACGTCGACATCTACAGCTACTTCAACCGCCTTCCCGTGGACCAGCTCGACCTCGAGATGTCGAACTCCGGGCTGGACCTGCTCGATCGGTTCCGGAAGGACCCGCTCCGGAAGGAGATCGCGTTCGGCGTCGTGGACGTCCACAGCCACGTGATCGAGACGAAGGCCCAGGTCGTCGAGCGCATCGAGAAGGCCTTGTCCCTGTTCGATCCCCAGAAGCTCTATATCGACCCGGACTGCGGGCTGAAGACGCGGACCGTGGACGAGGCCAAGGCGAAGCTCCGGGTGATCGTCGAGGCGACGCGGTCCGTGAAGGCGGAGCACGGTCTGGACTGACCCGGGCAAAGGGTCATACCCCTCGGATGTGGTATCTGGCTCGGAGGCACACGCATGGAAGGCCCCGTGGATCTCCGCATCCAGCCGTACGTCCCGGCGCGACTCTTCACCGTGGACGAGGCGGACGCCCTCGTGCCCCGGCTCGCGGAGATCCTCGACCGGATGGACCCCAAGCTCGTGCGCTTGAAGGAGCTCGAGGACCTGCTCGAGGACGCGGAATCCTACTGGGGGTCCAAGGGCGATACGATGCCGCCGGAGGAACGGGAGGCCCACGATCGCCTGATCGGGGAACGCGACGAGACCCGCGCCCTCCTCGACGAGGACATCCACGAGATCACCGCGACAGGCTGCGAGCTCAAGGACGTCCATTCCGGCCTCGTCGACTTCCCGGCGAACGTCGAGGACACCCTCGCGTACCTGTGCTGGCAGCGGGGCGAACGCAAGGTGTCGAACTGGCACACCCTCGAGGGCGGATTCGCGGGTCGCAGGCCCCTCCGCAAGGGGCCGGAAGCGGAACGTTAATAACCCGCGGCCTCCTAGGATAAACCTCGCAGCGGAGGCGACGACCATGCCCACGAAGGACGAGGTCATCACGGTCCTGAAGAAGTGCTACGATCCCGAGATCCCGATCAATATCTACGACCTCGGTCTCGTCTACAAGATCGACATCAACGAGGCCTCCGGCAAGATCGACGTGAGCATGACCCTCACCGCACCCGGCTGCCCCGCGTCCGCGTACATGGGCGCCGACGTAAAGCGGAAGATCGAGCAGCTGCCCGGCGTCAAAGAGGCGAGCGTGAACATCGTCTGGGAGCCGCCCTGGACGCCCGAGATGATGTCCGAGTCCGCAAAGAAGCAGTTCGGCTGGGGCATCTGAGAGCCTCTCCCGTTCGAGTGGCGAAGGTTGATATCCCCTCGCCGGTATCCCAACCCGCGCGGGCTCCTGGGGTGGCCGGATACTTTGACCGCGAAGCTCTCGACTGGGTCAGATGCACTCTCGACGGCCTTGGGCGCCGTCCTCGAAGGCCTGACGTTCTATGAGCTCGCCCACCTAATTGCCGCCGACACCCGCGTCAAGGTGACGTTCGAGGACCTCCAGCGGCGCAAGGCGGCGCAGCTCAAGAAGCTCGAGCCCCTCTTGCCCGTTTCCGCGAAGGACGCGGCCCCGCAGCCCGGGATCTTCCCGCTCGATTCGGTCGCGAGGGCCGAGTGCTACGTCTGCGGCCACATCGTCGAGACGAAGTCCCTCCCGAGCCAGTGCCCGAAGTGCGGGACCGCCCGTTACACCTTTGAGAAGGAGATCGCCCTCGCGAAGGCGTGGGAGGTCGCAGGGGAGACGGCCCGCCGGTCCGCGGCCCTGTTCCAGGAGGGCGCCGCCTCGGCCTCGGGCCCGGCGAAGTCAGTCCTGGAGGGGCTCGCCCGCGAGGAGGACGAGCTCTCGAAGGAAGCGGGCCACGAGCTCGCGGAGCTCCGAAGCTGAACGGTTGGGTGGTCTCATGGCACAACTTGCGAAGATGCCGCCTATCCAGGAGCATCTGCACGCCTGCACGATGTGCGGCTACTGCGTTCCCGTCTGCCCCGCCTACCAGGAGGCGGGATGGGAGGGCGCGTCCCCGCGCGGACGCGTGTTCGCGATGCGGCAGTACGACATGCGCGGGCCCCTGGACCGCCTCTTGCGCCGACACGTCAAGCCTGGGGAGGACTTTGCCAGGAACGCGTGGGAGTGCACCGGGTGCGGGGCGTGCGCGGAGGTCTGCCCCGTGGACATCCCTTTCGACTCCCTCTGGGACGACGTGAAGGCGTGGATGGTCTCCTCGGGCATGGAGCGCCCGCAGCTCCACCCCTACGTCGAGAACGTCCGGGAGACGCACAACCTTTACGGGAAGCCGGCCGAGGATCGGGACGCCTGGCTCCCGCCGGAGTCCATGCAGTCGGAGAACCCCGAGGTCGTCTACTGGGTGGGCTGCGCGGCGAGCTACGAGACGCAGCAGATCGCCCGCGCCGTCGTGAAGATCCTGAACGCGGCCCGGGTGACGTACAAGATCCTCGGCCCCGAGGAGTGGTGCTCCGGCGCGCCCCTGGCCCGCATGGGATACCAGGAGGTCGTGAAGAAGGAGCTCATGCCGCATAACCTGGACGCCGTCGCGCGAACGGGGACGAAGGCCCTCGTGACCGCGTGCGCGGAATGCTACCGCGCGTTCAGCCGCGACTACAAGGGCTGGGGCGGCAACGCTCCGTTCAGCGTCTTCCACATCTCCCAGTTCATCGCGAAGCTCGTCAGCGAGAAGCGGATCGCGTTCACGAAGCCGATCCCCCAGAGCATCGCCTTCCACGACGCTTGTCACATGGGGCGGGTCTGCGACACGTTTGATGCGCCACGCCAGGCCCTGAAGTTCGTGAAGGACCTGAAGCTCCTCGAGATCCTCCCGATGCGCGAGGAGGCCCTCTGCTCCGGCGGAGGCGGAGGGTTCCCGGACGTCTTCCCGGCCCAGGCGGACAACGTGGCCTCCCGGCGGATCGAGGCGGCGGTGAACACGGGCTCGAAGACCCTTGTGACGACGTGTCCCCATGCGGAGATGCACTTCGACAAGGTCGCGAGGCAGCGCAACATGCAGATCAGCATCGTCGACCTGGCCGAGATGGTCGCCCAGGCGCTGTGACACGCCCTTCGCTAGCGAGTGGGCCTTCTCGATTCGCCTTGCTCCCGCCCCGCCACCGCGGACGACGTCCTGCGGGCTCCCGTCGAAGGGCAACGACCCGCTGAGGCGGGAAGGCGGACAATCGGCCGGCCTCGTCCGCACGCCCCGCTCCCAAGTAACGTTTCCACATAGCAACGTTTCTTCACGGCTCGAGCGGTTGCGAGCGCCGTGGACAGCGACCAGCAGATTTGGTTGAAGGCTCGGAAGCGAGCGGAGGAGAAGGCGGGCTTCTTCGTCCACCTGGGGATCTACCTGGCGGTGAACACCTTCCTGGGCATCCTCTGGTGGACGACGACGGGACCCTTCTCATATCCGTGGTTCGTGATTCCGATGGCCGGATGGGGCATCGGCGTCGTAGGCCACTTCGTCTCCGTGTTGGCGGGCGAGAGCTACATCGACCGCACCGCCCAGCGGGAGTACGCTCGCCTGCGCGGCCAGGGGCCGTAGGCCATCTCGCGGCCTAGGATCGTCCGTGCCTCCTGTGGACACGCGAGCTCGGCCCCCGCCAGATCGCGTGCTGGCGCCCACCGTGACCCGGCTTGGAGGCGAAGGGCCTCGCGTCCGGAGGAGGGCAACAGCCAAAACAACTCGAAACCCGAGACAATTCTCAAATCGTGAAGCTCAGCCCACACGAGCACGACGTCTTCGCGTTGGGGTTGTGGATCTTGAACTGTCCGCCGAGGAGGTCCTCCTCGTAGTCGAGCTGCGAGCCCTGCAGGTACATCAGGCTCTTCGGGTCCACGTACACGGCGACGTCTTCCGCCTCGATCGCCTGGTCCGTCGGCCGCCTTGCCTCCGCAAGGTCCATGCGATACTGCATCCCGCTGCAGCCGCCCGCGATGATCCGGATCCTCAGGTTCGCCTGGGGTCGGTTCTCCTTCGCCCGCAGCGCGCGAATCCGCCGCACCGCGTTGGGTGTCAGCACGAGCGGGCCCTGCGCGGAAACGGTCGCGGACATCGCTTCTCCGCGCGTTCGAACACGGTCGGCGTGCTTAAGCCTTGCGTCGCGTTCGGTCGTTTGCTCGCACGCGTCGATACCGTTCGCGGGGGCCACGACCAAAGCTATATATAACGATGTTATACTTGATTGTGCCGCATCGAGTTCGCGGGTGACTCCATGGTATCCAAGAGCCAGCTCCAGGCCATGGCGAACCAGGAGTACAAGCACGGGTTCGTCTCCGACATCGAGGAGGAGATGTTCCCGAAGGGCCTCAGCGAAGACGTCGTCCGGCTCATTTCCCAGAAGAAGAAGGAGCCCGACTGGATGCTCGAATGGCGCCTCCGGGCGTACCGCCACTGGCTCACGATGAAGGAGCCCACCTGGGCGAACGTTCACTACCCGCCGATCAACTACCAGGACATCATCTACTACGCGGCCCCGAAGCCCAAGAAGGCCGCCGGCAGCCTCGACGAGATCGACCCGGAGATCCGGGCGATGTACGATAAGCTCGGCATCCCGCTCCAGGAGCAGGAGCGCCTCGCGGGCGTGGCCGTGGACGCGGTCCTCGACAGCGTGTCCGTCGGCACGACCTTCAAGAAGAAGCTCGGGGAGCTGGGCATCATCTTCTGCTCCTTCTCCGAGGCGGTCCAGGAGCATCCGGACCTCGTGCGGAAGTACCTCGGCTCCGTGGTGCCCTTCAACGACAACTTCTTCGCCGGACTGAACAGCGCGGTCTTCAGCGACGGCTCCTTCGCCTACGTGCCCAAGGGCGTGCGCTGCCCGATGGAGCTGTCCACGTACTTCCGGATCAACGCGCAGGACACGGGCCAGTTCGAGCGCACCCTCATCGTCGCGGACGAGGGCGCCTACGTCAGCTATCTAGAAGGCTGCACGGCTCCAATCCGGGACACGAATCAGCTCCACGCCGCGGTGGTCGAACTCGTCGCCCTCGACGACGCGGAGATCAAGTACTCCACGATCCAGAACTGGTATCCCGGAGACCGCCAGGGGAAGGGGGGGATCTACAACTTCGTCACGAAGCGGGGCAAGTGCCTCGGCCGGAACTCGAAGATCTCCTGGACCCAGGTGGAGACCGGATCCGCGATTACCTGGAAGTACCCGAGCTGCATCCTCCAGGGGGAGAACTCCGTTGGCGAGTTCTACTCCGTCGCGGTGGTAAACAACCTCCAGCAGGCGGACACGGGGACGAAGATGACGCACATCGGGAAGAACACCCGCAGCACGATCATCTCCAAGGGGATCTCCGCGGGCCAGGGACAGAACACGTACCGCGGCATGGTCAAGATCCTCAAGGGCGCCACGGGCGCGCGGAACTACTCGCAGTGCGACTCCCTCCTCCTCAGCTCCGAGTGCGGCGCGCACACGTTCCCGGACATCCAGGTGATGGAGCCTACCGCCCAGATGGAACATGAAGCCTCGACCTCCAAGATCGGGGACGACCAGCTCTTCTACTGCCAGCAGCGCGGCATCACCCCGGAGGACGCGACCTCGATGATCGTCAATGGCTTTTGTAAGAAGATCTTCCTCAACCTGCCCATGGAGTTCGCGGTAGAGGCCCAGAAGCTCATCGCCGCGAGCCTGGCCCTCGAAGGCACCGTGGGCTGAGATCCGAATTCACCCGCTAGGGGGACACGACCGTGCTCGAGATCAAGAACCTGCATGCAAGCATCGGCGGGAAGGAGATCCTCAAGGGGATCGACCTCTCCGTGAAGGCGGGCGAGGTCCACGCGCTCATGGGTCCGAACGGCAGCGGGAAGACGACCCTGGCCCAGGTCCTCGCCGGCCGCGTGAGCTACGAGGTCACCCAGGGCCAGGTGCGGTATCAGGGGAAGGACCTCCTCGCGCTCAAGCCGGAGGACCGCGCACGCGAGGGCGTCTTCATGGCCTTCCAGTATCCCGTGGAGATCCCGGGCGTGGGCAACGCGTATTTCCTCAAGGCCGCGCTGAATGCGATTCGCAAGTACCGCGGGGAGCCCGAGCTCGACGCGATGGAATTCCTCAGCTTGGTCAACGACAAGATGAAGCTCCTCGGCCTCGACGAGACCTTCATGAAGCGTGGCCTCAACGAGGGCTTCTCCGGCGGGGAGAAGAAGCGGAACGAGGTCTTCCAGATGGCCGTGCTGGAGCCGAGGCTCGCGATCCTCGACGAGACGGATTCGGGCCTGGACATCGACGCCCTGCGCATCGTAGCGAACGGCGTGAATTCGATGCGGAACAAGGAGCGCGCGATGCTCGTCGTGACCCACTACTCCCGGTTGCTCCAGTACATTATCCCCGACTACGTGCACGTCATCGCGGGCGGCCGCATCGTGAAGAGCGGGGGGAAGGAGCTCGCCCAGGAACTCGAGCGGACGGGCTACGCCGGGCTCGGCATCGAAGAGACGCCTCCGGTCCCGGCGGGCCGTTGACGGAGGTCCCTCGAGGATGGCCGTGAGCGTGAACGTTACGGACAATTACGTGGCCGACTTCGCCCGGTTCGAGAAGGCGATTAACGGGGGCGAGGCGCCATGGCTCCAGAAGGCCCGCAGGGCTGCGATCGAGCGGTTCCAAGCGATGGGCTTCCCCACCCAGAAGCAGGAGGCGTGGAAGCACACGGACATCCGCCCGATCACGAGGATCCCCTTCCAGCTCGACGGCTCCGCGGAGGCCACCCGCCTCCCGGGCGACCTCATCGAGGCCTTCACCTTCGGCGTGCTCAAGTGCAGCCAGCTCGTCTTCGTGAATGGGACGTTCGCGCCCAAGCTCTCCTACCTGCGCTGGCTCCCCGAAGGGGTGCGGGTGCGCAGCATCGGGGAGGCGCGCCAGATGCGACCGCGGGAGCTCGAGCCCTACCTCGGGAAGCTCGCGCCCTTCGACAAGCATGCGTTCACCGCCCTGAACGCGGCGTTCTTCCAGGACGGGGCGTTCGTCCACGTGCCCAAGGGGGCCGTAGTCGAGGAGCCCATCCATCTCTTGCACGTATCCACCGCCTCCGACCGGCCGACGGTGTCCTACCCGAGAAACCTTATTCTCATGGAGGAGGACTCCCAGGCGACGATCATCGAGTCCTACGCAGGGCTCGACAAAGGCGTGACCCTTACGAATGCCGTGACGGAGATCGACGTCGGGGCGGGCGCGGTCCTGGACCACTACAAGATGCAGCGCGAGAACGATAACGCGTTCCACGTCTCGACGACCGCGATCCACCAGGGACGAGGGAGCACGGTCACCTCGAACTCGATCTCCCTCGGCGGGAGCCTCGTGCGGAACGACGTCGACACGCTCTTCCGGGACGAGGGCAGCGAGCTCACTCTGAACGGCCTCTATCTCCTCCACGGGCAGCAGCACTGCGACAACCACACGTTCATCGACCACGCGAAGCCGGCGTGCACGAGCCGCGAGCTCTTCAAAGGCATTATGGACGGCAAGGCCCAGGGCATCTTCTACGGGAAGATCCTCGTCCAGAAGGACGCCCAGAAGACGAACGCCCGGCAGACGAACAAGAACCTCCTCCTCTCGAAGGAGTCCTTCGCCGATTCCACCCCTGCGCTGGAGATCCTCGCGGACGACGTGAAGTGCAGCCACGGGTCCACGGTCGGCCAGCTCGACGAGAGCGCGGTCTTCTACCTGCGCTCCCGCGGCATCGGCGAGGAGACGGCCCGCGCCATGCTCACGTACGCCTTCGCCTCAGAGATCATCAACTCCGTGAAGGTGGCGTCCATGCGGATCAAGCTCGACCAGCTCGTCCTCTCCCGCCTCCCGAGCACGGAGCTCCTCGAGGAGGGCCTTTGATGGCCGACCTGCGGGAGCTCTACCAAGAGGTCATCCTGGACCACACGAGGAACCCGAGGAACTTCCGCGAGCTCGCGAACGCGACGAACACCTCCGTGGGCCACAACCCTCTCTGCGGGGACAAGGTCACCGTCTACGTGCGCATGGACGGCGACCGCGTCGCGGAGGCGAGCTTCCTCGGCCAGGGCTGCGCGATCTCCAAGTCCTCCGCCTCGATGATGACGGACGCGGTCAAGGGCAAGACCCGGGCCGAGGTCGACGTCCTCTTCGACAAGTTCCACGAGATGGTCACGGGCCAGCCCGGCACGCCCGTGGACGCGAAGGCCCTGGGCAAGCTCGCGGTCTTCCAGGGGGTCTGCGAGTTCCCCCTCCGGGTCAAGTGCGCGAGCCTCGCCTGGCATACCTTGAAGGCCACCCTCGAGGCGAGGGAGGGCACGGTCTCCCTGGAGTGAGGGGCCCGATGACCCGGATTCCTGGAATCCACCCGAGCGGCACGAACCTTCAAGTAAGGACGCCGGCATCGGTCGAGGTGAGGCCATGGCGCGAGCCGCAAAGGTCCTGCTGAACGTCCCGGCGATCAAGGCGGACTTCCCGATCCTCCATCGCACGATGCGGGACAAGCCGCTGACCTACCTGGACAGCACGGCGACCTCGCAGAAGCCGAAGCAGGTCATCGACGCGATCGTCGACTACTACGCCCGGTACAACGCGAACGTGCACCGCGCGATCTACGAGCTGGGGGAGGAGTCCACCCGCGCCTTCGAAGGCGCACGGGAGCGGATCGCGGAGTTCCTCCACGCGAGATCGCCCACGGAGGTCGCGTTCACGAAATCCACGACGGAGTCCTTGAACCTCATCGCCTACGGCTGGGGCCTCAAGGGCAAGCTGAAGGAGGGCGACGAGATCGTCGGCACGGTGATGGAGCACCACTCGAACCACGTGCCGTGGCACTTCGTGCGGGACCTCAAGGGGGCCGTCCTCAAGTACGTCGACGTCGACGACGACGGCGCGCTCCGGATGGAGCAGTACGACGACCTGATCACGAAGCGCACGAAGGTCGTCACCGTGGCCCACGTGTCCAACGTCCTCGGGACGATCAACGACGTCAAGGAGATCGCGAAGCGCGCCCACGAGGTCGGGGCGATCTGCGTCGTCGACGCGGCGCAGAGCGTGCCCCACATGCCCGTGGACGTGCAGGACCTGGACTGTGACTTCCTCGCGTTCAGCGGGCACAAGATGCTCGGGCCCACGGGGATCGGGGTCCTCTACGGGAAGGCGAAGGTCCTCGAGGAGACGGAGCCCCTCCTCGGCGGCGGGGAGATGATCCGCGAGGTCCACCTGGGCACCGCGAAGTGGAACGACGTGCCCTACAAGTTCGAGGGCGGGACCCCGAACATCGAGGGCGCGATCGGCCTGGGCGCGGCGGTGGACTACCTGTCCAAGCTCGGGATGGAATCCGTGCGGGCCCACGAGATGGACCTGACCGCGTACGCCCTCGAGCGGCTCGGAAAGATGCCCGGCCTGCGGATGTACGGTCCGAGGGACGCCCGGAAGCGCGGCGGCGTGGTCTCCTTCACGATGGACAAGGCCCATCCCCACGACATCGCCTCGATCCTGGACGTGGAGGGCGTCTGCATCCGCTCGGGCCACCACTGTGCCCAGCCTCTCATGGACCGCTTCAACCTAGCCGCGACCGCGCGCGCCTCCTTCTACGTGTACAACGACGTTGAGGACGTGGACCGCCTCGTGGCCGCGCTGGAGAAGGTCCACGAGGTGTTCGCGTAGATGGCCCACCCGTACGCGCTGTACCAGGCGCAGATCCTCGAGCACTACAAGCACCCGAAGAACCGCGGCGTCCTGGAGCCCGCGACCCACGCGGGCTCCGAGTCCAACCCGCTCTGCGGGGACTCGATCTCCCTTACCCTCCGGGTGGACGGGTCCGACCGGGTGGAGGACGTCCGCTTCGACGGGGAGGGCTGCGCGGTGAGCATGGCGAGCGCCTCGATCCTGACGGAGCAGGTGAAGGGCAAGACCCTCGCCGAAGTGCGAGCCCTGGACCGCGAGGCGGTCCTGAAGAACCTGGGCGTGCCCCTGAGCGCGGTGCGCGAGCAGTGCGCCCTCCTCAGCCTGCACGTGCTCCGCCGGGCCCTCGGGGAGCCTAAGGGGTCGTGATCGGAGACGCCCCATGAGACCATGCCGTCGGATCCCAAGAAACCCAAGGCGTCCAACGTCGCGGACCTCGTTGGGAACACGCCCCTCCTGAGGCTCGACCGCATCGCGAGGGACGTCGTCCCGGGCGTGGAGCTGTACGCGAAGGCGGAGTGGGACAACCCCGGAGGGAGCGTGAAGGACCGAGCGGCGCTCTACATGCTCCGCGACGCGGAGCGGAACGGGCTCACGCCGGAGCGGATCATCCTGGACGCCACCTCCGGGAACACGGGGATCGCCCTCGCGATGCTCGGGGCCGCGGAAGGCTTCCGGATCACCCTCTGCGTGCCGCAGAACGTGAGCCAGGAGCGGCGGCGGATCCTCCGTGCGTACGGTGCGGAACTCGTATTCACGCCCGCGGCGGAGGGCACGGATGGCGCGCAGCACGTGGCGAAGGCGATGGCCGAGCGCGGGCCGAAGCGATACTGGTACTTCGACCAGTACAACAACGAGGCGAACTGGCGGGCCCACTTCGAGACGACGGGCCCGGAGATCTTCGACCAGACCCGCGGGCGGGTCACGCACTTCCTCGCGACGCTCGGGACGACAGGCACGTTCGTCGGCGTTGGGCGGTACCTGCGCAAGGTCGCTCCCCAGGTGCGACTCGTGGCCGTCCAGCCGGACAGCCCGTTCCACGGGATCGAGGGAGTGAAGCACCTCGAGACCGCGAAGGTCCCGGGGATCTGGGACGCGTCCCTCCCGGACGAGACGATGACCGTCGCCACGGAGGACGCCCAGGCGGCCTCCCTGCGACTCGCGCGGGAGGAGGGGTATCTCGTCGGGACATCGAGCGGCGCCGCGATGGACGCGGCCCTGCGCCTCGCGGAACGCATCCGCGAGGGCGTGATCGTGGTCGTCTTCCCCGACGCGGGGGACAAGTACCTGGGAGACCGCTACTGGGAGGAAGCCCTCTGACCGTTCGCTTCACGAAGGCCCAGGTGCGGGCGATTGAGGACCACGCGCGGGAGACGTACCCCGAGGAGTGCTGCGGGTTCCTGATCGGCCCGACGGGAGAGCCGCGGAGGATCGGGGAGGTCCGCCGCGCGACGAACGTCGTTCCGGAGAACCGCGCGCGGCGATATGTGATCGACCCGAGGGAGACGTTCGGGGTCGAGAAGTCCCTGACCGGCTCGGAGCTTGAGATCCTCGGCTTCTACCACAGTCATCCGAACCACGCCGCGGTCCCCTCGGAGTTCGACCGCGGCCACGCGTGGCCCTGGTATTCCTACGTGATCCTGAGCATCGTTGACCGCCGTCCCGAGGACTTGCGCGCGTGGACGCTGGACGAGGGCCGCGGGACCTTCCAGCCGGACGAGCTGACCGTCGAAGCCTGAGTCGCTCGGCGTTCCGGTCGGCCTTTGCCTTCCGATTCTCTGCTCGCGTTCACGGACTCGAGGCATCTGTCACGGCCTTCGGCGGCGGAAGCGGCTCGGTCGGAGCCGCGAGGAGATATCCGCCGAGGGCCACCTCCCAGAGCAGGACCGGGTACACGATCATCCGCTCCATCCCGCCGAAACCGATCCCAAGGTATGTGCCGGAAACGAAGAGGACCAGGGACGCCAGGCCGAGGACCCCCAGGATCACGGAGATGTAGTTCAACGGCTCCTTCTCCAGGGGGTAAGCCAGGATCGCCGCAATGCCTCCGAAGAGGAAGGCGGTGAGGGCGGAGATTGAATGGGGAAGTGGGATCGTCTCGGGGAACAGCCCCACCCCGAGGGCTCCCACTCCCGCGAGGAGGAACGCGATCGTGAGCAGCTTCCTCTTGTGCACCCGATGAAGGAAGTACGCTCCGAGAATGGAGAAGACCCCCACGAGGAACACGGACGCGTTGAATAGGAGGGCCGTGGACCCGACCCCAGGTCGCTGATCGCGTCGTTTGACACGCTGTACGTCGGGCGCAGGGCCTCCGCGAGCATCATCGCGACAAGGAACTGCGCCGAGCCGACGAAGAAGGCGATCTCCGCGAGGGCCCGATCCGTGAAGCGCATGGCGCCGCCATCCGCGGTCCGAGCGCATTAGCCGTTGCCTTCCCCGAGGCTGTGGGCGGGTGGTATTCCGA
>Ga0209341_10001587_pt1 | contig 22333 bp, 23 predicted proteins | sample RifCSP13_2_FD_184020 | JGI IMG/M metagenome (GOLD analysis project Ga0209341, IMG submission 184020) | Soil microbial communities from Rifle, Colorado - Rifle CSP2_sed 13_2 (SPAdes) (version 2) | ecosystem: Environmental > Terrestrial > Deep subsurface > Rock core/Sediment | place: Rifle... | reverse complement strand
AATATCCATTATTATCAGCACCATGGCGAATTCACAATCTACGGTTCTCCTGCAAACGACTGCAGGAAATGTTAAAATAAGGTTATACGATGAAACCCCACTGCATAAGGATAATTTTCTTAAACTGGTTAAGCAGGGTTACTACGACCGCGTACTATTTCACCGCGTGATACCCGATTTCATGGTACAGGCTGGGGATCCCAATTCTAAAACAGCCAAGTCCGGCCAGGCGCTGGGTGACGGAGGCCCTTCCTATACGCTGCCCGCAGAATTTGTACCCGCCTTATACCACAAAAAAGGAGCAGTAGCTGCTGCACGTAAATCGGATGAGGTAAATCCCAGGCAGGAATCTTCCGGATCGCAGTTTTATATCGTGGAAGGCACCGTTCTAAGCCAGGGTCAGCTTGACGCGCTTGAAAGATCAGGGCGCCATCCCGTTTTTACTCCTGAACAAAGGACCGTCTATACCACCCTGGGTGGCACTCCGCATCTTGACAACGCCTATACGGTGTTCGGCGAGGTTGTAGAGGGACTGGACATAGTAACAGCAATTTCCCTTTCACCGGCTGACCAGCGCAACAGACCCGTCAGTGATATTAAAATCATCAAGGCAACTGTAACTGACTAATACTAATACTTTTTCCATGCTACAGCAGATAGAGCAGCTTGAAATTGAATTAAAGCAATTAAAGATCAGCACGCCATCAGAACTTGAAGAATTCCGTATACAATACCTCGGTAAAAAAGGTCTGTTATCAAGGTTGTTTGAAGCTTTTAAGGACGTACCTTCCCCGGATAAAAAAGTTACCGGCTTAAAGCTTAATGAATTCAAGAACCTGGTAACAGAGAAGTTTGACTCCCACAAAAGCATTTTTTCTGAAACTGTTCAATCTTTCCAGGGCGACATAACCTTATCCCCCGAATCTATACCCCTGGGCAGCCGTCATCCCGTTTCACTTATCCGTAAGGAACTTGTTTCAATTTTTTCTCGCATAGGATTTGCAGTTGCTGAAGGACCGGAAATCGAAGACGACTGGCATGTATTTTCGGGGCTTAATTTCCCGCTTGAACATCCGGCGCGGGATATGCAGGATACATTTTTCATCGAAAAAAATCCTGATATATTGTTGCGTACACACACTTCTTCTGTACAGGTGCGTGTGATGGAAACCGGGCATCCCCCGATCCGGAAAGTTTTTCCGGGCAGGGTATTCCGGAACGAAGCCATTTCAGCCCGCGCACATTGTATTTTTCATCAGCTCGAAGGGCTTTACATCGATAAAAATGTATCGTTTGCTGATCTCAAACAAACCCTGATGTTTTTTGCACGGGAGTTGTTCGGAGAAAAAACCCAGATCAGGCTCAGGCCTTCGTTTTTTCCCTTTACCGAACCTTCGGCTGAAATGGATGTATCCTGCACCATTTGCGGAGGATCAGGCTGCAATGTCTGCAAATACACCGGATACCTCGAAATATTGGGTTGTGGAATGGTTGATCCCGAAGTACTGGAATCTTCCTCCATCGACAGCAAAATTTATACGGGATTTGCATTCGGCATGGGACTGGAACGAATAGCCATGCTAAAATATCAAATCAATGATCTTCGGTTATACTTTGAAAATGATGTTCGTTTTTTGAGCCAGTTTAAAGCTGCCTACTAAAAGGATGCAACATTCCCGTTAAAACTGCAGTGCATAATCACCGAACCGGCTTTTTCCGAAATGCGAATAGGCAATGTCCGTAGCTTCCCGGCCTCTCGGAGTACGCTTAATGAAGCCTTCTTTTATCAGGAACGGTTCATAAACTTCTTCAATAGTGCCCGGATCCTCACTAACCGCTGTAGCAATTGTATTGAGTCCCACCGGTCCTCCGCCAAACTTTTCAATTATGATAAGCAATATCTTATTATCCATTTCATCCAGTCCCTTTTTGTCGATATTCAAAGCTTCCAGGGAGAATTCAGTTACAGGAACATCAATCATTTTCATGTTACGTACCTGGGCAAAATCACGTACGCGGCGTAATAACGCGTTCGCGATCCTGGGCGTACCCCTTGATCTCGAAGCTATTTCGAATGCAGCTTCTTCATTAATTTCAATTTTAAGCAACCGGGCTGAACGTTTTATAATTCTTTCCAAAACAGTACAATCGTAATATTCAAGATGCAAATTTATTCCAAACCGCGCACGAAGGGGGCTTGTAAGCAACCCTGCCCTGGTGGTTGCTCCGATAAGCGTAAAAGGATTCAAATTGAGCTGTACCGAACGTGCCCCAGGGCCTTTGTCAATGATCAGATCAATTTTAAAATCTTCCATGGCAGAATATAGAAACTCTTCGACAGTGGCATTCAGCCGGTGAATTTCATCGATAAAAAGAACATCGTGTTTTTCCAGGTTGGTTAAAATACCTGCCAGATCACCGGTTTTCTCAAGTACAGGTCCGGAAGTGACTTTTATATTACTATCAAGTTCATTGCATATGATATTCGCAAGGGTAGTTTTACCCAGACCTGGCGGACCCGAAAGTATCACATGATCAAGCGCCTCTTCACGCATTTTTGCAGCTTCAACAAATACCTTCAGGTTCCCTACAAGCTTTTCCTGTCCGTTAAAATCATTAAACCGTCTGGGCCTAATAGTCTGATCGATTTCAATCTCTTCTGCCGTATAGCTTTTATTTCTTATATCCCACTCTTTATCCATGCCCGCTAATTTATTGTATCAGGCGTATGTCGTCCTGTTCAAATTCGATTTTCTGGCCATTAATCCGGTATTCCTTATTGTCCCTGTAAGTAATGGTTAACAGGAGGTTTCCGTTCTCGTCATATTTTCTCCAGTTTTTTACAGCAATGCCCATAACAAAATAGGCGATTTCCTTTATCTTCCCGTTATTGTAGTAATAGATATGCTCCTCGTCCGGATTGCCCTGAATGAAAGTTCCCTCATATTTCAATTTACTATCGCTATAAAAAGCCTGCCATTTTCCATCCTTAAGATCCCCGATATACTTTCCTATTTCGCTGTAATCACCCACTTTGTAATACCACTCACCTTCACGCTGCCCGTCAAAATAGGTTCCTTTCGTTATCACTTCGCCCAATGTGTCATATTCGACATAAATGCCTTCTTCCCTACCCTCAAAATATTCCTCCTCTCGTTTTATTCCACCGGTCATATAATACCATTGCCAGAGTCCATCCACTTTACCATTTTTAAAAATGCCTTCCTGCTCGGCTTTTCCATTCTCAAAAAAGTATTTCCAGGTACCTGACTCCAGGTTATTCGCATATTTCCCCGACGATCTTGTCCTGCCATTCTCATAAAAATACTTCCAATCTCCTTCTTTCTTCCCGTCGTTTGTGATAATCCCTTCACCAAGCCGGACCCCGGCATCCGAATAAAGGTAGCCGTTTATTACTTTTCCGCTTTTGTCCAAAACCCTGTGAATACCAACAGGTATGTCTTTCCGGTAGCTTCCCGAATAAACCACATTACCCTCATTGTCATACTCGTTCCTGATTTCGATATCCAGCTCAGAGGTATCCGCTTCTTCAAGCATAACACCCTGCGCATACTGGAACATGACCTTTAAATTGCCGTTTTCGTCGTATTCCTTATAGGGACCATTCAAAACATTGTCCTTATAGTTGCCCTCTGACATAATTCTTCCGTTCTCATAAAAAGTCCGCCAAACTCCTTGTTTTAGCCCGGCGTTGTCAACCCGGTTTATTCTATCTCTTTCAACCAGGACGCCGTTGTTATATCGCTGTATCGTGATCAGCATCCCCTCGTTATCGAATTCCTTCGAAATGCCATTCCTTTTATTCGCTGCAAATTCTACTTCTTCCTGCAGCCGTCCGCTATCATAATAATAAAATGATCGTCCCTCTTTCCTGTCATTAACATACAATTCCCGTGAAACAACCTTACCCTTGTCAATCGGATCTGCAACATCCCGGACGTTGTATCCTATAACATACCCGTTTCTTTTCCCCATAACATAACTTACCTTCTGCAACGTGTCGCCGGATTCGTTATAAAACAACCAGATACTGTCAAGCATATGGTTTTTCCGGTTGCCCTCCGATTTAAGCATCCCCGTAGGGAAATACGTTTTCCAGTATCCATCCGGATTGCCGTTTCGCATGAATCCCTCACTTGAAATTTTTCCATTCGGATATAATATTTTGGTATACCCGTCCTTCGAAACAGCCTCCTGACCAGCCATATATCCAGCATGTCCAAGGCATAAAACCAGCATTAATAAATACCTTGATTTCATAGGTTAAATTCCTAGTTTCTCTGATATTTCAAGCATTCTCCGGATCGAAAATTCAGCTTTCAACCTCAATTGTTCCTCAACCTGAATTTCAGGCATTTCATATTTCATGCAGGTATACAGTTTCTTTATCGTGTTGAGCTTCATAAAATTGCAGTCACTGCATCCACAAGTAGAATCCTTGGGTGGAGCAGGTAAAAAAACTTTATCCGGATTTGCCTTTTTCATTTGATGGATTATACCCGATTCAGTTGCAACGATATATTCCCTGGCATCATCACGCGATGTAAATTTGAGTAATCCGGCTGTGGAACCAATAAAATCGGCAACTATAAGTATGGGTTTTATACATTCGGGATGAGCAATGATCTTTGCTTTAGGGTGCCGTTCTTTTAATAACAGAATTTTCTCCAGTGAAAATTCCTCATGAACATGACACGCCCCGTCCCATATCACCATTTTTCTTCCCGTGAGACCTTCTATATAATTCCCCAGATTTCTGTCGGGTGCAAAAATAATATTCTCGTTTTCTGGTATGCTTTTAACAATCTGAACTGCATTTGATGAAGTGCATATAACATCTGACATGGCTTTTATATCAGCAGTTGTATTAATATAACTTATCACTTTGTATCCCGGATACTTCTTAAGGAAATCACTGAAATCATCTCTGTTGCATGAATCAGCAAGGGAACAACCTGCCTTTAGATCAGGTAAAAGCACCTTTTTTGTGGGTGATAATATCTTTGCAGTCTCAGCCATAAAATGAACTCCGCAAAATACGATCATATCAGCCTGTGTTTTAGCTGCCTGTTGAGAAAGGTAAAGACTATCACCTATAAAATCAGCTATATCCTGAATCTTTCCCTCCTGGTAATAATGTGCAAGGATCACTGCATTCTTTTCCTTGCGCAGCTTATTAATTTCCGCGACAAAATCGGTATTTTCACTGGTGTTTATGTCCAAAAAACCGTTTTTCAACAATTCATTATTATAATTAGTTTTAATCATAATCCTATAAAAACATGATGATAATAATATCTTGTTAATTGTGTTAAAAAAAATCTTCCCCGATACTTGATTTTTATCTTATCAAAAGTTTATTAACAATAAATAACAACGACGTCTAACAGTTACATCCTGTAAATTAGCGTATTTTTCAATTATCAACCATCGGTTCATAACTAATTATGTACAAAAATACTGAGATTTTTCCTGTATGCATAGTGTTTGACAATTGTTTAAAATCATAAGAAAAATATTCATAAATTTTTGGATTTTGGTTATAATTGAAATAATTGACAAAAATCCTGCCATACTGATGAATTAGTCACCATTTTTGAGTCGTTTTTTAACAACGGGTTAACAATGCTGAATAACGGATATTCAATTCTTTTTATCGAAGACTTTGGCATTTCAGTACCAATTTAATTATATTTGTTAATTAATGAAATAATTTACTGTTTATGAAGATAGCAATGGCCTGCGATCATGCCGGTTTTGATCTGAAGGTAAAGTTACTTGAATTTTTGAAAGAAAAGGGAAATGAAATCACCGACCTCGGGGCCTTTTCATCGGAAGCTTCAGATTATCCGGACTTTGGGCATATTTTGGCCGCGCACATTGCAGAAAACAAATCCGAATTCGGGATTTCACTTTGCGGCAGCGGAAACGGCATTAACATGACGGCGAATAAACATCCGGAAATACGTTCGGCACTTTGTTGGAATGCTGAGATTGCTGAACTCGCACGCTGCCATAATAATGCAAATATATGCGCTTTACCAGCCAGGTTTATTTCCTTTGAACAGGCCTGTGAGATCGTGGACATTTTTTTTCGGGCTTCTTTTGAAGGAGGAAGACATGAAAGGCGAATAAGCAAGATACCCATATAAACATACCATGTTATCCAATACCAGTAAATATGCAATCAGGGCAATGATTTATCTTTCCCTTAATGCTTCAGGAGATTTAAAAATTGGCATTAAAAAAGTTTCCGGAGATCTTAATATTCCTTCACCATTCCTGGCCAAGATCTTACAGGTTCTGGCCAGGCACAAGCTTCTTTCTTCCACCAAGGGACCTAACGGTGGATTCGGACTTTCCAGGGATCCGGGGAAAATTACCCTGCACGAAATAGTTACCATAATTGACGGTAATGATATATTTGACAAGTGTCTGATTTCCATGCGCTCCTGTAACGAAGAAGGCATACCCTGCCCTGTTCATGCCCGGTATGAGCCGATCAGGGAGGAGATCAGAAGACTTTTTATGGAGCTTACGGTAGGAAAGCTGGCGCAGGATATCCATTCACAGGACAGGATCATCGCTTTATAAATTTTGCCGCTGTAATACCTGCTGCAATTCCGAGCGAATCAAACAGAAAATCCCCCAGGTTTGCCGAACGGTTTAGTTGTACCAGCATATGTTGAAGCATTTCGGTGCCAAATCCGAGCATAAGGCTTACCGCAATTGAAACTGATAAAACCCGGACCGGTTTTCCGGTATTGCGGGCATAGGTTGTCAATTCGCGGTAGAAGACAAAGGAAAATCCCAGGAACATGATAAAGTGAGCCGCGAGGTCTTCGTAGCTGACCTGTAACAGATCAATTTTTTGCAAACTGTTGGCGGGGATAAGGCATAAGACCAGTATGAAAATGGTTACCACAGCAGTTTTCCAGAATACTAGCATAGCATTTTGCAATTTCATAGGTCTCCGGGTCATGCAGGTGTAATAATTATTCTGTCACCCAGTCCCCTGGATAAATTCATTTTAAGATTATTCAGTACCATATATTTCACCTGCAGTGTATGGATCCGTTCATCATTATGCTGTTCCTGGGCATACCTCATATCGGCTTCGGTTTCCTTGATGAGTTTAAGGACCTTTTCGTTCTTCAGTGCCAGTATGGCTTCAGGGACAATCTCTTTCAGCCTCATATCTTCGGTTTCAAAGTAATTCTCATGTTTTTTCCATATTTTGCTGAGATCATATGCCGAGGTGATCAGGTCAACAACGGTTTTAGAAACCATTTCGTCGGGAAGGCGAACGAAGTAATTCTGTGTATCGACTTCATGCTGAACCCGCATACTTACAATTTCAGATAGAATCTGGTTAAATACCGGATGGTGAAATTCAAGCTCATCCTGTTCAATTTCGTGGAGAATATAATCAGTAACCGTCATGGGCGGGGTACCTTTTTCGTCTTCCCGGAGGGACAAGGGCTTATTGCCATGCAGCAGCAACAGCCTGATGACCTCCTTTTCCGCAATGTATTGATCAGGCAGCAATTCAAATTTCACCGGAGATACCTGAACAGGAGGCTGGAAATAATCCCTGCCCGTCTGGTGTTTGATTTTCTGATCGGTATTGCTCCTGCGCAGCCGGGCAGTTTCGGCATACAACACCTTTTCATCAACGTCCAGGAGCCTGCTGCATTCGCGGATATATACCGATCTTACAATGCTTTCCGGGATCACCGAAATGGTTTTGATTATCTCGGTGACCAGGTTAGCCTTTTTTATCGGATCGGTTTCGGCTTCCTTAACAAGCAGGTTGGTTTTGAATGAGATGAAATCAGACTCATTGGTCAGGATGAATCCTGTGAAGGCGTTGGCATTATTTTTCCGGGCAAAGGAATCGGGATCTTCTCCGTCAGGCAGCAAAACCACCCTGACATTCAGGCCTTCTTCAAGCAACAGGTCAATTCCCCGCAAGGAAGCTTTAATTCCCGCCTCATCACCATCGTACAAAATGGTAATGTTATGTGAAAAACGTTTTATCAGCCTGATCTGGTTTATGGTGAGCGACGTGCCCGAAGATGAAACTACATTTTCCACACCGGCCTGATGCATTGAAATCACATCGGTATAACCTTCAACAAGATAACACTTGTCGTTTTTAAGGATTGCCTGTCTGGCGAAATAAAGCCCGTAGAGTATGTCGCTTTTATGATATACTTCCGATTCAGGGGAATTAATATATTTTGCCGATTTTTCATCGGATTTCATGATACGGCCTCCAAAACCCAGAATTTGTCCGGTCAGGCCATGAATAGGGAACATTACCCTTCCGTGAAACCGGTCATAGGAATAATTGTCACGTTGCAGGGTAAGGCCTGTTTTTACCAGATAATCAGTTTTATAGCCTTTATCCTCTGCTGTCCTTGTAAATGCATTCTTTTCCTCCCTGGCATAACCGAGCTGAAACTTGCGGATTGTGTCTTCGCGGAAACCTCTTTCGATAAAGTAGCTCATACCGATAGCCCTGCCTTCGACACTGTGCAGTACATCCATAAAATACTGACAGGCGAACTGATTTACAGCCAGTAAGCTTTCACGCTCATTTTTTTGTTGTATTTCCTGGGCGGATTCTTCTTTCTCTACAATTTCGATATTGTACTTCCTGGCGAGATAATGAAGCGCTTCGGGATAGGTGATCTTTTCATGCTCCATTAAAAAAGTTACGGCACTGCCACCGATTCCGGTGCTGAAACATTTAAAGATCCCCTTGGCCGGACTGACAAAAAAGGAAGGTGTTTTTTCATTTTTGAACGGACTTAATCCACGGTAATTCTGGCCCGTTTTCTTAAGACTGACAAATTCCCCGATAACATCAACAATATCAGCTGCGGCAAATATCCTGTCAATGGTAGTTTTATCAATCATTACCCGTTTCAGTTAATTTCTTCGGAAGTTATCAGTTTGTTTAACAATGCATATATTGTAAGCCCCGCAATGGTTTTGATCCCAAGCTTTGCTGTTATGTTTTTGCGGTGGGTGATCACCGTATGTGAACTTATGAAAAGCTTTCCCGCAATTTCCTTATTTGTATTTCCCAAAGCCACCAGCCTGAGAACATCTTTTTCGCGATCGCTTATCTCTTCGGGCATGACCTGGAAAGAATTAAGCCTGGCGAGTGATGCTGCTGTTTTATTCAGTTTTCGGAGAATGGTTCTTTCCGTGTCCGTAAATTCGATGATCTCATTAAAACCTGTGAATTTACGCTGGGAATGTGGTAAATCATTGATCAGCAGTTTGGCAACGTATTTTCCTCCGGGCAGCATGGTCTGGATCTGATAATCTGAAAACTTTTCGAGGAACGAAGCACTGCTGATAACAAGGCTAGCCTGGTCTTTGTGGATAATATTTTTCAGTTTTTCAGGAACACTAACCTCACGAAAGGAAAACGGGTAATTCAATTGCCTTAAAAGACTAATCATACCAAAACGCGACAGGGGAGAGAGATCGGCTATAATGACATTTACGTTTTCCATGTTTCTCACTGCGCGTGGTGTTCATTAATCCATTTTTCCATGAACCTGACTTTCGGGACCAATACCTTGTCCTCGATCCTGGCGTGATCATTCAGATCGGCTTCAAGCCGGAAGAGTTCGGTAAGAATGGCATGACAAAGATTTGGATCTACCGGGAGAGGCAGGTATTTGATAATAATATTCTTAAGATCGAAAAGCTTATCCTCAATATTATCATGCTCGCTTTCAAAATCATCAATTGAATACTCCCCGAGTCGCTCGACCAGGCTGTCAGGTATTTTTTTTAAATGAAAAGCTTCTTCAACGGAAAATACATAGGGATAAACCTTTTCCTCTTCCCGTTCAATATGATCTTGTAACTCCTTGATATATCCATGAAAGAAAGTATCAATCATTCTCAACGATTCACCGCTGATACGGTCAGAAAATTCAGAAAGCTGACGGATCAGCTGTTCAATCTGAGGAATTTTTATTTCCAGGTAATAGTTATGCGATTCCCGAAGGTATTCAATGATCAGTTTCAGGGGAAAGCCCTGCAGGTTTTTCCTGGGGAAATAGTTTTTATCGTGATAGGAATTAATGATCTCGAGGAAAAAGTTAACATCGATATTGTATTCCCGGCAAACCTGCTTAATGGATCTATCACCAAATCCCAATTGAATTCCGAATCTGGAGATGATTTGCAGCAGCTGGTAATTCAAATGAATTACCTCTGCCATTTTCATATTGGGTGTTATTTGCATGATCAGGGATGTATTTAATAGTGAATCAGTGTGTAAACTTCATAAGGAGGCGATAAACGCTGCCTTCCTTTCAGAAAATCGAGTTCAATAATAAAACTTATATAAATATGCTGAATATCAAAGTAGCTTAGCAGCTCAATAACGGCCATGGAAGTACCTCCGGTTGCAAGCAGGTCATCATGGAGCAATACGGTATCGCCTGGTTGCAGCGCATCCTTATGTATTTCCACGGAGTCTTTGCCATACTCAAGATCATAGGTTGCGGAATAAGTATCAGCAGGTAGCTTGCCTGGTTTTCTTACGGGCACAAAACCCGCTCCCAATTTGCAGGCCAATGCTCCGCCTGTAATGAATCCGCGGGATTCAACAGCTACAACTTTGGTAATTTTTTTATCCGCGTAATGCGAAACGATGCCATCAACGATCAGGTTGAACAATTCAGGATTTTTAACAACAGTGGTTATATCCTTGAACTGGATACCTTTATGCGGAAAATCCGGAATATTTCGGACCGAGGCTTTAAGCTTATCGAGGTCTGCTATTGAAATCATAAAAAGAGCTTTGCACAAAATTAAGAGATTTTGTCGGCCTTACGTCGGATAATGCACGTAATTTAAACAGCCCTGACATTTTTAGGTTTGGAAAAATTTGCTTAATTTTAAAGAATCGTAGTCTTTCCTGAAGTGATATGCACATAGACCTTCTGAAATATATGTCGGACCGTATTCATGAAGAAAACGGCCGTAATAAGGAACCGGGACCTGTAATAACCATTTCCAGGGAGTACGGCTGTCCTTCAAAAATCATTGCCGGAAGGCTTGGCGAGGAGCTTTCGCGAAAGATGTATATCAAAGGGAAAGAGACCAAATGGAAGTATATCACCAAGGAGATCATGGCTGAATCTGCAAGGGCCCTGGAGGTTGATCCCGAGAAAATCAAATATGTTTTTCAGTACGAGCAGAAAAGCCTGATGGATAATATCGTTTCGGCGCAATTCAACAAATACTACAAAAGTGACAAGATGATCCGGAACACGGTAGCAAAAGTGATCCGTAACATGGCTCATGAAGGACATGTTATTATTGTCGGACGCGGAGGAGTTGCCATTACGCATGATATTCCGCGTTCGTTGCATATTATGCTTGAAGCGCCCATGGAATGGAGAATTTTGCGGATTGCCGAAAATTATAAGATATCGCAGGAGGATGCCAAAAAAGCAGCCCTGGAAGTGGATAAAAAAAGAAAAGAGTTCCGGGAGTTTTTCCAGGGGAAAGAATCGGATTATACATGGTTTGATCTCACCTTCAACTGCATGACATTTACAATCGAAGAGATTGTTCACATTATCCTGAAGGCTGCAGAGATCAGGAAGCTCATTTAACGTTTTTTGAATAACTGCCGGTATCCGGCTGGTTACCTTTCGACATCCTCAACAGCGTTGTTTAAAAACTTATTGAATAGGGCCATTGCCCTGAAGGATTCCAAAACTTCTTCTATAAAACCGGGCTGCCAGTAAACCTTGTCGGGTTCCTCTTTCATTATGGTGTAATGCTTGTACTTCAACAGGTCTATATCCGGAAAATCTTTGGGGAAACCCTTTGGGGCGGTTTTTAGCTTCTCACCCCACAGGGTTTTTCCAAAATGTTTCTGAAAGGCAGGGGCGTCGATAATAGCCCTGAATTCTTCGATATTGCCGTAAATTTCATTTCGGATGGCCTTAAGCATGGGTCCCGAAGGCATGTAAATTCCACCTGCCAGAAAGCAACTACCGGGCTCAACATGAACATAATATCCGGCATTGATCCCCTTTCTCCCGCCACGGGCTATAAATGCGCCAAAGTTGGTTTTATAGGGGAGTTTGTCGGCTGAGAACCGCGTATCCCGGTTTATCCTGAAGAGTGAATCCTTTGCTGTGGTTTGTGCGGATTCCCTGTCGAATTTGCCGATTTCCCCGATGACAATTTCGATAAAGTGTTCGAATTCTTTGCGCAGGATGGCATAGTTACCCCGGTTTGCATCAAACCATTCCTTGTTGTTATTTATACTGAGCTGTTTCAGGAACTGAAAGGTCTCTTTGTTTATCATATCATACTGTTTTGAAAAACCAACAAACCGTTATATTATTAAGCAGTTTTTGTAAATTTAGGACAATTATAATACAACAAAAACCCGCATTGAAAAAAATTACCCTGATTGTTGCCGGAGGCTCTGGAAAGCGAATGAATGCTAACATTCCCAAACAATTCCTGTCATTGGGCGGGATACCGGTATTGATGCATACACTGAATGTGTTTCGCAAATTTGATCAGCAGATGAGGATCATACTTGCATTACCGGAAAACCAGCTGTTAACCTGGCAGCAGCTTTGCCGGCAATATGGATGCACCGTGGATCATGAGATAAGGCAGGGGGGGGAGACGCGTTTTCACACTATCAGGAATTGTCTGGAAATTATACCTGGCCATTGTTTAGTTGCCGTTCATGACGGGGTAAGGCCATTGGTAAGCCTTGAAACCATAGGACGATGCTTTGATACTGCCCGTAAATTTGGAAATGCTGTTCCCTGCATTGAAATTCCCGAAACACTCCGGAAAATTACGGGGAAAGGTAATATACAGGTCGATCGATCCCTGTACCGGCTAATTCAAACTCCCCAGGTGTTTGACAGCAATATACTGAAGAAAGCCTATCTGCAGAAATACCGGAAACGTTACACAGATGACGCGGGTGTTGTGGAGGATATGGGTTACACCATTAACCTTGTTGACGGGAATCCTGAGAACATTAAGATAACCTATGAAAAAGACCTGAAAATGGCTGCCTCCTTGCTGGAATAAATAAAATGGACACATTATTCATGTCAATTTTCAGTACCACTTATAGATTTTAATACCTGTCATAAAGCATAGCAGCCCCAGTCCTGTGAGGAAGAAGAATTCAGGAAGGTTTTCGCTTAATCCGGTTCCCTCGATCATGATGCTGCGGATACTGTCGGCAAGCATGGTTAACGGAAGTTTTTGGATTACCGGAATTACCGCATCGGGAAAGTTGTGGTAACTGAAAAAAATACCGGATAAGATCAGCATCGGCATACTTACAAGATTGATCAGGCTGTTGCCGATCCTGGAACTGGATGTTCTGGAAGCCATCAATATGGAAATACCGGCAAAACAAAATCCTCCTGCGATAAAAATCATAATAAATGCGATCATACTGCCCTGGATGGGTATGCGAAAGTAGATCCAGGAAAAGACAAGCAGAACTGCGGATTCAAATAAAGACAGGGTAAAGCGTGCAAAGAAGTGCGAAAAAATAAAAAGTGACTTTTTCATAGGGGTAGCCATCATCCGGCGCAGCAATTTTTTTGTTCTGATCTCAATCAATCCGTAACCTATGCCCCATAGGAAGCCATTCATAATACCCATAGCCAGGAGTCCCGGGATCAGGAAATCGATGTACCGTGTACCTTGCTGGTCGAGTATTTTAATTGATGATTCATTATATATCACCTGTCCGTCATTGATTGCCGAGTACAGGGTCAGATAGCCGAACCGGGCATCTGCATTTTGGGGATCAAAAAAATAATACAGGCTATCCCCATTTTCCTGCAGTATTAATGTGGTTTGTCCGCGTTTAATCATCAAAACAGCACTATCCGTTGTAACCGGTATGATCCGGTAAGTAATTCTTCCCAGTTTGGTGTCAAATGACCTGCTGTATTCCTTAATGGTAGAGTCAGGCCCGTAAATGTGTGTCGAACCGTCCAGGAAAACTGCCAGTTTTTCATGGCCGGTTGTCTCGTTCTTAACATAGGCAATTTGCTGCACAAGCTCTCCTCTTTTTGAAAAGGCAATTCCCAGCACCCATGCCATTAACACCGGAAAAACCAGCGCCCAGAAAAGAATTCCGGGTTCCCGGATGAATTCCTTATAGTTTATGGAAATCAAATGATAAAGCGCTCTCAGGTTATTCTTCATCCCGTAACTTCCTTCCTGTAAGTGATATGAAGAGATCCTCGAGTGTCATTTTCCGGCATTCAAAGGAGGTGAGGTGATAATCATGGGTGACTATAAACTCCATAAATCCCGGAATTGCGGTCACAATTTCATCCACCAGCAGCCACCCTTTTTGCGATTCACTGTCCCAGGAGGATTCACGAATTTTACCGGTTAAATTAATATTCAGGTTTTCCGGCTGTTCCTGCAGGGAAAACTCGATAATTTCGCCCTTATCATGTATATTCAGCAATTGTTCCAGTGTTCCTTTGGCCAGTATTTTTCCATGATCCATGATCACAATCTCATCACACAGGAAAGAGGCCTCCTCCATGTAGTGTGTGGTAAGAATAAGGGTGGTGTTGAAATTTCTCTTCAATTCCAGCAATATATGCCAGATTTCCCGGCGCGAAGCAGGGTCGAGACCTGTGGTAGGCTCGTCGAGCAGTAACAGGGAAGGTTCATTCAGCAGGGCAATACCCAGGGCCAGGCGCTGGCGTTGTCCGCCTGAAAGATTCACGGTATTGGATTTCTTCTTTTCTTCCAGACCGGTCAGATAAATTACCTCATCAATACGGGACCGATGTATTCCATAGAAACTGGCAAAAAGCCCGAGCGTTTCGGTTACCGTCAGCTTATCGATAAACCGGGTTTCCTGGAGGGATATGCCCAGCCGGTGGTGGAGATAATCTTCATTTCCTTTCCAGCCGAGGCCAAACAGGGAAATATCACCCGAATCGGGTTGCTGTAATCCTTCGATCATTTCAACGAGTGTTGTTTTTCCGGCACCGTTTGGCCCCAGCAAAGCCAAAAAGGTCCCTTTTTCAATCACCAGGGAGAGGTAATCGACAGCGGTAATCTCCTTAAAATGCTTATAGACTTTATTTAGCTCTACTACCGGCAAATGTCTGACCCGTTAGGTTTGTTATGGCTCATAAACAGCAATAGTGCCTCCTGAGTTCACCGTACGCTTAATTTGTGCGGGATTTCCCTTGTACGTGATGAATCCTTTTGAACCGGCGTCGGCATCCAGGCTGGTTTCAACATTTATTTTAGCCTTCCCGCCGGTAGTTGCCTTCACTATTACCGATTCGCTTTCTAGGTCATAGGCGGAAACGGTTCCCGACGTGGCAACAACGATATTGTGCTCCGTGGCATATCCTTCGGCTGTTAGTAAAGCGCCTTCAATTACTCTGCTGTTGAGATTTTCGATGTCGGCATCCAGGTAAAGCATTCCGCCGCTTTTCAGGTCAACGGCCAGAGAACCGGCTTTAAAGAGTGAGGTGGTGGTGACTTCAGCACTGCCGTTAACGGTTATGTCGGTAAGTGTAACATAGTTAAGGGTAACCATCACCTTTTTTTTCGTGAACGGTTCCCCATAGATGCTGATTGTAATTGTATTGCCTTCAACCTCGGTTTTCACCGCGGATTCATCAATACCTTGTACCGATATGGTTGCGGATTCCCGTTCAGCCTTTACCAGGCGTACAATTACCCGGTCAGTTGCCACCAGCTTGCTGAATGAACCTAATGAACGTGTTACCGGTTCCTGGGCAGGCAGGCTCAGAAAAACGGGCAACAAAGGCAGTAGAAATAATATTTTCTTATACATAATTGCAGTATTAACAGGATGACACAATATCATTTATTAACTGAAAAAACGGAAATAAATTACATAAAACCCAGAAATACTGGTATATTAACCCTTACAGGGTTCAACGATCTGTCTCCATGATGTTAAACGGAATGCTTAATAACGACTGGAATACCTCTCCCGCCTCGAGCATGGAATCATCATCGGCTTCAAAAAACCAGTTGATCGTAATTATTTTTTTCCCCTGGAATTTCGCCTGTATTCCTTTCAGCATATGAAACAACCATTTGGAAGAACTTGAATTCAGGTAGTTAAGAATGAAATCAATGGAGGTATGCGTTTTAAAATCAACAATGTTTTCATCCAGCAATAACGTTAACTTTTCATAAAAGGGAGAAGGATCTTCCAGCCTGGATTGACCTGAAATAACAATCCGGTGTTCATCATTGAAGATCTTTACTGAAGGCGTGAATAAGGTTTCTTTAATTGCTGTGGACATGGGGACCATCATTTTTATATAAAAATACCCCTTTTTACCATACAAACTACCTCACGAAGAACATTTTTTTAACCTTTCCGGATATATCCGGAAAAGTCAATGAGATAATTTCAACGGAAGGGGTTTTTAGAAAGTATATTCAATGGCCAGCGCTTTCTCAAGCGATTCGCGGCTGATCTCATCCTTGATTATGTAGCTGCGTGCTCCGGCTTCTATCATTTGAACAACATACTTCATTTCGGAATGAAAGGAAACAGCTACAACGATCAGGTTGCGGTATAGTATGGTAGCATGCCGGGTGGCCTCAATCCCGTTCATATTGGGCATGTTAATATCCATGAAGATAAAATCGCTGACCTTGCTTTTGAGTTGATTTAAACAGTCCTGACCGTCAATTGCGGTTGAAATGGATTCAATCCTTTCCTCGAAATAATCCAATAACATAAACCTGAGTGCATTAACAAAATGGGGGTTGTCGTCAACAATCAGAATTTTCAATTTTTTCATGCAGGACCGATTTTAAGACACTTCTACACCGGATGTTGCTCAGATCAAAACTTTTCCCGAAATGTAAGAAAACCAGGTATATAGAAAACACTTTATTCCGTTTCAATCCTTGAAAACTTCCGGGGGTTTTATAAATTGGCCTAAAAATACAGCGGGAAGCCAGTAAAACCAACTCCCCGCTTTCCTACCTAAATCCAACCAAACCCTATCTTAAATGTCCTGCTGTTATGAATTCCCAAAATTGTTTTACTTTAAGCCACGAACAACATCTGAAGGAACCAGAACAATGTATGCTTTTAAATTCAATACAAATATAGTTCAGGTTATCGGGTATGAAAAGGTAATAATTACTTAAAGTTCACGCTTTACTACGCAATTATAATTGAGTATATGTAGTAAAAAAATATACGTATTTAGCGACGTCAATGATTCATACTTACTACGATTAATGAATGACTTGATTGTGTGAATTATATAGATATTATGTTGTTTTTCAAGGCATACACAACCAGGCTTATTGAATTTCTCGACCCTGTCTTTTCAAGCAGGTTGGTACGGTGGCGTTCCACCGTTCTCTGGCTGATACTTAATTTGCCTGATATTTCCTGATTCGAAAAACCCTGGCTGATAAGCCCCAGGATTTCCCTTTCTCTTCGGGTAATTTTAACAGCCTCGCCTGCCGATTTTTTTTTGATGATATCCAGCAGAAACTCCTGTGAAAAATAGGTACCCCCGGCCAAAATTTTGTTTATCGCCACAAAAAACTCTTCAATATCGGCCTCTTTCAGAACGAATCCTCTGACTCCGAGTTCCAGCAGCGTATTGTAATATTCTGATTCCCCATACATCGACAGAACGAGTATTTTGAGATCGGGATACCGGGCAATGGCTTGCTTTGTTGCTTCAATTCCGTTCATCACGGGCATGTTGATATCCATAATAACCAGGTGGGGTTTGGTTTTGCCGATCAGCTGAAGAAATTCTGCACCGTTCGAGGCCTCAGCCACCACCGTGAATTGCTTTGATTCTTCCAGAATATATCGTAACCCGCTTCGGAAAAGCCTGTGATCATCAACAATAAGAATATTCCATTTTTGCATGACGGTGAAATTATTAGCCGGTTCAGGATTGGCTGACCGGAACTTCCATTTCAAATGATATGCCTTTAGGGGCATGGTTAAAAAACCTGCAGCCGGCGTTGATTGAGCGGCACCTGCTGACAATATTTGACATTCCCATTCCCATGAATTCATGATTTCCTTTCCAGCTATCGGGGAAACCGACACCATTGTCTGAATAGATCAAATGAATGGATTTCAGGATATAATGTAGTTTTATGGATATTTTATCTGCCTGTGCGTGCTTTATGGTATTGTTGATGAGCTCCTTGATGATGCGGTAGATGGATGATTCCAATGAATTTGAATACCTTTCATCCCTGATATTTGTTTCCAGCGATATGGAAATATACGGATTGATCTGGTTAATAAACCATTCCAGGGCAGCCATAAGCCCGTAATTTGCGAGAACATGCGGGCTCAGGTCATTTGAAAGTTCTTTGGTGCTTTGAATGGCTTCACTCAGGATCATTTTCAGCTGGGACATGATAAAATCGTGCTTAAGCTCATCCGTGTTTGAAGACAGCGAGTTAACGTACATCTTAATACTGGAAAGCAGTGGTCCCAGCTCATCGTGCAGGTTTCTTGCAAATTTTTCTCTTTCCCTTTCTTCGGTATTTATTATGGTGTCCAGGATCCGCTTTTCCACAAGCCGCCGTTCGGTAATATCCCTGATCACGGAGATCAGTGCCTGCTCACCTTCAAATTCGATCAGATTGCTGTTTATTTCCACCGGAAGAACTTGCTGGGATTTGCATATTATTTCACATTCAATCGCAGGAAGGTTTTCGTGTTGAAAAAACCGTTTGAGCCTTTCGGCAAAGGCTGGTATATGAACATCGGTAAGTATATCCGTGAGGTTCATTTTTTTTGTTTCCTCCAGGGAATAGCCGGCTATTTTCAGGAAAACCTCATTCACCTCGAGAAATGAAAAATTGTTGCCAACGATCACGATGGCGTCACTGCTGTTGTTGAAAATATTACGCAATTTGGCTTCACTGATTTTCAATGCTTTTTCAACCTGTTTTCGTTCAGTGATGTCACGGCAGGTTATTATTATGCCCTGGATGGCAGGATGATCGAGCATGTTATTTGCAATTGCCTCGAGAAGGATCCAATTGCCGTTCGCATGCTTCGCCCTGAACTCCGCAGGGATAAAATCATTCCTTTTTCCAAATACAGCCCTCAATTCTTTATTTACCAACCTTAGATCGTCCGGATGGATCAAATCAATGCCTGATTTACCCATCAGAAATCCCGGCTTGTAACCCAATACCTGCCAGCTGGAAGGGGATTCAAACACAATATTCAATTTTTCATCCAGGATCCAGATAACATCGGTAAGATACTGAATGATCGACCGGAAGCGCTCTTCACTTTGCTTCAGCAATTCCTGGTTCTTTTTGGTTTCGGATATATCCCGTGTAACGGCAAGTACCCTCTTTTCACCTCCGATCTCCGTGCTTTTAAGTGAAATCTCCGCCCAGAAAAGTTCTCCGTTTTTCCGTCGTGCGAGCCACTCGAAAACAACTGATCCGTTTTCAACTGCCTGCCGGATTTGATCCCGGGCGGTCTGTTGATTAAAATCAGAATCATTGGCACTGTATTCATCGGCAGAACACGTTAAAGCCTCCTCATGGGTGAATCCATATAATTGAATGGCTGCCCTGTTAACATCCAGGATTTTCCCGGTTACAGCATCGTGAATAAACATGGGCTCATTGGTGGCATTGAATATTTCCCGGTAGTTCCTTTCGCTTTCGATTAGCGTTATTTCAAATTTTTTACGCTTCAGGGCGTTAAAAAATGTTTCGCCCATGGCTTTTAACAAGGATATTTCATCCGGATTCAGATTTTTTCCGGTTTGCTTTGCGATTATTCCGATAATTCCCACCAGAATATCCTGGTATATAATGGGTATGATTACCACAGAACCGGAGCCTGATTGAATAAAGGCAGTTCTTACAGCCAGATTATCAGGAAGATCGTCAATGGAAGTAATCAACAGGGATTCCCCTTTTTTCAATTTTTCGTATAACAGGGAAAGATCAGGAAGCGGACTATTTTTGAAATACCTGACATCCCATTCCATTGTTGCTTTTTTCCACAGATGGGTGAGGCGGTACAGATCCCCGGTATGTGCAATTTCGACTAGAAAACCGGCATCGGCGTCAAAAAACTGGCAGATATCCTTTATGGCGCTGTCGATATTCCGGTCAACAAGTTCGGGAGAAAGGCTGAAAAACCGGGTAGATATTCCGGTGAACAACTGCTGGAGCCTGTTTTTATACCGCAATGACTTTTCACTTTGTATCAATTCATGGGTACGGATGGCCACCAGATCTTCCAGCTGATTTTGATATTCCTGCAGCTCCTCGTTGTTGATCCTGAGTTCTTCATTGGCCAGGGTAAGTCTTTCATTCAGCGCACTTATTTCCTCGGTACTTTCCCTGACGAGGGATTGAAGCCGGAGTTGTTTTTTCTTCCTGTCAGAGACATCACGTGAAATGACTATTATCCGTTTTTGCCCATTGAGCTTAATTACTTTCATAACATTGTCCGTCCAGAAAAACTCGCCGTTCTTCTTCACGTCGTGCCATTCGAAAGCTATCTCTCCAGCCTGTTTTACCTTATTCAGCAACTCATTGGCTTCTTCGATGATGTGCGGGGCATTGCCGGCACTTACCTTTTCCGGGTCAATGTGCAATGCTTCATCATACGTGTAGCCATACATTTCCAGCATTACATCATTAACATCAACGATCCTGCCCGTATCATAATCATGAACAAAAATCGCCTCACGGCTTGTTTGAAAAAGTCTGCAGCATTCCTTCAGATCCTGAAACTCAGGTATATTGATTTGCGGGTTCTTCATTATTTTTCTAATGGTGGTAGTACCCTGAAAACAGTGGATTTTCAATTATGCCCTGCTAAAGTTATTGATTTTTATAAACCAAGATTCTTCATGAACAGGAGTTATCTTTACTCTTGATTAATTTCGGGTTAATTTCGGAAATTATTTTATCTAAATTCTTTGTATGGCGGGCATTTATATACATGTACCCTTTTGTAAGAAGATATGCAATTATTGCGATTTTTATAAATCGGCACTGCTGATGTTAATTCCTGATTTTCTCAAAGTGCTGGACAGGGAGTTTGATATGCGTAAACGTTACCTGCACGATGAAACGGTAGAAACTGTTTATCTTGGTGGAGGAACACCTTCGGTGTTAAGCACCGGGCAAATCAATCATATTACCGATAAAATCAGGCAGAACCACCGGATTTCCAAAGACTGTGAATTCACCATGGAGGCAAATCCCGACGATCTTACCCCGGATTACCTCAGGATGCTTAAAGAGGGAACTGATATTAACAGGATAAGTATTGGCATACAATCGTTTAATGATAATGACCTTGTATTGCTGCACAGAAGGCACAATGCCGCTCAAGCACTTTCCTCCATTGCAGAAGCAAAAAGAGCCGGTTTTTCAAATATCAGCATCGATCTGATTTATGGATTACCCGGAATGAAGATCCCTGACTGGAAAAGAAACCTGGAAACAGCTTTTTCCCTTGGGATTCAGCATTTGTCGGCCTATCACCTTACCCTGGAACCGGGTACAGAACTGGCCAGAAAGGCTTCGCGCGGATTGCTGGAAATACCCCCCGACCAGGAGAGTTCAGAACAATTCATGTTATTGGGTGAATTGGCCCGGGAACATGGATTTGTGCATTATGAAATTTCCAATCTCTCCAAAGAAGGGTTGGTTTCCAGGCACAATACCGGTTACTGGTCCCGTAAGAATTATCTGGGCGTGGGTCCTGCTGCACATTCATATGACGGGATGTCGAGACAATGGAATGTATCCGGGATCCGAAAATATATTGATGCATTGGAAAATGGCGGGTCCTATTTCGAATCCGAATTCCTTGATCAGCGAACACGGTTTAATGAATATCTGATGGTTTCTCTCAGAACCATGTGGGGCGTGAACACAGCCACCATAAAGGACGATTTTGGCGAAGGATCAGTTAACTATTTTGTTGAGAATATTCAACGCTTTCTTAACGAGGAATTGGTTATCCGGAACGAAGACAATTACAACCTTTCACCGGCAGGCTGGCTGATTTCGGATTTCATAATCAGCAGGCTGATCCGGGATTAGGACGGGGCCGGCATAATCATATGCAATAAAAAAAACAAAAGACCTCAACGGTTTTCAAAACCATTGAGGTCTTCCACTGCCGGATCTCCGGTACCGGAATTATTTCAGTGAAAATGTAGCGGAGCCAATTTCATAACCTTCGGAATACAGCACC
>Ga0209341_10001580_pt1 | contig 22380 bp, 23 predicted proteins | sample RifCSP13_2_FD_184020 | JGI IMG/M metagenome (GOLD analysis project Ga0209341, IMG submission 184020) | Soil microbial communities from Rifle, Colorado - Rifle CSP2_sed 13_2 (SPAdes) (version 2) | ecosystem: Environmental > Terrestrial > Deep subsurface > Rock core/Sediment | place: Rifle... | reverse complement strand
TAGCTTGGCCGAGAGTCCCGGCACATAACGGGACGCCCGTCCTTTCTCCGAAGCTGCGCCCGAAGCCTCGTCCTTCACCAGCACCACTCGAAACTCAAGCAATCGGTTCTCGCCGCACCAGCCGCTATCCTAGGCGGCGCAAGAAGCCAATGATGCTACGGAGCCAGCCTTTCGTCAAAGTGGGCAAATAATAGGTATAGGCGACGCGCTTGGAGAGCTCGGAAAGGGTGGGATAAGGCAGCACGAGCGAGGTCAGGTCGCCGATCTTGATGTCCCTGGCCATGGCGACCACCCACAGCTGAAGCAGTTCACCGGCCTCGGCGCCGACGATGGTACAGCCGAGAATGGTGCCGTCGGGCCGGGTGATAACCTTGATGAATCCTTCCGTGGCGCGCTCGCATTGGGCGCGGTCGTTGTCGGCGTAAGGCCAGCGGTAGATGCGGATGCGGCGATAGCGCTTGCGCGCCTCGTCCTCGGTCAGGCCGATCTGGGCAAGCTCGGGGTCGGTATAGACCACTCGCGGGATGATGCCGGCGCTGGCGTCGGGCTTGAGCCGGAACAGCGCGTTCCTGATCACGATGCCGGCGTGATAGTTGGCGAGGTGGGTGAAGGCCGGGCCGCCAATCACGTCGCCGATGGCGTAGATGCGGCGGTTCGTGGTTCTGAGCTGATCGTTCACCTTGATGCCCGCGTCGGTATAGGCGACGCCGGCGCGCTCGAGACTGAGCGATTTGACGTTCGGCTTGCGGCCCGTGGCCACGAGCAGATGCGTGCCCTTGAGAGTCGTGGGCTCGCCGTTCTCGGTAAAATGCACGGCGACGCCCTGCACCGATTTCTCCACGCGCTCCACCCGCGTGTTGGGGTGCAGCATGACTTGGGTGTCGGCCAGGCGCTTGAGCAGGACGGCAGCGGCTTCCGGGTCCTCGCGGGCAAGAAAGCCCCCAAGCTCGAACACACTGACATGGGAGCCAAGCATGCGATGGGCTTGCGCGAGTTCGAGACCGACCGGGCCGCCGCCGAGCACGATGAGATGCTGGATCCGCTCGCTCACGTCGAAGATCGTCTCGTTGGTGAAATAGGGCACCTCGTCGAGCCCGGGGATGGGGGGGATCGTGGGCATAGACCCGGTGGCGATGACGAATCTGCGGGCCCGCACCAAGACGCGGCCAGCCTCGACCGTGAACTTGTCGAGGAAGCTCGCCTGCGCCTGGATCACGCGGACGCCCAAGCCGGTCATGCGCTCGATGGAATCGTTCGGTGCGATCGCGGCGATGACGCCATGCACGTGATCGTGGACGCCGCGATGGTCGATCTGGGCCTCGATGACGTCGATGCCGAAGGTCGAGGCTGTGCGCACCGCGTCGGCGCGCTTGCCTGCGGCGAGCAGCGCCTTGGATGGGACGCAGCCGTAGTTCAAACAATCGCCGCCCATGCGCCCCTTCTCGATGAGCACCACGGGCACGCCGAATTGGGCCGCTGCCGCCGCGACGGACAGACCCCCTGAGCCCGCGCCGATGACGCAGAGGTCGGGCTTCAGTACCTCTTCCATATTCGCCTAACCCCCCATAACCGCACGCATCAGGCGCGCGGGCGCCTGAACCACTTGACCGCCACCGGGATGAGCGCCACGAGCCCCAGCGCCACGAGCCCGGCAATCAGCTCCGGTGTCAAAAGCGCGCCCGGATCGAGCGCATATGAGCACGACTCTTGGCCTCCCGCTCCCATCTTGGCAAGGCAGGATTGGTGGGCAGCTTGCTGCGCCTCGATGACGCTGTCGAGGCCATTGCCGGCCAGCGCGAAGGCAAAAGTCCCCGGGATAATGCCAAGGATGGTGGTCGCAACATAGGTCCCGAAGCTCACGCCGAGCAGCCCAGGCGCCAAATTGACCAGCCAAAACGGAAAAATCGGGACGAGCCGCAAGAACAACAGATAGCTGAAGGCATCCTCCTGAAATCCCTGGCGAAAGCGGGAAAGCCAGGGGCCCGCACGCGCCGCCAGGAGATCGCCGAGCGCGCTTCTGGCGATGAGAAATACGATCGAAGCGCCGATGGTCGCGCCGACGATGGAGGCGGCCCCGCCCAGAAGCCAGCCGAACAGGAAGCCGCCGGTGATGGTGAGCACTGCGCCTCCCGGCAGCGAGAGCGCTATCGCCGCCGCGTAAACCGCGACGAAGATGGCGAGGCTCAAGAGCATGTTGGTGCCGATAAAGGCGCGCAACGTCTCCCGGTTCTCGGCAAGCGTCTCGATGGTGAGGTAGCGATGCCAGCCCATGGCGAAGACGAAGGCCATCGCGGCGAGGAGCGCTATCAGCGGCCAAAGCCGCTTGAGCCAGCTTATCGTTATCTCCACGCGGTCGGGTGATGCGGTCATGAGTCCCTACAACGAAACTTGCCACAATTAGGCGCTTTCCTGTTCGATGCAAAATGGCGTCTCGCGGCTTCGTGAGGTTCGGTCACAAAACGTGATGGTCGTGGCGCTTCTGTCGCAAGTTCCGTGCCCACAACTCTCTGTAATATGTCGCGGTCAGGTCTTTGGCCTGTAATGGAGGGAATGCCCATGACTATTCGGCTTTATTTGACGGCTGTCGCATTTGCTTGGGTCCTGCTCGGGGGCTTGGGTGTGGCTCACGCTCAAAGCGATGAAGATTCCAGTGCCAGTCAGCAGCTCGAAGGAACTGTCGAGCCCAATTCGAGCGCGGGCGCCAACGAGGCGACCAGCGACGAGAATGCCTCTTATTTGAGCGGCGGCGGGTTCGACTCCGCCGGCGACACGGGCGGGGCCGGCGACGACGGCAGCAATCTCGAGCCGCACCCGTTCGAAGCCACGCCGAACGAGTAAAGCCAGAAACCAAAAACCAGATTGCTAGAAGCCAGAGACCAGAAGCCAGAAAAGCTCACTTCTGGTTTCCGGTCTTCTGGATTCTGGCCTCCTGTCGCCGACATTGACTCTCGGGGCCGTGTCCCCCTATAAGCCGCCCATCCTCAAGCCTTGCGCTTGGCTCGCGGCCACCCGCGTCCAGCGAGGCATTCGACCCTTAGCCGAGAGGTTTCGCCGTGAAGCGCACCTACCAACCATCGCGGCTCGTCCGCAAGCGGCGGCACGGCTTTCGCGCGCGCATGGCGACGAAGGCCGGGCGGAAGGTGCTCGCGCGGCGCAGAGCCAAGGGACGCAAGCGTCTGTCGGCGTAAGCCGGCGGCGCTTCACCGGTGACCGCGATCGGACGTCTCAAGACACGCGCGGAGTTCCTGCATGTGAGGGGTGGGGCTCGGTTCACGGCGCCTTCGCTCGTGCTCCAGGCGCGCCGGCGCGACAGCGGCGAGGCCGAGCGTCATCTCGCCCGCTTCGGCTTCACCGCGACGAAGAGCCTGGGCGGGGCGGTGGTCCGCAACCGGGCGCGACGGCGGCTCAAGGAAGCGGTACGGCTGGCCGCGCCCACCCACGCTGTGGAAGGCTATGATTATGTTTTGATCGCGCGGGAGGGCACGGTACAACGGCGCTTCACCGAGCTGATCAGGGACCTTGAACGCGCGCTTGCCAAGGTGCACGAACCCTCCCCAGCAAAGAAGCGCTGAACGCCCGAAACCGGACTTGCCTCACCCTCCGCGAGGGACCGATCGAGGCCCTTGAGCTGAAAGCGACATGGACGAGAACAACCGCAACTTCATCCTCGCCATTATCCTGTCGATCGGCGTGTTGTTCGCCTGGCAGCAATTCTTCGTGCCCAAGCCTCCGGACACCGGAGCGCCCCCGGCCGAACAGCAGCAGCAGACCGAACACGGCCCGCCGCAGCCGCAACCTGGCGGAGAGGGCGCCTCGGGTGTCACGCCGCAGCCGGGCGTGGCGCCCGCCGCCACGCTGACCCGCGAGGAGGCCCTCTCGCAAAGCCCCCGCGTGGCCATCGACACGCCAAGCCTCAAAGGCTCGATCGCGCTGAAGGGCGGACGCATCGACGATCTGACGCTTAAGGACTATCGCGAGACGGTCGAGCCCACGAGCCCCAACGTCGTGCTCCTGTCGCCGGCCGGGGGCCCCGGCGCCTATTACGCCGAGCATGGCTTCGTCGGGGGCGACGCCGGCGAGGCCCTCGCCCTCCCCACCGCCGACACGCTGTGGACGGCCGAGACGCAAGGACCGCTCACGCCAAGCTCGCCGGTCACGCTCAGCTACGATAACGGCAAGGGGCTCAAATTCACGCGCACCATCGCGCTCGACGACAAATACATGTTCACCATCGACGACACGGTGGCGAACACAGGCTCCGATGCCGTCACCCTTTATCCTTACGCGCTCGTCTCGCGCCACGAGACGCCCCAGGTCCAGGGCTTCTACATCTTGCATGAAGGCCTGATCGGCGTCGTCGACGACGGCGGGCTCGAGGAGATCAGCTACGCCCATGCGGTCGAGAACCCGCCGGCCGTCTTCAAGAGCCAGCACGGCTGGCTCGGCATCACCGACAAATATTGGGCGACCGTCGTGATCCCCGAGCAGGGCAAGGCTTTCGACGCCAAGTTCTCAGGGACACGAAGCGAGGGCCGCGACCGTTTCCAGACCGACTACCTCCTGGCGCCGCTTTCGATCCCGGCCGGCGGCACCGGCGAAGCGAAGGGCCAGGTGTTTGCCGGCGCCAAGGAGGTCAATACCGTCGACGCCTACGCCGAGAAATACGGTATTCCCAAATTCGACCTCCTGATCGATTGGGGTTGGTTCTATTTCCTCACCAAGCCGCTCTTCTTCGCGCTCGACTTCTTCTTCAAGCTCGTGGGCAATTTCGGCGTCTCCATCCTCATCGTCACGCTGTGCATCAAGCTCGTCTTGTTCCCGCTCGCCAACAAATCCTACGTGGCGATGAGCAAGATGAAACTGCTGGCGCCGGAGATGCAGCGCATCAAGGAGCGCTATGGCGACGATCGCATGCGCCAGCAGCAGGCGATGATGGATCTGTACAAGAAGGAGAAGGTGAACCCGGCCTCGGGATGTCTGCCCATCCTCGTGCAGATTCCCATCTTCTTCGCCCTCTACAAGGTGCTGTTCGTCACTATCGAGATGCGGCACGCGCCCTTCTTCGGCTGGATCAAGGACCTGTCGGCGCCCGATCCCACGAGCGTCTTCAACCTGTTCGGGCTGCTCCCCTTCGATCCGTCGCAGGTCCCGGTGATCGGCCATTTCTTGCTGATCGGCGCTTGGCCGCTCATCATGGGCGTCACCATGTGGGTGCAGATGAAACTGAACCCGGCACCGCCCGACCCGATGCAGCAGAAGATCTTCGCCTGGATGCCGGTTTTCTTCACCTTCCTGCTCGCCTCCTTCCCGGCCGGCCTCGTGATCTACTGGGCGTGGAACAACCTTCTGTCGGTCATCCAGCAATCGGTGATCATGGCGCGCCAGGGCGTGGAGATTCCGCTGCTTGAGAATCTCGGCATCAAGAACAACAAGAAGCGCGCCAAGGGCGAGACCAAGGGGTAGTCGCCCGGCCCATGGCCACCCCCGACTTCACCAAAGCCGACATCGCCAAGGGGGAGGCGCTGTTCAAGGGCGCTTGCACCTTCGTCAAGGGCGTCGTCCGTATCGAGGATTTGCCGAAGGACGGGCGCCCGGAGATCGCCTTCGCCGGGCGCTCCAATGTCGGCAAGTCGAGCCTGATCAACGCGCTCACTGGACGGACGAGCCTGGCGCGGGTCTCGGTGACGCCGGGACGGACGCGGGAGCTCAACTTCTTCACGCTCGGCAAGAACCGCGCGCTCTATGTCGTCGACATGCCGGGCTATGGCTATGCGCGGGCGTCAAAGGCGGCGATCAAGGGCTGGACCCGGCTGATCGGCGATTACCTGAAAGGGCGCCGCGAGCTTAAGCGCGTGTTCCTGCTGATCGATGCGCGCCACGGCATCAAGCCCAACGATGAGGAGACCATGAAGCTTCTGGACGAGGCCGCGGTTTCCTATCAGGTGGTTCTGACCAAGGCTGACAAGCCAAAAGCGTCCGAGCTTGCCGCAGTTCAGGCCAAGGTCGCGAGCGACCTCGCCAAGCACCCGGCGGCCTATCCGCAATTCCTTACCACCTCGGCCCGCATGGGCTCAGGCATCAAGGAGCTCCGCGCCGCCGTCGCGGCGCTCGCGCCCTGACGGCGGCTCAGGGTACAAAGCGCGCCCACAAGGCCGCAATCCAGACGAGTGCGGCGAGAGCCAGGGCGAAGAAGACTCCTGCCGAGGCGAGATCCTTGGTGATGCGGATCGCCTCATGCTTGTCGGGCTGGATGTGATTGCACAGCCGCTCAATTGCCGTGTTGAGGAACTCGATCGACAGCACGAACAGCAGGCTTCCGACCAGGGCGACCCAGGTCCACACATCTTGCGCGATGAAGAAGGACAAGGGCACGAGCAGGCAAGCGATCGCCACCTCCTGCTTGATGGCCGATTCGGTCGAGAGCCCTTCCTGAAGGCCGCCAAGGGAGTTCCAGAAGGCGGCGGCGATGCGCGCCAGGCCTCCGCGACCCGGGAGCGCCGATTGGGCGCGCGGGAGGCCGTTATCGACCGCCTTCTGATGCCGCTCCACTCGCTTTGGACGCATCGATTTTGCCTCCATGAGACGAGGTATAGTCGAGCCGGATTGGTCTGGATAGATCGGGCTTCTGCTTGTACCCCGTGCCCTAGCGCCGCTATAAGCGCGACGTGAGCAGGACCAAGTCATCCCCGGTAAAGTCGAAGGAGCGGCCGGCCCCCAAGGCCGGCGCGGGTGCGAGCGTGGCCGCGCTCTTGGCATCGTCGGTGCATGCCAAGGCCAGGGTGCTGTCGGAGGCGCTGCCTTATATGCAGCGCTACGACAGAAAAACCGTGGTGGTGAAATATGGCGGCCATGCCATGGGCGATCCGGCCCTGGCCGCCGACTTCGCCCGCGACATCGTGCTGCTCAAGCAGGCGGGAGTGAACCCCATCGTGGTGCATGGCGGCGGCCCGCAGATCGGCTCCCTGCTCGACCGGCTCAATATCAGATCGGAGTTCAAGGGCGGCTTGCGCGTCACCGACCGGGAGACGGTCGAGGTGGTCGAGATGGTGCTGGCAGGCTCGGTCAACAAAGAGATCGTGACCGCCATCAACAGCCAAGGCGGCAAGGCGGTCGGCATCTCCGGCAAGGACGCCAATCTGATGCGGGCTAAGCGGCTCGAGCGGCGCTGGCGCGACCCCACGTCCAATATCGAGCAGATCGTCGATCTCGGCTTTGTCGGCGACCCGGTCCATGTCGATCCGCACATCATCGACGTGATCATCAATTCCGACCTGATCCCGGTGATCGCGCCGATCGGGGTGGGGCCAGACGGCGAGACCCTCAACATCAACGCCGATACCTTCGCCGCGGCCTTGGCCTCGGCCCTGAAGGCTAAGCGTCTCCTGCTCTTGACCGACGTGGAGGGCGTGCTCGACAAAGAGGGGCAGTTGATCAAATCTCTGACCACGGCGGAGGCGCAAGCCCTGATCGACGATGGCACCATTTCCGGCGGCATGATCCCCAAGATCGAGAGCTGCATCGACGTCATCGCCGAAGGCGTCGAGGGCGTGGTGATCATCAACGGCAAGGTGCCCCATGCCGTGCTGCTCGAGCTCTTCACCGAGCATGGCGCAGGCACTTTGATCGAACGGCGCAGCCGGAAGAGAAGCGCGAGGGAATCGCAATGATCAAAGAGCCCGAGCGAGCCCTCGGCTTCGCCCATGTCGAGGCGTGGGTGTTCGACCTCGACAACACGCTCTACCCGGCCGACTGCAATTTGTTCGCCCAGATCGACCGGCGCATGGGCGAGTTCATCGCCAATAGTCTCGGCATCCCGCTGGAAAACGCGAAGATCCTGCGCGAGACCTATTACTACGAGCACGGCACCACGCTTGCCGGGCTGGTTAGGCTCCACGGCGTGTCGCCCGACGCTTTCCTCGACTATGTGCACGATATCGATTTGAGCGCAGTCACGCCCTCCCCTGAGCTGGCGGCGGCACTCGAGGCGCTGCCCGGACGCAAATTCATCTTCACCAACGGCTCGCGCAAGCATGCCGAGGCCGTAGCGAGACGGCTCGGGGTGGCCGGCCAATTCGAGGATATCTGCGACATTCACGCGCTCGAATACATCTACCCTAAGCCGACGCGGGAGGCTTATGAGCGCTTCGTCAGAGCGCATGGCGTGGTGGCGCGCCAGGCCGCCATGTTCGACGATCTGCCGCATAATTTGGAGACCGCGCATCTTTTTGGCATGACCACCGTGCTGGTCCACGGCCTGACCGATCACCCGGAGCATCAGGCGATGGCGGGCTGGTCCGAGCTTCCGGCCCACATTCATCACCGCACCGACGCGCTCGCGCCCTTCCTTGCCGCCGTCGGCGCCGCGCTTGCCGAAGAGACCGACCGATCCCAACCGACGCCGCTGCAAGCGCAATTCTGCCTGACCTGATCCCGCCCGCCATGACCCACGATCATCTCAAGACCTTCATCGACAGCGCCTACGAGCACGCCGTCGAGATCACGCCCGAGACCAAGGGCGTGGTGCGCGACGCCGTGGAGGAGGTGCTCGACCTGCTCGACCGAGGCGAGCTCAGGGTGGCCGAGAAGCGCAACGGTGGTTGGGTGGTGCATCAATGGCTGAAGAAGGCGATCCTGCTCTCCTTCCGTCTCAACGAGCCGCATAAGATCGACGGCGGCCCCGCCGGCGGGGCCTGGTGGGACAAGGTGCCCAGCAAATTCGCCCGGTGGAAGGCCAAGGACTTCAAGGAAGCCGGCTTCCGCGTCGTGCCGGGAGCGGTGGTGCGCCGCTCGGCCTATATCGCGCCGGGCGTCGTGCTGATGCCCTCTTTCGTCAATCTCGGCGCGCGGGTCGAGTCGGGCACCATGATCGATACCTGGGCCACGGTCGGCTCCTGCGCGCAGATCGGCCGGAACGTGCATCTGTCGGGCGGGGCCGGCATCGGCGGCGTTCTCGAGCCGATCCAGGCGAACCCGGTGATCATCGAGGACAATTGCTTCATCGGCGCCCGCGCCGAGGTGGCCGAAGGGGTAATCGTCGGCGAGGGCTCGGTGCTGTCTATGGGCGTCTATCTCGGCCAGTCAACGCGCATCATCAATCGCGCCACCGGAGAGGTGCTCCAGGGCCGCGTGCCGCCCTACTCCGTGGTGGTGTCGGGCGCCATGCCAGGCAAGCCCCTGCCCGACGGCTCACCTGGGCCCTCGCTCTATTGCGCCGTCATCGTCAAGACCGTGGACGAGCGCACGCGCGCCAAGACCTCGATTAACGAGCTGCTCCGGGATTGACGCCGGGAGGCAGGGGGGGCGCGCGATGCGGTGGATTCAGGCGTTGACGGAATTTCGCGGGCGCCTGCGCCGCCGCGACTTCTGGATCGGCCTCATCCTCTTGCTTCTCATCGAGATCGCGTTGTCCTTCGGGCTCGCCGGCATGATGCGGCCGACGGGGGCCACGCCGATCGAAAACGCCGCTGTCTGGCTGGCGCTTGCCATTCTCCTGTGGGGCTCTGCCGCTCTGATCGTCAAACGGCTCCACGATCGCGACAAGTCCGCTCTCTGGTACCCGCTGTTCGGGCTGGCGCCGGCGCTCTGCTACCAGCTCGGCGTGATCTATTCGAGCAACATCTCCAACGTCCTCAGCCCGGCGCAACAGGGCTTCTGGCTGCTCGGCCTTCTCCTGTGGATTTGGGCGCTGATCGAGCTCGGCCTCCTCAAGGGTACGGTAGGGCCTAATCGCTTCGGCCCCGATCCGCGCGGCGCGAGCCAAACCGCGGCCGCGTCATAGGCCGAGGCAGCGCAGATATTCCCTTTCGCAAAGGAGCCTTTCGGCCTTACAAAGATATGAGCCGGCGGAAGCCCGGTCGCAAAGGGAGGGGCACGATGAATTTGGACTTTCAATATCTCTTCACGTCCTTCGATGGGCGCATCAACCGGGCCAAATATTGGGCGGGCACGATCATTCTTGCCATCATCAGCATCATATTCGGCTTCATCATCGGCGCCATTTTCGGACCCTCGACCTTCGGCGCCATCCTCGTTACCCTCATCACGCTGGGCTTGTTCTATCCGGCTTACGCGGTGGCGGCGAAGCGATTCCAGGACCGGGATAAACCGGGCATCACCGCCCTTTACGGCCTGGTCCCCGTTTTGATCGCCAGCCTGCTCCAAGCCTTCGGCCTTACCGGAACGCCGCAAGAGCCGAATGCGCTTGGCTGGATCTGCACTCTCGTCACCATGGGCGTCGGCCTGTGGTTCCTGATCGACCTCGGCATCCTCAAGGGGACGCCTGGGCCCAATCGCTTCGGCGGCGATCCCCTAGCCGCCGTGGGCTAGACCCTTTCGGGTGGGCTTGCCACTGGGGGCGGGTACCGCCATGTTGCTCAGCCCATGACCGCGCTCGGCGACAAGGCTGTTCAGCTCGCGCAAAGCTTGATCCGCTGCGAAAGCATCACGCCGGAAGACGCGGGCGCCCTCGATGTTCTCATCCAGACGCTGAAGCCCGCGCGCTTCACGTTCTGGCGCCTCAATTTCAAGGAGGAGGGCACACCTCCGATCGACAATCTCTATGCCCGCATCGGCGACGGGCCGCCGCATCTTTGCTTTGCCGGGCATCTCGATGTCGTGCCGCCGGGCGATGCGAAACTGTGGAGCCATCCGCCCTTCGCCGCGGAGATCGAGGGCGACCTTCTTTACGGCCGAGGCGCTGCCGATATGAAGGGGGCGATCGCCTGCTTCACCGCGGCCGCGCTCGACTACGTCAAGGGGCGCGGCCGGGAGATCGACGGCTCGATCAGCCTCCTCATCACCGGCGACGAGGAGGGCCCCGCCATCAACGGCACGCGCAAGGTGCTCGCCTGGATGAAGGAGCAAGGCGAGCGCCCCGATCATTGCCTGGTCGGCGAGCCCACCAATACCAAGCGCATCGGCGAGGCGATCAAGATCGGAAGGCGCGGCAGCCTGAACGGATGGCTGAAGGTGACGGGCGTGCAAGGGCACGTCGCCTATCCCCACCTTGCCAATAATCCGGTCAAGGGCCTGGTGAAGATTCTTGCCCGCTTCTACGACGCTCCGCTCGATTACGGCAGCGCGCATTTCTCGCCGTCCAATCTCGAGGTGACGACCATCGATGTCGGCAATCCCACCGTGAATATGATTCCGGCCTTCGCCGAGGCGCGCTTCAACGTCCGCTTCAACGACCGGCATTCGACGGATGCGCTCAAGGCGCAGCTCCGCCAGCAGGCCATACTCGCGCTGTCAGGCACCGACCTGGAGTTCAGCCTCGAGTTCGATCCGCCGAGCGATTGCTTCCTCACCGAGCCCGGCCCGCTCGATGCGCTGCTCAGCGAGGCGGTGAGCGAGATCACCGGGCTCACGCCCTCGCTCTCGACCGACGGCGGGACCTCGGACGCCCGCTTCATCAAGGAGTATTGCCCGGTGATCGAGTTCGGGCTCACCACCGCCACGATCCACAAGGCCGACGAGCACGTGGCGATCGCCGACCTCGAGCAGCTCACCGCCGTCTACCGCCGCTTCATCGCGCTCTATTTCGAGACGTTCGGGGGCGCCGATGCCGGGTGATCCCCGGCCGATCGGGGTGTTCGACTCCGGCATGGGCGGGCTGACGGTGCTGCGCGCTCTCGTGGCGCGGTTGCCTTCCGAGCGCTTCGTCTATCTCGGCGATACGGCGCGGCTTCCTTACGGCACCAAGAGCGCCGAGACGGTCCAGGCCTACGCGCTCCAGGCAACACGCCTTCTCCTCGACCAGGGCGTGAAGATGCTGGTGATCGCCTGCAACACCGCCTCTGCCGTGGCGCTTTATCTCCTGCAGGAGGCTTGGGCGCCGATCCCGGTGATCGGCGTGATCGAGCCGGGCGCGCGCGCCGGCGTTGCGGCAACCCGCAATCGCCGCATCGCCGTGATCGCGACCGAGGGCACGGTCAAGGGCGGGGCGTACGCGCGGGCCATCCGCAGGCTGATGAGCGACGCCGAAATCGTGCAGCAGCCCTGCCAGGTGTTCGTGGCGCTCGCCGAGGAGGGCTGGACCCAGTCTCCGGCCACACTTGCCGCCGTCGAGCATTATCTCGGGCCGATGTTCAGGAGCTCGGCGGCGCCGGATACGCTGGTCTTGGGCTGCACCCATTTCCCCGTGCTCGCCGGCGCCATCAGAGAGACCATCGGCGGCGCGGTGACCTTGGTCGATTCGGCCGAGACCACGGCCTCTGCCGTGGCCGAGGCGCTTGATGGCGTCGGCCTTAAGAGCGAGTCCGGGCCAAGCGGCGATCACGCCGTGCGCTTCTTCGCCACCGATTCGCCAGAGCGCTTCGCCCGCGTCGGCGCGGTCTTTCTCGGCCGGCCGATCGATCCTGCCTTCGTCGAGCTCGTCGACCTCCGTGCGCTGTAATGCATTTTGTCATGCCCGCGAAGGCGGGCATCCAGTAACCACCGCCCTCGGTTACTGGATTGCCCGGTCAAGCCGGGCAATGACCAGGAATTAAGGCTAAGCCTTGGGCGGCGGCTCGTTGTCCGGCAAGGCGGAGGAGTCGTCGGTGGGGTCTGGCGTCTCGAGGTCTGGAGGCGCCGGCGTATCGGCCGCGACACTGACCTCCCGCAACAGGCTCGTGAGCCACGGTCGCCCGAGCAGCATGAGCACGAGCAGGCCATAGACGATCGCACCCAAGACGACAAGCAGCGCCAGCATCGTCTCCTCGCGGAAGACGCTTAAGCCTGACAGCACGCGCTCAAGCCCGTAAGCGCCGGCAAGAAGTGCGGCCGCCAGCACCACGCCTGCGGCGATGAGCTTTGCCACCGGCCTGCCGATGGCAGCGCCGGACACGGCGAAGCCCTGACGGCGCGCGAAGACGGCAAGCAGGGTCAAATTGATCCAGGCGCCGACGCTGGTCGCCAGCGCCAGGCCCACTTGCGCGAGGTGATCCATGAGCAGCACCTTCAAGAGGATATTGATGGCGGCGGCGAGAAGCGCCGCCTTGACCGGCGTCGCCGTATCGCCGCGGGCATAGAAGGGCGCGGTGAAGCTCCTCAGCAGCACGAAGGGGAGGAGCCCGATCGAGTAGGCGGCAAGCGTCGCGCCGGCGGCGGCCGCGTCGGCGGCAGTGAAGGCGCCGCGAGCGAAGAGCGCGCGCATGATGAGGTCGGGGATGACCAGCGCGGCGGCGGCGCACGGGATGGTGAGAAGGAGCGCAAGCTGAATGCCGCGCGCTTGCGCCGACGCCGCCCCCTTTTCGTCGCCGGCGGCGAGCCGTCGCGACATCTCGGGCAGAAGCACGGTGCCGACGGCGATGCCGACGACGCCGATGGGAAGTTGATTGATGCGATCGGCGTAATAGAGCGCCGACAGGGCGCCGGTGGGAAGAAACGAGGCGATCAGCGTATCGGCGAACAGCGCAAGTTGCACGCCGCCCGCGCCGATAATGGCAGGGCCTAAGGCTTTGAGGAATCTGCGCGTGGGCTCATCGAGCCGCGGCAGGCGGAGCCTGATGCCGTAGCCGTGCGCCTCGGCGTCGCCGCCGACCACCAGCACCATGATCACACCCGCCAGGAGCACGCCCCAGGCGGCGGCGTGACCGGCGTCGGCGAAGAACGGCGTCAGCAAGAGAGTCGTGATGATCGACAGATTGAGGAAGATGGGCGCGCCAGCAGCGGCGGCGAAGCGGTTATTGGCGTTGAGGATGCCAGCGAACAGCGTTTCGATCGACACCAGCGCGAGATAAGGAAAAGTGATGCGGGTAAGCGCCACGGCAAGGTCGAAGCGCGTGGGATCGAGACCGGGGGCGAGCACGCTGACCACCCACGGGGTGAACATCATCGCGAAGCCGAGCAACACGAGGTTGATGACGATCAGCGCGGCAGCAATCTGGTCGGCGAACAGCTTGGCGGCGGGAAGCCCGGCCTGCTCGAGCGTACGCGCATAGGCCGGCACGAAGGCCGCAGCAAACGCGCCCTCGGCAAAGATGGCGCGGAAATGGTTGGGCAGCCTGAAGGCGACGAAGAAGGCATCGGCCATGGGGCCCGCGCCCAACACCGCCGCCATGACCACGTCGCGGATGAAGCCGGTGAGACGGGAGACGAGCGTGAGGCCGCCGACCGTGGCGATACGCCTGATCATGAAGCAAAGCCCCAAGATGCGCGGCGGGATCGCCACGCGCTTCGCATCTTCCCTTGGAAAACGGAATGCTTGGGCAGTTTCGGCTCCCCGTGCCAGCTCGGGCTAAGCTCCTAGCCTAGGGGCAAAGCTCTGTCCATGCGGCAGCCTGAGCCCAGGAGCCGCCTACTGCCCTGCTCCCTTGAAGTAGAGGGCCTCGGCGGGAAGCGCGCCGTAGGTGAAGGGGATCTGCTGACCGGAGGTCGCGGTCTTCACGTCGTCATGGACGCGGCGAAACAGCATGTTGATCTCAAGCCCCGGCTCGTCGAGATATTTGAGCAGGCTTTGCGCAAACGGGCTGTTCGCCCGTCGCCGTCCTGCGCCACCTGCCCGTCCTTGGCCGAATAGGCGACCAGCACGCCCGCTTCGGGCTCGATGCGCGCGAGCCCGCGCCCGATCGAGCGGGTGGTGCCGGCGCTCGCCATCTTCACGGCAAAGGGGTTCTCCCGGCAGGCATCGAGAATGACGAGGCGCAGCTTCTTGGCGCCTTCGACCTTGGCGAGAACGCGGTCCAGCGGCATGGCCTCGTCGTCGACATGGCTCGCCGCCGCGAGTTCAGCATCGACGGGAATGAGATAATTGATCCCGCCGACCTCGATGCCGTGGCCGGCGTAATAGACCACCGCCCAGTCGTAGCCGGGGGCACGGTCGCCGAAGGCCTTAAGCTCCTTGGTCAAGTCGGCCAAGGTCAGATCGTGCTTCTCGATCACGTCGAAGCCGAGCTGCCGCAAGCTCGCGGCGACAGCGCGGGCGTCCAAGTCGGCGTTCTTGAGCGCCTTGACGTTGGCATAGGCGCCGTTGCCGATCACCAGCGCGACACGCTTCTCGGCCTGAGCCGGCTCTTTCGGCTTGGCGGCTTGGGCGTCCGGAGAGCCCGGGCCGGAGGCGGCGCTGGCGGGAGGAACGGCGGCCAGCGCGGTCAGATGCTGCAAGGCCGCTGCCTTGGCCTTGTCGTCGTAGACCTGGCGGCTCTTCAGCGACAGCGACTTGCGGTAGTCGGCCACCGCCTTGTCGCGGTCGCCCTTGAGCTCGTAAGCCCGCCCGCGATCGGCATAGGCGCCGGCAAGCTCGGGATCGAGGCTCAAGGCCCGATCGAAATCGGCGAGCGCGAGATCGAGCTGCCCTTTGTTCATGTAGATCCAGGCGCGGGTATGGATGGCGTTCGGCTCATCCTTGAGAAGGGCCACGGCGCGCTCGGAATCGGCAAGCGCCTTGTCGAGCTCGCCCTTCTGCGCGTAGCCCCAGGCGCGGCCGTTGAGCGCCCGGCCATCGTCGGGGTGGGCCGCCAGCAATTTCTCATACTCGGCGATGGCGCGGTTAAAATCGCCCTGGTCGTCGAAGATGGCGGCGCGGTCGTTCAACGCGTCGACATTGCCGGGCTCGATGCGGAGCGCCTCGTCGTAGTCGGCAAGAGCTTTGGCGAGATTGCCCTTCAGCCAATAGGCCCAGCCGCGATTTTGCAGGGCACGGATATGGTCCGGCTTGATGCCGAGTGCGGCGTCGAAATCGGCGATGGCGCGGTCATATTGCGCGATCTTGATCAGCGACCAGCCGCGGTCATTGAGATTGTCGGCGTTGCCTGGCGCGATACGGATGGCTTCGGCATACTCGACGACAGCCTCTTCATGCTTGTCCCGCTGCGCCAGCACCCAGCCGCGATTGGCGTGACCGAGCGCGTGGTCGGCGTTGTGCGAGATCGCCTTGTCGAAATCGGCGAGTGCCTTATCGAGATCGCCGAGCTGAGCGAAGGAGCTGCCGCGATCGTTGAACAGGTCCGGGTTGTCCTTATCGAGCTCGATGGCGCGGTTATAGTCGTTGAGGGCGCGGGCATGATCGTCCTTGCCGGCGTAGGTCCAAGCGCGGTCGTAGTAGATGCTGGCGTAATCGGGCTTGAGCTTGATGGTCTGATTGTAGTCGTCAAGGGCGAGGTCGTACTCGGCAGTCTGGGCGTAGGAGAAGCCGCGATTGCGATAGGTGGCGGGGTCCGAGGCGTTGAGCTTGAGCGACTGAGTAAAGTCGGCAATCGCGTCTTGGTGCTCGCCCTTGTTCTGATGCCCCACGCCGCGATTGAAATAGGCGATGGCGAGATTGTTCTTGGTGTCCTTGGCGCGGGAAATGATCTTGCTGCAAGCGGCGATGCTGCGGTCGGCGTCGCTTGAGACGCAGTCGTCCCAGTCCTTCTTCGATTCGGCAAACGCCGCTTGCGCAAACGCAAACGAGGCTACCAAACAGACGGCAACGACCCGCATACGATCCTCCGCCGAGCGCTTTCCGGCGATCTTAGCCCGATCCTGGCGCCAAGCGAAGCGGCCGCGTCTTCAGTAATCGACCTTAACGAGGTAAAGGCCGCAAGCGGGCGCCACCGGCCCGCAGGCGCTGCGGTCGCGCGCGGCAAGCGCCTTTTCAAGGTCGCCCGCGGTCCATTTGCCCTCGCCCACGCGCTTCAGCGAGCCGACCATCGAGCGCACCTGATTGTGCAGGAAAGAGCGGGCTGACGCCTCGATCCTGATCTCCTCCCCTTCGCGGTCCACGGCCAGCCAGTCCAGCGTCTTAACCGGCGAGGCCGCCTGACACTCCGCCGAGCGAAAGGTGGAGAAGTCGTGGTGGCCGACCAGGACTTGCGCCGCGTCGTGCATGGCGACGGCGTCGAGCATATGGACCACTTGCCAGGCGCGGTCGCGGTTGAGCGCCAGCGGCGAGCGGCGATTGACGATGCGATAAAGATAGTGACGCGCGGTGGCCGAGAAGCGCGCGTCGAAATCCGCGGCCGCGCGCTCGCAGGTGAGCACACTCACGGGATCAGGCCTGAGTTGGGCATTGAGCGCATCACGCACCTTCTCCGGAGGCCACTCCTTGCCGAGGTCCATGTGGGCCACTTGGCCAAGCGCATGCACGCCAGCGTCGGTGCGCCCTGCCCCGCGCGGGATCGTCTCCTCGCCGGAGAAGGCCTTGATGGCGAAGGCGAGGCGCGCCTGCACCGACGGGCCGTTTTCCTGCACCTGCCAGCCGACGAAGGGCGTGCCGTCATATTCGAGGGTGAGCTTGTAGCGGGGCATGGTGCCTAACTGAGTACGGTGCCAGTGGGGAGCTTCGCGCCGCGCAGGAAGTCTTGTGCCGACATCGGCTTCTTGCCGGAGCGTTGAACTTCAGTGAGCCGCACGGCGCCCTCGCCACACACAACGGTCAAACCTTCATCGAGCAATTTGCCGGGCGTGCCTGAGCCTCCGGCAAGCACCGAGCGCAACGCCTTGATCCGCTCGGGCTTGCCGTTGATTTCGATCTCGAACCAAGCGCCGGGAGAGGGCGATAGCCCGCGGATCAGATTATGCACGTCGCGCGCCGATCGCTTCCAGTCGATGCGGGTCTCGGCGGGATCGAGCTTGTGGGCGTAGGTGACACCTTGGTTCGGTTGGGGCTTGCAGACGAGGCGGCCGCGCTCGAGTTCGGCGAGCGCCTCGACCATGAGAGCGGCACCCTTGGCGGCAAGTGCGTCGTGCAGCTCGCCGGCCGTCACGTCGGGGCCGATCGGGACGCGGCTCTCGCGGCAGACCGGTCCCGTGTCGAGGCCTTCAGCGATGCGCATGATGGAGACGCCGGTCTCGCTGTCGCCCGCCATGATGGCGCGGTTGATGGGGGCGGCGCCGCGCCAGCGCGGCAGCATCGAGACGTGGAGATTGAGCGCGCCGTGGCGCGTGGCTTCGAGGATGGGGCGCGGCAGGATCAGCCCATAGGCCACCACCACGGCAGCATCGGCACGGAGCGCCGAGAATCGCTCCTGCTCCTCGGCGCTCTTGAGCCGCGCGGGGGTGAGCACGGTCAAACCCGCCTGCTCGGCAATTTCATGCACCGGCGACTTGCGCAACGCCATGCCCCGCCCGGCGGCGCGCGGCGGCTGGGTGTAGACCGCAGCCACGCCGTGGCCAGCTTCGAGGATGCCGCGAAGCGCCGGTACGGCGAAGTCGGGCGTGCCCATGAAAATGATGCGCAAGGTCATGCGCCCCTTATGTCACCGGCGCGGGTAAAGGGGCAATTACGCCTTGTCGCGATAAAGGCCCCAAACCGCGACCAGGGCGCTTGCGCTCGCCAGGAGGAAGAGCACGGAAAGGACGCCCTTCTCGACGTTCCAGCCGAGCAGGCGGCCTAGGTCATAGAGAACGTAGACGGCGAAGGTGAAGGCCAGACCGTAGAGATAAGGGCGCCCTTTGAAGGCGGCGAGCGCGGCGATGGCGGCGACTGCGACCTCAAGGGCAATGGAGGCGACGAGGAGCACCATGGCTAAAGCGCCTCGGCGCGTTTTTGCTTGGTGAACTTCCTCACCACCATGTCGCGCTTCAGCCGCGACAGATAGTCGATGAAGAGGACGCCGTTCAAATGGTCAATCTCATGCTGCACGAGCGTCGACCAGATGCCTTCGAGCTCCTTCTCCTGCTTCCGGCCTGCGCGGTCGAGGAAAGCCACGCGGGCCTTGGCCGGCCGCTCGATCTCGGCGGTGAAGTCGGGGATGGAGAGGCAGCCCTCCTCGTGGATCCGCATCTCCTCCGAGCGATCGACGATCTCAGGATTGACCATGATCAGCGGCGTCTTTGGCGCCTCCTCCTTGGCAGGGTCCATGACGATCAGGCGCCGCGAAATGCCGATCTGCGGCGCGGCGAGCCCGATGCCGGGTGCGTCATACATGGTGGCCAGCATGTCGTCCATGAGCCGGCGCAGCTCGTCGTCGACGCGCTCGACGGGTTTGGCCTTCTTGCGCAGCAGAGGATCGGGGATGGTGAGGATGGGACGGATGGCCATTTGAAGGGCTGAGATAGGGTTGCGGCGCGACCTGGTCAATATGTTCCTGTTTTGGTCTAAAAGAACGAATCGGGCTATAGGTTCTCCCCATGGCTCTCGACGCCATAAGAGTGGGGAGCGTCACGCTCGACCCCGTGCTCGTGTTGCTTGCGCTCGCAGGCCTCGCCGTCCTTGCGCTTATCGCTCTCGCCGTCACGCTTCTTGTGCATACGAGCCGGCGACGGCGCGACTCCCAAGCCCAGGCCACCGAGCTTGCCGAGCTTAAAGGGCGCTTGCAGACCTTCGCCGAAATCAGCGTGGCGCGCCAAGGCGACGTCGCCCGCGCCGTCAACGAGCGGCTCGACCGCATGACCCATCGCGTCGGCACGGACCTCAACGAGACGGCGCGCAAGACCAACGATTCCATCAGCAAGCTGCACGAGCGGCTCGCCGTCATCGACACCGCGCAAAAGAACCTGACCGAGCTCTCCACCAACATGGTCTCGCTTCAGGAGATCCTCGCCAACAAGCAAGCGCGCGGCGCCTTCGGCCAGATGCGCATGGAGGCCATCGTCCAGGACGGCTTGCCCAAGGGCGCCTACACCTTCCAGGCGACGCTCTCCAACGGCAAGCGGCCCGACTGCCTGTTGCATATGCCGAACACGACGGCCGGCGTGGTGATCGACGCCAAGTTCCCGCTGGAAGGCTTCGAGGCGTTCCGCATCGCGCGCCGCGACGAGGAGAAGAAGGAGGCGGCGCGGCGCGTGCGGGTCGATGTCGGCCGCCATGTGGACTCGATGGCCGAGCGCTATTTCATCGCCGGGGAGACGCAGGACACCGCCATCCTGTTCGTGCCGTCGGAGGCGATCTACGCCGACCTGGCCGAGCATTTCTCGGACCTGGTGCAGAAGGCGCATCGCGCCCGGATCGTGATCTGCGCGCCCAATATGCTGATGCTCGCGGTGCAGACCATGCAGGCGATCCTGAAAGACGTGCAGATGCGCGAGCAGGCCCATCTCATCCAGGGCGAGGTGGCGAAGCTGATGGATGACATGGGGCGCTTCCGCGAGCGGGTGCTCGACCTCCAGCGTCATTTCGGCCAGGCCAATCAGGACATCGAGAAGATCCTCACTTCGTCGGAGCGGATCGCGGCGCGCGGGAACAAGATCGAGAATTTGGACTTCGAGGACGACGCGCCGAAAGCGGTCGAGGGTGCCGCGGCCTCCCCTATCGCAGCCCCCTCACCCGACCCGGTCCGGCCTGAGCCGCGGCGCAACGGGGGCGCACGCATCGTCCGCCAGCCAGAGCTGCTCGCCAAAGAGTCATGACCTATCCACCGCTCGGCAGCGGCATTCTGCTCGATCAAGTGGTGGTCGGCGGAGGGGCGAGCCTGGTGAACCTCATCATCCACGCCATGCTCCTCGGGGCCGTGGTCTGGACGGTGCGCCGGCTGGAGGTGAAAGACAATTTCGTCCCGGCCTTCCTGCAATACAGCGTCGCCATCGTGGCCACCGGCACGCTGCTCGTGGCTGGACATTTCGCCGAGGTGCTGGTCTGGGCCATCACCTACGGGCTCGTTGGCGCGGCGCCGCCCGGCACCGACCTCGTCTATTTCGCCTTCGGCAACTACACGACGCTCGGCTACGGCGACATCATACCGGTGGACCAGTGGCGACTGCTCAGCCCCATTACGGCGCTAAACGGCATCATGCTGATCGGCTGGTCGACGGCGCTCATCATCGAGATCCTGCGGCGCTCCGGAACGCCGCCCGCCAAGAGCTGACCTACTTCTTCGCCTTGGCACGCTTGCGGGCGGCGCGTTTCTTCGCGGCTTGTTCATGGCGCTCGCCATATTTCATGCCTTCGAGCTTCATGCCGTCGGGATCGAGGAAGAAGGTGGCGTAGTAGTCGTCGTAATATTCGCCGGCGGGATCGACGATGCGCACGCCTTGGCTCTCGAGGAACGCCTGCAACGCGTCGACGTCCTTGCGGCTGCGCAAGCGGAAGGCATAGTGGTGAAAGCCGATATCGCCCTTGCGGTATTTGTGCTTCTTGCCTTCGGCGTCGGCGGCGGCAATCCAGAACAGGGTCTTGCCGTTGGCCCAGCCCATCATGCCCTCATATTCGGCCTCGACGCCAAAGCCGAGGAACGCCATGAGCGGGCCATAGAAGGCCTTCGACTTCTGGAAGTCGCCGACGCTGACGACTAAATGATCCACTCCCACCACGCGCACCATCCCCGCTCTCCTTAGCCGTCCGCCGGCCGAAGCATAACGCGTTCCGAGCGCGGCCGTTCAAGCCTGCGACAGCGGAGCATGACGCGGGCGCGGCGGCCTGCTATGTAGCCGGGCAATGACGGGGATCGAGGGAGCCACCCAAAGGGCTGAAGCGCAGCGCAGTTGGACGGAGATCCTGTTCACCCGGAAGATGCTGACCTGCATCTTCCTGGGCTTCAGCTCCGGAATGCCCCTCTATGTCCTGATTTCCCTGGTGCCGGCCTGGCTGCGCAGCAACCACGTGGACCTTGCCACCATCGGCCTGTTCGCCCTGGTCGGCCTGCCCTACACCTGGAAATTCCTGTGGTCGCCCCTGATGGACCGGTACAAGCTGCCGTTCCTCGGCCGCCGGCGGGGCTGGGCGGTCCTGGTGCAGCTGGGGCTGCTACTTTCGATCGGCGTGTTGGGCCAGTTCGATCCATCCATCTCTCTCCAAGCCATCGTCGCGATCGTGTTCATCGTCGCTCTGTTTAGCGCCAGCCAGGACATCGTCATCGATGCTTACCGGCGCGAACTGCTGGCCGATGATGAACTGGGAACCGGCACGTCCATCTTTGTTAATGCCTATCGTCTTTCGGGTCTGGTGCCGGGTTCTCTGGCATTGATCCTGGCCGACTACCAGCCCTGGACGGTGGTGTTCTGGGTCACCGGCCTGTTCATGCTGGTCGGCATCGTTACCACTTTGACGATCAGGGAAGTGAGTGATGACGCGTTGGCGCCGCACACCTTGCGTGACGCGGTCATCAATCCCTTCGTGGAGTTTTTCAGCCGCGACGGGGTGATGGCCGGGTTGGCCATCCTGGCCTTTTTGTTTCTCTACAAGTTGGGAGACAACATGGCCACGGCGCTGGCCACGCCCTTCTACATCGATATGGGTTACAGCCTGAGCGAGATCGGTTCCGTGGCCAAGGTGGCTGGCCTATGGGCCAGCATTGCCGGCGGCGTGCTTGGCGGCATCATCATGCTCAAGGTGAGCATCAACCGGGCCCTGTGGCTCTTTGGCTTCGTGCAGCTGTTCACCATCCTTCCGTTTGTATGGCTGAGCCAGGCGGGACATACGCTGGCGGGGCTGTTCGTCGTGGTCAGCGGGGAGTACCTGGGAGTGGGCCTCGGCGCGATCGCGCTGACGGCCTTCATGGCCAGGGAAACCAGCAAGGCCTTTACTGCCACCCAATTCGCCCT
>Ga0209341_10001575_pt1 | contig 22416 bp, 24 predicted proteins | sample RifCSP13_2_FD_184020 | JGI IMG/M metagenome (GOLD analysis project Ga0209341, IMG submission 184020) | Soil microbial communities from Rifle, Colorado - Rifle CSP2_sed 13_2 (SPAdes) (version 2) | ecosystem: Environmental > Terrestrial > Deep subsurface > Rock core/Sediment | place: Rifle... | reverse complement strand
CGCGAAGGGGCAGGGGTGAGGGTCATTGCGGACGCGCCAGCCGCGGAGGGTCTTCGTCGGTCGTTTCGGGATTAGTTCACAAGCTCCGAGAATCGGGGCCAGCCGTTGACTTCCCCCCTGGTTGTTCTATAGTCTTAGGCATCCACAAAGACCGCGGGAGCGCAACCGCAATGGCCGAAGAGTCGTTCCCGAATCTGACCGGTGTCTTCTCGGTGGTCCCCACGCCCTTCGACGCGGAGGGCAACGTTGACCTGCCGAGCCTCAGGCGCGTCGTCGATCTCTACATCGGCGCCGGGGTGGATGGGCTCACGGCGCTCGGCGTGACGAGCGAGACGGCCAGCCTCGACGACCGCGAGCGGGCCCTCGTCCTGGGGACGGTCCTCTCGCACGCCGCCGGCCGCGTTCCCGTAGTCGCTGGAACCATGGCCGACGGGCTCCAGGTCTGCATCGAGCGCAGCCGAGCCGCCATCGCCGCCGGCGCGGCGGCGGTGATGGTCAGCCCGCCGCGTCTGGCCAAGCCCAATATGGAGGCGGTCATCGCCCACTATCGTGCTCTGGGTGAGGAGGTGGGCGCCGAGATCGTCGTTCAAGACTACCCACCCGTCTCGGGGTTCACGATGGAGGCCTCCCTCCTGGTGCGCATCGCCTCCGAAGTGCCTCTCGCCCGCACGATCAAGCTCGAAGACCCGCCGACCCCTCTCAAGGTGGCCCGCATCCTGGCGCTGTCGGCAGGCGCCCCGCTGCGGATCCTCGGAGGCCTTGGAGGGGTCTTCCTTCTCGAGGAGCTCGTGGCCGGCGCCGCAGGGACGATGACGGGCTTCGCCTACCCGGAGATGTTGGTCTCCATCGTGTCCGAATTCCGCGCCGGCCGAGCCGCGCACGCCGCCGACCTCTTCTACCGCTACGTGCCGCTGATGCGATTCGAATTCCAGGAAGGGATTGGCATCGCGATCCGCAAGGAAGTGCTGCGCCGCCGGGGCGCCCTGGCGAACGCGGGAGTCCGCGCGCCCGGGGCGCCGCTCGACGGGGGCACCCAATCGGCGTTGGAAAGCATCCTCACCTGGATGAAGGAAAGACAGGGAGCCGAATGGATCTCGGTCTGAGCGGGAAAGTGGCGATGGTGTCGGGGGCGAGCCGCGGCCTCGGCTTCGCGGTCGCCCGGGCGCTGGCAGCCGAGGGGGCGCGCGTCTCCATGCTGTCACGCCAGGCTTCCGCGATCGGCGAGGCGGCCCAGCGGATCGAACGCGAGACCGGCAGCCAGGCATTTGGCGTAGCGGGCGAGGTTGGCTCGCTTCAGGCGATCGAGCACTGGCACAAAGCCACGCTGGAACGATTCGGCGGCGTCGATCTCGTCTACACCAGCAGCGGCGGCCCGCCGCCCGGGCCGATCCTCGGCTTCGGCGATGACGCCTGGCAGCAAGCCTTTGAGCTGCTCGTCCTCGGCGTCATTCGGATCGTGCGGGCTGTGCTGCCATCCTTGGAGCGCGGCGGCAGCATCCTGCTGGCCACTTCGTCATCCGTCAAGGAGCCGATCCCCAACCTCGGCCTGTCCAATGTCCTGCGCCCCTCCGTCGCCGCCCTGGCCAAGAGCCTGGCCATCGAGCTGGCCCCGCAACACATCCGGGTGAACCAGATCATCCCCGGTCGGATCGATACCGGCCGCGCCCGCGAGCTCGACGAAGCGAACGCCCGCCGGCACGATATTCCTGTCGATGAGCAACGGGCGCGCTCCATCGCTGCCATCCCGCTCGGCCGCTATGGAGAAGCGGAGGAGTTTGGCCGGGCGGCCGCCTTCCTGCTCTCCGACGCCGCATCCTACATCACAGGTGCCACGCTCCAGGTCGACGGCGGTATGATCCGGGCAATCCAGTGAAGCCACCAAATCTACGACCGCGGAGAGCACGGAGCACGCGGAGTATTCTGTGAAATCTCTGCGCCCTCTGCGTTCCACTTGCCCCGGACGCACACCTGCCCTGCCGTCTCGCACCGGCGTGCCGCCGGGCTTCGCGGCACGAACGGTGGCGGGCGGTGCCAGGGAGTGCCGGGGTCCGCGGTGAGATGTCCGACATGAGCTTGATGCGGAACATGCTCCTCTGGGGCTCGCAGCAGGCATGGCTGCGCGACAGCGCCATGCGGCGCCCTTTCGTCCGTCGCTCCGTCTCCCGCTTCATGCCGGGTGAGCGCCTCGAAGACGCTTTGGGAGCCGCGCAGGCGCTGCAAGCCCAGGGCATTGGGACAATCCTGACGCACCTCGGCGAAAACCTCACCGACCCGGCCGAGGCCGACGAGGTCACCCGCCACTATCTCGAGGCCCTCGAGGCGATCCACGCCGCCGGCCTCGATGCCCAGATCTCGGTGAAGCTCACCCAGCTGGGCCTCGACTTCGACGCCGAGCGCTGCCAAGCCAACTTGCTGAGCCTCCTTCAGCGCGCCGATCCCATCGGCAACTTCGTCTGGATCGACATGGAGAGCTCAGCGTATGTGGAACGGACCCTCGAGCAATATCGGATTGCGCGTCGCCGATCCTCGCGCGTGGGCGTCTGCCTGCAGACCTACCTGCGGCGCACCGCGGCCGATCTGGAGTCCCTCCTGCCCCTTGGGCCGGCCATCCGCCTGGTGAAGGGCGCCTACAAGGAGCCGCGGGAGATCGCCTTCCCGCGGAAGGCCGACGTCGACGAGAGCTTCTTCGCCTTGGCGCAGCGATTCCTGACGGCCGACCTCCAGGCTCCCGGTGCCCTCCTCGCCGTCGGCACGCACGACTCGCGCCTGATCGGGCGAATCACGGGCACGCTCGCGCATCGGCCAGCGGCAGCGCAAGTGGAGTTCGAGATGCTATACGGGATCCAGCCGCGGCTCCAACAAGAGCTGGTCCGCACGGGGCGACGTCTCCGGGTGTTGATCAGCTACGGCGAGTGGTGGTTCCCCTGGTACATGCGCCGCCTGGCCGAGCGGCCGGCCAATGTCCTCTTTGTGATGAGAAACCTGTTCGCCGGCTAGCGGTCTGGCCCGCCGACGTCGGTCCGCCCCCCGAACGATCCTCACCGCAGAGACCGCTCGAAGCGCAGATCTCTTCTCAACAAAGCTCTGCACAATCGACTTCCTCGGGGTGCTCGTGCAAGGAGAACAGGGCCCGGGGCGCATCGCCCTGTGATATCTGTCACGCGCTCGACTTCGTGATGGATGTCACCATGAGTACAGCGCACCTATTGAGAGGGTCATCGTGGAATGCTACGCTTCCGCTCTATCCTCAAACGCGCCGTCCTGGAGGCGAATGCATGCTCAGAACCTTGCGCCCTGCTCTCGTTCTCACCGTGCTCGCCCTTGCCGCCCTGGCGTGTGAGGGGGGTTCGGTCCTTAACACTTCCCTCCGTTGTTCGGGCCTTCAGTGCGAGGGCTCGATGGAAAGGCTCACCGGGTCCTATACATTCGATGTCACTTCGAGCGCGATCGGTGTCGGCGACGCCATCCCGGTCACGGTCGAGCTCACCAGTGGCGCCGGCCGGGTCGAGGTGTCCCTGACGGCGCCAGATGGAACGACGGCCAGCGGCGTGGCCTCGCCCGGCGCGCCCGCGACGGTGACCGGCGTGGCTACCGGAATGTCGATCACAGTGGACAGCGGCGAGCTCGATGAGGATGGATTCAGTGTGTCGAGCCAAGCATACGGTTTTCAGATCGTCCTTACCGCGTTGGACGAGTCGGCGGAAGATGTAGTCTACCGCCTGACATACAGCCTCCCCTAACGTTATCATAGGCTCCCGGCGGGCCGGGCTGGCCCGCCTGAGCTGCCGAACCTCAGGCCCGAGGGCGCCCAGGGGATTGCCCTCGGGCCCTCTCGTTCAGGCCGCAAGCCCGCTGGGCCCCGCTTGTCGGTCGGCACGCTCGAAGGCTACAATGAGAGCGATCCGTAGGGCCTCGCCCGCCCCGAAAGGTCGCTCCATGCGCGCCTCGCCTCACCCCAATCTCCAGCTTGGCCGCGCCGGCGATTGGGCGTTCATCCTGACGGTCGCCGCCGGCTACGTCTCGACGCTCTTCATCCGCCCCTTCCCCTATTCCCCGGCGGAGTTCATCACCCTGCTGGCCCTCGGCGCGCTGTATGTGACCATCGGAACCGTCGGCATCCGCCTGTTCGATCGCCTGCATTCGCGCCCCGCCTGGCTGCTCTACTTTGCCATCGAGATCGCCCTGGCAATGGTCATGCTGTTCCTGGGCGCGTTTGGCGGCTCCCTTTGGCTGATCACTCTGCCACTGGTCAGCCAGAGCGTCCTGGCCCTGCCTCGCCCATGGACCATGGTCGTCTCGGCCGCGGCCGTCGTGTTTGGGTTCACCGTGCCTCTCGGGTTGCTGGCCGGCTGGGCCTCGGCCCTGCCCAGTACGATCTTCTTCCTGACGGGCGTGTTCTTCGTCGTGATCTTCACCCAAATCGCGCTACACGAGCGACAGGCCCGCGGCGAGGTCGAGCGCCTGGCGGCCGAGCTGGCTCAGGCCAATGAGAAGCTGCGTCAACACGCGGTCCAGGCGGAGGAACTGGCGACAGCTAAAGAGCGCAACCGGTTAGCGCGGGAAATCCACGACAGCCTGGGCCACTATCTGACAGTGATCAACGTTCAATTGGAGGCGGCCCGGGCCATTCATGACGAGGATCCGGAGAAGAGTCTGGAGGCGATCCACAAAGCGCAAAGCCTGGCCCGCGAGGGCCTGGCCGACGTGCGGCGCTCCATCGCCGCGCTGCGCGCCTCTCCTATCGACGAGCGCCCCTTGCCAGAAGCGCTCGAAGCCCTCGTGGAAGAGTGCCGGGCGGCCGGCCTTTTCGCCGCCCTGGCCGTCTCGGGCAGCCCGCGGCGCATCTCCGCACAGGCCGAGCGAGCCCTCTACCGCGCCGCGCAAGAGGGGCTCACCAATGTCCGCAAGCACGCCCGGGCCTCGCGCTGCGATGTCCAGCTCGATTACGGCGGCTCTTCCGTGCGCCTGATCATTCAGGATAACGGCGTGGGCGCCGGCGAAAACACCGAACCGCCAGGGTTTGGGCTTCTGGGAGTGCAGGAGCGGGCGGAGCTCCTGGGCGGCAGGGTGAGCATCGCCTCAATGCCGGGCTTGGGCTTCCGCCTCATGGTGGAGCTTCCGGCATGAACCGCATCCGCCTTCTCCTCGTCGATGATCAGGCGCTCTTCCGCGAGGGGCTGAGGACGCTGCTCTCCGTCCGGCCCGAATTCGAGGTGGTGGGGGAGGCCGGGGATGGAGAGGAGGCGCTGCGGCTGGCCAGTCAGCTCCGGCCAGCGGTCATCTTGATGGATCTGCAGATGCCGCGTCTCGACGGCGTCGAGGCCACACGGCGCCTGCGCCGCGAGTGCCCCGAGAGCCGGGTGATCGCCCTGACCACCTTCGACGATGACGAGTATGTCTTCGAAGCGCTGCGCGCCGGCGCGGTCGGATACCTGCTGAAGGACACGCCCTCCGAGAAGCTCATCGAGGCGATCCGCGCCGCGGCGCGAGGCGAGTCGTCTCTCCAGCCCTCCATCGCCGCCAAGGTGTTGGCCGAGTTCGCACGGATGGCACCGGCGCCGCCCTCCCCGACCTCCCCGCTGGCCGAGCCCCTCTCCGGCCGTGAGCTGGAGGTATTGCGCCTGCTTGCCTCCGGCGCCAGCAACAAGGAGATCGCCGCCGCGCTGGTGATCGCCGAGGGCACAGCCAAGAACCATATCACCAGCATCCTCGCCAAGCTCGGCGTGCGTGACCGCACCCAGGCGGCCTTGCGCGCCCGCGAGCTCGGCCTCCTCTAGCCCCGCACAACTCACCGCAGAGACCGCTGAGCAGGCAGAGTTGTCTGAGGATTCTCTGCGGGCTCCGCGCACTCTGCGGTGAATGATCCTCCCTCCCGACGGCCTCATCCACAGCATGACCCCTCCATGACCGTCACGCCCGAAGCATGACCCCCGGCCGTGACCAGCGGCACGTGCGCACCGACCCCCGCGGTGCTATCTTGAGCGCACAGGACGAACTCACAGGAGGCGCCATGACCGCCATTGTCGAAGTCGATCAACTGGTGAAGCGCTACCCCGGCGCGGCCGAGCCGGCCGTCGACAGGGTCTCGTTCGCTATCCTGCAAGGAGAGGTCTTCAGCCTGCTGGGGCCGAACGGGGCCGGGAAGACCACGACCATCTCCGTCCTCTCCTGCCTGCTCGAGCCCACCTCCGGCGACGCCCGCCTGGCGGGGCACTCCGTGCGCACCGAACCCCACGCGGTGAGGCGCGTCATCGGCGTCGTCCCACAGGACATCGCCCTCTACCCCACGCTCAGCGCCCGGCAAAACCTGATGTTTTGGGGCCGGATGTACGGCATGACCGGCGGCGAGCTCCGCCGACGCGTCGAAGAAGTGCTCGAAACCGTCGGGCTGCGCGAACGGGCCAAGGAGCGCATCGAGGCCTACTCCGGCGGAATGAAGCGGCGCATCAACATCGCCGCCGGCTTGCTCCACCGGCCGCAGATCGTCTTCATGGACGAGCCCACCGTGGGCATCGATCCGCAAAGCCGGCGCAACATCCTCGAGATGGTCAAGCTCCTCAACGGGCAAGGCATGACGGTGCTCTACACCACCCACTACATGGAAGAGGCCCAGGAACTCAGCCACCGCATCGGGATCATCGACCACGGGCGCCTGATCGCCCTCGGCACGCTCGCCGAGCTCACCCGCCTTGTGGGCGAGAAGGACGCCGTCGAGCTGAAGATCGCCGCCGAGCACAGCACCCCTGAGCTTCTCGCCGCGCTGGGGCGCGTCCCGGGCGTCGAGCAGGTGACCGCCGATGACGGCACGCTGCGGCTCCTGGCCACCGACGCCAACGCCGCCCTGCCCGAGGTCATCATCGCTGCCAACAGCCGGGGCGTGCGCGTGGCGAACGTCGCCATCCAGGAGCCCAACCTGGAAGCCGTCTTCCTCCACCTCACCGGCCGGGCGCTGCGCGACTAGGAGGCCGCCATGATGAAGGTGCTGCACATCGCCTGGAAAGACCTGATCGTCACCTTCCGCGATCGAGCCGCTCTCATCCTCATGCTCGCCGCCCCCTTCGTGCTCACGCTGGGCATGGGATTCATCACCGGTCGATTCTCCGGCGGCTCCGGCGACATCAGCGGCGTGCGTGATATCCCGGTGATCCTCGTCAACCTCGACGACGGCGAACTCAGCGAGGCCCTGGTGTCCATCTTCACCTCCGAAGAACTGCGTGACCTCTTGGAGCCGACCCTTACGGCCGATCTCGCCTCGGCACGGCAGCAGATCGATGACGACCAGGCCGCCGCCGCGGTGATCATCCCCGCCGGCTTCTCGGCCGGCGTCCTCCAGCCGGCGGCCGGCGGCGGCTCGAGTCAGGCCGCCTCAATCGAGCTCTACATCAGCCCGGCTCGGCCGACCACGGCTGCGATCATCCGCTCGATCGTCGAGGGTTTCCTCAGCCAGGTGGAGACGGGCCGCATCGGAGGGGAGGTTGCCGTCTCCCAGCTCATCGCCAGCGGCCGGCTGGCGCCCGAGGAGGCCATGTCAGCCGGTATCGAAATCGGCTCCCGCCTGGGCTCCGACCCCGCCGCCACGGCACTCATCACCGTGCGAAGCTTGAGCGGCCAGGCGGAGGAGCAGGCCCCCTTCGACCCGCTGGCCTACCTCGCCCCAGGCATGGCCTTGCTCTTCCTGATGTACACGGTCAGCCTGGGTGGGAGCAGCCTGCTGGCGGAGCAGCGCGAGGGGACCCTGCAGCGTATGCGCACCACGCCGACCTCGAGCTCCCAGGTGTTGGGCGGAAAACTGTTCGGCGTCTACCTGACCGGTGTGGCTCAATTGGTGATCCTGATCTCGGCCAGCGCCTTGCTGTTCCGGATCGACTGGGGACGCCCGCTGGACGTCTTCCTCCTGGTCTTGGCCGTTGTCGCCGGGGCGGCCGGTTGGGGCACGCTCCTGGCGGCCATATCCAAGACCCCCACCCAGGCGTCGAGCATGGGCATGGCCCTGATGCTGGCTTTCGGCATCCTGGGCGGATCCTTCTTCGGCGGCGCCCAGCTGCCGCTCCCGATGGAGATCCTGAGCAAGATCACCCCAAACGCCTGGGGGCTGGCCGGGTTCTCCGCCCTTGCCCTCGGCGGCACGCTGGGGGATATCCTGCCGAGCATCGGTCCTTTGCTGGTGATGGGAGCCATTCTGTTCGCCATCGCCGTCGTTCTCTTCCGCCGCCGCGGGCTTGGCCGGGGCTGAGGCGGAAGAGGGTCGGAGCGTTCCAATGAGCCGTATCCTTGCGATCGCCTGGAAGGATGCCCGTGTGCGCTTCTCGAACCGCGCCGAGCTCCTCTTCTTCCTGATCCTGCCGGTCGTCTTCACGGTCATCCTCGGCGGGGGAGCCATCGGAGGTAACCCCAATCCAGACCCGGGCGTGCCCATGGTCGCCGTGGATGAGGATCAGAGCCCTCGCTCGGCTGAGCTCCTGGGCGCGCTCCTTGAGTCGGAGGCTGTCCGCCTCGAGGTGCTGCCACGGACTGAAGCGGAAAGGGATTTCGAGGATCAGAGCGCGGCGGCGCTCCTGGTCGTGCCGCTGGGGTTCGAGGAGCGCCTGGCGTCGGGCCAGCCGGCGGAGGTCGAGCTCAGGGTGATCCCCAACGACATCGACTCACTGGCCGTCGAGCAGGCTGTCCGGTCTGCCGCCGCCAGCGCCGGGCGCGCCCTGGCAGTTGCTTACGGGAGTCTTGCGGAGGCCGAGCGAATGCGGCCCTTCACCGCCGAAGCCGAACGCCAGGCCTACTTCGAGGCTGGCCTCCGCCAGGCACAGGACCTCATCGCCGCGGCCCCGACGCGGCTCATGGTTTCGGAGCCTGCGCTGCAAGAAGCCGAGGCAGGCGGCTTCGACGCCACGGCCTTGGCTTCGGCCGGCCAGCTGATCACCTGGGTCTTCATCCCGCTCCTGGGCACGTCAGGGCTCTTCGCCTATGAGCGCCTGCGCGGCACGCTGCGCCGCTTGATCACCACCCCAACCACTTCGGCAACCTACCTCCTGGGCACGATCACCGGCCAGCTGGCTCTTTCCATCGTGCAAATGACACTGCTTGTCGGTTTCGCCGCGCTGGTGATGAAGCTTTCGTGGGGTAGCTCCCCGCTGGCTCTGGCCGTCGTGCTCCTCTCGTTCGCGCTGGCAGCCGTGGCGCTCGGCACGATGCTGGGCACGTTCATCAAGACCGAGAGCCAGGCCAGTGGATTGAGCATCCTCTTGGGAATGGCCATGGCGCTGCTGGGCGGTTGCTGGTATCCCATCGAGCTGTTCCCGCAAGTGGCCCGCACGGCGGCCAGGATCCTGCCCACCAACTGGGCGATGCAGGGCCTGACCGACCTGACGACGCGCGGCCAGGGCCTCATCGGCATCCTTCCGGAGGCGGGAGTCTTGCTTGGGTTCGCGATCGTCTTCTTTGTTGTCGGCGTTTGGCGGTTCCGGTACGAGTAGGAGATCGTCTCGCCGGTAGCGGCGGGCGCCGGGCAGAGCGGGCAGCGCCGTGGTTTCGAGCACCAAGAGTGGTTCACCAGTGGCCCCAGGGGAATTCCCGGGGCCACGCTTGCCCACTCAGCGCGCCTGCCGCCCGATCCGCTGGAGGCGCATATGGTCGCCGACTACCCCGTGACGGTGTCGGATCCGAGGCACTCGATCATCCCGAAGGTCTTCCGGGCTCGACTTCCCAGCGCACCGCCTGAGCTGTTCTATTGCCTCGACCTGCGCAAGTATCTGGGGGAGAGCGAGTAGGCCGTATCGCCCTGGCTGGAGGATCCAGGGCTCAGCCGGGGACAATCCGCGACTTTTCGGGCGCGGCAGCGTAGATCGAGGCGGAGAAGCACACAGGAGAAAACAACATGGCAACAGAAATCAAGCGCCTCTACCGCTCGCGCCGGGAGCGAATGCTCGGGGGTGTGTGCGGCGGTCTGGGTGAGTACGTGGGAATGGACCCCACGGTCGTGCGGCTCATCTTCGTCTTGCTTGGGTTCGCAACGGGGCCTGGGGTCTTGCTCGCCTATCTGATCCTGCTCCTGGTTGTCCCCGAGGAGCCGATCCCCGCACCGCCCGCCTCAGGATCGTGACCGGAACGACTTTCCCGCGGGGGGCGACGGTCCGACGGCTTCGCGCCGCAGTCGCCCCCCGCAACCTCTCGCCGGTTCGCGGGACTGCCTCCCCCTTAGATTGCCCGGTTGAGCTCTTGGGAGGGCCCTGCGTCTTCAGTTCGCTCGCGGTGACGAGCCAAAAAAGCGCCCTCCCCGCGGGGAGGGCGCTTTGCTGTGTGCCGTTCCCCAGTTCCTAGCTTTCCGGCGTGCTCTCGATCCTTCGCCTCGCCTCCTCCTCGGAGATCCAGCCAAGCTGTCTCAGGGGGACGATCACATGATGGATCCCGCAGTCCTCCGGCAGCGCGGAGAGCTCAAACCAGGCCAGGTCGTCGGACTTCTCCGGCTCCATGATCCGCGGCTCCCCGCGCACGATCCGGGTGAGGAAGGCGACCAGGTGCCAGTGAACGCCCGAGAGCGGCAGGATCTGATCGGTGTAGCCGATCGTCCGCTCGATCTCAACCTCCACGCCCAGCTCTTCCCGCGCCTCACGCACGGCCGCCGCCTCGGCGGTCTCCCCAAACTCCACTTCCCCACCGGGGTTGGACCACAGTCCCACCGTCGAGCGCGAGGTATCCAGCGTCCCTGCCCGCTTCAGGAGGAGAATCTTGCCCGCACCGTCATGGATGATCGCGCCGACGCCGACCCCGATGTAGTCTTTTCCTGGCTTCACGCCGTCTCAGCCCGCCCTCGCCCCGCACTCAGGGCCAAACTTGGCTAGCGCCATGAGCACGGGACCGCATGGGGCAGCAATGCTAGCCGCCCTTGAGCTTCGTGCCACACTCCGGGCAGAACTTCGCATGGGTCGACTGCGGCGCTCCGCAATTGGGGCAGGAGGCCACAATCGTCTCCCGCCGGTCTCCGTCCGCAAGCTTCGTGCCTTCCTCGGCCATCTCGGCGGGGGCCCACGCCTCTTCCCCGCTGCGGCTCGCCTGGGTCGCCGAGGTCTCCACAGCCAGGTCGGGCGAGCAGTCCTTGCACAGGCCGCGTCTGGAGCTCCAGCACGACCTGCGGCACACCCACTGCGAGCAGCTCGGGCACTGCATGAACTGCGCACGGGTCTCTTGCACCGATTCGAGGAAGGCCTCGTCGTGGGCCTTCTGCCAACCGGATGCGCGCCCGCGCTCTCCGACGTCGGGCGCGGTGGTGAACACGCCCCCCAGCAGGCTGCCGGCGGCGTCGAGGACGCTGCTCCCGGATCCCGCCGTCCAGGGGCGGACCCGGGTGCGGAAGCCGGTCGAGCACCGGTCGCAGTTGAATTCGAACTGAAAGCCCTTCTCGGTGCTCAGGTCGGAGTAGTTGGCGACGAATTCGATCTTTCCGTTCACGATGCACCTTGCCGGAGTCGGGAACTTGCCCTATGCCTCTACGAACTCTTCACCGCAGAGATCGCCGAGAGCCCAGAGTGACACTGAATGTGTCGACGGCCTCTGCGCTCCACTTGCCCCGGACGCACACCTGCCCCCCCGCACCTGCGGTTCGGGGCAGGTGTGGCGGGCGGTGCCAGGGAGTGCCGGGGTCCGCGGTGAATGGATTGGAGGCGCGTTGCTCGCGGTTTACGGCCAGAGCAGTCCCACCAGCCGGCCCTCTCCCACCAGGCTCCGAGCCAGATCGCTCAGGCGGATGACGTCTACAGCGCTGGTCTCGCCCGACCAATATCCAGTCACGAGGCGATCCTCGTCCACCCAGAAGATGCGATCGAACGTCCCTCCGGCGACGCTGGCCACCAAGGTCGTGTCGGAGCCGAGGTGGGAGGCCACGATGATGTGGCCGGCCTCGTCGTCCATGTTCCCCCGGGCGATCGAATAGGCCACGCGAGCCCCGGAGTGCGAGTAGACGCCGGCCCCGTCCTGCCCTTGATCCTCCGGCCACAAGGGGAAGATGCGCTCCACACCGGTCGCCAGATCGCGCTCTCGCATTCCAGGGACGCCCGATTCGGAGATACAGGAGCCGATGACGAAGGCGGCGTCGGGCGAAAGGCTGTTCCAACACGGCGCCCCGGGGCTGACGTCGAATCCCACAAGCTCAACTATGGAGCCCGTGCTGGGACTGTAGAGGCCCAGCGTCGAGTAGCCGAAGTAGAGTATGTAGCCGCCGATCCCGCTGATCTGCCAAGCATAGACCAGGTTGCCCGTGGCGGTCCAGGTCACCGGCTCGAGGACGTAATAGTCGTCGATCCCGTCATCCGGAGTCGACTGCACCACAAGCGTTTGCCCAGTTCCGGAGAGGTCCGATATCCAGAGCTTGCTGGTGTTGCCGGTAGCATCCCAGGCGGAGTGCGACCAGGCGATCCGCGATTCGTCCGGCGAGACGACGAAGGTAAGCTCGGTAAGCGCTTCAGCCGCCGTGAAGCCCAGCTCCTCGACCCCGGCCGCCGAGACCCGGCGCACCACGCCCCCGAGGCTCTGGCCGCCGCTATCGACATAGTAGACCGCATCGCCCACCACCTGGGCCGTCCCCTCGCGCACCCAGCCTATGCCCGCGGCAGGCCACGTCCCGGTCAGCGCCCCGTCGAGCGCGTAGAGATGGAATTGGTCGGCCACTTGTGTAACGACAAGCGGCTCGACCGCGGGCGCATCGGTCACTGGAGGTGGCTCCGTTACTGCGGGGACCTCCGAGGCCGGCGGGCCTTCTGTTTCGGGCAGCGGGATGACGTCCGTCACCGGCGGCGTACCCGGGCCGGGAAGCGAGCAGGCGAGCCCGGCGAGAAAAAGGCAGGAAGCAACCACGCGGACTGCATGTGTCCGTTTCATGGTCAAACTCCTTTCCTTAAGGGAATTGCCGTGGATCGGGCGGCAGTGTACACCGCGGGTTGGAGCCGCGCAACCACCGGCGCCTGATCGTCCGGGCTGCCCTTACACGAATCGTTGCCGAGCGCTCCGGCCTCCGCACGGTTCCCTTCCGATTCCCCCGTAGACACCCTCTTCGATTCGTCCTAAGCTAGAGGGGAGTGCGGTTGAGGAAATGCTCATAGGACTCGCTAAGGAGGTAAGCCATGACGAAGGATCTGATCCTCACCCTGGAAGACCGGCCGGGCGCCCTGGCCAAGATGGGCGAAGCGCTCGGCCAGGCCGGCGTGAACATCGACGGAATCTGCGGCGTCACCTTCGAGGGGATGGGAATGATCCACATCCTTGTGGACGACCCTGTAAAGGCAAGACGCGCCCTGGAGGTCGCCGAAATCCCGGTGGTCCGGGAGCAAGATGTCCTCGTGCTCAAGTTGGAAGATCGCCCCGGCGAATTGGGCAACATCGCACGCCGCCTCGCCAACGCCGGGGTCAACATCCATCTCGCCTATCTGGCGACATCCACCCGGCTGGTGCTGGGCGTAGAGGATATCCAGAAGGCACAGGGCGCGCTTCGGGCGAAGTAGTCGGCTCTCCCCTTCCCTCGTGGTCCGGCCGTCCGCTGGCCGCATCCCGCCCCTGAGCCACTGAACGCGATGCAACGCGGCGGACACAGGGAGAATGCGCCGCGCCGTTTCCTTGCCTGAGAAGGGAGCAACCATGGACGCCATTCCCAGTCGCCTCGACACTCTGCTAATCCATGCCGGTGAGCCCATGCCGCGCATCGAAGGCGCGGTGAGCATTCCGATCTTTCAATCCGCCACGTTCCAATACGGCGGCCAGGCCGACTACCACGCTCTCCGCTATATCCGCCTCAACAACACGCCAAACCATATTGCCCTGCACCAGAAGCTCGCCGCGCTCGAGAACGCCGAGGCGGCGTTGGTGACCGCCAGCGGCATGGCGGCGATCACGACGACTCTCCTCACCCTCCTCTCCGTTGGCGACCACCTCCTGGCCCAGGATTGCCTTTATGGAGGCACGCACGACTTCGTCACCCGCGCCCTGCCCGGCTTCGGCATCGAGCATGATTTCATCGACCCGGACGATCCCGCCTCCTGGGAAACCAAGCTTCGCCCTCGCACCCGGGCCATCTACGTCGAGACGCTCTCCAACCCGCTGCTGCAGGTGGCCGACCTCGAGAGCGTCGTCGCCTTCGCCCGGGCCCATGGGCTGGTCTCGATCGTCGACAACACGTTCACCAGCCCGGTGAACTTTCGCCCGCCCGAACTGGGGTTTGACCTCTCCCTGCACAGCGGCACGAAGTACCTCAACGGGCACAACGATCTCGTGGCAGGCGCAGTCATCGGGCGGGGCGATCTCGTCGAGCAGATCAAGCGCCAGCTCGACCTGCTCGGGGGCTCACTCGACCCGCACGCCGCTTTCCTGCTTCACCGGGGAATGAAGACCCTGGCCGTGCGTGTGCGGCACCAAAACCAGAGCGCCTTGCAGATCGCCCGCTTCCTCGAGGCGCACCCTGCCGTGGAACGAGTCCACTACCCGGGCCTGGAGACCCACCCGCGCCACGCGCGCGCCCGCTCGCTCTTCGATGGTTTCGGCGGGATGCTGAGCTTCGACCTGAAGGGCGGCGTTGAGGCCGCGGAGCGGCTCCTGGGTCGGCTCACTCTCGCCATCTCGGCCCCCAGCCTGGGCGGCGTCGAGACTCTCATCACCCGGCCGGCAACCACCTCCCACGCTGGAATGGCGCCGGACGACCGGCGTCGCCTGGGGATCACCGACGGCCTGGTGCGCCTCTCGGTGGGAATCGAGGCCCCAGAGGACCTCATCGCGGACTTCGCGCGCGCCCTGGCGCCCTAGACGGCCGTCCCGCCGTGTAAGGAGCCCGTAAGGATCCCGGAGGCAGGATCGGGTCTAAGATGAGATTGGGGTCGTTGGATGCGGGCAGGCGGTGCGATGGCAAGCGAAGGTCGAGGCGGGCTATTCGGGGATTGGATCGTCCGAGGCGTAGCCTCCGTCCGAAAGCGGGCCCGCCGAGCGCGGATCGGGCCGGGAATAATGGAAGCGGGGCTGAGGGCAGTCCCGCTTTTCGTTGATGGGATCCCACTGCGGCGCATCTACGTCGCCGTCGGGAGCATGGTCGACGTCGCCGTGCAAGAGCTCGGGGCCCGCCTCACCGAGGTGGAACCGCTTGTCGATGAATCGCCGCCCGGCGCGCCGGGACCCGGCCTGCCATAGGGCCGCCGCGGAACAGCCAAGGCCCTGGCTGCAGAACCTCTCGCCCCTGCCCTCCCGATCGTACGCAGCCTCTTCGTAATTAGGGATTCGCACGGAACGTCTGAACGCTCAGCTCGACCATCGGCAAGAGGTCGGTGTATCGATCGGCCGGGAATGCATATCCAAGCACCCACACCGATGCCCCTTCTTTGAAGAGATAGGAAATCTGTCGCGTGACCGCACCGGCGTGTGTGAGATCCAGCACGGCCCGCCCCACCGTCTGCCCCCCGATCTGGACCGGCCCTTTCGAGACCTCGCCATACTCCGGGAACTGCTGCACCACCGTGTCCACCCATTCGCCAAGATAGGCCTCCACGCTCATCTCAGCCGGCGCTTCATGAGTTGTGATGACAACGATGGTCTCGTACTCCTCCAGCTCCCAGGAATAGAAACGCAGATTCTCGGGCTGTTCCTCCAGGGTCTGGACGATCTCCTCGTAACCGGGCCCGGCGGCCCGGGCAATTCCCAGCAATTCCTCACGCCGCGCCGCCGGATCGCCGCCCACGAAACCGGACGGCAGCCACAGCTCGACGTCAACCCCGCGATAGGCGTGCCAGCCGGTCATCGGGGCGGGCCCGGCCACGGTTGCGGTCCACGGGGCAGGCAGGGTGTTGGGCGTGGTGTAGAGAAGCGTCCCGGGCGGCGGGGCTCCCCCAAGACTGCAGGCGGTCACCGTCCAGAGGAGAAGACCCGTCAGTATTGAGGCGCCTTTACGTCTCATGGTCGGGCCTCCAAAGAGAAGCGGTCGGCGCAGAGAGGGCCGTATTCGTCGGGCCGGCTGGCATGGAGGCGCGGCTGCAAGACCACACAGGCCTTGCATTCGGTCTGGCGCCAGTGAAAGGGACCGCTGGTTCGGATCCTCAACGTGCTCCAGGTCGTGGTTCCCCACTTCGTCGATATGCACGCGAAACGGACTCACCTCCCCTCCATCCTGAGGCTATCATACGGCGACCGGCGAGGCAAACCGCGCTCTGCTATAATCTAGTATGCCATGCCCCTCACCATCGAAGAGGTTCGTCACATCGCCCATCTCGCCCGGCTGAAACTCACACCCGAGGAGGAAGGCCGCTACCGCCAACAGCTCTCGGCCATCCTCGATCACGCCGCGCGGCTGGCCGAGGTCGACACGGCCTCCATCCCACCGACCGCCACCGTCCTCCCCCTCCAGGCACCGCTGCGGGCCGACGAGCCGCGCCCCGGCCTACCTCTAAGCCTCATCCTGGCGAACGCCGCCGCGTCCGAGGACGGCATGTTCCGCATCCCGCCGGTTTTCGAGGGCGAGGCTTAGCCCCTGGCATCCAGGCCCGCCGCGCGGGGGAGCAGGCAAAGGCGCCCACCGGTCTTCGATGCCCCACCCGACCGATCTCTCCCTTCTCGAAGCCGCTTCCGCCTTGCGCGACGGCCAGCTCTCTTCCCGTGACCTCACGCAGGCCTGCCTCGAACGGATCGATCGCCTCGACTCGCAGCTCCACGCCTTCCTGGCCCTGACGCCGGAGCTTGCTCTCTCCCAGGCCGACGCTGCCGACGGCCGCCTCGCTGAGTGGCGGCGAGATCCAGCCTCCCCGCTCCCCATCACCTGGGGCATCCCCATCGCGATCAAGGACGTCTTGTGTCTGGAGGGCGTCCCGACCACCGCCGGATCGCGGATCCTCGAAGGGTTCCGCCCGCCCTACACCGCCACCAGCGTCGGGCGCCTTGTCTCGGCCGGGGCGGTGATACTCGGGAAGACCAACACCGACGAGTTTGCCATGGGCTCCTCGACGGAGAACTCCGCCTATGGGCCCACCCGCAATCCCTGGGATTTGGCACGCGTTCCCGGCGGGTCGTCCGGCGGCTCGGCGGCCGCGGTCTCCGCCCGGCTCTGCTTCGCCGCCCTGGGAACCGACACGGGCGGCTCCATCCGCCAGCCAGCCTCGTTCTGCGGCATCAGCGGCCTCAAACCCACCTACGGGCGCGTCTCCCGCTATGGCCTGATCGCCTTCGGCTCTTCGCTGGATACGGTCGGCGTGCTCGCCCGCTCGGCCGCCGATGTGGTCCCTCTCTTCACCGTTATCGCCGGCCACGATCCCCTCGACTCGACCTCGACGCCGGATCCCCTCCCCGAGGTTCGGCTCGACGAAGCAGATCCACGCGGCCTTCGGATCGGCGTGCCCCAAGAGTATTTCATCGAGGGGATCCAGCCAGACGTCGAGCGCGCCGTGCGCGCCGCCATCGAGGTCTTCCGCAGCCTCGGGGCGGAGGTCATCTCCCTGCATCTGCCGCACACCGACCTGGCCCTGCCGGTCTACTACCTGATTGCGCCGGCGGAAGCCTCCGCCAACCTCGCCCGCTACGACGCCGTTCGCTTCGGGCCGCGGCGATCCGAGAGCTCTCTCACCGAGCAATACCTCGAAACGCGCGGCCAGCTCTTCGGCAGCGAAGTGAAGCGCCGGATCATGCTCGGCACCTACGCCCTCTCCGCCGGCTACTACGACGCCTACTACGCCCAGGCCCAGAAGGTGCGCACCCTCATCAAGGCGGATTTCGACACGGCCTTCCAGGCCGTCGACCTGATCGCCTGCCCGGTGGCTCCGACGACCGCCTTTGCCATCGGCGCCCACGGCGACGACCCCCTCTCGATGTACCTCGAGGATGTCTTCACTCTCCCCGCCAACCTCGCCGGGGTCCCCGGCATCGCCTTCCCGGTGGGGTTTGATTCCCATCACCTCCCGGTGGGCCTTCAACTCAACGCCCCGCGCCTTGAGGAGCCCCGCCTGCTGCAGGCCTGCCATGCGTTCCAGCAGGCCACCGGGTGGCACAAGGAGCAACCACCTCTATGAGGATCGTGATCCCCATGGCCGGTTATGGCACGCGCCTTCGGCCTCACACCTGGTCGAAGCCGAAGCCGATGGTCTCCGTGGCGGGCAAGCCGGTCATCGGCCACGTGCTCGACACCTTCGATCGGCTCCCCCGGATCGACGAGGTGATCTTCATCGTCGGTTACCTCGGCGAGCAGGTGGAATCCTACGTCAGCCAGGTCTACCCGCACCTCAATGCACACTACATCGAACAGCGTGACCTGCTCGGCCAGTCGCACGCCATCTGGCTGGCGCGCGAACGCCTCGACGGCCCGATGCTCATGGTCTTCGTCGACACCCTGATCGAGGCGGATCTCACAAACCTGCCCTCGGAGAAGGCCGAGGCCGTGGCCTGGGTGAAGGCCGTCCCCGACCCCCGCCGCTTCGGCGTGGCTGAAGTCGGGCCGGAGGGATGGGTCCGCCAGCTCATCGAAAAACCCACGGACGCCGGCAACAATCTGGCCGTCGTCGGCTTCTACTACTTCCGGGAGTCTGCGCGTTTGATCGAAGCCATCGAGCAGCAGATGCAGAAGCAGGTGCAGATCGGCGGGGAGTTCTACCTCGTCGATGCCATCAACGTGTTGCTCGCCCAGGGACTGAAGATGCGGGTGGAGCCCGTGGAGGTCTGGCAAGACTGCGGCAAGCCCGAGTCGCTCCTGGAGACCAACCGCTACCTGCTCGACCACGGGCGGGACAACTCGGCCTTGGCTGCTCAGCGGGAGGGCATTGTCGTCGTGCCGCCGGTGTACATCGATCCGACGGCCGACATCCAGGCCTCGGTGATCGGGCCCCATGTCAGCATCGGCCCGGACTGTGTGATCCGGCGCTCGCTCCTCCGCGATTCGATCGTCGACGCCGGATCCCACATCCTCGACACGTCCCTCTCTTCCTCCCTGATCGGCCGGGAGGCCCGCGTCACCGGCCGGGATCGTTCGCTCAACGTCGGCGATTCATCGGAGATCGGATTCGCTTAGCCCCGGACGCCCCTATGGATCTCGTCGAGTGCCACTCCGGCTACACGTACGGCGAACGGCCGATCGCCTTCCAGTGGGAGGGGGAGCGCCTGCGCGTCGCCGAGGTGGAAGCCACCTGGCGCCTCCCCGGCGGACGCCGCTTCCGCGTCCGGGCCGAGGACGGCCGCGTCTTCGAGCTCTTCTACGGCGAGCTCTACGACGAGTGGCGCATTCACATGCCGTAGCCGCCCATTTCAGGAGAGATCCGCCTCATGCGCGACTTCGTCGCCCGCCGCATCGCTGCCGTCCCGCCTTCCGGCATCCGCCGCTTCTTCGATATCGCCGCCACCCTGGACGACGTGATCTCCCTGGGGATCGGCGAGCCGGATTTCGTCACGCCCAAGGAAATCCTCCAAGCCGGCGTGCGCTCCCTGGAAAAGGGGGAGACACACTACACATCCAACTCCGGCATCCTTGAGCTGCGCCAGGCGATCGCCGAGAACCTCGAGCGCCTGTACGGGGTGTCCTACGAGCCGCGCAGCGAGATCCTCGTCACCGTGGGAGTCTCCGAGGCCCTCTATCTGGCCCTCAGCGCCGTCCTGGACCCGGGCGACGAGGTGATCGTCCCCACCCCGTGCTTCGTCGCCTATCAGCCGGAGGTGATCTTCGCCGGCGGCGTCCCGGTGCCGCTGCGTGCCAGGCCGGAAGACCAGTTCCAGGTGCGGGCCGAGGCCGTGGAAGCTCTGCTCGCCCCGCGCACCAAGGCCTTGCTCATCGGCTACCCCAATAACCCAACCGGCGCAGTGATGACCCGGGAGAACCTCCAGGCGCTGGCCGATCTCGCCGAGCGCCATGACCTGCTCGTGATCTCCGACGAGATCTACGACCGGCTCGTCTACGCCGGTCATCAACACGTCTGCTTCGCCTCCCTGCCCCGGATGCGGGAACGGACGGTCACGCTCGGCGGCTTCTCCAAAGACTATGCCATGACCGGCTGGCGCATCGGCTATGCCGCCGCCCCGGCGCCGCTGTTGGCCGAGATGCGCAAGATCCACCAGTACACGATCATGTCGTCACCCACCACGGCCCAGGTGGCGGCCATCGAGGCGCTGGAGCACGGCGAGGAACACGTGCGGGCCATGGTGGCCGAGTACGACCGCCGCCGCCAGTTGATCGTCGCCGGCCTCAACGAGCTCAGCCTGCCCACCTTCGAGCCGCGCGGCGCTTTCTACGCCTTCCCCTCCATCTCCGCCACCGGTATGGACGACGAGAGCTTCGCCGAACGCCTGCTCCAGGAGGAGCGCGTCGCCGTGGTGCCCGGAAGCGCCTTCGGCGCCGACGGCAATCACGTCCGCTGCTCCTACGCCACGGCCTATGAGAGAATCGAGGAGGCCCTGGAGCGCATACGCAGGTTCATGCAGAGGCATGGGTGAGCAAGAGGGTGATCAGTGATCGGTGAACAGTGATCAGGCACCGGGGCACCAAGGCACGGTGCCTAGATGCCCGCTTGACCGATCACTGAGTAACTGGTCACTGATCACTGACTAACTGATCACTTATCCCTCGCCCGCGCAGGCACAGACATTGGCCCAAACCACCACAAGCCCGACTCCCCCGCCCCCTTTCGAACCCGTCATCGGCCTCGAGGTCCACGCCGAGTTGCAGACGAGGTCGAAGATGTTTTGCGCCTGCCCGGTGGTCGACCCCGCCTCCGCCGGCCCCAACACAGCCGTCTGCGAAGTGTGCACGGGGATGCCCGGAACACTGCCGGTGATTAACGAGCGGGCGATCGAGTTTGCCCTGCGGGCCGCCCTGGCGCTCCACTGCCAGGTGGCCCCCACCAGCCTCTTCGCCCGCAAGAACTACTTCTACCCCGACCTTCCCAAAGGATTCCAGATCTCCCAATACGAGATGCCGCTGGCGGCCGGCGGCTGGCTCGAGATCGAGGCACCCGGGGGCGCCAAGCGGGTGGCCATCCGCCGGGTGCACCTAGAAGAAGATACGGGCAAGCTCTTCCATCGGGCCGCCGCCTCGCTCGTGGACTTCAACCGCTCCGGCGTCCCCCTGCTCGAGGTGGTGAGCGAGCCCGAGCTCTTCTCCATCGAGGAAGTGAAGGCCTACGCCACCGCCCTGCGAACCCTGCTTCGCTACATCGGGATCACCAGCGGCGACATGGAGAAAGGAGCCATCCGCTTCGAGGCGAATGTCTCGCTCCGCCCTGCCGGCTCCTCGGCCCTCGGCACCCGCACAGAGATCAAGAACCTCAACTCCTTCCGCTCGATGCTGCGCGCCCTGGCCTATGAGATGGAGAGACACCGTGCCCTGCTGGCGGCCGGAGGCCGCGTGGCTCAGGAGACCCTGCGCTGGAACGAGGCCCGCGGCCTGACCTACCCCGAGCGCGGCAAGGAAGAGGCCGACGACTACCGCTACTTCCCTGAGCCTGATCTCCCGCCGCTGGCCATTGATTCCGCATGGGCCGAGCGCGTCCGCACCTCGTTGCCTGAGCTTCCCTGGGCCCGCCGCTCTCGCTTCGTCACTGAGTATGGGCTCCCGGCGCACGCCGCCGCCGTCCTCACCACCGATCGCCAGATCGCCGATTTCTTCGAGGCCGCGCTGGCTGCGGCGCCAGGAGCCGGCCCCGAGAAGGTGGCGCACTGGGTGACGGGCGAGGTCTTCTCCCTTCTCAATCTGGCGGCCATCGACATCCAGGACAGCCGTCTTTCGCCCGAGGCCCTGGCGCAGATCGTCGCCCTGGCCGGAGACGGCCGCCTGAGCGTCGCCAGCGCCAAGGAAGTCTTGGGCGAGGTGTTCCGCACCGGGGAGGCTCCCCAGACGCTCGTCGAGCGCCGAGGCTTGGCTCAACTGAGCGATCGGGAGGAGATCGAGCGACGGGTGGATGAGGTTCTGGCAGCCCATCCAGCCCAGGTGGAGCAGTATCTGGCGGGGAAGCCGCCGATCGCCGAATGGCTCTTCGGACAGGTGATGCGGGCCGCCGGCGGCCGAGCCAACCCCGCCGTGGTCCGGGCCGCCCTCAGCGCCCGGCTCCGCGCCCTGGAAGAGAGTCGCCGCCGCCCGTGAGAGACGTCACTTGACCCACCAGAGCGCCCCGGCTACCGTGGATGCCTGGGCTGGGCCGCCGGCGGCCCGGGGATCTTCGGCCCGCCCCCGGGACGGCCATCGCCTGGGTTGATGTGCAATTATCGCGGGTGCCTCCACTTGGCACCCGTTCCTCGTGTCCCCGAATCTGGGGACCTACATCACGCTCCGAGGTTGAGACTGTGAATGCATTTGAGATGGCTCAGGCACAGTTCGACGGCGTTGCGGCACAGATGAAGCTCGACCCCGGCCTGTCCACCGTCTTGCGGTGGCCGGTCCGCGAGTTTCGCTTCCAGATCCCAGTGCGCATGGATGATGGCAGCCTGAGGGTCTTCTTC